>Ga0315902_10001760_pt1 | contig 34413 bp, 29 predicted proteins | sample LakEriMetagenome_9_FD_203523 | JGI IMG/M metagenome (GOLD analysis project Ga0315902, IMG submission 203523) | Freshwater fungal communities from buoy surface, Lake Erie, Ohio, United States - Buoy 12 MA117 | ecosystem: Environmental > Aquatic > Freshwater > Lake > Lake biofilm | place: USA... | reverse complement strand
AGTTTAACGCTTAATTGTGTTCCACCAGGTGATTGTGATGTAGTAGGATATCCAGGCCCCATATTATATACACCACCGCTGAAATCTACGCTAATATCAATGTTTTGGAATCTCCATTTACCACCAACAGATGTGCTTAAAGCATTATTTAAGGGATAACCCGCCGCTCCGCTATACACTGCCAAATGTGCGTCAAAGTTAACCTTATTAACATACCAACTTTCTACTGGAGATACTGTAATAGTTAATGGTAACTGGTTATTGAACGCACTATCTAATAACATTGGTGACGTGTTATCATCCGCACTAGTACCCATTCTTATAAATACAACTGTATAATCATTACCATTTGTATTTTGAACACCAGTAAGTTTTACTGTAATATATGTGTACCAGTCATATAATTTATCAGTTGGAAGTTTAGCATTTCTTCCCCATTTAATTGGCCTGAATGGTATAGTCTTTGTAATTGGATCGTTATTTAATGCTACCTTGATTGTACCATTAATACTGTCTACAGCATAAAGCCTAAATAGTTGATCAGCTGTATTGGGAGCTCCACCTGGCAATGTAGCCTTTATTTCAAAGTCACAGTCTACAGCAGATCTATAGTTAAAGAACTCGGGTGAAAGAGTAGTTGACGCACGTCTATAGATAAATCCAGGGAACAAATAGTTATCATTTTCATTGGCATTACCATTAAAGAAAACATTACCCGCAGTACGTCCAGCCATATCATAAACGTGATAGAAAGGATAGCATTGTTCGCGAGAAGTCATATCACTCATATTGGTGTAAGTATATGATACAAATGGTGAGTTGCGTAAGTTACCAACCATGTCAGCGTTATAGTTATAACTATTGAAAACATTACCAGGTGTATCAAAAGTTGGTCCATGGACAACATTGCCATTGAGATACATTTCGTTATTAATAGGAGTACCAGCATCATTGGTGACAGCAGAAACATATGATTTGTATTGGGTACCAGATACTACAAATTTAAATATATTAGACTGTAGTTGTTCTAGTGGTACTGAGTTATCAAATGTCAAAATAGAATTGATGAAAGTATCACTTGTAATATTCCATGGCTGATCACTATTTAAGTTAGCGTTACCATAAGCAGGTAGATATGTATGATAGCTGTAATTACTAGAAGTTAACACGCATATATTACCTATGTCAGTCCAAGTAGATGCTACATTGCTAAGTAGAGTGTGGTCAGAATATGCTACGCCCTGTTTATATAAAGTATTAAGTGATTGATTATTATCTAATACTGGCTGCTCTCCTGTACTATGCACTCCATAGTAGTTTCCAGATAATATATTAGAGACAAAAGTAGCGTACAAACCATCAGTTACTAAATTAGCAGCGAATGTTATATTAGCATTGATTAATCCAGACGTACGTTGTGAGTCTCCAAGGAAACTATTAAATACTAAATCATATGTTGGAGTAGATTGACATAGCGAGTTACCAAGTAATAATTTAGATTCACCAACACCAGCTGTATCGCTATTATAGAGAACAGTTGGTAAAATATTACCGGTAGTTTCATTGTATGCGTTTCCAACAAAAGCTAATAAATTGCCAAAAGTGGGAAGAGTTACACGTTCATTAACAGCACTGTTACCATAGAAAAAGAAATCCATTGATGGCCCAAAAGGCACGAGTGTAGTAGATGTATCACTACCTAACACTAATGGTAAAGTATTTCCATATGTTCGCTTATGTAACATACCATCATATGCTACATTAGGTGCAGCATTAGAGTTAAAGTATATACCATTTGGGTTAGAAATACCACTTAAATATGCGTTAAAATTAGGTACATAATAATCACTGCTTGTTGATGTTGTAACAGATCCAGAGTTTAGATTTTGGTAGTTAACGTTACCACCAAAATAGTATAGTTGTATATTATTGTAATCTACATCTGGATTAGCATATCCAGTAATGTTAGGAATTGGAACAGCATTCACTACAGGAACCGAGATCATACTATTGTCTAATATGTTACTACCAAACAATGTAACTACTTTAGCATCAAGACATTGAAGTGTAGCTACATTTGGTACAAAAATATTAGGGGCGACAGCAGTTTCGGCACCATAAAGAAGAGTGAAATTTGTGTTAGCACCAGTCCCATCTATATTAGCCTTAACTACGTTACCAGCAGTAAAGTTTTGAATATTAGCAGATAAAGCAGTGAAACCACCTGCGTTTCCTAAAAATTTACCACCAGTTTCAAATAAATTAGCCTGAACAAATATAATAGTATCATTCGCAGTAAGTGTCTGTGATCCACTAGTTAATGCTGCGTTAGAGCTAAATGTATTAGCTATAAAATCAGTAGTAGTAGCATCGAGATTACGTTCTAATCTAAAAGCATTAGTGAAAGAAGTATTATTGGTAATGTCATTTGTGTCAGGATATAAAGGTGCGTTTGCTAGTCCAGGAGAACTAACGAAATTAGCATTAAACACTCTATTTTGTGGTACTACATAATTACCTGTTATACTTATACCTGTTAGTGCAGAATTACCACCATAAATGCTGTTATCATACCCAGTAACATTACCAAAGAAGTTACTAGTAAACTCATCCATCAAAATATTTCCACCATTCACATTTTGTGCTTGTAAATTTTTACCAAAACGATCAACGCGCACTACATAAGCGGGATTATCAATAAAATTGTTTACAGCCGCGGTATTAGCTTTGACAGCAAACTGTAGACGGTGAGCTTCATTTGTCTTAACATTACCACTAACAAATACATTAGCACCAGGCATTGGAATAGGACGACCATCACAACCACAAGGGTCGACAGATGCGTTTACAAGAGTGTAATCGAGATTGTTACTACCATTATTTTCATTAGTTGTGGCTGCTGTTGAACTAGTTCCAGGACGAACAGACGCATTCATTAACCTGTTCCAGTTCCAATTAAGAACATTGCTACTAGTAACAACATTACCATCACACGCATTACCTTTTACTACAACTCCATTAATTGTTTCTCCTGGATTAAAAAAATATTTACTGGAACTGTTATACCATAAATTGGCATCAGTATTAATATTACCATTAGTACTGTTAACAACGTTACTATAAACAAAATTTTGGTGGCTTAGAGATCCGGCAACTCCAACTAAACCATTATTAAAATTGGATAGAGAAGGGATATTACCATATACATTACCAGCACCTTCAATTAAAAAGCTGGATATATTATCGGTTGAAAATCCATACCATTGTTCTGTTTTTCCACCTGGTCCAACTTGTAAATTACCTGTAAATACAGATTCTCCCCTAATAGCACTATCAGGTGTCCAAGTATTTTCGGCCTTTAGAACATAAATAGATTTAGATTTTCTGGTACAGAATACAGTACTAGTATCAACAAACCGAGAGTTAGCTAACGCTGCTCCGGAATCGTACTGCAAATTTTCATTTAAAACATAGGTGGTTGAATCACCCATTTTTAGATGCTGTTGTGTATTACTTGACATTTTTTATACTATACCCAGAGAAAAAATAAAAAACTTATCCACTTAAATTAAAAATACTCAAAAAAAAAATGGCCAAATAAATAATTAATTCTAAAATTAAATTTTAGAATTAATTATTTATTTTTAATAATTAAAAATAAATAATTTCAATTTAATTTTTTAATATTAACTGCCGCCGTTTCATCAATTCATCTAAATTAATACCCATTACGTTTAATTTTGGTTTTTCAACCAAAATAATTTCCCCACTGGAGTTATTTATATTAGTATTACTATTAGTATTATTATTTATGTGATCTTTCTTCTTTAGTTTTTTAGATAAGATCATATTAACCAAATCATTCTTAACACTTATCTCTAAATCCAAAATTAGTGCTTCTGGAGCATCCAAACATATTTCCTTACCATCTTCAAAACCATCACTATTCATTTTTTGAGCCACTGCCATTCTCGGAATTCCCATTTTTATCATCTTGAAATATTTACCAAATGTTTTGTGTGTTTCTGCTCTAATTTTATGTACCTTAAATTCCGTTTGTTCTAATATTTCAGTACCATCTATTCCTAATTCTGAACGAATTTTAATAATAACTGCCATCTTTGGTACGCCCATATTTAACATTTTAAAATATTTTCCATAACTAGGATGATCTAACGCTTTAATTCTTACTATATCATCTTGAAAATCAGATGATATATTAGTATCATTACTATCTTTCAAATATTCGACATTATCATCCAATACACATTTATCAATAACATTATATAGTGGATATACTATCATCTGTACTAGTTTATTATTTAAATACCATTTATTATCCCTACAAATAATACAATCAATATGAATTACTGGTATTACATAAAATTTGTCCACTAAGTCATCTAAATTTTTCTCCCATATTTTTTGATTTTGCCGCATAAAAATTTTTACATAAACATTATCTCTATGATTTTGTAAAAATAACCCTATACCATTATCATAATAAAAATTTTCTATTTTAATATCTAATCTATCTTCCAATATTTTTTTGAATTGTTTTAGAGTATCAAAAGTCTGCTGTTTACCTTTAGAATTAACATAGTATCCTATCCATAAATATTTACTCTCATTTGTTATTTTCCTATTAACAAATCCCTTCGAAAGTTGGAAATATAAACTCTCCCCTAATTCTCCATCAAATATATTTATTTTATTACGGTGACGATCTAATTTTAATGCGTCAAAATTTATGGTCTTGTACATTCTATATTTAACAGGTTTTTAAGCTTTAAATAAATACTTTCCCATAGTTTATAATTTATTAATGTTTATGTGCACAAAAACTTATTTTTATTTTATGGACTCACCGAATAATAATAAGTTTTATTTATTATGGTGTAGTTATCATCATACGACTTAATATAATTTACAAAAGTGTAAAAATACGATTATTTTTATCACTGATTATGGACATTTGTGCGTGTAACTGTTCAATGCGTTTAAAACGTAAACAAATAATATTTATGTAATACTTTATTAAAAAAATATTATTTATTTTGCCAAAACAGACAGTTCTATTATTTTATGATTTAATCTATCTATTTCAACCATTAGTTTGTCAATTTGTTCCTGTTGTGTAACTGTTATACTTTTATTTAATAAAGCAACATCAATCACTTCATCAAATACAGATATCATTTTATATATTTATGTTACATTAAAAATATAATTTACATTATAAATGGATATTGACGTTTTATTTTTTGTATAAAATCTACAAATTCAGTGTTAATTTTAGCAGACTCTTCCAATTTCTTTTCTAATTCAGATTTCTCATTAGATACTTGTTCTAAACGTCTGGATAATTCAACATTTGCGTTTCTTAATACTTCTATATCTCTTTCCAACATTGATTTCGCCTGAGTTAATTCATTAACTTGTTGTTCATTACGTAACTCTGGAAGACGAGTTGTTAATGTCATCTTAGAGAGTACTGGTTGGCTTTGTTCTTTTATAACTGGTAATTCTGTAAAATTAACAGGTTGTACTAATAAGGCTACTGGAGAGGGTGGTTCTTTATGTACATCAGTCACTTCATTAAATATGGTATTAAACATTACTATTTTATATATTATTAAAAACATAATTTTTTATACTCCATTAAAATTATTAAAACTATTAAATATATATGTTTATGGAGAGGTATATTAGTTGGAACAATATATCAAAATATGCATCTGACACAATAATAATAGATAGAGATAATAGTATTTTTGAAGCACAGTGGTTTGATCCGCAACTACATCATATGTGTTCGCATCTTAACATTAGGCATAGAAATGAATTAGGCACCACGCTAAATAGAAAAGAAATTATACGTAAAATATTACTAATAAATAAGGAATTTATATGGGATACTGACTGTAAAGAATGTAATTTACTTGGTATGTACAATGATATTACAAAACTAAATGATATGTATGCGTATAATAATATAGGTGGTAAACTAGATCAATCACTAACACTTGACACATCAAATAATATTAAATACAATGTAGAAAGACTTTTATATACAAAATCAACAGAAATAGTTAACCTAGATATAAAATTTACAGATGTATTCTTAAACAAACGCACACAACCTAAAAAAAAAACTAAATCAATGCTAGAGAATATCATTAATAGTATTACTGACAAAACCCGTTTGACTATTGTCCAAGATTTATTAAATAGTGAAAAAACTCTATGGAATGACATAGGACGATTAGAATACTCAAAAAGTAGCAGTAGTTTGGATTCTTTATTTATTGTAATTTTTGCCAGTAATTTGAGTGGTTTTTTTTTGGATCTTCTTAAAAAAAAAATAGTTAAAAATCCGCTACACACTAACTTTATAGAGGAACTAAAAAATGTTGGTAAAAAGTTGAACAAAGTAGATATTTTTACACTGGATGATTATAGAATAAAATTGAAAACACTATTTTCAGATAATACCATATTAACTAAACCATTCTACAAAAATGAAAATTTTCACCCTATATTTTTCATACAAAACATTTTTAAGGTATTAGGCATACCATATTCCCCCTATAGTGAACTAATCACTAAATATATAAATGACGATGATCCGCAAATATATGATGGCACTTTCAACAATATTCCAGATATTATTAACGTATTAAATATGGAAGAGGATAAACCTAATAACAATATAGTAGTGTTTGATATTACAGCAGAAATGTTTAACATACTCAACACTCGTAATATTTATGAACGAAACTATAAAAAAATATTGGATGATAGTCCCGAAAAATTAATATACTGTGAGATATGTAATGAATTTTTACTAAGGGATACAGATGTTTTAAAAAAGCATAGTAAAACCTTCCACAAAAAAAATAATATTTTTTTAAATGAATTACTCGATATTCAAGTGGATTCATCAAAATTAATAATACCAGGTAACCATTCTTATTCTAATGAAAATATTGATACTAATGTGTTTTGGTTGGTTAGATCTGGTTGGTCATATGAAAAAGTTGTAGACGACTGGCTTTTTTTCCCAGTTGGAAAACCCACTAAAAAAATATCATCTAGTATAGCAATTGAGTTAGAATATGCCACAAAATATAATAGACGTGTACAAAAATATAGTATTAAGAACACGCAGTACATTTTTTTTACTTTTGATAGAACACGTGGTAAGAAAAATAAAAACACCCTAGTATGGGATGATACATATAATAGCATCCGTATTATACCAAACGAATTTCTAGAGCGATCCCCAGATGAAAAATATAGTTTAGAGTGTGTTATAACTAATCGTAATAACTTATATATTTCATTTTTTAAAATGGGGGAACAGTGGATATCATATGATAGTCATTTTAATATTGAAACACAGTCTGACTATTTTAAAGAAATAGGTACTTACTTAATATTATTAGATCATGATTTTAGTTATATAACTAAATACGGCACATTATTTATCTATAAGAGAGTTTGATAGGTTTTTATTATTTTTTAATAGGCTATTCAGAGGCTAGAATATAGTAAGTATTTAGACTAAATAATATTTCGCAAAATGCGAAATACTCTTGATAGCCATTATGATAAACATAGACTATACAATAAATAAATAGCAACATATTATTTTTACTATTTATTTATGTATAAATAGACAACTAATTGATAATAATATTAGTATAACCACTATAAAGAGAAAAGTAGGTATTGCCCCAAATTATTATTTTTTTTTTGAATGTTTATCTATTTATTTTATGGTGTTAGAATATACCATAAAATAAATAAATAAAATAACTATTTAAACATAGTAAATATTCATCTGATTAGACAATAACAAATAATAAAAATATGTAATAGAAGCCTATATAGTGGCTAAAATATTTACAATATTTTAATTATTTATAATATTTTAATTATTTATAATCGGCTATCTAGCGGATAGCCATAGAAGACAACTATTCATAGAAGTGTCTGCGACATACTGATATATATTCATCCACACCAATTAATTCTTGATCGTCCGTATTACCGCACACTCTTTTAGTAAATGGTGCTATAGTTCCATCGTTACATTTTTTACAGAAAGCTGTCAAATGTACTACCTCGTCAGCATATCTCATTAGTTCTCCAATAGAACCAAATTTATCCATTTTAAAATCACTAATTAGCCCACCAACCACCACAAATTTCCCATCATTATTAACAGCATTGGTAACAAAATCTAATAAATCATCGAAAAACTGTCCTTCCTCTATAATTAATAGGTCACACTCTCTATATTTATCTAGATATGACTTAGTTATATCGGCTAAATGCTGTATAGGGATAGCTGTTACTTGAACTCTGTCATGGCTACTGATTACGTTTTTACCATATCGTATATCTTTATAATATGTAACAGCCATAACCTTTTTATTAATGGCAACATATTTATTTCTAATGCGAATTAGTTCAGTACTCTTGCCACTACACATAGGACCAAAGTAAATTTCTAATCGTCCAAACATTGATTTATTTTACTTTTTAGTAATTTCTTGCACTCACAAAAAAGTAAAATCAAATTTTTACAAAACAGCACATTTTATTTCTATTTTGCGTTCTCTACTCTTCTTCAGTACCAGTACTATTACCTAATTGTTTTTCTAATTTATTCTTAAGTGTTATAAGATCATCATTTATTACTTTTAGTTGAGCCACTTGTTCAAATGTTGATGGGAAAAGTGGTAATATTTTATTTACTAGATCCAAATATTGTTTAAGTTTATCATCTGATATGCTTGATAGTGTAGTCTTTTTGATAATTACATCTATAGATTTTTTGTTCTTATTATATCTATCCATTAAGGTTGAAATGTTAGCACGTTCATCCTTATTATATTGAGCTAATATTTCTTCCGATAAGCCAGACAATTTCTTATCCTCCATTAGTAGTTCTGTAATTATATCAGTTTTACCTTTAGTAGCTTTATCTTTTTTAACTTGAACTGTAGTCTTTTTAGTACGTTCTGGTTTTTTAATGTCTGGAACAATAAGTTCTCCACTATCTAATTTATTAGTTATTAGTGAACGTAACATATCACGATCTTCATCACGATCTATCTTATATGCTGGTATAGTATTTAAGTATATATATAGTTTACCCCATGATATATCACTTGTTCTATGGCTATTAATGTCATTAATTACTTTGGCAATATCATGTAGGTAGATATTGTCGGCAATATAGTTGTATATATTCCTAATACGTACTTTGTGAGCATCAGATTTTTGGAATATAAATGTTTTGTTTAGAAAACTAAATTCCTTTTCACTACTCATTTCTAATAGAAATTTATACTCAGGTAGTTCCCTATATTCCATGTGTATGTTTCCAAATTCATGTGTCTCCACTAATTCTATGGAATATTTCTCTAATTTTTGTTGAAGATATGGAAAACTTATTAGATATTCACGTATAGATTGATTGATTGAATGTAAATATACATCAATTCCCATTCCTAGCTTATAATTTTTATCATCCAGAAATTTATTCTCAGAGTTCATAGAATTCTCATATTGTTTCCTAATACGCCACATAAGTTTACCTTCTTTAGATAAGCCCTCTAGTGTTTCCCCAACTTTTTTATCATATAATCTACTATATATTTTTGAACCATCCATTATTGTTCCAATAAGGTATCCATTTGGTTTAAGACAGTCATTAATATTTATTAATAAATTGTCTAATGAAGTTTCATCCGAAAACATATAGTGCATCGCAAACTGTATGCTAATAATATCAAAACCATTTTCCACATATTTAGGACCATTATTCCACAAATTATTAAACTCACTTTCTGTAGCAGTATCCATAGCAAATAGCCCAGATTTAATATTTTTACTCACATCACCAAGTAAGAATTTAACCTTAGGTACAAAAGTTCCAGGCACTAATTCAGCGCGTTTTTTAAAATCCACGTAGCGTTTACAAGCCCCATCCTTCATATCATAAATATTATTACGAACATTATCTACCGCCACTACATTATGTATCTTGTTACTTTGCCATTTATATAGATCGCCTATTTTACCACTAGCTAGTTCCAACATATGTAATTCGCCTGTTTTATTATGTTCACGTATTAGTTCTACAGAACGTTTATATAGTATTATATTCTTAACTATCTTGTTATGGAACTGTTGCATATTAAATGTCAAACTCTTATCTCTGCTAATATCTCTATTATAATATACTACCTCCTCATTCTCTAGACTTGGTATGTCTGTTCCAGTTGTTATTATTTTTTCTGTAATAGGGAAATGCATTGACTTCCAAATTGAATTAGCAGTATCATAGTTGTTACCAATACGTATAGGAATAGGTATATCCATACTTGTCTTTATATTATCTGTTAAACGCTTAGAATTTTTATGTAGTGCGGCAATAATTTTAGGTGGATCGTCAAATCTACCTATAACGCCAATTAACTTTAATAGGAACTCTAGTTCTCTAACTTCTCTAACTTCATGTTCTGAAAATTTATAACTAGCTGACTTATATTTGCTCTCTTTTATATATTTTGTAAAAATCCTAAATATGCGTTCCTTCTCACGAACAGCATTATTATACTGTAATGTTATGTCTAGACGTGTTCTTAATGGTACCCATCTAGAAAACTCATCCAATTCTGTTGATTTAGCAGACATATTATACGAAAATTCTACAATAGTATTGTCCACTATTTTTGTCTTATCATTAACACCATAAATATTTTGACCACTATCATCACAACGAATATGTGCTATATACCCATTCTCGTTGTATGGTGTGGTAGGTGTAAATTTAGTAGGTATATATTTATCAAACATTTTATCAGCTGATTGATGGGTGGACATACATGGATTGTAATCTGGTGTTACTTTAAAACCACAATATAAATGTAGGGTTTTATATGGTATAAACTTCATAATTGCGTCTTCTAATACAGTTTTATAGGTAATTTTATCACGATCCATATAAATTCCACGCTGTTTATCTATTTCAATACGTTCTTTTTCTACAACAACCAGAAAATCAATAGTATTATCCTCCGATGGTTTCCATTTAATATTTAATGCCCATGATATACCCATTTTAGTAAAATAGTCGTGGTTGTTAGGTAAATATCCTACAGGATGATTTTGTGGTGTGTAGATTAGACCATCTAATTTATAATCATATTTACCACGATTATCCCATATTTTTTTAGATAGTGCAAAAATATTATCACCGAATTCAAACTCCTTACATTTAAGAGTTAGTGTTGTGATACTTATTTTGGCCAACACATCTTTAATATTTTTAACACGAGTATTAACTAATACATCACCAGATATTAGAGGGAGAAATCTGGTATCTATACTATTATGTACATAAATATCAAAAGCCAAAAATTGAGATCTTATAGTTGGTGTCGATGATTTTACAAACTCGCCAGCTATAATAGTGTTGCCTATGCTATCATCCTGGAAATTCTCATCTAAGCAATAGACAAGCATATTACTATCTAACATATATAATCCTTTTTGGTCTTTAGAAATAAATAAGACAGCTGTTACGCCGTCAGCTTTATCGGTTACAGTATAGTCTTTTAGAATATTAATTGGGTAACTCTCATGTAAATTTTCCATTAACATAGACATAACTTTAGGAACATAGAAATATTTTAATAAGTTTTTCTTATTAGGTTTCATACGTTTTAACTGTGTTTCTATTTTGGTCAAAGCATCAATCCGTTCAGAATGTGATTGTTTATAAGTTTCTATACCAGATAGTAACATTTTTTGAATTGTGGTAGTGTATTCATCTATTATTTTAGATGTTAGTGATTTAGAAATAGGTATTAGAGATTCGTAAAATAGATGACTTAATATATTAGTATTGTGTTTTTTAAAATCTTGTATGATATTAGCATTCGTATCCTTAGAAATGTCACCTATATATTCTATCTCTATTTCAAATTGTTCTGTGCTATTTAATGTTCCAGACTCTTTAAATGATTTAGTCGCCATAACATATTCAAATCCACTAAGTGAATATGTTTTTTTGTTAGACTTTACTACACTCAAATCAATTCTAAATTTTCTATCTGGTGTATAGAAACTAGTTCTTTTAATAAAACGGAATACTTTTAATAGATTACTCCAACCTATTTCATTTATAGCGCGATCCAATCGCTCTGTTTCCATTTTAGCATCACTATTTGTATCATCCTTATCAATATCAACTTCCATTTTACAATTAAATTTTATATTATAGTCCTTAATATAATGAGACATATCTTTTGTATTATAGTCTGTCTCACTAAGGCCTTGTTCACGTAGTTTAGCCATTTCGGTTGAATTCCAAAAAAGTCTACTCTTATATAGTCTACGTGGATTATTAACGTCTTCCATTTTACAATAAGCACGTATGTTATCTAATCCATCTATTGTATAGCGTATAAATAGATTGCTACGTTCATCACGCTGTAAACTAATGTTCATATACTCTGGATTGTCAACTCTTTCATAATTTAATTCACTAAGTTTTTTAGATAAATATACAAATTGATTACTTTCTACAGATTGAGTTATTCTTGTCTCTAACTCAATGCTATTATTAGAGCGCTTTCTATTAAGCAACGCTTCTAACACTGTAATGTCTTTATCTGAAAACATATATATTATAGAATGTTATAATTATTTAAACCGAAGCAATAATTATATCAAATTTTTTTGTATATCAAGCAAATGTTCCACCAATTTATCACCATAATTTTTCTCAAGTTCTAACTTAATTTCACGCAAATCTATAGATCTTATATCATAATCAATATTATCATCTTCTAAAACACCATTTAAATCAGTCTTTAAATCTAAAATATTAGCATTAATATTACTATTAGCCTCCTCTAACAAATTTAGTATGTTATTTTTAGATATAGTATTATTTTCATCACTACATTTACAATTATCTAATAACCTATTAAATTGTTCTTTATATTTAGCTTCTAACTCTTTGGATACATTATTATAGTATTCTATTTTATGGTGTTCAAAACTATTTAGTAAACCATTTCGTATACTCTCTCTCTCTGTCCTATATTTTAGTTCTAAGTCAGCCAACTCTTTTCTATGTGTAGTTTCTATTTCCAGTAGTCTCTCATTTAAACTGAATGTAACCATACTTTCTATTTCCGCTTTATATTTTTCTTCTATTTTTTTACTATTTTCTTCTAATATTTGTATAAATATCTGTTCCCGTTCTTTTATTTGTTTGACTATATTCATATATTTTTTAGCATGTCGTCTATTATAATTAAGTTCTATTTCACGTGTCTTATCTATTGATAGCTGTTCATATTCTTTTTCCATTTTGCTCACATTTTCATTATACATTTTAGCTATATCTAATTCATAAGATACTTTAGCCTCTAAATATTTAGTGTTAATATCTGACTGTAGTTTCGCTAACTTCTTCTTATATTTTTGTTTATGTGTTTCTTTAATTTCTCTAATTTCATTTACCTTATTTATATCCCCATTAGCAATTGTCCGTTCAAGGTTAACTATAATAAATTCTAACTCTGATATTCTAGATCGTAATGTATCTATTAGTGAATTATTCTTGTCTAATATATCATGTTCCATATCTAACATTTTTTTTTCATATTCTTTGCGCATAGTGTCTAGGCTATTTTCATATGTGGATATTAACTCTGTATTGTTAGTGCTTGTTTGTGCTAATAGGTTTAGTTCATAGTCATTTTTAATTTCAGCTAGTTTTTGTTCATATTTTAATTGGAGATCGTTAGTAATTCGGATCTTTTCTATTTCAATATCTGTGCTAGAAATATCATTCTGCATTTTATATTTATCCTCCAAAGCCAACACCTTTGCGTTATAATCAGTTTCTAACTCCGTTAGTCTTGTTGATAGTCTATGTTGAAGCTGACGCTCTATTTCAGTATCAATATTCTTATACTTAGCGTCCAACATAGCATTCTTCTCTCGATATTGTTTATCTAATATTTCATGTTTTTCAAAGTATTTTTTATTCATATCGTGCTCTATTTCAAGAGTTTTTTCACTAACAAAACTACTTATTTTTTCTTGTAGTTCGTTTAGTTTATCATTTGTGCGTTTATTGTAGGATTTCTCTAAATCGGCCATTTTTTCCATGACACGTTTATTAAAATTTAGTTCCATTTCATTTTTTTGATCTATAGTTTTTTTATTGTAGTATGTTTGTAGTTCATTGTTTTTGTCCAGTATTTTTTTGGAATATTCACGCTCCATCTCTATTTTTTTTTCCAGCAATTTATTCTCAAAAAGTCTATCAGTGTCTGTTTTTAAGTTGCTAGTCTCACGTTTATATTTTTCACATAGATTTTGCTCTAAACTAATAAGTTTTTCCTGTATTTTTGTCTGTATCATACTCTCACTCTGTCTATCTAACTCCTGTCTTTTTTGTTCTAGCACTTTGCGATTATTTTCCTCACATTGCCTAATTTTATCATGATACTCATGCTCTAATTGTTCTCGTAATTTAATACTATTACGATCACACTCTTGTTTATACTCTGTAAATCTACGTTGTATTCTACTTTCTAATTCTAATTCTTTTTGTTGTATATTTAGTTCATATTTACGTGTTAAGTCTGCCATTTTTTCACTATACTCCTCACGCAAACTATTTACTATGGTCTCCATTTTTTGAGTAGAGATATCAGCCATAATATATTTAATTTAGATTTAAATATATTATCTATATGGACGTATATTTTATATAATATTGTTTATGTTGCTAAAAATTTTAAAATTGCATAGTTTATCAAATATCTGTGGGGTACCATCCATTCGCTGATATTTTTCCAGAATGTATTTTCTATATTCCACCATTTCAGCTTCTGGTATGTTATCTAAATCTATGTCTAATATATCATCATCTACACTAATATAAATATCATCATAAAGGTTATTCACATTTAAATTTAGGTGGTTATCTATAGAGAAATCAACTGCTCTATCATTTATAACCAGACATCTATATTCAAAACTATATTTAATATACACCTGTTGTTCACTCTGACCAGTATTTATATAATTCATTATAAAATGTCGTACAACTAAGTCGTTAGTGTTACCAGTTTTAAGTAATCCTAGTGGTAGTTGGCAGTTTCCACCTAAATATAGCTCAACGTAATAATCCATGTTTCTAAATTTTAGTGGTTTTTTTATTCTAATATAGGTCTGGAATATCATTTTTTCGTGTGGATCTTTTGCATTCCTACCGTAAATTTTAATTTTGAAAACATTTCCATATCTTTCAATACCATTTACTATTTTAGCCATCAAGCAATTATATTTATGATATTTTGATGTAGATAAATGTCGTTTTTGTTTCTTAGTCACATTATTGGCACTAATGTCAAATCGTCTATAATAGTAGAGTTGTCTATTTAAAAATATTGGAGTGGCAACGGTTTCCAATTTGTATATTAGGTCTACATCCTCGCCACCATACCTAAACTTTGGATTGTAGCCAGTGGTTTTGTAGTAATCCTTTAGTTTGAAACTGCGAAACGCAAGTCCAAAACCATCCTGTAAAATGGATTTGTTTGGTATTTTTGTAAATCCATTTTGTATAAAATTAAACTTATCATCTGTAATTTTAAAATCTGTTATTACAAAAACGTCTTTATATCCATGGAATTTCTGGTACATTTCCAAAACAAGTTCTATACAATTATTCTCTAATTTATCATCACAATCTAATATACCCACTATTTCTGTTTCTACATAGTCTAGTGCTTGTGTTTGACAATATACTACTCCATTCCATTGCGTATTATTTACTATTTTAATTCTCGATAAATATGGCATAATTGTATAATATTCCTCCCCATATATTTCATCTAGATGTATGGGCATTTTGCTTCCATCATTAATAATAACTATGCGCCACTGTTTAGATGTCTGATTTATTACACTATTAATACTCTCTATTAAAAAATGGAAGTTTTCTCGTACACATATAATAATAGTAATATAATTTGGTATTAGACCAGATAGTCTGCTAGCTGTAGCTTTAGCTATGTGTTCTATTATTTTTTGAGACTTTATAGTTTCATATGTGTCATTATTCCATGATTTATAAATATCATATACACTATGTTGATTTGTTATAGATTTATCATAAATAATATATTTGTATTTATCTGGAGTTGGATTATCTAATAAAGTACTTTGTTTAAATAGTTCAACATTATCTTCTACAAACTCAAAAAAATTACTATATAGCTTATCTATATTTCTAAAAGTGTTTCGTAATATCAGCACTTTTCTATCACCTGAAATATTAATAGATGTGTTAGGTTTTAGGAAGCTTTCACTTTTAATCTGAACAGGTGGTTCTTTGATTGGTTTATCTACATGTTTAATATTTTTTAGAAATTCTGCTGGTAATTGGTTTATTAAAGGTGTTGCGTCGTTTATGATGTCGTGTGTTATTTTTATGGAAATTTTGTTGTCACTATCTATAATTGAATTTTCTATTATTTTAGATTTAAGTGCATCTATTTCAGTGTGATTTATATTAATTTTAGCATCATTGATATTATTAAGAATACGAACTGTATTATTAAATAATTTATCCAAATCTTCTAAAAATTTGTCATGAGCTTTTTTATTTATTTTTATGTTATCTTCTATAGTTCTGTCGTTTTCTGTATATTCTTCTGGTATATCCAATACATCAACCTTTGAGCTAACTATTATTTCCTCTTGTTTTGGTTGATGATTATTAAATATTATGGTAGGTGATATATTTTCATCTGACTTAGGTAATATATTTTCTTCATTTAGTACTATATCTTTTTTTTGGGTAGTTGCCTTCTTAAATTTATTAATTACTATATTAGATACCATATATCAATATAGTAATTAGTATATTTTATATTTAAGTTGTTCTATAGACGTAGTATTCTGTCTCGCTAGTTTTATATACTTTAAAAGACGCACTAGTAGCATCATATATTAGACCAAAACCAACAACTTTATATTCTGTTTTATCTTCTAAAAGTAGCGAATGATTTCCCTGATTTACTATAGTAAATTCAACACTTTCACCACAATAAAGTTCTATAAATTTTTCTGGTAAGTCTACTTTAAGTATAACATCTCCAGGGTTACCAGGAGAATAAAATGGATATACTGGACAACAATCTGGTAAGTAATATGAATTTGTTATAACATAACCTATACTATTATCTATACTATACATGTTTTGCGCATTTGGTCCTACAAATTGGTAGGGCATACCATCTGGAAATATGTACTCACCAGTGTATGTATTATATTCTACACCTGGTTGATTCGACTCATTAAATACTATGATACCTTTCATAATTTCACACTCTGTAATTTTTTGACGTTGACCAGTTTTATATACACGTGGCTCTAAATGTAATATGCGTTTTTTGTATACTTCTGCTGACATATGACGACTAGCTCTAACTTCAAAAGCATCAATATAAATCTTAAAAGCACTAACAAATACATTATGTAGTGCTTCAAAACTAATAGTTTTTCCAGCAAAAGTTGAAAGTGTTTGTTGATGTTGCTCATTTTTGTCAACTCCTCCATTAACACCAAATCGTAAATTAGGTGTGCGATTAATAGGATCATTTAGACATGGTAAAATAGGCATGTTATGGTTCCAATAAGCCATATATACTATAAAGATCATATAATTTTATATACTAGATCTTATCTATTTTCATTCAACACGATTTAAATAATGATTTAAAATTATCCTACCTTGTTTAGATTTAATATTCACATATCTATTATTTAATGGATCGTAAATTTTGCTATAGGGTGATGTTGTGTATTTGGTATTTTTCCTATAACTTTTACTCCTATTTTTACTCCTATTTTTACTCTGACCACCTCGGTGATGTTTTTTGGAAGATTTGCCTTTTAAGCTATTTTTAACATCTTTAGCTGTTTTTTTTGTTTCATCTACAGCATCTTTAACATGTTGTTTAATTTCATTTGCTGCTTTGCGTGTTACATCAACCGTATCCTTTATGTTCTGTCCAGTTTTTTTTATAGCATCTTTCGTTTCATCAACCGTATCTTTTATGTTTTCTTTAACAGACTTAATAGCATCCTTCGTTTCATCCATGGTGTCATTTATACTTTGTTTAATTTCATTAACAGTCTCATGTGCTTCATCTACAGTATTTTTAATGCTTTCTTTTACTTCATTTACTGCGTTTTGTGTATCTTTTACTTTATTTTTTATGGATTGTTGTGCCGATTGAACTTTATTAGTTGTATCTTTTATACTTTGTTTAGCGGTATCTATTTGTGACCTGAGCTGACTGGACATACTTTCCAGATTACTAGTTAATAACTTTTCTTTATTAATTAACATAGTGTTGAAACTATTTATTTTATTGGGTAAATCAGATAAAAACGCACCTAACACAGCAATAGAAAATGGGTTTATTGTATCTATCATTTCTAAAATTTTTTCCGTATTATTTTCCTCTAAAAACTTTTTACCATTACTAAGTTGTGTTAACAAATAATTATCTATATGTTCTATTTGTGGTACTATCATACCTATTACTGGTAATTTTATTATATATTTACTAAAAATATTACCTATATCCATTTTAAGTCTTAGTAAGTCATATAATAAACTCATGTTTGTTATTAATAGAGATCGTATTTTAAAATTTTCTATTAATATTGGTAATTTTTCTCTGAATACACCTTTTAATTTATTCCATGCTTCTATAGTATCGTTTATATTAGCAATTAATTCATTATAGTTATGAACTGGATTGGTTTGATTGAAACTATCCATTATATATATTAATATAAAAAAATAAACCTTATCTTAAGTAGTTAGAGATAAATGACTGAAAAAATATCAAATTTACTTTTAGGGGTGATGTTGGGTTATTTCATGTCCACGTCATTCTTTGCTTTTTCAACAGGTGTAATTGCTGGAGTAATAATTCAGGAACAATATGGTAGTGTGTATAAGTTTAGCTTATTTTGTTATGATGTTAGTACGCAATACTTATCCAACTACAAATCTAAGTTTAAACCCACAATATTTAGTAATAAATCATTTAAAGATAAAACTAGTGTAGAATAACATATGAAAAATTTAGTAGAAGATTATGCAATATTGAGAAGACAGGCTGATACAACTATATCAGATGTAAGTCTAAAAAAGGCATTTCGTGATAATGATTATGATGTAGTGAAGACGTTATTATCATTGGATGGTTTTGTAGAAAATTCGTGTACATTAGATTTTTCGCAAGATGATAGTAACCCGACTATAAAAAAAATAGCAGAATTGCGTGAAATAGTAAATGCTAAAGACGCATTTTTGATGGATATTGTTAAAAATAATAAATAGGTAGTAATATTTATAAACACATGGATGTTATAATATCTATATGTTTATAAATGTTTATGTTTATAAATGTTTATGTTTATAAATGTTTATGTTTATAAATGTTTATAAATGTTTATCTCTAATGTTAAATCTAAATATTTATAACCATTTGGTCAATTTACTGTTCTAACATATTTAAATATTGACCTAAAATTTGTTTCCCTAATTTAGAACGAATTGCAACTTTACGACCAGTTAAAGGGTTTACAATATGTGAAAACATATCTGATCCGCCTGTCATCATACTAACGTCCATATATGGATTAAATGGGGCTAAACTAGGTCCCATTTCTGAACCACACGCGTTTGGTTGTGTAGTGTTTACGGCATTAATGGGTCCTAGTGCGCTCATATATTGTTGAGTTAATTCAGGGGCACCTTCAGGGTAATATCTTGGGACTTCAGCTTTGGGTACAAAGTACTGTATAGGCATAGAGACACGACCACCTTTTTGCTTTCTATGTTTACTATTCTTTAGAGAAGGCATATTTTATATTTTAAATAGAGAAAATAAATTTACTAGATAGTTTAGATTTTACTTTCCATTCATTTTTTTGATAAATTTAGAAATTAATTCAGTACACTCAGTAATATAGGATGGATTAGTATGTTTATTTTGTAGTTCAGTTAAAAGCTCTATAGTCTTTTCTATATCAATAACATTTATCATTACCTTTTTCTCCTTATTATTTTTCGCCTTATTATTTTTATTTTCTATTGTGTTGTTTATTAATGTAGGCGCATTTATATCAATAACAGTACTCGTATCATTAACTACTGATTTATGTATCTTACAGTGTACTTTGCCACATACTAACCCCTTTGATTTTCCAGATTGAACTATAGTTTTGCATTTATTATTCTCATCATGTTTATAACACATTAATGAACTATTATTATGGTAGGTGAAACAAGTGGGACAACATTTTTGACCTACACATCCCTCATGTTTATAACAAAATCCAGTCGTAGTACAAAATTTATTACAATATTTACCGTGTTTATTTTTATATTTACAATAGTAATTGCCAGCATGTGTCATATTTTTATGACCCACACATGTTCCATTAGTAGAATATGTCTGTTTACTACATCCTGGATAAGTACATGTATATGTTAAATAATTATAACTACTATTATTGTATTGTTTTTTATAGTAATTATTATTATGAATGCCATCTATTTGAGCATATCCGTCCCTGATAGGCAATGGCGCTGTGGTTTTTCTACAATATGGACATTCTAAAACAGCACTATTACCTGATTTACTTAAGTTAAACATAAAAGTATTATATATACAGTCATAATGATATTTATGGTTACATGTAAGTGATATTTCAGTATCATCTAAATCTGATTTACAGCATGGACATACATTATCTGACATTATTATATACTTTTAAGATTAAGAGATTTCGCATTTTTCAAATTTTTTATCATAATAAAAACTGGCAATATCATATATCATCTATAAAGCAAAAAGTGGGCATTACTCACATTATTATTTTACCTATTTATATATTTATGCTTTTAATATAGACCAAAACATAAATAGATAAATATATATTTTTACTTAATAAATATAGTGAACTTTTTCTATAACGACATGTCAATATCGAAGATATCTCAGTTATCATTACCATAATTCAGTGGCTATCCAGCGGATTTTGCATTTTGCGAAATATTATTTAGTCTACATTACATTTTTATTATTTGTTACCGTAACATTATAAATAATAAAAATATTTACTATATTTTATCCGCTGGATAGCCATCAGTAAAAATCTATAAATTTACTTTTAAAATTTGGTGTCATTATAGAAAATGTTTATTGTATTCGGCTTATTAGCCGATATATAATTATACCTAGTAATTTTAATTTTATTTTAATTCGCCACATTTGTGCTATGTAATATTATAGCAGTAGATTGGTGAAGATTTCTAAGATAGAGTATTTACTAACAATTCAGCAACAAAGTTAACATCACCATTATATATTTGTAATAGATTACGGTTATAATCATCATCTAAAAACCCCATATCATTTAGAGTTATAAGATGTTGATCATATGTAATAGTTTGTGTAGTGGTATTGGTAACATTGGTGCTGTTAAACATTGTCATAAAATTAGCCATAAAGTTATGCATCATACTAGCAAATGTTTGGTTATGTACAATACTATAGATATAAATATTGGCGTTATCTAATATGTTAATATCATTTAGTGTACTATTGTAGTCCGTTATAAATATCCCTCTATATATTATTATTATATTAGAATAGTCAACAAATCGCTCTGTTTGTTTTAGTAAATTATCCACTGTAGTATTTGGTGTTGTTTTTAATGATTTAGCTAACTTGCCATCAATATGTAAATTTACATCTAATATATCATTCATATTATAATAGTTTATATATGTAATATTTTATATATATACATACAATAAAATATTACACTAATTTGACAATAACTATTTATTTTATATATATATCAAGATAACAATAACATCATATAATGAATATAAAATAATCCATAAAATATTATGGTTAGTATATATCCTTTAGTATATTATCGATGATATCATACTATTTATATTTGTAATATGTTATATATAATGTTAAATAGTAGTGTGTATTTTTATATGCTTTGTTTACCTATAAGAATATTATTATCATTTCTGGTTTATAAAATGATATTTTTAGATAAAATAAAATATATAGGTCTTGTTATAGGTATTGGATTTTTAGTTTTATTTTTTGGTGGTTATAGACAGAATGCGTTTGAGGCGACAGATGGTATTACATGGTGGAAAAATTATAGACTGGTTCATGGTGTAAATTATCTAACTTTTTTTTATCTAGCAACAAATAACCCTCAATATTCCTGGGTACCCTTATTTTTTGATGTAATAATTGGATTTTTAGCCAAACTTATTTCTACTTAAAGATAAGCCACATATATAGATTATGTATTGAAAAAGTATTTCTTTTCATTACATAAGCAACTATAGCTCAATCGGCAGAGCATTGCTCTTATGAGGCAAGGGTTGCAGGTTCGAGTCCTGCTAGTTGCACCATGCATTCGTAGTTCAGCGGTAGAACGTTGGTCTCATGAGCCAAAGGTCGCGAGTTCAAATCTCGTCGAATGCTTTTTAACTAAAAAATATTTTAATACATATAATAAAATATTTTTTAACTATATATAAAATATATCTAATCGACAACTACTTTAAATAATATTAGTATAATGAAAGGTGACGAGATTAATTTAATTCGCTAAAAAAGTGTTGTTAGTGACAGAAGGATTAGTAAAATTAAATGTAATATATCTGTGCATTAAGATAGGTCGTATAAATTATATTTAATTTTAGTAATATAGGTGAACTATTTGCGTTGGTTATACTGTATATAATTTGTAAAATATTGTGCTATATTAATATATGGAAATAAAGGTATTAGTATATGTTGGTGTATTCTTGGTTATTTTGGGTATAATATTTGAATATTATTTTATGAATAGTGGTATTCGTAAAATGGAAAAAAAGATGGATATGGATAGTAAGAATTTCGAAGTTGATAAGAAGTTAGAGTTAGAGAATGTGGATAAAAAAATAGAGGCAGAGATTAAAACACCAACTAACACCTTAAAATTGCAGGAAGAGTTGGATACTCTAAATAAAGAGTTAAAGATGTTAGAGACTGATATGTCTAAAATAGATAATTCTAAAATAGGTTTGAGTACTGAAACTATTACGCCGGTAATAGAAGTTAATAAAGAGGTGGTAACAACAGAGACCACACAGACAGTTACAACAGTTCCAGTTGTAGAAGATAATAAATCTGAGGTATTTCACATAATGAATAATATTTTTAATGCTGATGATTCTAAAAAGGTTTGTAGAGCATTGTTTAATAGTGATTTAGCTGATGATGAACAATTAGCGCAATCAGATAAAGCTAACTGGTGTAATTATGGATGGGCTAAGGATGGTAAAATGTATTATGTGTTAGACTCTGATACAAATAATGATGTATGTAGTGGTAAAAAGGGTATTAATGGTGGTAAACCAAATAATACTAATATTAAATTGGGTGTTAATTGTTATGGAGTAAAACCATCAAAACATAGTAAGATAGATACACTTCATAACAAGTCAGAATTTACTAATAAAGAATTAGAGATGTTAGAACGATATAGACAGCAATATAATAGCGGCGATATAAAATTAGCACCATATAATCCAAATGAATGGTCACGGTATTCTTACAAACATGACCAAATTAAATTAGGTGACAAAAATATTATAACTACCGTCAAAACAGATAAATCTAATGATCCAAAATCTATTAAGACCGAAAAAGTATTAATAGATAATATTATTACCATAAATCAATAATACCAGTCATCATCATACCTTATTAATGGCGTATCATCTAACTCATTATCATCCCGGTATTGATAGTAATCTCCCACATCAAGCGTATCTATATGTTGTTCCACAGTTTTCACAAAGTCTAGCAACATTTTTGTTCTATCACTACCATTTAAATATTTATAATAGTTATCCTCACATATATTCATTACTTCGCTGAAAATATCTACCAACTCTACACTATAAAATTGTTCCTGTCTATTTTGCCTTTTTACTATAAAATTACTCATTTTTGTTATCCACAAACAAAAAAATTTACTCTACATATTTATATTATTATATTTTTATATATTTATAAATATATAGATGTCATCGTCGGAGCAGTCTAGTAATCATCTACAAAGTCAACTTAAATCTCGTGTTGCTAAATATGTTCAATATGATAACTACATTAATAAAATACAGGATCAATTAAAACCTCTTAATTCTGAGAAAAACAAAATTAAAAAGGAAATATTATATCTACTAAAATCAAATAATATACCAAAATTAAAAATAGACCTACCCGATGGTCATATTCGGTTAGTTAGTGATGAACGTCCACAGGCTATTAATATAAAATATATCACACATGCTATAACACAATATTTTATGATGGACGCTAACTCTAATAACATGCATGAACGACAGGCTGAGGCCGAAAGACTAATTAAGTATATACTCGATAATCGTGAGACCAAACAGAAACATATTCTAACTAGAGAGTATGTCTAACCAGTTTACTTTTCTAGCACCATCTAAAATTTTTAGACTATTTTTATAAATTTTAGGTAAATTATATCCAGAGAAATTACTATTAATTTGATAGACCAGCTCTTCACTATTTTGTACAACTACACAATTAACACCATCATGCCATATACTATTTGGATTATCACACCATTGTTTATTTAATATCAAGACACAACCAAAATCAATGGCTTCTAAAAATGTATACTGTGTTCCACCACCATCTTGCGAAATGGTGGATAGATCCACCACAAATTTGTGATTTCTTAGGATTTTCTCCAAATCCACAAATTTTTTGGGAAATTTTCCACGATAATTAGAGGCTGGATTTTCTCGTCTAAAATCATCATATTCCATCAATTTATGATATATATAACGTTCATTTATATCACCATAAATTTCTATCTTATTTGAATTCTCCAATACCATATTAGCCATAACTATAATATGAGTATTTTTATCATAGTCTACACGAGAAATACTAACTCCACCACTACCATTAGAAAGTTTATGGACTGTGTTAGCAGAGTAATATGGGTGTATTCTATATATACTATTTATATTATATTCATTCAACAGTAAGTCATGTACTGATTTACGAATAGTTATTACATTTAGACGTCTAATATGATCAAGAACTATTTTTTTAGATTTTTTATTAAATTCTGTAGGATCATGTATTACTATGTACGAACTGGACGGTAGACTATCCAGTACGTGGTAGTAATTTTTGTCTATTGCGGTAACCACTATTTTTATACCACTGTCAACAAATTCTTTTAGTGTATTTAATGATATATTTCTATATGTAGTATTATATCCATAGGAACGTTGAGTACGTTCTGTCTTGTTACCTATTTTATAAATATTATAACTAGTAGTTAGTGATAAGTGAGAAGTAAAACTAACCCATCCACCATAAATAGGTTTTGCCAAGTATAATAATATGTGGCTTTCTTCCATAATAGTAAAATATAAATTTAATTTAAAATTTAGACGTATTCTAGAATGTAGATGAGTGGATTGTATACACATTTACTAAATTTTGTTACAATAGATGGTTTATATAATGCTATATTATTTATAATAGTCTATAGTATAAACTTATCTAAGTCTGATAAACTCAGTTTCTATCAAACACTAATTTTACCAATACATATTAGATATTTTTTTATCATTAATCTACTATTAATACAGACACTTATAAATGAGTTATTTATATTATCAATAGATTTGTCATTATTGGCTTGTCCTATATGTGTAGTAATGATGTATAAAAATAAGTATTTGAAATTTAGGGTAGATTATTTCTATTTAGTGTTAAATAATAAATTGGGTGATAGTATTTGTTATTTGGTTTATAAAGTATTGAACTTTTTAATAAAGATAATTCTAGGAGAAACAATTACTATAAAGTTAGTGGAAATTAAGCAGGTATATAAGGAGATAGGTTATAAAAAACTGGCTGATTTTTTTAGGAGTTTTGTGGTTGCGTGTATATATGAATATATAAGTGTTAATTATATCCATATAAGTTATATATTTAGTTACAAAACTACATTAAGTTCTACACATGAAAAGAAACAATATATAGTGGGGTTAATTAATGATAAGAACTGGAATAAATTTATGGATAGTAAGACAATATCTATTTTTTTTGATATTTACAAGGCATCTAACAATAAACAAATTAGCGAATATATAGAATATCAAATAAATAGATGTAAATTCCTATGTGCGTGTATGTTTTCCACCTGGTCTATAGTAGATTACTTAGAAATTACTAGTAAAATAATGTATGGTAGATTGATGATACCAATCATTTACTTCTATTTTTTGAAAGATATATGGGTAGCAAATAAAATACTCTATATAATATTATCACTACTATGTTTATTACCTATAAATGATTATGTTTTACTGGTAATATTATTTAGTATTAAACCACACTATTATATAGTAGTGTATAAATATATAGTTGATAATAATATAAATTTCTGGGTAATATTGGTAGATTTTCTAGTAATGTTATTTATTTATAGTATAGGTACAAAATATATAATTTCTGTGTTCTTTATCTTACTAGCATATTTATGTAATATCTATTATTTAGTTAATATAATAATATATGTTAGCATTGGAATGTTTTCAGAGTATAATATTGTGCATATGATAAAAATATTTGTGCTAAGTATGGGATTAAACTTGTTATTTTTGAATAATAGTTTTACAAGAAAATTAAAAGGTAAGAACCTATAATCTAAAACTTATATAAAAATTGGTTAATTATATATATTAGATAAGTGATGTCCAATTTAGATATAAATTTTTTGAAAAGTGAGGTAAATAAAATATATGACGCACTAAATAGTGGTGTAGTTAAACGTGAAGTATTGTTATCCAAATATAAAGAATTTCAAACTAATTTTCCAAGTCTTATGGATAATATTTTGAAACGTAAAATGTCAAGGGAAGAGGTAATGGTATTATTAGATACATTTGGTAAAGCACAAGATACGTTTAATAATAATGTTAAAGTTGATTTAAATAATTGAAAATATATATTTTTAAATATTTGGCATGAAATATATTTTATGCCAAATATATATATGGTAGAAGCAACACCCGCAGTAATAACAGCAATTGTAATTTTAACAGTCGGTTCTATATTTTTGATCTTATATTTATGGAAAAAATACAAAGAATTAGGGGCTATTTGGGCAAATCAAAATAAGTGGCCTCCTATGTATAATAGATGTCCTGATTATTGGGAAGATAAAGGTACCAATAATGCGGGTTTTACTGTATGTAAGAATGTTCATAGATTAGGTAATAATCCTGACAAAGAAACAGCAGAATTTCTTGATCCTAATCTAAAGAAAGATAATCTAATTAATATATGTAAAGATGCTAAAACATTAGGCTTGACATGGGAAGGTGTCGAAAATGTATGTGCATAAATAAATATAGGCTATCCAATGGATTCTACATTTTGTGAAATATTACGGCTAATCAACGGAATATTTATCTATTTATTTTGTGAGTTCACTTGACAGCATAAAATAAATAGATAAACCCACGAAAATAATAATTTGGGCAATACCCACTTTTTGTTTTATAGCGGATTATTTAGTCTATACCATATCCACTTAATTAATGTAAAATCTAAAATTTACTTTAGAGACCACTATAAATTATATAATCAATCGTGGCATACATGGTAACAAAGTACAATTTTGATTACATTAGCATTAATTAATTGGATATGGTATTACATTTTTATTATTTGTTATGGTAACGTTATAAATAATAAAAATATTGTAAATATTTTAGCTGTTGGATAGGTAGTATATATTAGATATACTTATAGTATAGACTGGTCATCTTATTGTGTTTTGATGTGCGTCCACCATTTTGTATATATTGATCTGGCGCGGTATTATTACAACTACCTGTTTGACATTGATTTAGTACATTATATGGGGCATTGGCAGTTAGTGGATTGACACCGCAATAATATGAGTGTTGGGCTACTCCGCCACGTATAAAACCGCCTAACATATTAGATGGTAAGTATGATGCTGTTTTAGATTTTGCTGATTTTTTTTTTCTAGATTTACTCCTCTTGCTATGTTTTCTAGATTTCTGCATATATATTAAATAAATATTTTTAAAAGAAATATTTATTTAATATATAATATATGAATCCATTATTAACCTTTGTATTTGTAGCACTATGTTTATTAGCATTAGTTTATTTTGTAAACCAAAACAATCGTTTATTTGAAAAGAAATTAGAAATGATGGAAAACAGATATGTAGAGGAGGGCTTTGATAACAATAATAATGGTAGAGAAGCAGACAATTTAATTGGTTCACAAAATTTTTCTGTAAAACCATCTGAAATAGTGAATGAACAGCCAAAAATAATTGATTCCAATGTTGAAAATCCTAAAAACTCCTATAGTTTAAATGACAACCAGTTTCCGAATGATTGTTTCCCTAAGGATCAATTAAACCCAGCAGAACTTTTGCCAGCAGATGCTAATTCTTTATGGGCACAGGTTAATCCTAATGGTCAAGGTGAACTTGGAGATCAGAATTTCTTAGATGCTGGTTTTCACACGGGTATTAATACAGTTGGTAGTAGTATGAGAAATGCTAACAGACAATTACGTAGCGAACCACCTAATCCACAGATTGCTGTTAGTCCATGGTTACAATCAACAATACAACCTGATTTAATGCGTCGTGGTCTTGAGATTGGTTCTTAAAAATACTTAAAGATAAATAAATAACTATATTTAAGTATAGCATACTTATAATAATAGTATATTTGGTAAATGATGTCCAAAAATAATATAGTAAATTTTGTAATATTAGAATTACAGTCTAAAAATATTCCTATAAAAAATATAGATTTGCTAGAGCGTGATATATTAAAATTTATAGATAGACATACACATGTTTCACACTATAATTGAAAATATAGATGTTTATTATGAATGTTATGTTTCTTATAAACAATACCATTCATATTAAATTATATTTTTAATATAATATATGATATTAGATTTGTTAATAATAGTACTTATATTGTGTGTATTTTCTAGAATATATTTATGGAGAAATAAATCAGATAGTAAGCTAGGTAATAAGTTAGCTGATAATCTACCTAATACATCTCCAGAATTATCAGAAAATTTTACTAATCTTCATGGTGAAGTTTTACTTGTAACAGATGAACGTGCATTAATGTACCGTGGTAGAACATATCATTTCACACCATTACATGATGGGTCATATATTGTTAGATTAAATAATACAACTAATATTTGTGAAGGTGTAGCATTAGTTAAATATATGGATAGACTTTTTGCGTTACATTATGTTGCTAACGCACAGGTATATTTATGGTTTGATATAAGCGATGTATTGACACATGGTTTACGGATAGAACCAGTAAATCAGGCAATATCTAAAAGATTAGATATTTTGATGAATAATGTTATTAAAAATGGTAATGTAAATAATAAACTATTAAATGTATTATCAAACATGTCTATTATGTCACTTAAAACTCATCCAGATAGAGTAACGGTTGGTAATAATACTTTTGAGATACGTGCAAATAAATTATGTACTCCAGATAAAAAAATAAATAGCGTATATTGTAATAATAATAAGTTAGAATTGCGAGCTATTTATTATGACTATAATACTAATAATCTTACTTGTTTAGATAATAGTAATAGGGCATACATTATAGATAGCACATATAAAAAGGCTAAACCAATAAATATAAATACTAGTAATTTAGTAAAGATAGTTGATGAAGCCAATTTAAAAATGTTAGCTCTAGATTCGTCTAATTTAAAAGTAGATAATGAATTTGTGTCAATTGATTATAATAATGATACACATTTATCTGTAAATAATGAATTGTATAAAATAGAGAGAAATAAAGTGATTAAATATTCAAATAATAGTGGTATGGTGTATGAATATGAGCATATGATACATAGTATTTTATATTATAAAGAGACAGACAAATTGTTAGTAAAGGATGTGGAAAATAATTGGTATTATTTGGGACTAAAACAAAAACTACAGGGTAACTTTTGTGTTAATTTAAATACCTATCTACTTAAATTATTAAGTGATAGGAACAAACAAGCTTATACTGCTAATTAGATTTTATATGTTATTCTATTCATAAAAGATAAATAAAATATAAATTATTGGCTATCCAGTAGATTTCACATTATGCTAAACGTTATTTAGTCTAGATTATGTTTTTATTACTTGGTATGATAACAAATAATAAAAATATTTAATATGTTTTATCCGCTGATTAGGCATTATACAATAGTAGTTGTATTTTGATTTATAGATGGATTCTCAAGTGATATCTTTCCTATTTCAAATAATAAAACGGGTTGATGTGTACTATTTAGTATATAACCCTGCATTGTAGAATAGATGGCTATGTTTGTAATAACGTCATTAAAATATGTAGCAGTTACAGGTCTACCATCTGAACCAATTTCTTTAGGTACAGATATATATATAGTATTTAAATATTCATCTGTACTAGGATTTGCTTTTATGAATAAGCCAGCTTCATTATTCATGTATTGTGTAAAAGCATTTACAACACCAGCACCCGTTCCATAGTTTCTTATAATAACAATATCATTTACAGCAAACATTATAGACTTATAATATTTATCAAGCGTTAATATTATTTGTTGGGGATTAGTGGCATTATCTAGTGCCATAGATACTATGCGATAATTATCACGTATATCAGAGATTAGTTTACCACTAGGCGCTAAAATTTCAATAGTAATATTATTTAAATCAGATAGAGGTGTAATATTGTAATGATTAGATGATATAAAATTAATATATTTAGCATGTCTACCTAATATACCATCAAATGATAGCATACAAAACACATACTTCCTACTAGGTATACTAGTCTCTACTCTATTTTCTAATTCAGGTATATAGATATATAAATATGGAGCAAAATATGTGTCGGTTGATTCTGTTGTCACTGCTATAGATATTAATAAAGTTACTATTCTTATAGAACTTATATTTTTTTGTCTATTTTGTAGATATATACCTTTATCATTACTACTACTTATAACAAATCTATATCTATATGGCTCTAATCCAGTACTATACACATTGTTCTCAACTGTACCATTCCAAACTCTATCTTTAGCACATACTACAAACTGTGACATGTTATGATTATAAGTTATATTTCCAGAATAGTCAGTATAGCGGTGGTCAGCAAGTTCTTTTTTATCTAGAATTAATTTTCCAACATTATCAATATTATTCATAGACTCATCAGGCATATTAGGTAAATTATTTACATGAGTTATTGTATTAGATGAGGTACCTAACATATCGTTTTTATTTTTATGTATCATCTCCAAATCAACCTTATTTCTATCATTTAAAAATTTCATGCGATTACTTTTTAGTTCATCCAATCTAGAACTAAATAATTGTATACGATTATTATCTATTTCATAATTATAAATAGGTTCTTCTGTAATAGTAGTAAGTTTAGCATTATTAACAATATTACTGATGTTGTTACTAGTAGTAATGTTAGTACTATTGGTATTATCAGTTATTAGCTCTCTTTCTTTTAGCATTTTACTGTAAGTATCTTCTACATCACTGTTTTTATTATCGTCATATGGTGTTAAAATGCTTGCGAAACTATTTTTACAATTTGTAATAGTTAACTCGTTTAATTTTTCTAGTTGAACTAATGTGGGAGTGTTGGGTTCTACTTTATATTTTTGAACTAAATTGTTCATAACTAGTATAATCTTATCACGAAGCTCTGCTATTTTTAAATTAATGTTGTAATCTTTAGACAACTCAGTTAAGACAATATTAATAACTTTGTGCTGATTATTTTTGGATAAATATAATTCTGATAGTGAAGACATTATATATATTAACATATAATAGAAATTACTCTTAAGATATTTACAATATTGCCAATAAAAGACAAATAGTGGTTTAAAAAAACTTAAACCAATATTATATAAGCATGCAACAACTAATAATGCCACTAGTATCAACTATAATAATATTTGGAGGTACATATTACACTAAAAAAAGAATATCATATAAAGATGAACAATTTGATGACATAGAATTATGGGAAAATATTGATAGCGCACCTATTTTAATAATGAAAACTGATGGAACGTATTACTATTTATATGAATAATATTTTGGTTTTTTTTTACTTATTAAACAGTACTTAATACTTTTATATTTCTATATATAATTAGTTAGATACACATAAGAGTGATATAAAATATAAAAGTATCCTATCTTTTATATTACTTATAAAAGATAGGTTATTAGTATATGTTGATAAATAAACAGGGTAGTAAATAATTTAAAAAAAATATAATACACAAATATATATATATATAAATTATGGGTAAAAAATATTATGATAGTTATATATTGGACAATGATATTTTAAGTGAACTACCTAAATTTAAGAAAGGGAATATAGACAAATTAAGACGTGTATTTTTTGATGGAGAGAGTATGGATAAAAGTTCTAACGATCAATCAAATGCGTCCAGTGTGACAGTTGACTCAAATATTGCTAAAAAAATATTGGATAGTCGCGCTAATTCACTAAATACTTTTGAACTTAGTTCAGAGGATATTGCTAATTTAGGTCAATATAATAGACACAGAAATAGTAGCAATTTTGTACCAATAATGAGTAGCCAGTTTGATGATAATTTGTCTGGAAATAAATATGAATCAGAATTTAGATACAAGGACACAGATCGTTATCAAAACTATAATAATAAATTACGTAATTTATTAATAGATGATGAGGATTATTATCAAGATGATAATACATATGACAAACACGACAAAAATAATAGAAACAATGAAGATCACCAATATTATGACTATAATAGATATAATGAACATGATGAAGATGAAGAAGATGGCGAAGAGGAATATGATAGCGATACGGGAGATGATAATAATGAGCAAGATCATAGAGATGAACATCGTGTAGAATACAGAAATAAGGGAGCTTATAATGATGAAGACGATGAAGAAGATCATGATAAAGAAGATGGAGAAGATGAAGATAGAGTTGATGATGATGATGATGGAGAGGATGATGATGATGATGATAATGATGAAGATGATAAAGATGAAGATGATAAAGATGAAGATGGAGAGGATGATAATGATGAAGATGATAAAGATGAAGATGGAGATGGAGAGGATGATAACGATGAAGATGATAAAGATGAAGATGGAGAGGTTGAAGATCGTGAAGATGATGATAGAGATATAGACGATGATAATGACGAAGACTATGATAAACATATAGACCATCATAGAGAAGAAGATGATGAAGAAGATAGAGATGATGAAGAAGATAGAGATGATGATGAAGAAGATAGAGATGATGATGAAGAAGATAGAGATGATGAAGAAGATAGAGATGATGAAGAAGAAGATAGAGATGATGATGATGAAGAAGATAGAGATGATGATGATGAAGATGATGATAGAGAAGATAAAAATATGCGTTATAATATGGAAAAACATGACAATTATGAGAATAATGATACAGATAATCATAATGCTTTAGATTTTCTTGATTATGTTAAAAATACAACTGATACACAAAGTAGTGTTTTTTTACCTAAATTATCTGTATATTCTACTGAAGTTGTAATTAAAAATGGTGATGTAAGCGTAGATGAAAATCTAGTTAAATTCGGAGATAATACTATATATTTGGCACATGCCGAAAATGGTAGAAAGACATATGAAAAACAGTATATGTTTAATAATTATGCCGATTTTCTAGAAACTATTAATAATATTAATAGTTCATATTCTGAGTCAATAGATAGCCCAGTTTTATCTGAAAATAACTTACATAAAGAATCATCAAGTGAAAGTAATAGTGAAAGTACTAGTGAAAATACTAGTGAAAGTAATAGTGAAAGTAATAGTGAAAGTAATAGTGAAAGTACTAGTGAAAGTAATAGTGAAAGTACTAGTGAAAGTAATAGTGAAAGTAATAGTGAGTCATCTATTGAAATATTCGCTGAACCAGTTAGTGAATTTGTGAATGAGCCAATAAATAGCTCATTAGTTGATCCGGTTTTAGAATCAGTAGTGGAATCCTTAGTAGA
>Ga0315902_10001759_pt1 | contig 34424 bp, 24 predicted proteins | sample LakEriMetagenome_9_FD_203523 | JGI IMG/M metagenome (GOLD analysis project Ga0315902, IMG submission 203523) | Freshwater fungal communities from buoy surface, Lake Erie, Ohio, United States - Buoy 12 MA117 | ecosystem: Environmental > Aquatic > Freshwater > Lake > Lake biofilm | place: USA... | reverse complement strand
GCTTCGGGTGACCCGTGCCCCAGGAGCCGGCGTATGCTGACAAGCGCAGCCAGGATGGCGAAGCGCCGTCAGCATCCGAGCGAGCGAAAGGCATGGATGCCTTTCGCGAGCGTCCGGCGATGGGGCACGGGTCACCCGAAGCCGGCTTGGGCGCGAAGAGCGGCTAATACACGCCTACGGTCGTCGTGGCCGCCAGGGCGCGGAAGGGGCGGACGCCGCTGATGCCGTCCCATGGATACTTCGCGTAGGGCAGCTCGCGCTCCCCTTCGTCGCGCTCGAGGAAGCCGGGGATGAAGGTTTCCTTCGTGAGCGTCGTGAGGCGGACGCGGCCGGTGCCGCCGTAGGGGACGAGTTCGTCGGGATGGTCGAAGTCCACGACCTCGATCACGGCCCGGGGCTGCGGGGCGTAGTAGGCGATCGTGTAACCGTCGGCGGGGATGACGGGGCGGCTCGCGGCCAGACCCATGAGCGTGTTGCCGTAGGTCGGCGTCATGTAGGCGCCGTCGAGGAGCTCCTCGACCGCGAATCGCGTCCACTGCGGGGTGAACTCGGTGCCGCCCGAGAAGATGCCGGTGATGCCGACCTTCCCGATCGTGGTGCCCCGTTTTTCGAGGGCGAGCGCGAGGGCCTCGAGCAGCTTCGGCGTCGTGAACATGCAGCGGATGTCGTGGCCCGCTTCGAGGATCGTGATCGCCTGGTCGATGCAGTGCTGCTTGTAGGCCTCGAGGTGCTCCATCCAGCCTTTTTGAATCAGCTTGATCACCCAGCGAGGATCGAGATCGACGCAGAAGCAGATGCCCCCGCGATATTGCGCGAGGTGCTCGATCGAGAGCCGCAGCCGCCGCGGGCCCGAGGGGCCGAGCATCAGCCAGTTGGCGCCCTTCGGAAAATATTCCTCGGGAAGCGTGTCGCTGAACATCTCGTAGTCGGTGCGGAAGTCGCGGGAGTTGTATCGCGACTTTGGGATGCCGGTCGTGCCGCCCGTCTCGAACACGTAGGCGGGCTGGTCGGCCAGGCCCTTCGGCACCCAGCGGCGGACCGGGCCGCCGCGGAGCCACTCGTCTTCGAACGGTGGAAACTTCTTGAGATCCGCAAAGCACTTCACGTCGGTGAGCGGATTGAAGCTGAGCTTCGTCGCGTAGTCGAGCCAGAACGGGCAGCCCGTCGACTCGTGGAAGTGCCAGGCCATCATCTCGACGGTGTGGGCGTCGAGGAGGGCGCGGGCTTTCGCGATGGCCGCAGCGTCGGCCACGGCGAAGGCGGGGGGCTTGGCGGCAGCGGTGTCCGTGGCCATGGTTGGGCAGGGGTCAGGAGGGAGGAAGCGGGGCGCCGAGCTGGGCGAAGAGCTGGAGCACGCCGTTGAAGTGGGCGAGCCGGGGGCCGTAGCGATCGATGAATTCGCCGAGCGCATATTCGCTGTCGGTGAAGTCTTCCGCGTTCTCCGCTGCATCGCGGGCGATGCCGGCGAGAAACTCGGTGTGCACCTTCGCCAGCGACTCGGCGGCCTGTCGGCACGATGCGGCGAGTTCGGGGTTGGCCTCTTTCCAGGACTTCAATTCAGCCATCCGCTGTCGCTGCTGCAGCGATACCTGGTTGAGCAGTTCGCCGAGCAATTCGCACGACTTGCCCTGCAGCGCAATCATGTCGCGCAGGAGCCGGTTGGTCTCGGCCATGTCGCCAGACGGGGCCGAGCCGGCCGCGGATGACGCGATCGAGTTTGCCGAAATGTCGAACTGGGTGAATCCCGGGGGGCCTTCGTGCATGGAATGGTTCCTGGGGAAAAAGGTGTCAGGACTCTTTTCCGTCCCTTCTCTTTCCGCGCAGGCGTTTTGGCACCGGAACGGAAAAGAGTCCTGACACCTTTTTCTGCAATCGTAGGCACAATCCCGGGGCGTTGCCATGAATCGTCTCGTGATTCGGGAGTTTTTCGTGACGGGCCGTCAGGGTTTCCCCAGTTTCAAGCGCCCCTGCCGCGCCGCCCCGGCGGCAGGCCCGCCCGCCACCGCCGCTCAAGTGGTCGGCGGAGAAGCCCGATGCAAGCCTTCGGAGACTTTGAATCGGTCGCACCGGCGCAGGGAAGCGTTCGGCACGGCCGCGGTCTCGGGAGCCTTGAGCACGCATGGAGCAGACCCCCGGTGAGCAGCCGATCGACCTAGCGTTTGGGTTTCTGACGGCGGTCGATTCGCCGTCGCATGGCCTGTTTGGCGGCTACCTGCTCGTGGATCCGGCCGGCCGCCCGCTCGAATTTCACTGCACGGCGCCGGTGAAGGTCTCGCGGGCGCAGCAGATCCTCTATGGCGCCACGCTCCAGAGCCACCTGCACGGCCGACAGATCGGGGCCACGCTGCTCGCCGAGGGAACGGTCGCGCCGGAATTGGTACTCACCGATTTCGAGCCGATGCTGCACGTGCGATCGCATACGAGCCTGCCGGTGGCGCTCGTGACGCGGGCCGACGCCGCGGTGGCCCCAAACGCCGAAGCGAGCAGTTTTGCGATCGGCTCCGTCTCGGTCAGTCCGCATGCCCAGGATGCCGGCCTCGGCGAGGCGCTGCGGCAGAAACTCGAGTCACTCGTGGCATCGGTCGATCTCGCCGAGCCGTTCGAGCGCATCCGCGCCGCGATCGAAGAAGCCCAACGGCACTGAGCCAAGCGATCGAGGCAGCCATGGATTCCCACGCAGGCTCGGTCCGCTCGTGGCGCAGGGGCGATCTTCTCTTCGCCTCGGGGGGAGCCCTTGCGCGGCTCGACCCGCGGCTGGCGGCGCCGGCCGCGCTGCGACTGCCGATCGACGTGCCGACGCCGTCGGTCACGCGGATCGAGATCTTCGACCGTCCACCCGCCGTCAACAGCTTTCAGTTCGCCCGGTCCGTCGAGCCCGCCGTGCGACCACCGCGCGTCGTGCGGCCGCGGCCCGTCGAACCGCCCTGCGAGGAGCCGGCGCCGGCTACCGATCCAGCGGCGCCGAAGCGCACCCGCATCGCGCCGCCGCGCGACGTGGTGAAGCTCTCGGAGCGGTTCTTCTTCCTCTTGCAGCCCGATCTCGAGGCGATCCTGGAAACGAGCAGCCTCGCGTTTCCACGGCAGCCGTTCCCATTCCAGCTCGACGGCATGGCGTTTCTCGTGCCGCGGCATGGCGCGGTGCTCGCCGACGAGATGGGCCTCGGGAAGTCGATGCAGGCGATCTCGTCGCTGCGGCTCCTGATCCGCTCGGGCGAGGCGCGGCGGGTGCTCGTCGTCTGCCCGAAGGGGCTCGTCTCGAATTGGACGCGGGAGCTCGCTGACTGGGCGCCGGAGTTGCTCGTCGCCGTGATCGAGGGAGACCCACAGCGCCGGCGCTGGCAGTGGTCGCTCGAAGACGTGCCGGTGAAGGTCGCCAACTACGAGGCAGTGGTGCGCGACCGGGATCTCGTCGCCGAGCTGGGCCTCGAGTTCGACCTCGTCGTTCTCGACGAGGCGCAGCGGATCAAGAATCGCACGAGCAACACGAGCGAGGCGGTACGGGCGCTGCGCCGCAAGCGGAGCTGGGCGCTCACGGGCACGCCCGTGGAGAACCGCGCCGAGGATCTCGTCTCCCTGTTTGAGTTCGTCGCCCCGGGCCATTTGAACGACCGCATGTCGCCGCGGGCCCTCGGCGCCGCCGCGGCCGACCACGTGCTCCGGCGAACGAAAGACAAGGTGCTCAAGGACATGCCGCCGCGGATGAATCGCGACGAGCGGATCGAGCTTTCCCCGGAGCAGCGGGAGACCTACCGCCGCGCCGAGGAGGAGGGGGTGCTGCGGCTCTCCGCGCTCGGCCAGGAGGCGACGATTCAAAACGTCTTCGAACTCGTCCTGCGGCTCAAGCAGATCTGCAACTTCGACACGGCCACCGGCGAGAGCGCGAAGCTCGACTGCCTCGAGGCGGAGCTCGAGGAGATCCAGGCCAGCGGCAAGAAGTCGCTCGTTTTCAGCCAATGGGTCGAAACCCTCGGCCGACTGAAGACCAGGCTCGCACGGTTCGGGGCGCTCGAGTACCACGGCGGCATGTCGACGGCGGCCCGCGACGAGGCGATCCGGCGGTTCAAGCACGACAAGCAGCACAACGTGCTGCTGCTTTCCTACGGCGCCGGCGCCGTGGGGCTCAACCTGCAATTCTCGCAATACGTCTTCCTCTTCGACCGCTGGTGGAACCCCGCGATCGAGGATCAGGCGATCAACCGCGCCCACCGCATCGGCGCGGCGGGCGCGGTCACGGTGACGAGATACCTTTCGGCCGACACGATCGAGGAGCGGATCGACGAGGTGCTGCGCAAGAAGCGCGATCTCTCCGACACGATCCTCTCACAGGCGGAAGCCCCGGCCTCGAGCGGCCTCACTACTGAAGACCTCTTCGCCCTCTTCAAGCTCGCCCCGCCGATCCGCGCCGCCGCGTAGGCAAAGTAGACCGCTTCGTCCCGAAGCGGATCTCCCTGCTTGTAATCCGCCATCAACTCGCCCAAGCCGGCTTCGGGTGACCCGTACCCCGCTCTCCGGACGCTCGCTTCGGGCATCCTGCCAATCCTGTTCGGCACGGCAGATGCTCGACGCGTCGATCCGCGTCTCGCGTGGCTCGGGGCTGCCCGCCCCTCTCGCCGGACGCTCGCTACGGTCATCCTGACCTTCGCTCGCTCGGAGACGTCAGCGCTTCGACATCCTGTCTCCGCTTGCCGTCTACGCCGTCTCGAGGGGATGGGCATCCCCTCGCTGGGGTCGTACCTCGACTGCGCAGCATCGAATCCCGCGTGCCGATAGGGCCGTGGCTTCGCCGGCGCAGGCTACTTCCGTGTTTTGATGAAGGCCTCGAGTTCCTTGAGGCTGGCGAGACCAATGAGGTAGTACCAGACCATCTGGTACATCGCTCTGTTCGGCTTCTCTCCCGTGTAGATCAGGATCAGCATGCAGACGATCATCGCGCAGTACGCCTGGATCTCCACGCCGTTGTGCTTGTCCGAGAACAGATGCCGGCAGCCGAGGAGCTGCTTGAACGTGCGGAAGAACATCTCGATGACCCACCGCAGGCGGTACATCTCGGCGATCAGTTCGGCCGGTAGGTCAAGCCGATTCGTGACCAGTCGGAGCACCCCGTCGCACGTCGGCCCACGCATGCCCCGGCAGCCCCCGTGCGGCTTGACGGCAACGCGAATGAGCCGCATCGAATGGTCGGGGAGTGTGCGGTGCCGCGACTTCCAGCCCAAGTCGACGATCTCGTCGCTGATCACGCTGGCAGCGCGATCGGCTTGCGTCAGCTCGTTGGCATGCATGACCGTGGCTGCGGTCCTGTCTGACGCCCTGCAGACGTAACTGCTCCCCGCGGCATTGATCGCGTTCCAAAGCCGGTAACTGACATAGCCGCGATCAAGGATGTAGCAGCGGTCCGCCTCGATCGTCCGCTGCAATACTGCCCGTTCGTCGGCATCGCCCTTGGGACTCGCCGACGTGGCGTCGATCCGCACGGCCTTGCCGCTGAGTACCTCGAAGTGTGTGTGCAGTCGGTAGGCCGAGAGATGCTTGCCCTCGGCCTTGGGCGTCCAGGAGAGTTCTGCCACACGCTTGACCGTCTCGATGACGGTGCCGTCCACGGCCGTGATCCTCTGCCCTACGGCGTCGAACCGCCGAATAGGCCTGCTCCGGATCGTGTGGCCGAGTTCAGCCGCAATCTCCTTGAGCGGCGCAGGGTCGAAAATCGCCACCGACTCTGACAGGGACCCCAGGGATGCGCGGTTCACACCGAGCCGCTTGCGGACCTTGTCGAGGGAGCAGGCCCGCTGGAGGTCTCGCAGGCTCTCGATCGCCGGGCTGAAGAGCGCCATCAGGATCAGTGCACAGTACTGATCCATGAACAGCCGGCGATTGCCGGCTCTGTCGCGTTCGGCGCCCACCTTCCGCAGCCGCGAAAGCAACGGACGTATCTTCCGCAGGCACTTCAGTCCCTGCACATCCTGATCACGGATCTCGCGCTTCCTGCTCGTGGCCATGCCGGGCACGATAACGCCACGCCCATCAGCGCGCAACTCCCTCCGGTTCGCTCAGATTGCCAGGTCGCCAATGCGCAAATCCTGTGCCGAACAGGATTGGCAGGATGCCCGTAGCGAGCGTCCGGCGATGGGGTACGGGTCACCCGAAGCCGGCTTGGGCGAGTTGATAAACGAAGCGGTCCCGGTTACTGCGCCGTAACGGGCTGGAGGCGGGGCGACTCGGCCGGGGCGGTCGTGCGCGCGAGGCCTGCCGCGCCGCCGGCGAGCAGGTTGAGGTAATCCACCGTCACGCTCATCGCCTCTTTGAAGTAGTAGTCTTGCTTCACGATCGGCCGCTTCGGGTCGGCCGATTCCTCGAGCTTCTTCTCCTCGTCGTCGGCCGCCTTCCCCTCGTTCCACTGCCGAGCGAATTCCTCCTCGACGAGCGAGATCGTCTTCGCGCTCTTGCGCTTCTGGTATTGCGCGATGTCTTTCTCGACCTTGGTGAAATCGTCGTTCGCCTTGATCCGTTCGACCGAGCGGTCGCGCAGGCTCTTGAGCATGTCCGCGGTCACCCTGCCCGACGCCTGGAACGTGGCCGCCGGAACCTTGTCAAACGCGATCGCATGGTCGAGATCCGACTCGCCCACCGGCAGGTGCGTGGTGATGCTCGGGAGCTCGACGTCGCTCGCCACGCCCTCGAGCTGCGTGCTCAAGCCGCCCGGGCGATAGAACTGCTGCATCGTGATCTTGATCGCACCGAGCGACGGGGCGTTGGGCAGCCGCTGAAAAAGCTGCCGGCCCAGATCAAGCAGGCTCTGCACCGTGCCCTTGCCGTGGGTGGCCTTGTCGCCGATCACGAGGCCGCGGCGGTAATCCTGGATCGCCCCGGCCACGATCTCGCTGGCGCTGGCGCTGAATTTGTTGGTCAGCACGACGAGGGGACCGTCCCACGAGACGCCAGGGTCGGTGTCGTCATACTGCTGCACCCGCTTGTCGGCGTCCTTGATCTGCACCACCGGGCCGGTGTCGATGAAGAGGCCCGTCAGCGAGATCGATTCGGGGAGCGATCCGCCGCCGTTGTTTCGCAGATCGAGCGCGACGCAATCGACCCCCTTCTGCTTGAACTCATCGAGCAGCCGCTTGCAGTCGCGGGTGCTGCTCTTGTATTCGGCCTGCCCCTGCCGGGCCCCGGCCATGTCCATATAGAAGCTCGGCAGGTTGATGACGCCGATGCGGTAGGGCGTGCCGTCGGGCTTCCGCCCCTGCTCGATCACCTCGCCGCGGGCCTCGCTGTCCTTGAGCTCGATCTTCGCCCGCGTGATGTCGTAGACCTTGGGGGCCGTCTGGCCGACCGGGATCACCTTGAGCCGCACGATCGTGCCGCGCTTGCCGCGAATGAGCTTCACGACCTCGTTGAGATTCATGTCGACCACGTCGACGATCTCGCCTTCGGTGCCCTGGCCGACGCCGACGACGCGATCTTTCTTCTGCAGGCGGCCGTCTTTGTCGGCCGCGCCGCCGGGCACGAGTTCCGCGACGGTCGTGTAGCCATCCTCGGCCTTCAGCGACGCGCCGATGCCGTCGAGCTGCAGACGCATGCCGATCTCGAAATTCTCGAGCGTGCCGGGTGACATGAAGCTCGTGTGCGGGTCGAGGCTGCTCGTCAGCGACGAAAGATACGTCTCGAGCAGCTCGTCGCTCGTCATCTGATGCATCCGCTTGGCGAAGCTGGCGTAGCGGCGGCGCAGCTTGTCCTTCGCCTCCTCGGGGGGCGTCTTCTCCATCTTCTGCACGAGCAGGTCGTATTTGATCCGCTTGCGCCAGTTGTCTTCGGCCTCGGCCTCGCTCTTCGCCCAGGTGGTGTCGTCGCGATCGATGATGATCGACTCCTGCTTCGTGAAATCCTGCGGCGCGGCCAGGAGCTTCTCGATCAGCGGGAGGCGGGCATCGACCCGCTCGAGGAAGCGGTTGTAAACCTCGTAGGCAAAACTCACGTCGCCACGCTTCACGAGGTCGTCGAGCGTGTCGCGCTTCTGCAGAAATGCATCGACATCGCTCTGCAGAAAGTAGACCTTCATCGGGTCGAGCGACTCGAGGAAGATGTCGAACCAGCGACGCGCGATCTCGTCGTCGATCGGCCGCCGCGTGAAGTGCTCGCGCTCGAGGTAGCTGCGAACCGCCAGCGTGATCTGCCGATCATTGGGCCCGGGCTTCGCGGCGACCGGGGCCGCGGCGGCGGCGACGCCGGCCACGGCGGTCGGCGGCTGCTCGCCTCGCGCGCGATCCATGCAAGGCGACACCGCCACGAACGTGAGGAGCAGTCCCCGGAGAATGAGTGCCCACAGGGCGGGGCGGTGGCTCCGAATGATGCCGTCGGCGGCGATGCTGCTGGCCTTCACGCGCATGACTCCTTCCCTCGAAATGGTGACCGTCCGGAACCCCGTCATTGTGACAACTCGCCGCTTTTCTTGCGAGATGTTCTTTCCGACAGAAAACCGCCTCGCGGGCCGGGCAGCCCATCGAGATGAATTGGAGGCATCCGTCCCTCGCGGCGGCGGCGTTCAGCGCTCGCTCGCCGCGTCGGCTGCCAGCGACACGACCGCCCGGGCCACTCGCAGTGTCGCGCCGAGCCGCTCCACCCGCACCCACTCCACCGCCGGGTTTTCGGCCCGCGCCTCGCCGAGCGCCGCCTCGACCTGCTCCTCGACATGCCCGTGAAAGAGCAGATGGGGCTGGACGATCACCCGCCTTGCCCCCCGCGCCGCGGCGCGGAGCGCCTCGGCCACCGTCGGCCGCGCGGCGGCGACGAACCCGAGCTCGATCCCGCCGCAGGAGTCGTCGCGTCGCGTGGCATGCTCGCCCGTCGCCCGCGTCGCCTCGGCAAACGCTTCGAGCTGCCGGACCGCTCCGGGATCGCTCGATCCCCGCCCGATCATCGCCAGCACCGTCGCCTCCGCCGGCAGCGGCTCGAGCGACTGCAGCGCCTCGCACCGCCGCTGCCGCGATTGGGCCACGATCTCCGGATGGCAGCCGAAGGCCTGCGACTGCCGCACCGCCAGGCCGAGCCTGCGAGCCGCCTCGGCCAACGCCTCCGGCACGTCGCGCCGCGCATGCCCGGCCGTGAAGAGCAGGAGCGGCGCCGCGATCACCTCGCGGCAGCCCAGGCGGGCAAGGCGTTCGAGCGACTCGCCGATCGACGGGCCGATCACCTCGAGAAACCCGAGTTCCACCGGCACGCCCGGCAGCAGGGCGGCGACCAGGCGGCTGACCTCGCGGGTCTCTTCCGCCCCGACCGGGTCGGCCGTGCCGTGGCCGACGACGAGCAGCCCGAGCCCGTCGCCCGGCGACCGGGCAAACGCCGCCGCCGGCCCAGCCTCACCGGCTTGACGCGCACCGTCCGGCAATGGGCCCGCAATGATTGGCAGCCGGCCGAGGAGGGAGGGCATGGCGGGTCTCTTCGTGGGCGGAGTGCAATTCCATCGCCACCGCAGCCGTTTTATAGTGGAGATGGTCGTGGAATCCACGCCCACCCAGCCCTCCTGCCGACACCAGAGCCCCCGCCCGTGTCTCACGAAGCGACCAGCGAACAGACCGGCCCCGCGGCCGCCCCCGCCGCGGCGCTCGAATTGCGAATCGCCGGTCGCGCCGGCCCGACATTCGCGCTCGATCCGGCGTGCGACAACACGCTCGGCAGGGCGCAGGATGCATCGGTCGTGCTCGCCGATCGGCTTGCCAGCCGAATCCACGCGGCGGTTCGCTTCGAGGACGGCCGCTGGATGATCCGTGACCTCGGCAGCCGCAACGGCACTTGGGTCGATGGCGCCCAGATTGCGGCGCAGCCGCTCACCGACGGTGCGGTGATCCGGATCGGGACGGCGGAGCTCGCCTTCCGCATCACGCGGCCCGCTCCCTCGAGCCGGTCGACTGCCGGGGGGGAGCCGCAGCTCGTGAAGTGCGGGCCGGTCGCCCAGCTCGAGGGCAGTGTCCTGCGCCGCTCGTCGATCGGATCGAGCGACGACGCGCGGCGGCCGCTGCTCTTGTATCAGGCGAGCATCCGCCTGCTCTCGTCGCGGAGCACTCGCGAGACAATCGGCGCCACGCTCGAACTGGCCGCCGAACACTGCGGCGCCGCGAGCGTCGGTTGGTTCAACGTGCGGGCCGAGGACCGGCTCGAGCCGGTCTGCGTCGTGCCCCCCGGCAGCCCGCTGGCCCGTCTGCTCGGCGAATCGACCTGCCGGCTCGTGGCCCGCGAGGGCAACGCCGTGTGGACCGCGCCGGCCGGGGATGCCGACGCGGTCGAGATCGCTTGCGTGCCGATCGTCGAGAAGGGCCTGGTGCATGCGGCCCTCGCGGCCTCGGCACCAAAGGGCGCCCTCCGCAGCGCCGACTTCGACTTCCTCGTCGCGCTCGCAAGCCTCGCGGCCGCCGCCTGTGCCGGCCACACGCAGGGCACGGCGTTGATGGGAGCCGCGTCGGCGGACCTCGCGTCGCTGCAGACGATCGACCTCGATGCCATCGACGAGGATGCGGCCGACGCCGACCACACGATCGCGCTCGACCCCGGAAGCTTGGACATCGGGAGCCTCGACCTCGGAAATCTGGAACGGATCATCCTCACGACCGCCGACGAATCACCAGCGGCGGCCCGCATCGGCTCGTTCGTCGCGGAGACAGCCACGCTGAAGCTCGGCGACTGGCAGCGGGTGCTCGTGATCGAGGCTTTGCGGCGCACCGGCGGCAGCGTGTTCAACGCCGCCGCGGAACTCGGCATCAGCCGCGCGACGCTCTGCCGCAAACTCGAAGCCTACGGCCTCACGAAGAGCCGACCGTAGACGGCAGGCCGGAAGCTTGCACGTAGACCGTTTGCCCTCCTAGCGCTCTACGTGGAAAGCGATCTACGCACGATGCCCGGGAGCCGGAATCGGCGGAAGCGTGACGAGCTTTTGGACCGAGTCCGCGAGGGACAACGCGAGGAACCTTCTGCCGTTCCGGCGACCAGCGTTGGCAAGTGCTTGTCTCGCCTACTTTGCCCGCGGCACGAGGGTGGCGACGACGAGGAGCACGCCCACCGCCATCGCGAAGGGGAGCGTCCGCGAATCGTGGAGCGAGAAGAGGATCGAGCCCAGGAAGGGGCCGAGGATCCGACCGAGCGAGGCAAACGACTGATTGACGCCGAGCACCTCCCCCTGCCGCTCCGGGTCGGCATTGCGGGAAATGAGCGCCGACACCGAGGGATTCACGAACGCGAATCCCACCACGGCCACCGACGCGACCACGTAGAAGATCTTTTCGAGAATAGGCGCAATCCCCGTGGCCGCGTCCCGGTGCACGAGCCACGCGACCGCGCCCATGCCGCCGAGCCCAAGGATCATCAGCGCGATGCCCGCGGCCAGGAGCCGGCTCTCCGGCAGCCGCTTTGCCAGCGGCCGGTAGAAGCCACCGGCCAGCATCAAGACGACGCCGATGAACGCGAAGACGAGGAAGTTGTCGTCGTCGGTCATCCCGAAGGCTTCCTTCGTCAGCCGGGCGAGCGTGGCCTCGAAGTTGGCGAAGGCGAAGATCGACAGGAAGTAGATGAGCACGAGCGCGCCCACCGCGGGCATCCCGAGCACCGCGGCCGTCCGCGACACGCTCGGAAACTCCTTCGCGGTGGCATTCCCCGGCCGCCGCGTCTCCTTGAAGACGAAGATCGCGATCAAGAGGGCCGCGAACGAGAGCAGCGACGCGAGCGCTCCCACGCCCCACGGCTGTTGCCGGAAGATCGCGAGGCCGAAGTAGGCGATGAGCGGCCCGAGCGTGAAGCCGGCGCCGAAGGCGATGCCGATCAGGGCCATGCCGCGGGCCCGGCGTTCGGGAGTGGTGCAGTCGGCGATCACGGCCGCCGCCGTGCCCACGCTCGCGCCGGCGATGCCGGCGCCGATTCTTGAAAAGAGCATGAGGCCGATCGCCGTCGCCGCCTGCTCCACGGGAAACGTGACGGCCAGACCATAGACCGCGTAGAAGACGACCGATCCCAAGAGGCTCAGGATCAGCATCGGTCGCCGGCCGATGCGGTCCGACACGCGGCCCCAGATCGGGCTGAAGAGAAACTGCATCAGCGAGAAGACGGAGAACAGCACACCGATCATCGCCCCCACGCCCAGCGGCGAGAAGCCCAGCGCCGAAAGATACGGCTCGGCCTGTCGCGGCATCGCCGGCAGCACGATGCCAAAGCCGAGCAGGTCGATGAACACGGTGAGAAACACGACCGCCAGCGCCCCCCGGGGCGTGGTCACGGCGTTCGGGGAGTCATCGCTCGACGGGGCGGGCATGGCCATGAAACCTGCTAAACTTCGGAAATGAGCGACGACACGATCATGCGCGACGCATCGACCTTCGGCTGGGACGACGAGCCCGCCGCCGACCGTCGGCAGCCTCCGGCGGAGGTCATGAGCGTGTCGGAGCTGACCCTCTGCGTCAAGGAGCACCTCGAGACCCGGTTCGCCGACGTATGGGTATCCGGCGAAATCTCGAATCTGGTCCGCGCCTCTTCCGGCCACATCTATCTTTCCCTCAAGGACGACGAGGCCGTGATGCGGGCCGTGATTTGGCGTGGCGCCCGCCAGACGCTGGCCATCGATCCGGTCGACGGGCTCGAGGTGATCTGCCACGGGCGGCTCGAGGTCTACCCGCCGCGCGGCACCTATCAATTGACGATCGACCGGCTGCATGCCGTGGGCACCGGCACGCTCGAGGCCCGGCTGCGGGCGCTCCATCAGCTGCTCGAACGCGAGGGGCTCTTCGCCCCGGCCCGCAAGCGTCCGATCCCCCTCTTTCCGCGCCGCATCGCCCTGGTCACGAGCCCGACGGGCGCGGCGATCGCCGATTTCCTGACCACGCTCCGCGGCCGCTGGACGTCGAGCGAGGTGATCGTGGTGCCGGCCAGGGTGCAGGGCGCCGGGGCGGCCGAGGAATTGGCGGCGGCCCTCGGCCTCGCCGCGCAGCTCGAACCCCGGCCCGACGTCGTCGCGCTGGTGCGGGGCGGCGGCAGCCTCGAAGACCTGTGGGCCTTCAACGAAGAGGTGCTCGTGCGGGCCGTGGCTGCGTCGCCGATACCGATCGTCTGCGGCGTGGGGCACGAGATCGACGTCTCGCTCGCCGACCTCGCCGCCGATCGCCGCGCGCTCACCCCCACTGACGCCGCCGTGCAGGTCTCGCCCGATGGCCGGCAGCTCGCGGCGCAACTCGATGCGTTTGGCCCGCGCCTCCGGGCGGCGCTCGTGCGCCGGATCGATTCGTCGCGCGAGCGGATCGGCCAGCTTGCCCGATCGCGGTTTTTCGCCGAGCCGGAGCGGCTGATCCGCGACCGGCGCGCGGCGCTCACCGACCAGGCGGGGCGGCTCCGCAGGCTCACTCTCGCGACGGTCGATCGCGCGAGGGAACGACTCGCCGCTGCCGCCGCCAGGCTCGATGCGAACAGTCCCTTGAAGGTGCTCGCCCGCGGCTATTCGGTCACGCAACGCGCCGACGGGCAGGCGGTGCTGACCTCGGCGGCCGACGCCACCCCCGGCATGGAGATCGTCACCCACCTCGCCTACGGGCGGCTCTGGAGCCGCGTGGAAAGGACCTCACTCGATGGCCACACCTGATCGCGATGCCGGACCGCGCGCCGCGGCCCAATCGTCAAACTCCGAGCAGACCTCCTCGTTTGAAGAAGCGTTGGCCGCGCTCGGCGACACCGTGATGAAGCTCGAGTCGGGCGGTCTCGGACTCTCCGAATCGATCGCCGCCTACGAGCGTGGCGTAACGATCCTGCGCCGCCTGCACGAAGAGCTGGCGGCCGTGGAAGAACGGGTGAACATGCTCGTGCGGATCGACGAGGATGGGAAACCGGTGCTCGGGGCTTTGCCCGCCGCCGCGGAACCGACCGCACCCGCGAAAAAAGCCGGCGGCCGCGGGGCGACCGCCGCCAAAGCCCCCCGCGCCAAGAGCCTCCCCGGGATGGACGATGCCGGCGATGAGGCTTAGACTTTCGTGTGGGCGTTGAGACCGTCTCGCGGCCGAAACGCATTCCTTCCGCCTTCTTTTTCCACCGTTAGGACCCGAGCATGGCAAGCTGCCAGACAGCCGGCAGGCTGGCGAGCGGGTCGGGTGGGCCGCCTGCTCCGAGCGGCGACATCGCGGCCGCGCTCGAGCGGGTGAAGACATTCATCGAGCCCCGGCTCGATGCGGCGATGCAGCTCTCCGGCGACGCCGCCCCCCGGCTGCTCGACTCGATGCGTTATTCCCTGCTCGCGCCCGGCAAGCGGCTGCGGCCGGCGCTCGTGCTTTGGGCGGCGGGCGCCTGCGGAGGCGATTGGGATTCGGCCGCTCCGGCCGCCGTGGCCGTCGAGATGATCCATGCCTATTCGCTCGTGCACGACGACCTGCCGGCCATGGACGACGACGACCTGCGCCGCGGCCGGCCCACCTGCCACCGCGCCTTCGACGAGGCGACCGCGATCCTCTGCGGCGATGCGCTCCAGGCCCTCGCCTTCGAAACGCTCGCCCGTGGCATGCCGGCGGCGACCGCGGCCCGCGGCTGCCTCGTGCTCGCCCGCGCCTCCGGCGCCGAAGCGCTCGTCGGCGGGCAGGCCGACGATCTGGCCGCCGAGCGCGGCTGGATTCCCGACATGACCGCGAGCACCGCCGCCGAGCAGGTGCAATGGCTCGAGCGGGTGCACCGTCGCAAGACGGGCGCGCTCTTCCTGGCCGCGCTCGAACTCGGCGGCCTGTCGGCAGGCGCCGATGCGGCGCGACTGGCGATGCTCGCCTCCTACGGCTGCGCCTTCGGGCTCGCCTTCCAGATCGCCGACGACCTGCTCGATGCCGAAGGCACCGAGGCGGCGCTCGGCAAACGCGTGGGCAAGGATGCCGGGAGAGGCAAACTCACGTTTCCCACGGTGGTCGGTCTCGAGCCCAGCCGCGCCCGCGGCCTGGCGCTGGCGGAAGAGGCGTCGCTTGCCGTCGCCGGCCTCGGCACCGACGCCGCGGAACTCACGGCGCTGGCACGCTGGATCGTCGCCCGCGATCATTAGGCTCGCACGCAAAGGACGCCCCCATGCCAGAGAAACACACCGATCCCGCCGCGATACTCCCGTCGATCCTGTCGCCGCAGGACCTCGCGGGGCTCTCGATGGCCGAGCTCGAGCAGTTGGCCGCCGAGATGCGGCGGGCCCTCTGCGAGGTGGCGACCAGCCGAACGGCGCACTTCGCCTCGAATCTCGGCGTCGTGGAGCTGTGCATCGCGCTCCACCGTGTCTTCGATTTCAGCCGCGACCGGTTGATCTGGGACACGGGCCACCAGATCTATCCGCACAAGCTGATCACGGGGCGGTTCGCCCGCTTCGGCACGATCCGCACGAAGGGCGGCCTGATGGGCTACCCGAATCCCGACGAGAGCCCCTACGACCTCTTCATGACCGGCCACGCCGGCTCGAGCGTGTCGACCGCGCTCGGGCTCGCCAGCGGCGACGATCTCTGCGGCCGCGGCGACCGCCATTCCGTGGCCGTGATCGGTGACGGCGCCCTGCCCTCGGGAATCGTCTTCGAGGCGCTCAACAACGCCGGCTTCCTCAAGAAGCGGCTGCTCGTGATCCTGAACGACAACAAGATGTCGATCTGCCCGCGGGTCGGCGCCCTCGCCGAGTATCTCGACGTCGTCCGCACCAATCCCTGGTATCGCGGCCTCAAGCACCAGGCTGGCGAGATCATCAAGGGCGTGCCGATGGTGGGCGAGCAGATGGAGCGGATGCTTGGCAAGGCCAAGGATTCGATCAAGGCCACGCTTCATGGCGGCATGCTCTTCGAGGCGATGGGCGTCCGCTACTTCGGCCCGGTCGAGGGGCATTCGCTCCCCAACCTCATCCGCTATCTGGAGCTCGTGAAGGACGAGGAGGGCCCGGTGCTGCTCCACGTGCTCACGGAGAAGGGGCACGGCTTCAAGCCGGCCGAGGCCGACCCCGTCTTCTTCCACACGCCCGCTCCGTTCGAGTGCGACGACGACGACTGCATCGTCTCGATCAAGAAATCATCCTCGCGCGCCTACACCGACGTGGCGAGCGCCGCGATCGGCGACTGCATGCGGCGCGACAAGCGGGTGACCGTCCTCACGGCGGCGATGTGCCAGGGGAACAAGCTCGAGCCGGTGCGGGAGGAGTTTCCCGACCGCTTCTTCGACGTCGGCATCTGCGAATCGCACGCCGTCGCCTTCGCCGCCGGCCAGGCCAAGGTGGGCTGCCGCCCGATCGTCGACATCTACAGCACGTTCCTGCAGCGGTCGTTCGACCAGATCTTCCAGGAGGTCTGCCTGCAGAACCTGCCGGTCGTGTTCATGCTCGACCGCGCCGGGCTCACCGGCCCCGACGGCCCGACCCACCACGGCGCCTTCGACCTCGGCTACCTGCGGCTCTTCCCCAACATGGCCGTGCTGGCCCCGGGAGACGAGCACGACCTGATCGCGATGCTCGACTGGGCACTGGAACAGAATGGCCCCGTCGCCATCCGCTACCCGAAGGCCGTGGTCGAGACGCATGGCGGCACGCGCGCCCCGATCGCCGCCGGCCGCCCGGAAACGCTGCTCGAAGGTGGCGACGGCCTGATCGTCGCCTGCGGCACGCTCCTGGGCGGCGCCCTCGAGGCTGCCCGCCGGCTCCGCGAGGAAGGGCTCGAGGTGGGCGTCATCAATGCGCGGTTCGTGAAGCCGCTCGACACGACCGCGCTCCTCGAGCGGATCGAGGCGGCCCCCTGGGTCGTCACGGTCGAGGAAAACGCCCTGCCCACCGGCTTCGGCAGCGCCGTACTCGAAGCCATCAACGATGCCCGGATCAGCTGCGGGCCGGTCGTCAGGCTCGGCCTCCCGGATCGGTTCGTCGAGCATGGCGAGCGGGCCGAACTGCTCGCCGATCTCGGGCTCGATGCCGCCGGCATCGCGAAGACCTGCCGCTCGCTCGCGGCCTCGGCCCGGCCGAACGTGCCCTGCCCCTAAAGTGCCCTGACACTCGCTCGAGTGCCCGGCGGACAGTCCTCCATGACCAGCCCCTCGCGATTGAAGCCGCACGAGCCGCCGCCGGCGCGGCTGCGCATCCTGATCGTGGGCCCGACCGGCCTCGCCGGCGTGGACGAGGAAGCCCGGCGCGTCGAGGCGCTCATGGCGGCCCGCGGCCACCAGACACGCTGCCTGCTCGCCGCCCGCGAGTCGTGGGGCGGGGGCCCGTTTCCGGGCGACGCGGACCTCGTGGTCGTGCTCGGCGGCGACGGCTCGATCCTGCGCACCGCCCGCTGGATGGGCTACGACCAGGTCCCCGTGCTCGGCGTGAACCTGGGCGCCCTCGGCTTTCTGGCCGACTTCTCGCGGCAGGAGGTGGAGCGGGCGCTCGACGAGATCGCCGCCGGCCGGTTTCGTCTCGTGGAGCATCTCCTGCTCGAGTGCGAACTCCTCCGCGGCGGACGGGGGCTCCAGCGGGAACTCGGCCTCAACGAGGTGGCGATCCTGGCCGGGCCGCCATTCTCCATGATCGAGATTCAACTCCACGTCGATGCGGAACTGGCCACCACCTACCGCGCCGACGGGCTGATCGTGAGCACGCCGGTCGGCTCGACCGCCTACAACCTCTCGGCCGGCGGGCCAATCGTGCGGAAGGACCTCGACGCCTTCGTGTTCACGCCGCTCAATCCCCACACGCTGACCAACCGCACCGTGATCGATTCGGCCTCGCGGGTCTACGAACTCTGCGTGCCCCGCCCCAACGCCGGCTCGGCCTGCATGGTCGATGGCCGCGTGATCGCGGAGCTCGCCGCGGGGGACAGCATCCGCATTCGCCGCGCGGCGCCGCGGTTTGCCCTCGTCGAGACGCAAAACCACGGCTACTACCGCACGCTCCGCGAGAAGCTGGCCTGGGGCGGCATGCGGGCTGAAGCCGCAACCCCACGGGCTGCGGCCCGCGGGCACGAGGGCTCATGATCCGTCGCACGCGATCCGCCGTCGCATCGCTTGCCGTCGCGGCGTTGCTGGGCGGCTTGCCGGTCGCGGGACTCCGTGCTACGGAGACCGAGGTCGGCGAAACCGTCCGCCTGGGGTATCGCTTCCGCGCGGGGGACCGACTCGTGATGGACGTGGCCCACCGGGCCCTCACGGAGACGACGATCGCCGGCACGACACAGTCCACCGAGACCGCCACCGACTCGACCAAGATCTGGACCGTCACTGCCGTCGATGCGGAAGGCAATGCCACGATCGAGCACTCGGTGGATGGCGTGACGATGACCTCGCGGACGAGCGACAAGGGTCAGGTCCGCTGGAGCAGCAGCGGTGACGAGCCGCCCCCTCCCGGCTACGAGACCGTGAAGCAGAGCCTCGGCGTGCCGCTCTCGCGGCTCACGATCGACCGTGTCGGCCGGGTGCTCTCGCGGCAGGATCTGCGGCCAAGCCCCCCGTCGAACACCGGCGACCTGATCGTCGTGCCGCTGCCGGATGGCGCGGTGCGGGAGGGAGCCGAGTGGACCGTGCCCCAGGAGGTGGTCGTCGAGGCGCCCAACGGCCCGCGCAAGGCCGTGCGCACGCGGCTCCGCTACCGCCTGACCTCCGTCCGCGACGGCGTCGCCACGATCCAGGTCGACACGACCGTGCTCACGCCCCTCGACGATCCGCGGCTCGAGGCCCGGCTGCTCGAGCGAATCTGGGACGGGACGGTGGAGTTCGACCTCGAGCGCGGCTGCGTCATCCGCCGCACGACCGGCATCGACCGGCGCGTGATCGGCTTCAGCGGCCCGGAATCGAGCGTCCGCTACAAGGCGAGCCTCGAAGAACGCCTCCAGTAGGGCAGGCTTCAGGCGCCCCGTGCCCCGGGAGCCGGCGTTGCTGACAAGCGAAGGCAGGATGCCGAGAGCGCAGTCAGCATCGAGTGAGCGAAGGACAGGATGTCCGCAGCGAACGTCCGGCGACGGGGTACGGGTCGCTTGAAGCCGGTTTCGACGTTTCGACACACGGCGTCAGCCGGCGCGGATGAATTCTTCGACCCGGCGGATCGCCTCGTCGGCGCCCCAGGTCGAATCGGCCAGCATGATCCGCTCCCCCTTCGAAACCCACTCGTTGACGGTCTTCTGTGCCGAGATCACCGTCGAGTGGCTGCGGCGACCGAAGTAGCTGCCGATCTCGGTGAGGGCCGCGGGCGTGTGCTTGCGGGCCAGGAACATCGCCAGCATCCGCGGGTGGTTCACCTTGCGGGCCCGCTGGGCCGATTGCAGGCTGCCCGGCTCGATGCCGAACGCGGAGCAGACGGCCCGCTCGATGTCGGCGAGCCTCAGGCAACGGGCGCTGGTGCGCACGAGATCGGCGAGTGCCTCCTCCGCCATGCCGAGCGTGATCGGCACGCCCAGCATGTGGCTCGTGGCCTCGAGTCGATTCATCGCGCCGGTGAGCTCGCGGGCGTGGCGGGCCATGTGGCAGGCGACGTAGTGGACGACGTCATCGGACACGTCGAGGCCGCGCCGCGCGGCGATGGCTCGGACGATGCCGCGCCGCACGTCCTCGTCCGGCGGCAGCATCCGCGCGGTCATGCCGCCGCGCAGCCGCGTCAGCAGGTCTACGCCGAGATCGGTGATCGATTCCGGCTCGCGGTCGCAGGCGAAGACGATCTGGCGACCGAGCCGCTGCAGGGCCTCGATCGTGTGCTGCACTTCCATGATCGTCGCCCGTTTGCCGACGAAAAACTGCAGGTCGTCGATCACGAGCAGGTCGGCGGTGCGGCAGGTGCGGCGGAAGCCCGGCAGGCCGCTGCCGTGAAGCGCCTGCAGGAAGCCGGTCGTGAATTGCTCCGCGGAGAGAAAGACGGCGCTCGCCTTGGGGTGCCGCTCGCGGAAGTGCGTGCACAACGCCTCGAGGAGATGCGTTTTTCCAGAGCCGCTCGGCCCGTGCAACACCAGTGGCGACATCTGTCCGGGCCGGCTGGCCGCGAGTTCGACCGCCGCGAAGGCCATGCGATTGCTCGGCCCCACGACGAATGATTCGAACCGAGGAGCATGGCGATGGCCCGAGGCGGCCTGCATCGGCAGGCGCTTGGCGTCTGCCTCGGGCGCGGTCACGGCGGCATGCTGTTTGGATTGGCTCGCTCGCCGCGTGGTCCGCCGCTGCTTCGGCGGCTCCTGCGTGGCTTCGGGGGCGGGCGGGGCAGTGGACTGCGCCGGTGCGGAGGTTTCGGCACCGGCCTCGGCGACCAGCCATTCCGCACGGGCCGACTTGCCGCAGATCTGATGGACCGCCGCGGCGAAATCCCGGTGAAACGTCTTCCGGAGCCACTCGTGGGTGAACGCGTTGCCGATCCGGATGAAGCCGCAGGTCTCGCCCGAATCCTGCCGCACGACCTCGACCTCGGCCACGTCGCCAAACCAGACGGCATGCCGCTCCGCGCCGATCCGGGCGCAAAAGGCCGCGCTCACGCGCCGGGCGTCCTCCGGGCAGGTTTTCCCCGCGCCCTTTGCCGGGCGATCCGGCTGCGGCACCATTCCGTCAGTGATTCCCGCCTTGGCCACGTCCTGCACCAGGCACCCGCTCATTTCCGTGAATTTTTCGCATCCATCCGTGACCGCTGCGACTCGTGATCGCGGCGCGAGTATAGGGGTGCATGCAGTGCTGTCAAACCATGCAAGCAGCGCGTGCGAGAGACGGCGAAGTCATGTTTTTCGCGCGGCGTTTTTCAGGCGACGCCGCGCGCCGCATCGGTCCGGAAGAGCGTCGACGACGGCCCGCATAACCGGCAAAATCACCCAAAAAACGCGATCCGCGGACCGCGGGACGAAATGCCAAAAATCTTCTATACTCTTCGCCGTGGATTGAGTGCCGCTGTTCAGGATGAACGATGTGATTCACGCACGATTCTTTTCCAATCTTCTCTGGGTTGCATGCACGATTGCAGCGGCGGCTGCGGCCCTCGTCGGCGACGTTCGCGCCCAAGAGCCGCCGCGGTTCGAGCCCGCTGAAATTTCGATCGGCGAGCCGCTCGAACTGCCCACGCGATCGGTGCTGCAGCAGGCAGCGGCCTCCGGCAACGGCTGGCTGGGCCTGACGGCCGACGACTCTCTCGTGCCGGGCCGGCTGGTGGTGGTGGACGTGGCCAAGCCTGGCCCCGCCGCGCAGGCCGGCATCAAGCCGCAGGACCAGGTGCTCGCCATCAACGGCAAGCCGCTGCGAACCGCCGACCAACTTGCCGCGGAACTGGCCGCGATCGCCCCCGGCAGCGACGTGAAGATGGCCATTGGACGCGGCGACCGGATCGACGAGGTCGTGCTGAAAGCGGCAGATCGGCCCGCGCGGCCGGCGCCGGAGCTAGCGGCGGTTCCACAGCCATTGCCGGCTCCCGTTCCGGCGAGCCAGTCGGAAGCGGTGGTCGGGGACTTCGGGCCGGCAAACCTTCCCCCTCAGCCAGTAGCCCCGCCGCAAACGGCATCGATCCCAGGCGAGCCCCGTGTGCCGGCATACGTGCCGCCCGCTGCGGCCGCCCCGTCCTATGTGCCTCCGGCAGCAGCGGCACCATCCTTGGCGCCTCCGGCAGTCTCCGCACCGGCCTTCGCGCCGTCGATCTCCCGCTCGGCCGAGCCTGCGTCGCTGATGCCGGCAGAGCCGCGTCGCGTCGCCGGCCCGCCGCCCGCGCCGCAGGCCGGGGCGAAAGGCCGCACGGCGCTCGGCGTGCGCACGCTCCCGGTCGATCCGGGCGTGCAGGCCCGATTCGGACTCCCGGAGCCGACCGGCGCGCTCGTGATCGGCGTCGTCCACGACCTCCCCGCCTCCCGGGCCGGCGTGCCGCCGGGAAGCGTGATCGTCGCCCTCGACGACAAGCCGGTGCGATCCCCCAACGAACTCACGCAGGTGGTGACATCGAGCCCGGCCGACAGGCCTATGACGCTGCAGTACATCCTGCCCGGCGGCGAAAAGCGACGTGCGGAGGTCTCGCTCCAATCGCTCGAAGTGCCGCTCGAACAAGCCCTCGTCGGCCCACAGCGCTAGACAGCCGTCCCGAGCGCCACAGAGTTTGTTGGGATCCGCTTGCGGAGCAAGCGGTCTACTTTGACGGGGTAGGCGAAGGGCTGCCCGTGCTCCGAGAGCCGGCGTTGCTGACCAGCGCAGGCAGGATGCCGGAGCGCAGTCAGCATCGAGTGAGCGAAGGGCATGGATGCCCGAAGCGAACGTCCGGCGACGGGGCACGGGCAGCCCTTCGCCGGATTCGCAAGAGCGATCGTCGCTCAAGCGGCGGGGCGTTCGTGGGTTTCCGCGACCGGCAGCACCGCGCAGCGGCGGAGTTCGTCCTCGAGCGACACGCCGCTCAACGCCGGAAGCCGTGCGGCCCGTCGGGCGACCCGCGAGGGCTCTTTCCGCAGCCGCACCTCGCCTGCGCGGCGCTCGCCCGAGCAGGCCCAGCGTTCGGCTTCGTCGGAAAGCTGCACGAGCAGACGCTCCACGCCCGCGCGGTGCCACTCCAAGGCATCGCGATCGATGTCGGCGGGCACGTGGATCGCGCGGCTCACGATGGCGCGGGCCCGCGTGAAGGGCTTCGGGATGGCGAAGCGATCCCATGTGCCCACGCGCCAGGGATGCGCGTAGCCGAGCCCCATGGCCACGATCGGAATGCCGAGGGTGCTCGCCAGAAAGACGCAGCCCGGCGCGAGCCGCCGGCGCGGGCCACGCGGGCCGTCCGGCGTGATCGTGAGATTCTCCTCCTGCGCCCGCTGGGCCAGCTGCCGCAGGGCGACGGAGCCACCGTGGAACGTGCTGCCCCGCACGACGCCAAACCCCATCATCCGGGCGACACGATCGAGGACGTTGGCATCGTCGTGGCGGGAGAGCAGCATCGAGATGTTGGAGTACCCGCGCAGGAAGAGGGGCAGCAGGATGTTTTCGTGCCAGAAGACGTAGATCTTCGCACCGCGGTAGTCCGGATGGACGGGATCCACGGTCGGATCGCCGAATTCCGCGCGGCAGTCGAGCGTGGCCATCCATTGCCGGATCGTCGCCGTCGACAGGAGCGACACAGCGCCGATTTCGAGTGGTCCGGTGAACTTCACGAACGGAATCCTTTCCTTGCCTTGTGTTTTCTCGCCGTGCCGGCCGTGCCTGGCCCGGGCCGCGCCATCAGGCGTCGCGCCACGCCCCCTCGAACACCTCCTCGGCCGGCCCGGTCATGAAGACCTGCCCGGCGGGAGACCATTCCAACTCCAGTTCGCCCCCCGGCACCTCAGCGACGATCCGTCGGTCCGTGCGCCCCGTGAGCACGCCGGCCACGCAGACCGCCGACGCGCCCGTGCCGCAGGCCTGCGTGATACCGCTGCCTCGCTCCCAGGTCCGCATCCGCACGCGGTCGCGCGAGAGCACCTGCACGAAATGCACGTTAACGCGTTGCGGGAAGATCGGATGCTTTTCGATCCTCGGCCCCACGCTCTCCAGCGGCACCGCCGCCACGTCGCGGCAATAGAAGACGACGTGCGGATTGCCCATCGACACGCAGGTCATCCGCGGGTCGAGGCCGGCCGCCTCCCACCATGTTTCCGAAGTCGCAAGGGCTTCGCACGGCGCGTCGACCACCTGCCCCGCGCCGGCGCCGGTGACCGGAATCCGGGCGGCCTCGAGCAGCGGCTCCCCCATATCGACCCGCACCTGCGATCGCCGCTCTCCGATCGGCCGCACGTCGACCGTCAGCACACCGCGGCCCGTCTCGATCGCCACGGCGCCGGCCGGCGCGTGGCCGTGGGCCACGACCAGGTGCGCCACACAGCGGACGCCGTTGCCGCACATCTCCGCCTCGCTGCCATCGGCGTTGAACATCCGCATGCGGGCCGCCGCCTTGGTCGATGGGAGGACGAGCACCAGGCCGTCGCCACCGACGCCGCGATGCCGGTCGGCGATGCGCGGGGCGAGCGCGGCCGGGTCGGCCGGCGGCTGCTCGGTGAAACAATCGATGTAGACGTAGTCGTTGCCGGCGCCGTGCATCTTCGTGAAGCGTGTCTGGGTGGGGGCCATGGGATGGGGCTCGTGCCTGTGTGGAAGTCGTGGGGCCTGTCGGGACGTCGGATGGAGCATTGTGCCGCCCGGAGCGGCTTCCTGTCACCGTGGCCCCTCGCGCCGTTCGCCGAGGCCGACCCGTTCGGGATCGCGGCGTTTCGACTGCAACTGCTGGAGCGCGGCATTGAGCGTGGGGAAGGCCTCGGTGGTGATGTCCGGCTGCGCGAGCGTGCCGTCGACGTGGACGAGCATGAACTGGCCGCTCGCACCGCCGAGCACCCGCTTCATGACCGGAAGCTGCGTCTCGGAGTCGCCCATGATCGAGCGGAACGTCATCCGCACCCGGGAGTCGAAGTCGACCTCGCCGTTGCCCACGAGGCTGATCGCGTCGCCGGAAAGCTCGATGTTGTCGAGGTAGGCCCGCGGCCCTTCGATCCGGAAATCGACGAGGCTCGAACTGAATGCCTTGCGGTCGGGCGCCTTCACGCGGAGCACCTTCAAGAGCGCCACGATCACCGGTAGCTCGTAGATGTCGGCATCGCGCAGCCGCAGCTGGCCACGGCCGGCGAGCGAGTGGGTGCCGGAGCGGGCGCCGCTCACCTCGATCGCACCGAACACCTTGCCGGAAAACCGCTGCGCCGCGCCGGCGCCGGGAAAGGCCGCCGCATCACCTGCGAGCCGCTCGAGTTCGGCGTCGCTTACCGAGGCCGCCACCGCGAACGTGCCCTCCGGGCCGGCCGACACGCTGCCGTCGGCGAAGATGGAGCCGCCGGCCACGCGGGCCGAGAGCCGGCGGGCGCGGCCCTGCCCCGCACCGGCTGTCAGCCCGAACCGCACCCCCTCCTCGTCCATCACGAGCGGCCCCTGCACGCTCGTCAACTGCACGCCGCGCCAGATCGCGCTGTCGAGCGCCAGTTCGCCGGAGGATTTCCACGTGCGGCCATCGGTCCGCCCCTCGAGCCGGACGCCCCCGTGCACGTGCTCGAGCGGGATGCCCGCGTCGAGGCTGCCCTGCTCCATGTCGAGCCGCATGTTCCAGGCGGCCGAGGCGGGGCCGGCTCCGCCTCCGGGCGCTCCTTGTGCGTAGATGTCGAGAACGCCGTTGAGCGAGAGCAGCCCCCGCGGGTTCACCGCGGCGATCGCCCGCCTGAGCCCGGCCGGCATCGCCTGCAGCACCTCGTGGTCGGCGCGGAAGCGGTCGGCCGTGAGCCGCGCGAACGACACATGCCAGCCGCCGTCCGGCGCGAACCGGCAGATCCCCTCGCTCGTGACGGTGGTGCGGTCGTGCACGCCGCGCACGCCGTCGAAACGCAGTAGGCCGTCCTTCCAGGCGAGCTTTCCGCCGAGCTTCTCGAGGCGATAGGGAAACCAGGCCGGCTCGATCGACACGGTATCCGCGTGCGGGATCGCCTCGACCTCCACGTCGGTCTTCTTCGCCTTCACGCGGTGGCGGACCGTCGCCGTGAAGCCCACGTTCCCGCGCGGGTCGATGTCGTCCCAGATTCGTCCCATGCCCCGCGGGAGCGCGTCACGCAATTCCCGATCGAGCACGACGCCGTCGCCGGAGAGGTGCAGCGTGAGTTCGCCGTCGTCGTCTCCCGCGGGCACGAGGGCGCCGGTGCAGCGCACCCGGCCGGTGTCGTTGGAGCCGACGATCTCCTTGATCGTCCAATGGCCGCGTTCCATGCGCAGCGTGCCCGAGACGTTCGTCAGCGGATAGGGGAAGCCGGCGTAGCTCATGCTGCATTGGGCGAGCCGGATGCCGAGCGAATTCGCGAAGCCATTCGGCAGTTGTGTCGCGCGGTCGTGGCGAAAGACGAAGTCGAACGTGCCCGCCGCATGCAGCGCCCGCAGGATGGCGGCGCTCCGTGGCGGCATGGCGGCCAGGAGTGCGTCGTCGATCCGCATGCCGTCGCCCCGCACTTCCAGAAAGCCGGTCGAAGCCGCGGTCTGAAACGTGCCCCGCACGTGGACCGGATGGCCGCCGGCCTGGCCGGTGAGGTGGATCGACAGCGTGCCCGATTCGAGCACCACGGTTCCCACCGTGCGGTCGAGTCGATAGGGGAAGCGATAGTGGGTGATCGATGCATTGCGGCACCGCACCGACACCTGCGGATCGATCCGGCCGTCTCGGCGGACAAGCTGCGCCCGCACGTCGACCTCGCCGGCCGGCAGGAGCTTGCGCCATTGGGCTGCATACCGCTCCGGCAGATGCGCTTCCCACTGCCGGCTCACGGTGAGCCGCTCGGCGTCGAGTAAGAGATCGAAGTCGGCATCGCTGCGCCAGCCGGCGAGCCGGCCCGATCCCCGCAGGAGCGTCGCGCCGGAATGGGCCTCGAGGCTCTCGACGAGGAGCCCGGAACGATCGGCCCGAAAGGCCGCGGTCATGTCGGTGAGCGAGAACGGGATCGCGGCGTGCTGGAAGCGGGCCGACTCGAGGCGGCCCGACACCGTGAACGTCGCGTCGCCCAGCGTCTGCAAGCCTCCCGACGCCTGCCAGGCGAGGTGGCAGCGACCGCGCAGGCCCGCGAGCCATTCCTTGGCGTCCGGAGCGCCGGGCTTGCCTTCCATCTCGGGCAGAAACGCCGCCAGCCGCGGCGACAGGTCGAGCGATTCGACGTCGCCAGAGCACTCGAAGCCGCCGCTCGCCGGCGCGAACCGCCCCTGGAAGCCGGCCCGCTCGAACAGGTCGCCCGCGACGCTGCCGCGAAACGTCGCCCAGGCCTGGCCGTCCGCTGCGGTGGCCGCCGGCTGCACGTCGCAGGCGACCTGCCGCAACGTCGCCCGCATCCTGCGGCAGGTGTCGTCGATGAGCAGCGTGGCGTCTTCGACCGACACGGGCACGAGGCCGCCGACCGTACGCTGCCGCCAGAGCCGCGCGAGGTTCCACGTGCCGTCGGCGTGTCGCACGGCGTGCACGACGGGCCGGCGCACCTGCACCGCGGTGATCCGCGGCGGGCCGGACGCCAGTTCGGTGAGATTCGTCGTGCAGGCGAGCCGCAGTTCATCGATCCACAGGAGTTGCCGCCATTGCTGCGGCATCTTCGGATCGACCAGCGACACGCCGCGGACGATGATTCCCTCCCCCTGCACGAGGCTCGCGCCCTGCACCTGCACGGTGAGCGTGGGAAACTCCTCCGCCAGCCGGGCTTCGACGCGGCTCCTGATCTCTTCGCCCACCCGGCTCGACCCGATCGCACCGGCCGCCACGACGGCCGCCACCGTGACGGGCACGGTCCAGCGCACGAGCGTCCAGAGGGTATCGGCGAGCGAATGCATGTGCTTTTGGTTGGGCGCGTGGGCGCGCAGCGGTTCCGCAGGGGGGCGGGACAGTACGCCGCCGCCCGCGGGAGGGTCAAGATGCGCCGCCCCGCCTTCCGCCGCGACCGCAAGGCCCTTGTTTCCGCAGCCCGCGGCGGCCTGCTATAGTCCCGATCTTTTCCCGACTGCCCCAGTCCCCATTCCCTTGCCTTGGAGATCGCATGAACGCGCTGCGCCACGAAGAGGGCCCGAACGGTTCCGTTCCGAATGCACAGCGGCTGCTCTGGGCGGGGTTCATGGCGATCCTTGCGGCGGGCGTCGGCTTCGCGATCCGCGGCGGCATCCTCGACAACTGGCGGCAGGAATTCGACTTCACCGCCCTGCAGGTCGGCCAGATCACCGGTGCCGGCCTGACGGGCTTCTGCTTCGGCATCATTCTCGGCGGCCTGATCGTCGACAAGATCGGCTACGGCAAGCTCGTGGCCCTGGCCCTGCTTGGCCACATCCTGTCGGCGCTCGTCACCTTCAGCGCCTCCTCGGCCGGCAATGCCTACCAGTTTCTCTTCTGGGGTTCGTTCATCTTCGCCTTCGCCAATGGCACGCTCGAGGCGGTGGCAAACCCGCTCGTGGCGACGGTCTTCCCGAACAACCGCACGCACTATCTCAACATCCTCCACGCCAGTTGGCCGGCCGGCATGGTGCTCGGCACCGTGCTCGGCTGGATCCTCGACGACCGGATGGGCATCCACTGGAAGTATCAGCTGGCCCTCTACCTGATTCCGACGGTCATCTACGCCCTCATGTTCCTCGGCCAGAAGTTCCCGAAGTCGGAGGCGGCCGCGAAGGGGGCGAGTTTCGTCGACATGTTCCGGAGCGTGGGCATCCTCGGGTCCGCGGTGGCCTGCTATCTCCTGGCCCTGTTCTTCGGCGACATCCTGCGGAACTTCATTCCCGAGCAGGCGGCGGTGGCCGGCTACGCGCTCGGCGGTCTGCTGCTCCTGGCCGTGGCGGTGATGACGAAGTTCTCGATCGGCTCGCTGATGCTCTTCATCCTCTTCGTGACGCACGCGCTCGTCGGAGCCGTGGAGCTCGGCACCGACAGTTGGATCCAAAACATCACCGGCAACCTCTTCTCATCCGAGCAGGGCAAGGCCCTGTTCATCTGGACCTCGGCGATCATGTTCGCCCTGCGGTTCTGCGCCCACTTCATCGAGACCCGCCTGAAGCTCTCCCCGATCGGCCTGCTCTTCGTGTCGGCGGTGCTCGCCTGGATCGGCCTGCGGCTGGCCAGCGGCATGACGACCTTTCCCATCGCACTGGCCGCGCTCGGCATCTACGCCGTCGGCAAGACCTTCTTCTGGCCGACGATGCTGGCCGTGGTGGGCGACCGCTTCCCGCAGACCGGCGCCGTGGCGATGTCGATCATGGGGGGCATCGGCATGCTCTCCGCGGGCCTGCTCGGTGGCCCGGGGCTCGGCTACTGCAAGGACCGCTTCGCCGGCGAGGCGCTCAAGCAGCGCAACCCCGCCATCTACGAGGAATACAAGGCGGAAACCCCGAGCCGTTTCCTGAACATCCCAAGCACGGAGGTGCAGGGCCTCGACGGCCGCAAGGTGGCCGCGGCCCGCGACGCCGGCCCACAGGCGACGGCCGACCAGAAGGCCGCGATCGAGGCCGACCAGCAGGGCGACCGCGACACGCTCAAGGCCGATTCCTATATCCCGGCGACCATGGCGGCGATCTACCTGGGCTTCCTGCTCTACTTCGCGAGCATCGGCGGCTACCGGCGCGTCGAGATGACGTCCTAGCGATTCCCATGGCCCGCCACGTGGCCATAATGCAGCGCACGTGAAAAACCCGCATTCGGAGCCGGTCGGTAGGCATGCTCGAATCCGGTCGTGTTGAGAGTTTCAGTCTCGTGGGTTTTGATCAGGAGCCAATAGTCCTCAACGACTCCCTTCTTCTGCGCGTGCCCACCGACCGTCTCCGCCGAAACTGCTGAGCGCCTACGACTCCGCCACTGAGCACCTCCAAATACGGGAGGCTTCGGGTGACCCGCACCCCGCTCGCCGGCGTTGCTGACAAGCGAAGGCAGGATGCCGAGAGCGCAGTCAGCATCGAGCGAGCGGAGGGCATGCGGGCACCGATCCGCGTTAGCGGATTGGTCGTACGTAGCGAGCGTCCGGAGAGCGGGGTGCAGGTCACCCGAAGCCGGTTTGGGCGCATCGAGCCTAGCTAAAACGTGAGCGACTCTTCCGCGAAGGTCGTGCGGCTGTCGTAGGCGTGGAACGTGCGGGCGATCCGGCCGCCGAGAATCTGGAGAAACATGCCCCGGAACTGGGATTCAGAGCGGTCGGTGGTGGGAATCGCGCTGTCGGCCGGGAATGCGAAGTCGTCGAATCGCTTTTCGAACACCACCTTCTTTTCGGCCACGTCATAGACACGCACGTGCGCCGTGGCGCGCCCGCGGTAGAGCGTCGAGCCCTCGTGGAGCCGGAACTCCTCGAGATCGATCCCCACCACCATGTCGGCGTCAAGCGCCTTGCCCACGGTGGCGTGGTCGATCCAGGCGTTTTCGTCGATCCAGCGCGCCACCTCCTGCTGGTCGATCACCCGCGATTTGCGGACGTTGCGGGCCAGATGCGCCCCGACGATCGATGCCAGCTCGCGGGCCGAGCCGGCGTCGCTGAACTCCAGCTCCACGATCGGCTTGCAGACCACCGCCACGTGCTTCCCCTTGAGCCCCTTGAATTCCGCCGGGGTATCCTCGGGCATGAGAATGTAGGCGGCCGTGAGCAGCGTCGAGCAGCCGCTCGACACGGCGACGAGCGCGGCCAGGACTGCGAGAGCGATGGCGCGTTGAGCTGGCCGGGAGTGCATGCGAAAGTCCTTCGGAGGCGTCGGTTTCCGCCGTTGTGCGGGGCCGGGAGGGTAGCCGGCCGGGGACGGCCGCTCAATGCCGCTTCTTGGGCGAAAAAACGCGGCTTCGGAGGCGTATGGCAGAATGGTCGCATGGTCAATCCCGGGGCTTCGATCGCCGACGCATTTCTCGCGAGCCTCGCCGCGGCCCTGCCCGCGCACGGCTTCTGGGAATCGCCCGTCGTGGTGGGCGTGTCGGGCGGCGGCGACAGCGTCGCACTGTTGCTCGCGCTGCTCGAAGTCGCCCCGCAGGGTTGCTCGCCGCTCCTGACCGTCGCGCATGCGGAGCACGATCTGCGTGCAGCGGCCACGACCGACGCCCTGTTCGTCGCGGCGCTGGCCGGCCGCCTCCGTCTGCGGTTCGCGACGCGCCGGCTCCCGGTGCGCGAGAACAACGCCGGCGACGGCGTCGAGGCTCAGGCGCGGCAGTTGCGGTATGAATTCCTCGCCGATGTGGCGCGGGAAACGGGAGCGCGGCATGTCGTCGTGGCACACACGGCCGACGATCAGGCGGAGACGATCCTGCACCGCTCCCTGCGGGGCACAGGGCTGGCGGGGCTTGCCGGGATGATGCCCGCGCGAGAGCTCTGCGACGGCGTCTCTTTGCTGCGGCCGCTGCTCGGCGTCGCGCGGGAACAGGTGCGTGGCTACCTTCGCGGCACCGGTGAATCCTGGTGCGAGGACGAGACGAACGACGACACCCGCTACGCGCGAAACTTCCTCCGGCACGAGATCATCGCGCGGGCCGAGGCGGGGCCGTATCCGGCGGCGACGGAGTCCCTCGTGCGGCTCGGCGAGCAGGCGTCGCGTGCCGCCCGTGCGCTTGCAAGCGCCGCGGAGCACCTGCTGTCGCGGCACGCCCGCTGCCAGCCCGACGGCACCGTGACCCTCGAAGCGACGCCCCTCGTCGGCCTCGATCGACACCTGCTCGCCGAGGTCTTCGTGGCGCTGTGGCGGCGCGAAGGCTGGCCGCGTCGCGACATGACCGCGCGGCACTACGAGCGACTGGCCGACCTGGTGGCACACGGGCTGTCGGGCCGGCCGCCGGCGGCCGACTATCCCGGCGGCATCCACGTGCGGGTCATCGACGGCCGGCTCGTGCTCGGCCCGCCGTGATGAGGGCAACCCCGATCACAGCTTCTTGAAATCACGGCTTGGTTTCGGCGGGGCGAGCATCCGCCTCTGGTCATCCGGCGGTGGTGCCGGCATGTTATTGTTGCCATTGCGGTTCATCGCCGGTGGGTCGTTCACGCCCGTCGTGGCCTCGACCCATTGGTAGCCGAGCGGTATCCGCAACTCTTCGGCGGCGAGCAACGCCCACGGCGTGCCTGCGTGCTGCCGCAACACGCCCTCGAGCAGTTCGTTGGCCTGCGTGGCGAGCTTGCCGAGCGCCGCGTCGACGGCGACATCGTCGCTCGGCTCGAGCACCCAGGTGTCGCTCTTGGGATTCTGGAATTTCATCCCAAACTTGGCCTTCGCCAGCGTCTTGTTGTAGGCATCGGTGCGAACCTTCGCGGCCAGCACGCGACCGAGCGCGAGGTCGTAGCCCGCCTGCCAGCGTTTCTCACGCAGCCGCTCCCGGTCGGGCAGCCCCGCCCGGAGCGTCTCGTAGAGCGTGTCGATCTTCGGCTGCAGGCTGGCCGCTGTCTTCTGTGCCTCCCCGAGCAGGGCCACAAATTCCCCGTCGCTCTTTCGCGGAAAGGTCGTCTCCGGCAACACCATCTGCGGCACCTCATACATCCCCGCAGCCGTGAAGAGCGCCCGCTTCGCGCGGTTGGCGTTGATTTCCTTGGCCACCTTTTCCGGGGAGGCGTAATCGGGCTGGTAGTGCCGCATCACTTCGGGATCGAAGAAATAGCGCAGCCGCGATGACAGCGGCGCCGTGTCCTCGTTCGTGACCCGCCCCCGCGCGCCGCTGTTGGCATGCACGCGAAAATAGATCCCCCCGGTCTCGGCGCAGAGCCTCGAGAGGGCGTAGGGGCCGAAGCCCGAATCGATCGCGTCGTCGGCCAACCGGCCGGATCGCACCCGCACGACCTCTGGATAGAGCGTTTCGGGGCCCTGTTCGATCTCGACCCATTGCTCGCCTTGCGAATACATCGGGTCGAACTCGACGTATTTCATCTGAACCTTGGCCATGCCGAACGGCGCCGGCACGCCGACGACATACACGGGGAAGCCGAGTTTTCGGCAGAGTTTCGCCGTCTCGTCCACCGTGCTGGCGTCATTCCCCACCTCGTCGGTGAAGACGACGATCATCACGTTGCGGCCGCCCGCCCCCTGGCGAAACTTCTTCGCCACCTCGGCCGTCTTCCGGATCGCCAGAAACGTCATCTCGACCCCCGAATCGTCCACGGAAATCGAGCGAATCGCCTTCACGACCTCGTCGACGTCGTCGGTCGGATTCTTGGTGACGAGGCCGACCGACTCCCCGAATGCCACCACCATGTTTTCGAGATCGGGGCGATTGGCCGCCGCACGCATCGCACCGAGTTGATGGAACACCCGACTCATGCGATCTGCAATCTGATTGCGCTGGGCCGACAGGCTCACGGAGCGGTCGAAGACCCAGCAGACGACGGTCGGCCCACGGGCGAGCGAGGCCTCGATCTCGGCCGTCAGGTGATCCACCGCCCCGGTGGCGCCGGTCGCGCCGACCCCCCTCGCGCCCTTTCTGACCACGGCAGCATCGCTCACCTCCGCCGTCGGGATTTCATCGACCGGGGGAAGCGTGACGTCGCTCACGAGGTCGTCCTGCACCTCCACCGACACGACCGACACGGGGGCGAATATCGGTGCAACGGCCTGCGCCGCTTCGTCCCCCTGCTCGCTGTCGGCGCCTATCTGCTCCCGAGGATCTTCCGAGACGGCGAATTCTTGCGACTCGAGGACAACCTCCTCCTCGACCTCCGGCGGGGCCTCGATCACGGTGAAATTGCGAACCGGCTCAGGCCGTTCGGCGAGCCCCGTCAGGGCCAGCGACAAGAGCACGGCCACATGGACGAGAAGGCTGACCACCCAGGCGGGCGTGTCGCCATCGAAGGGAGTCTCTTCCTCCCCCATCCGGGCCTGCCACTGCCGTCGTGCCGTCTCCAGGAGTTTCATGAGCAAACGCCTCTTCGATCTCAGGCGATCGCACCCGGCATGTTGTGCCACCACCCCGAGTCTACCCTATCGACCGGATCACCCGTTTCGGAGAATTGACCTGCCAAAACGTTCCCGCATAGCATTGGTAGATCGCTCGTTCAGCGGCTGCCCGCATCCGGAAAGGCTTCCATGGCTCTCTGCCCGCGGTTTTCGGCATTCCTGCCCCTTCTGATGGTCGCTGCCGTCTCAGGGATGGTTCCCAGTTCACGTCTCACCGGCGCCCCACCGGTCGCTGCCGACACCGATGTGGCGGAGAAGGAATCGCCGGCAGAGCCCGAGGAACTGGAACTGGAGACCTCCGACGGCGTGGGGCTCGCGGCCTGGTATTACGCCGTTCCCGAAGACTCGACCCCGGCTGCGACAGTGATCCTGGTGCACGATCTCGACGGGTCGCACAAGACCGTCGAGCCGCTCGCCCTCGCGCTCCAGAAACTTGGCATCGCCGTGGTGGCCCCCGACCTGCGCGGCCACGGAGCGAGCACCGCGCTCCTCGAGGCGAACGGCAAGGACGACACCCTCGACGCCAAGACGTTCAAGAAGGCAGACCTCGAACTGATCGCCGCCGCCGCAGGAGGCCGCGTCCGCGATCAATCCTTGGTTCGCGGCGACATCGAGGCGGTGCGCAACTTCATCAAGCAGAAGTCAGACGCCGGTGAACTCGACATCGACCGGCTCTGTGTCGTCGGCTCCGGCGTTGGCGCGACGCTGGCGGCCCTCTGGACGGTGGCCGACTGGGCCTGGCCGCCGATCGCGAGCGGCCCGCAGGGCCGGCAGGTGCGCGGGCTCGTCCTCATCAGCCCGGTCTGGACGACGAAGGGCCTTTCGATTTCGCCCGCGATGTCGACCGACGTGCTGAAGCGGCAGCTGCCGATCATGGTGCTCGCGGGCCGCGACGACCGCGACGCCACGCGACTCGTCGAACAGATGAAGAAGCAGCGGCCCAAGGAATGGTTTGAACAGCGCGCCGGCCAGCAGCCTGTCACGGCGAAGGATCTCGAAAAAATCGCCGATGCCACGCTCTTCTTCATGCAGGCCGATTCGACCCTCTCGGGCGACAAACTCGCCGCCGAACGATCGGCCGCCCCCGCCGAGAAGGTGAAGACTTTTCTTTCCCT
>Ga0315902_10001757_pt1 | contig 34432 bp, 29 predicted proteins | sample LakEriMetagenome_9_FD_203523 | JGI IMG/M metagenome (GOLD analysis project Ga0315902, IMG submission 203523) | Freshwater fungal communities from buoy surface, Lake Erie, Ohio, United States - Buoy 12 MA117 | ecosystem: Environmental > Aquatic > Freshwater > Lake > Lake biofilm | place: USA... | reverse complement strand
AGCCATCAATCGCGGATCAATGGCCATCGATCTTTTGCGCCTGCCGACGGACAGCATCGTCCGCCCCGACAAGGACCGCTTCCTCAACGAAGAAAATCCCTTCGAAGCGATGATGTCCCGCTTCGATCGGGCGGCCGAGCTGCTCGATCTCGAGCCCGGCATCTACCGCATCCTGCGTAATCCCGAAAAGCAGCTGATTGTGTCGGTGCCTGTCCAAATGGACAACGGCGACGTTCAGGTATTCACCGGGTATCGCGTCCTCTACAACACGTCGCGTGGGCCGGCAAAGGGCGGCATCCGCTTCGACATGAATGTCACCCTCGAGGAGGTGAAGGCGCTCGCCGCGTGGATGACCTGGAAGTGCGCCGTCGTGAACCTGCCATTTGGTGGTGCCAAGGGTGGCGTGATCTGCGATCCGCTCGCCATGAGTGTCGGTGAACTGGAGCGCGTCACGCGCCGCTACACCAAGGGGATCATCTCGCTGCTCGGCCCGGACACCGACGTGCCCGCGCCAGACGTGAACACGAACGAGCGCGTGATGGCGTGGGTGATGGACACCTATTCCATGCACGTCGGGCGGACGGAGAATGCTGTCGTGACCGGGAAGCCGGTCGAAATGGGCGGGTCACTCGGCCGCAAGGAGGCCACCGGCCGCGGGTGCATGCTGGTCACGAAGGAGGCGCTCACGCATCTCGGGATGTCGATGCAGGGGGCGACGGTCGTGGTGCAGGGCTTCGGCAACGTGGGCTCGACGGCCGCCAAGCTGATGGCCCAGCAGGGGTGCAAGATTGTCGGGATCTCCGACCGGTTTGGTGCCTTCTACAACGAGAAGGGGATCGATATCGACGCGGCCATCGCCTATGCGAACGCGCATCGTGGCCTCGACGGCTTCACTGGCGGTGACGCCATGGATCCCGAGGAATTGCTCACCCTTCCGGTCGACGTGCTGGTTCCGGCGGCGCTTGAGAATGTCATCACCGCCAAGAATGCGTCGAAGATCCGCGCGAAGGTGATTTGCGAAGGTGCCAACGGCCCGACGACGGCGGCCGCGGATCCCATTCTCGAGGAGAAGGGGATTTTTGTCATCCCCGATATCCTGGCCAATGCCGGCGGCGTGACCGTGTCGTACTTCGAGTGGGTGCAGGATCGCATGGGCTACTTCTGGTCGGAAGCCTCGGTCAATGAGCGGCTGGCCGACATCATGACGCGCAGCTTCCAGGACGTGCTCAATCTCTCGATGCAGCACAAGGTGAACATGCGGACCGCGGCCTACATGCTGTCCATCAGTCGTGTGGCGACCGTGCACCGGCTGCGCGGCATCTACGCCTGATCGCGCCAGGTGCGCGTTTCGGTTCATGTCATCGGCCGGCCTCGCCATGCGGGGCTGGCCGATGCCATTCAGGAGTATGAAGGACGCGCCGCCCGTTACTGGCCGCTGGATATCGTCGAGGTGCGCGAGGAAAACGCGCGTGGTCTGGACGGTGGAGTGGTCAAGGAGCGGGAGGCGCAGCGTCTCCTCGATCGGATACCCGGTGACGCGGTCGTCGTGGCCTGCGATCCCGGTGGCACCTCGCAGGATTCCGAGGCGTTCGCCGCATGGCTGCACGCACAACGTGAAGCGGCGCGCAGTGTGGCGTTCGTGATTGGCGGGGCGTTCGGCTTGGGCACCTCGGTGCTGACCCGTGCTGCGCGTCGTCTCTCGCTGGCGCCGTGGACGCTACCACACGAAGTTGCGCGTTTGGTCCTTGCCGAACAGTTGTATCGCGCGGGGACCATCGTTCGGGGCGAACCGTACCACAAGTGAAGAGTCGATCGCATGCGAAGTGCTGACCAACCGATCGTGACGAGCCCTGATGCGCTGCTTGTGCGGCGCGCGCCGCTCGGCGGGAGTCCGCTATCGCTGGCCTTGCAGCGCGGGGACGATCGCGGCTGGCTGACGGCACGTCCCGCTGATCGGCGGGGCTGGCAGCAACATGCCGAAGCAATTCGCGGTGCATTCGCCGGACGTGACTGGCTTGGGCCATTGGCGCCAGCCTTCGCGGCGACGGGTGCGGCGCAGGCGCGTCTTGCGCAGGCAGCTGCAGACGGACTGGTGATCACCACCGGGCAGCAGCCGGGACTTTTCGGTGGGCCACTGTACACACTGAGCAAGGCCATTGGCGCCATTGCGTTAGCCGACGCGCTCCAGGACGCGTTGCAGCTCCCGGTCGCGCCGGTTTTCTGGGCGGCCACCGATGACGCGGATTGGCATGAAGCATCAGTCGCGCGCTTCGCGACGGGGAAGGGTGTGGTCACCGCGACACTGGGTGGGCCGGCGACCGAAGGCGTGGCCATGGCTGACGTGCCATTGGGCGATCTGTCGGCGATTTGGCCGGTGCTCGATTCCGCTTCCGGGTCGGCGGCGGACTTGCGGGTAAGACAGGTGCTCGAATCGGCGTACCAGCCGACGGCCACGATTGGTCACGCCTATCTCGTGTTGTTGCGGGAACTCCTTGAGCCATTCGGCATGGCCGTGCTCGATGCGGCACATCCTGCGGTGCGCGAGGCCGCCGACCCCGCGCTCCGTGAGGCGCTACGCCATGCGGGGGCGATTGAACGCGCGCTGGTCACCCGAAGCGATGCGATCGTGGCGGCTGGATTTACGCCGCAGGTCGAGCATATCGAGCGCTTGTCACTGGTCTTTCATCGGCAGCGTGACCCGCATGGCGTGGAGGTTCGGGAACGCATACCGATCGGGGATGCATCGATGCGTGCCGATGGCGCGCTCCGCGGGTCGCTGGGACCGAATGTGCTTTTGCGGCCCGTGATCGAGCGGAGCCTGATGCCAACGGCCTGTTATCTCGCGGGTCCAGGGGAGTTGGCGTATTTCGCGCAGGTATCGGCCGTCGCCGAGGCTATGGGTGTTGCGGCGCCAATCGCAGCCCCCCGGTTCGCCTGTGAACTGATCGAGGCACACCATGTGGCCCGCCTTGCCGAGATCGGGTTGGCCGAAGACGATCTCCGGATACCGCACCAAGCAGAGCAGCACGTGGCGCGTCGTCATGTGTCCGAGCAGATGAACGATGCGCTTGAGCGTCTTCGGGTCACGATGGATGCGCAGTTGCGGGCAATTGGTGATGCGAATGACGGCGAGGCGGTTCTCGCGCCGGAGGTAATCGGTGGGTTGGCCCGTGACCTCGAGCATCGGATTGGTCGGTTTGAGCGGCGACTCCTCGCCGGAATCAAGCGACGCGAGTCGCAGACCATGCAGGAGGTGACGGTCCTGCGCGCAGCCATTCGGCCCGAGGGGCATTCGCCCGAGCGGCATCTCAACCCGATGCCCCTATTGGCTCGGCATGGTGTGGGCGTGCTTGACCGCATGCGCGACGAGGCCATGGCGTACGCCAACGCGCTCGTGCAGGGCTCCGCGTCGATCCGATGAAAGACGGGGGGGCGGGGCGTTCGGCTTTCGTCGTTGGCGCCGGAATCCTGATCAGTCGTGTGGTCGGGTTGTTGCGCCAGACGGCGTTCGCGCACTTCCTCGGGGCTGGTGCGTCGGCGGATGCGTACAACGCCGCCTTCAAGATTCCGAATGCGTTGCGCAACCTGTTGGGTGAGGGCACCCTGTCCGCCGCCTTCGTTCCGGTCTATGCACGGTTACTCGATGGGGACGACCCCCGCCGCGCGCGTGCCATGGCGCACACCGTTCTCGGTGTGCTGCTGGCTGCGGTCTCGGTGCTCACCTTGCTCGGGATTGTTGCGGCGCCGCTGCTGACGGCGATCCTCACCCCAGGCTTCGAAGGGGCGTCCGCCGAACTCACGACACGGCTGACCCGCGTGCTCTTCCCGATGACCGGGTTGATGGTGGTGAGTGGCTGGTGCCTCGGCGTACAGAACGCGCATCGGCGATTCTTCTGGAGCTATGCCAGCGCGGCGCTGTGGTCCGTGGCGCAGATCGCGCTGCTGTTGGTTGGCGGCCCTCGGGCGGCAGATGCCGAAACGCTTGTCCTTTGGCTGGCATGGGCCACCTTGGTTGGTGCCGTGCTGCAAGTCGCGGCGCAGTGGCCAGAGGTGCGTCAGCTCGTGGGGCCGGTACGTCCGCGACTTGATCTACGCAGCGAGGGGGTGCGCGAGACACTGCGCAATGTGATACCGGTCGTGACCGCGCTTGGGGTCGTGCAGATTTCGTCGTTCGTGGATCTGCAGATCGCGTCCGTGCTCCCCGAGGGTGCGACGAGCGTGTTGGCGTATGCGAACACGCTGGTGCTGCTCCCGGTCTCTTTGTTCGGCATCTCGGTGGCGGCCGCCGCACTTCCGGATCTCTCACGCGATGCCGGTGGGGATGCGCTCGACACGTTGCGCGAGCGCGTACGGAGCGGATGGCAACGCATTCTGTTCTACGTGGTGCCGAGTGCCGTGGCCTTCATGGTACTTGGTGACTACTGCGTGGCGTTGCTCTTCTCCGGGGGCCGCTTCGGCGTCGAAGAGACGCGGCGTGTGCATGGCGTGCTTGCCGCATATGCCGTGGGTCTGGTGAGTTTCGCCTCAGTCAAGCTGCTCAGTTCGGCACATTATGCCCTGCGCGACTACCGGACCCCGCTTCGGGCGTCGTTGGCCAGTCTGGCGGTTTCTGCCGTAACCGCGTCGGCGATCGCGCTCCCGTGGCGAGCTTCACCGTACGCCGCCATGGGGATCGCGGCCGGTTCGGCGATCGGCAGCTTCGTCAATCTTGCCTGGCTTGGTCGCGGACTACGCGGGCGCCTCGGGCCCCTGTATACCCCCGACATGTGGGTCGGGACTCGGCGCATCGTCCTCGCCGCGACCATGGCGGCGCTGGCAGGGAGCGTCGCGCGCTGGATGGTCGACAGCCAGTGGGCAGATGTTTCGCCGCGTCTCGTGGCGATCCCGGTGCTCGCCCTTTTTGGTGTGACGTTTGTCGTCATGGCCTGGTGGATGGGTTCGGCTGAAGCGGCTCGTTGGCTTCGCCGTGGGGTACGTAACCGGACGTGATGCACGATTTGCCGCTCCCCGATGACGAGTGGACACGCGCGGCGTTGGAGCGCGGAATGCCCGCGCCGGTCGCGCAGAAGCTTCCACATCTTCCCGATGGCCCTGGGGTCTATCTCTGGAAGGATGCCGACGGCGGGGTGTTATACGTCGGGAAGGCCAAGCGGCTTCGTTCGCGCGTGCGCAGCTACTGGGCGCAGGATCATGCTGCCAGTCCGAAGACGCGCGGCCTGCTTCGCAAGGTGGTGGATCTCGAGACGATTGTGGTGCCGAGTGAAGCACACGCCCTCATTCTCGAAGCCACCTTGATCAAGGAGTATCGTCCGCGCTTCAACATCGCGCTGCGCGACGACAAGTCGTATCCGTACATCAAGGTCACGGTACAGGAACCATTCCCGCGTGTGATCGTTACGCGTCGGTTGCAGGATGACGGCGCGCGCTACTTCGGCCCCTACACGGATGTGGGCGCAATGCGTCGGGCACTGAACGTGGTCAAGCGCATCTTTACGGTGCGTTCCTGCCATTATGCTCTGCCGCGCGAAGCGCCGGAGCGCCCGTGTCTCGATTACTTCATCAAGCGGTGCAAGGCTCCCTGTGTCGGCTATCAGGCCGTTGATGATTATCGATCGATGATCGATGAAGTCGTCTGGTTTCTCGACGGTCGTACGAGTGACGTCATGCGCCATGTGCGCGAGCGCATGCTGGAGGCCTCCGAGCGACTCGATTTCGAAACGGCCGGCGAGTTGCGGGACGCACTCCGGCATCTCGAGAAGATGGAAGAGCCTACGGTGGTGCTCGAGGTGGAGGGGGGCGATCGCGATGTCGTGGGGTATGCGCGCGACGGCGAGGATGCATGTGTCGTGGTACTGCGGGTGCGTGGCGGCAAGCTGTTGGCGCGTGATCATCGACTGCTTGAGCATGCCGAGGGTGAGGAGGATCCCGCTATCCTCGGCGCCTGTCTGGCGCAGTGGTATCGCGTCAGCGAGGCCAAGGCAGCTGACCTGCTGGTGCCATTCGACTTCGAAGACCGGGAATCGCTCGAAGCGTCACTCGACGGCACGCGGATCCGTGTGCCGCAGCGCGGGCCGCGACGCGCGCTGGTCGACTTGGCCGATCAGAATGCGCGACACCTCCTCGAGGAGTTCAAGCTCGCGGCCTTCGAGGCGGACGAGCGCGCCGTGGATCCGGTCTACGAGCTGCAACGCGAACTGGGCTTGCCTCGCGTACCCCGTTCGCTCGTGTGCTTCGACATCTCCCATGCGCAGGGCACGGACGTCGTCGCGAGTGCCGTGTGGTTCGAGAATGCGCGACCCAAGCGGGCCGAGTACCGCAAGTTCCGCATTCAGATTTTCGAGGGCAACGATGACTTCCGCTCGATGCACGAGGTGGTCACGCGCTATTTCCGTCGTCGGTTGGACGAAGAGAAGCCGCTGCCGGATTTGGCCGTGATTGACGGCGGCAAAGGACAGCTTGGTGCGGCACGTGCGGCGCTCGACGCCCTATCGATCACGCAGATCGGCCTGATCAGTCTGGCCAAGCGTGACGAGGAAATCTTTCTTCCCGGTCGTCCTGACCCGGTGCGACTGCCGAAACGGTCACCGGCCCTCCGCATGCTGCAGCAGGCGCGAGACGAAGCCCACCGCTTTGCGGTCACCTTTCAGCGACAGAAACGGGCGGCGCGTACGATCACGTCGGAGCTGCTCAAGATCCCCGGGGTTGGCCCCACCAAACGTCGCGCGCTGCTGCATGTATTTGGCAGTGTGCAGGGGGTGAAGGAGGCCTCGGTCGAGCGGATCGCCGATGTTCCGGGGTTCAGTGCCGCCTCCGCGCGGAAGCTGCTGCTGGCGCTTGGCGTGTTTGTCCCTGAGGTTCAGGATATCCCCGATGTTGCTGTTGCGAGCCCGGTTGAAGGGTCGGGAGACTCCCTGGCGGAAGACTCCTTGGCGCCCACCCAGCCGGATTCGGACGATCCCGTTTGACCATTTAGCGAATCACTGATGCCTACGTGGAGCCTGCGTTGTTCCGCCTGCGATGCGCCGGCGGCTTTGGAGCGTGCCGGCCTCTGCGGCGAATGCGGCCAGCCGCTGTTTGCCCGCTACGACACCGTGTCACGGGACACCGCCCTGTCGATGCGGTGGGATATGTGGCGCTATGCGCCGTTTCTTCCGCTATTGGATGGGGAGATCCCCGTGTCACTGGGCGAAGGGCTGACGCCTATGATCGAAGCGCCCGCGCTCGCTGATGCGATCGGCGTACGGCGACTGTGGATCAAGGATGAAGCGCAGAATCCCACCGGTTCGTTCAAGGCGCGCGGCATGAGCGCTGCGGTCACGCGTGCCAAGGGGCAGGGAGTGCCCGGCATCGTGGTCCCGACCGCCGGTAATGCCGGGGCGGCGTTGGCGGCGTATGGCGCCGCGGCGGGGCTCCCGGTTCGCGTGTATGCGCCGCGCACCACGCCGCGTCCGATTCTCGATACGATCGAGGCCATGGGGGCGGAGTTGATCCGCATCGATGGGCATATTGGTGATGCCGGCAAGTTGACGCTCGCCTTCGCGGCGGAGTCCGGCTATTTCCCGATCTCGACGCTACGGGAGCCGTATCGCGTCGAAGGGATGAAGACGATGGGCTTCGAGATGGCGGAGCAGCTCGGCTGGCGGGTCCCGGATGTGGTGGTCTATCCCACTGGCGGTGGGGAGGGGACGGTCGGCATTTGGAAGGCACTGCAGGAGCTGGCCGCCGGCGGGTGGATCGACGCGGGCCGCATTCAGCCGCAGTACGTGGTAGCCCAAGCGGCCGGTTGTGCGCCGATTGCCCGCGCGTACCATGCCGGTGCGGATCGGGCCGAGCCCTGGATCGATCCCGTCACCTATGCCAGCGGATTGCGAGTCCCGTCGCCGCTCGGTGATCGGCTCGTGCTTCGCATTCTGCGCGAGACGCAGGGCGTAGCCGACGTGGCGAGCGAGGAGAGTATCCGCGAATGGACCCGACGGCTCGCGACGGAGACGGGCATCGATGCCGCGCCGGAAGATGGCTGCGCATTGGCCGTGTTACGTGACGCGGTCGCCGACGGTCGCGTGCAGGCCTCCGCGGAGGTAGTGGTGTTCAATACGGGAGCGGGCGCCTCATATCGGGCGTGACCGGACCCTATATTCGTGCCATCGGTATCTACAGTTCGGGTTCATCGAGGAGCGGGCATGACGAGCAAGATGTGGTGGCGGATCGCGGGGCTGATCGGGGTGTCGATCGTGTTGCCGATCGGCAGGACGGCGGTCGCTCAGGACAAGTGCGAGATCGAGGATAGCAAGCCGTTCCAGCTGAACGGGGCGAAGCAGTACGTCATTATGGCGGCGACCTCACGCAAGGACGACGAGATTCCCAAGCATCTCGCGAACGCCATCCGGGTCCTTACGGACGCACCGGAGAAGATCAAGAATGAGCCGGGGCGGCAGTACCTGCTGTTACGTACCTATCGGCAGTGGCTGGAGAAGGAAAATGGATCGTACGTGATGAACCGCGGCAAAATGGGGTACACCGCCAACCCGCAGGGGACGCAGAACCTGTTGTTGGCCGTGGATTCCGCCGCGACGCGGCTGGAGCAGTTGATGCCGCAGTGCCGGGAAACCGTGCGGCCGTTCCGGCAGCGCTTCTTCTCGGAGATTCTGAACAAGTCGATTTCGGCGATGAACGCCGACCAGAACGACTCGGCCGCGTATTACGCGAGCCTGTCGTTGCAGGTGGCGGGTGCGGATCCGCGCCCGTGGAATGTGCTTTCCGCCGTCTACCAGAAACGGAATCAGCAGGACAGCGCCATGTTGGCCATGGACAAGGTGATAGCCCTGTCCGGCTCGGACTCGGTGTACGCGAAGGTCAAGCAGCAGAGCCGCTACAATTTGGCGGTCATGCGGTTGACCCGTGCTGAGGGGAGCGCCGGTGCGCAGAAGGATGAGGACATCAAGCAGGCGCGCGGCCTCCTCGAGGCCTACCTCAAGGATACGCCGGGCGACGCCAACGCCGCCCAGGCGCTCGGGCGTGCGCTGCGCCTTTCCGGAGACACGGCGGCGGTCGCCAACATGTTCGGCGACATGGTGAAGTCACCCGAGAAGTTCACCGCGGATCAGCTCTTCGAGGCGGCCTCCAACGCAGCGGCCGGTGGCCGTGATGCAGATGCCGTCGCCCTCTTTGAGGCGGGATTCAAGAAGAACCCCAATCACCGGTTCGCGCTCTACAATTACGCCAACGTGCTGTTCTCCGCGAAGGACACCGAGCGGATGGGGCCGGCCGTTCGTCGTCTCATGGCGATCGACCCGCACTTCGATCGCGGCTGGCGTTTGATGGCCGGATATTGGCAGCTCCGGGCCCGTGCCGAGCAGGACGCGGCCAAGAAGAAGATCGCCAACGATTCGACGCTGTACTACCTCGATCGGCAGTCCAAGACCAACCCGCGTATCGACATTACGTTGGCCGCGAAGTCCGGGAACACCTATCAGGTGCAGGGGACCGTCATGCACGAGGGAGCGGCGCCTGGCTCGTGGACGATGAAGCTGGAATTGCTGGACGAAACGGGTGCCGTGGTGGCGACAAAGGACGTGGCGATCGGGCCGGTGGAACCGGGTTCAGGGACGACCTTTGCGGTGAAGATTGACGCGCCCAAGGCCGTCGCCTTCCGGTACGCGCCGTTGAAGTGATGCGGTCTCTCCGAGGCTCCGAAGTCTATGTTTTTAATTGACTTCGGGGGTCTCGGTTCTTACATTGTATGAAGTGGGCGGCGACGCGTCGGTTGCCGCCCGTTTCGTTTGCGTGGAGTGGTGGTCTCGACCATTTCCGCCAAGTCTCTGGGCATGGTTCGCGTAAGCCGAGTCTATCCGGGGAGCCTTGCCGAAGAAATTGGCATCGTTCCCGGCACTGAACTGTTGAGCGTCGATGAGCGGCCGTTGGAAGACTTCCTGGATTGGGAGTTTCTGACGGCTGATGAGGCGTTCGTAGTGGCGGCGCGCTTGCCGGACGGGTCGGCGATCGAATGGGACATCGAGCGCCCCGATGGGGAGCCGATGGGGGTGGAGCTCGAACCGCCGACGGTGCGTCGTTGCGCCAACCGGTGCGAGTTCTGCTTTATCGAGGGCTTGCCGAAAGGGCTGCGCAAGCCGCTCTACATCCGCGATGACGATTATCGATTGTCGTTCGCGTACGGCAACTTCGCGACCTTGTCCAATGTGAAGGAGCGGGACATCGCGCGCATTCTGGAGTATCGCCTGTCGCCACTGTATGTGTCGGTGCACGCGACACCCTGGGAAGCACGCAAGGTGTTGCTCAACAATCCGCGCGTTCCGAACATCATTGAGCAGCTGACGCGGCTCGCGGCCGGGGGCATCCAGTTCCACTGCCAGATGGTGATCGTCCCGGGGCTGAACGACGGCGCGGTGTTGGAGGAGTCCCTGTCCGACCTCTGGGCGCTCGAGGATGCCGTGCTGTCGGTGGCGCTGGTGCCCGTCGGTGTGACCCAATTCTCGCACCTGTACACCGGTTCACCCATGGATGCCGACAAGGCGCGCGTCCTGCTCGATGCGGTGCATCGCTGGGAAACCCGCGGGCTGGAGGAGCGTGCGGACCGCTGGGTTTTCGGATCGGACGAGCTGTATCTGCTCGCCGGGGAGCCCCTCCCCGATGTCGAGCACTACGGCGATTTCGCGCAGATTGAGAACGGGGTTGGCGCGGTCACCTCGCTGCGTTCGCGGGTACAGGATGGGCTCGATCAGCTGCCGCGTCTCGACGGGAAGCGCATCGGTATCGTGACGGGCACCTCGATGGCGCCGCTCATGCCGCCGTTGCTCGCCAAGCTTCATGAGGCCACGGGCGCGCATTTTGAACTCATCCCCACCGAGAACTCGCTGTTCGGTGTAACCACCACGACGGCCGGACTGCTGGTCGGCGCCGACATCCGTCGGGCGCTCGTCGATCGCCACGATCTTGACCTGGCCCTGATTCCGGCCGAGTGCATCAACGAGGATGGCCTGTTCCTCGACGATCAGTCTTTCATCGCCGTGCGGGAATCGCTCCCGATGCCGGTGTTCCCTTCGTACGACTTCATTGACGCGCTGGTCCCCGAAGGGGATGTGGCGGTGTCTTCCACTGCCATCGGTTCCCCATGAGTTTGCCCGTCGTTGCCCTGGTCGGACGTCCCAATGTGGGCAAGTCCCATCTCTTCAACCGCATTATCGGTGAAGCCACCGCCATCGTAAGTGAGGAGGCGGGCACCACCCGCGATCGCCACTTCGGGGAAGCCGAGTGGGGCGGTCACCGGTTCTGGCTCGTGGACACCGGCGGTCTCGTGGAGGATTCCGATCTTCCCATGGACACCGCCATTCGCCACCAGGTGATGCAGGCTATCGACGAAGCGGATCTGATGCTTTTCGTCGTGGACGCCAAGGTTGGCGTGCATCCGAGTGATGCCCGGATCATGGATCTGCTGCGTCAATCACAGAAGCCGTGGTTAGTCGTCGCCAACAAAGTGGACGATCCGGCCAGCTCGGATTTCTACGAATTCTTTCGCCTCGGGGTGACCGAGGTGTATCCCGTGTCGGCGTCGAACGGCAAGGGATCGGGCGATCTCCTCGATGCGGTGGTGGAGAGCATCCCCGACGTGAGCGAGGATCGGGGCACCGCCGTGCGCGTGGCCGTGATCGGACGCCCCAATGTGGGGAAGTCCTCGTTCGTGAATCGCCTGTTGGGTGAGGAGCGGCTCGTGGTCAGCGACATGTCGGGAACGACGCGTGATGCGATCGATGCGCCGATGCGGTATCACGATACCGATCTGATCTTCGTCGATACGGCCGGGCTGCGTCGGCAGTCCAGGATCGATGAGGGCATTGAATTCTATTCCTCGCTGCGCACCCGTCGTGCCATCGACTCGTCCGACGTGTGCATCCTGATGATCGATGCGACCGAGGGGTTGCAGAACCAGGACCTCAAGATCGCGACGATGGCGTGGGAGGCGGGTCGCGGCTTGATCCTCGTGATCAACAAGTGGGACCTGTACGAGGATAAGACCGACAAGAGCGCCGACAAGTTCAAGAAGGACGCCGTCGAGAAAGTCCCGTATCTGGGCTTTGTGCCGTTCCTGTTCACGTCGGCGCTCACGGGCCAGCGCGTCACGAAGGTGCTTGACGTGGTGCTGGCGGTGCAGGGGGAGCGGACGCGACGCATCAGCACGTCGCAGGTCAATGATGCCCTCGAGGAACTGATCGCCCGCCGTCAGCCGCCGCAGGCGGCCGGTCGTGAAGTGAAGTTGAACTACGCCACGCAGGTGGAAATCGAGCCGCCCACGATTGCCATTTTCGGCAACAATCCCGACCTCATTCCCGAGCATTACGTCCGTTTCCTGCATAACGGATTCCGTGCGAAATGGGGATTCACCGGATCGCCGCTGCGTCTTCTCATGAAGAGAAAGAATTCGTGACGGGCTCCCTGATTCTCATCGTGCTGCTGGCCTATCTGCTCGGCTCCTTCCCGACGGCCTATCTGGTCGGGACGGTTAACGGCATCGATTTGCGCACGGTCGGATCAGGGAATCTTGGTGCCACCAACGTGATGCGTACACTTGGTTGGAAGTGGGGGCTGATCGTGTACGTGGTGGACTTCGCCAAGGGCGTCGTGCCGGTCACCGTCTTTCCGCTCTTGTCGTCGGAAGCCCCCGTGTGGCTCCCCATGGTGGCCGGGACCGTCGCGATCCTCGGCCATGTAAAGCCGGTCTTCCTGCTCGGGCGCGGTGGTGGCAAGGGTGTCGCGACTGCGAGTGGCGTGTTTGTCGGTCTCGCCCCGATTCCGGCTGCCGCGGCCATCGCTGCATTCGCCGTTGTGGTGGCGTTGACGCGCTATGTCTCCTTGGGATCGATCATCGGCGCGGTGGTACTGGCCGTGGTGCTGCAATGGACAACGCCAGGGGCACCCTTGGCGTGGTTGGGGACTGGCATCGCGGCGTTCGTCATCGTGACGCATCGAGACAACATTCGACGGCTGCTCCGTGGTGAGGAGCGGCGCATTGGTGGGTCCGCATCGGCTGGAGGGGGAGCATCGTGACCGTGCCGCAGGGGAATCGTCGCTGTGCCGTGATCGGCGCCGGTGCCTGGGGCACGGCGATCGCCGATCGTCTGGCGCGCAATGGCCATGACGTGCTGCTGTGGGCGCGTGAACTGGATGTCGTCGACGGGATCAACTCCACGCAGGTGAACACGCGGTTCCTCGCGGGCATTCCCCTCGTGTCGTCGCTGCGTGCGACCGGTGACATGGGTGAGGCGCTGCGAGACGCCTCGCTGGTCGTGTACGCCGCGCCATCGCATGTCCTGCGTCCGGTTGTTGCGCAATGCGCCTCGCAGATCGCTGCCGGTGCGGTGTTGTCCGTTGCGACCAAGGGGATCGAGCGCGATACGCATGCGCTCATGACCGATGTGGTGGAGCAGGAAGCGCCGGGGCATGCGGTGGTGGCCGTCAGCGGCCCCAGCTTTGCCGCGGAAGTGGCGCAAGGCCAGCCGACGGCGGTCGTGGCCGCGTGCCGCGAGATATCGGCGGCCACGCTTGTGCAGGAGGCAATGAGTGCCAAGGCGTTTCGCGTCTACACCAGCGACGACGTGATCGGCGTCGAACTGGGAGGGGCGCTCAAGAACGTCATGGCGGTCGCGACCGGCATTCTCGACGGGCTCGGCATGGGATTCAATCCTCGCGCAGCCTTGATCACGCGCGGCCTCGCCGAGATGTCGAGACTGGGCGTGGCGTTGGGTGCGAAGGCCGACACGTTTGCCGGACTGGCGGGGCTGGGCGATCTGGTCCTGACGTGTACCGGGGCACTCTCGCGCAATCGGGCCGTGGGCGTGGCGATCGGTCAGGGGATGACGTTGGACGAAGCCCTCGCCGGCAAGGAGAGTGTCGCGGAGGGGATCCTCAATACGCGCAGTGCCAAGGCGCTTGCCGATAGCGTGGGCATCGAGATGCCCATCGTTGACGCGGCGTATCGGATTCTTTTCGAAGGGCAGGCGCCGCGGGACGCCGTCGCGGAGCTGATGGCGCGAGACCTGCGCCCGGAGCGGGACTGACATGCCGGCCCCCAAGACGGAATTGGTGCAGGAGTTCTATGCGATCGGCGACGTCTGCGCGCTGACGGAACTCAAGCCGCATGTCCTCCGCTACTGGGAAAGCCAGTTCAAACTGCTGAGTCCGGCCAAGAATCGCAGCGGCAATCGGGTGTATTCGCGTCGCGAAGTGGAACTGATTCTGCTGGTGAAGCATCTGCTGTACACCGAGAAGTACACCATCGATGGCGCGCGTCAGAAGCTTGATGAGCATCGCAAAGGAGGCTCACTGCGCCCCGCCGCGCGTGCCGCGCTGGAAATCGAGTCGCTCGAGAGTCTCGAGCGCGAGCTCGCGGAGTTGGCGGCGCTGCTCGACGCGCCACTCGATGTGCCACTCGGCGATCCCTCCTCCTGAATCTTATTGGCCGATGCACATTCTTCTCAGCAATGACGACGGCATTCTCGCGCGGGGGCTGCAAGTCCTCGAGCAGGCGTGTGCACCACTCGGAGCGCTGTCGGTGGTGGCGCCCGATCGGGAGCAAAGCGCGACGAGCCATTCGCTGACGCTGCATCACCCATTGCGTCCGGTACGACTTGGAGACCGGCGCTGGCAGGTGGATGGAACGCCTACGGATTGCGTGTTGTTGGCGTGTGAAGCGCTCCTCGACACGCGCCCCGACTTCGTCATCAGCGGCATCAATCACGGCCCAAACATGGGCGAGGACGTGCTGTACAGCGGGACGGTCGCGGCCGCCATGGAGGGGCTCGCGCTCGGCATCCCGGCCATCGCCCTCTCCTTCGCCGGCAGCGTACATCGCGCCGACGCGATCCTCGACACGCAGATCCTGCCAATTCGGCGACTGCTCGACCATTTGATCAGGCTGCCGCGCTTTCCGCGAGACACGCTGCTCAACGTGAATATTCCCGCGGTACCGGGAGATGAAATCAAGGGCGTGCGTCTCACGCGCCTTGGTCGACGGGTGTTCAGCGATTCCATTACCCGCATGAAAGATCCCTGGGGGCGGGAAATCCTCTGGATCGGTGGGGGCTCCGTTGAATGGAGCGGTCCGGATGACTCGGACTTCCGCGCCGTCCACGACGGCTACATCTCGGTCACCCCATTGCATCTCGATCTGACACATCGAGACGTCCTCAACGCGGCGACGGACTGGTGGCAGGCTCCGTAGAACCCGAGTATCGCGGCGCGCGCCGCCGGCTCGTGGAGACGCTGCAGGACAAGGGGATTCGCGATCTCGCCGTCCTGCGTGCGGTGGACACGGTGCCGCGTCATGTGTTCGTGCCACCGTCGGTCCGTCATCGGGCCTACGAAGACTCGGCGTTGCCGATCGGGAATCAGCAGACGATTTCGCAGCCGTACATTCATGCCCGTGCCGTGGAGTTGCTGCATCTCACCGGCAAGGAGAAGGTGCTGGAGATCGGGACGGGGTCGGCTTACCAAACGGCGTTGCTCGCCGAGTTGGCGGCACAGGTGTTCTCGGTTGAACGCTACCGTGAATTGCTCGACAAGGCCCGGGTTGTCCTCCAGCAGGCTGGTGTCCGCAACGTCTCCGTGTCCCTCGGAGATGGCACACTCGGCTGGCGCGAGTATGCGCCGTATGACGGGATCGTGGTCAGCGCCGGCGCGCCCCATGTTCCGCCTGCGCTCGAGAGTCAGCTGGCCGAGGGGGGGCGGCTGCTCATCCCCATCGGAGACAAGGAAGAGCAAATGCTCGTCCTCTTCACGAAACGGGGGGGACAGCTGGAGCGTCGTGATATCACGCCGGTCCGATTCGTCCCCCTCATCGGTGCCGGAGGATGGCCAAGTTGAGCGGGGCGTCCGTGGACGGCACATTCCAGTGACATGAGCGAATTCGGGGCGAGGCGCCGTATGGTTACCACATATCCCGCGATGAGCGTTCCACCGTACGCCGCACCGATCGCGGCACCGCTTGGTCGTACCTTGGCGTGGCGCTCGCCTGATGGTGTATCCGCCGGGCGTATCGGGCCCTATGTCCCGTCCCACTGTCGTGAGCGACGCGTAGTGGCCGGCGAAACGGGCTCGGTGTGGCCTGCTGCGCCGATTGTCAGCGGCGCCATGATGGACGCTGCCCTGTTCGGTCAGGCTGACGAGGCGTCGTTGCCGTCCATAAATGATTTCCTCGAGTCCCCCATCGCAGCCGACTCCTCTGCGTGGGTGCTGGAGCAGGCGACGCGGGAAATGACTGGACTCTCGGCGGCGTTCGCTGTCAAGGACGCCTCGCGCCACGACGTCAGGGACATGTCGCAACCCCACACCGCGTGGAGTGACACCGACTTTCCCGAGCTATCTCAGGCACCGCGGTCAACCGCGGCGCTGGTCGATGAGGCGGCCCTTCATGAACCTTCCTCAATGGGCAGGCCATCGCATACCGAATACGCCGCGAAGGCCCTCGAGATGTTGGCGCTTCGCGTGCGTGCCGGCGAGTTGATTCTGCCCGGGTATGACCCCAAGACAGGGGATGCCGGTGCCTTGGTGGTGGCGTTGGCTGCACTGCTGGGCGTTCGGCTCGATTCATCGGGAACCCCATGAGCCTGCCGCCACGCAACGCGTTGGGTGAGGTACTGGCGGCCCGACTGCGCGACGTCCCCGACTTTCCGACACCGGGCATCGTTTTCAAGGATATCACCCCGGTTCTGGCCGATGCCGCCCTGATGCGCGCGGTCATCGAGCGGATGGCGGCGCCGCATCAAGGGCAGGGGATCACCCATGTGGTGGCAATGGAAAGCCGAGGTTTTCTCTTCGGGATGCCCATCGCCCTCGAACTGGGTGCGGCGTTTGTTCCCGCCCGGAAGCCGGGAAAGCTGCCGTGGAAGACCGAGCGGATCACCTATACCCTCGAGTATCGTAGCGATACGCTTGAGATGCACGCAGACGCCCTGACGCCTGGCAGTCGAGTGCTGGTCGTCGATGATGTCCTCGCAACCGGCGGGACGGCACTCGCTGCCTGTCACTTGATCGAACGACTGGGCGGGAACGTGCAGGGCGTGTCGGTTGCCGTCGAGTTGACCTTCTTGGACGGGCGCAAGACGCTGTCACACCGTCCAGTCGACAGCGTGTGCGCCTTTTAGTGGTCTGAGAGCGACACGATGGCGAATCCAATTATGAGCCCATCGCCAGCGGCCACCCGGCCCCATGCCTCGCTCACCCCTCGGCAGCCCCGTCGAATTCATCGCGCGTGTAGGTTATTTCTCATCGTCGGTTTTGCCCCCGTAGCTCAGTTGGATAGAGCAGCAGTTTCCTAAACTGTTGGTCGGAGGTTCGAATCCTCTCGGGGGCACTGTCGGGACCGCTACCTTCCCGTGGGCATCCCGCTATTTTTCCCGATCCGTCATGATGGTCGCCTCAATACGCGAGCTGGCCATCGGTGCTTCTTTCCGTCGTTTACCTCAGGCATAGCCATGGCGCAGGCCACCAAGACCGCTAGCTCAGCACTTCGCACCAGTGACGATCCGATTGAATCGTTCACGACATGGCTGCAGCTCAACAGCAAGCCGCTCCTCATGGGAGTCGGCGCCGTCGCGGTAACGGTCGCGGCCATCATGGTCTACCGGAGCACGGCGGCGTCCACCCGCGCGAAGGCGTCGCTGGCCCTGTCCGAAGCCCAAGTCCCGTTCGCCGAAGGGAAGACGGCAGACGCCAAGAAGGCCTTGGAGAAGGTCATCGCCCGTTATGGCACGACGGGAGCTGGTCAGCAGGCGGCGGTCCTCCTCGCGCAGGTGCAGTTCGAAGAGAAGCAGTACGACGCCGGCATCAAGGGGCTTGAGAAGGCGCGCGGCGCCGCCTCGGCAGACTTCAAGGCCGGCATCGATGCGATGATCGCCTCGGGATACGAGCTGAAGGGCGACTTCGCCAAGGCGGCAGAGGCCTACGGCAAAGCGGCCGCGGCGTCGGCGTTTGACGCGGAACGTCGCGGCTACGAGGCCTCGCAGGCCCGGAGCCTCATGTCGGCCGGGAAGACGGCGGACGCCAAGAAGATCTGGGAAAAGCTGGCGACGTATGAAGGCGAGACGGTCGGCCAGGAGGCCGCGGTACGCCTTGGTGAACTGGCCGGCAAGTCCTGATCAACGCGATCGTTGCGGAAGCATGGGTGCCTTCTCCTCACGGGGAAGGCACCTTCTTCTTTTTCCGGATGGCGTGAGAGATGGCAGTTTGGCGTCACCATCTAGCCATACACGCAGGAATTATGTGCGTATAATATATGTTATGTAAACTAAAGGTCGTGGATAACTCGAGGATTTCCACGCATCAGAGGTCGAGCGTTCCGATCTGTCCCTGAAATACGACGCGCCCTTCACCGGTAAGTAATGGAAATTCAATGCTTTGCGAGTCAGCGCCTCGATCGAATCGCACTTCAAGATCACGGCCAGAGCTGGTGCGGATGATCACGGGCGCGCCGGGATCCCCGGTGTCTCCCCAGGCCCGAAGGAGCGCCGCCGTCGCGACCGCTCCGGTCCCGCACGCGAGCGTTTCCCCTTCAACTCCGCGCTCGAACGTTCGGTAGCGCCAGCGTCCATCCGGCCAACGCGATACCCAGTTCACGTTGGCGCCGGCGGGTCCGGTCGAAGAGTGCCACCGCAGGAAGGCGCCGCGCGCCGCCACATCCACTGACTCGGCGTCATCACACTGGACCACCAGGTGCGGGATTCCCGCCACCACGAACCCAACCCGCTGCTCCCCGGTTGCCCGCTCAATCGGCATCTCCAGGTGGAGATCGCGCACCGGTTGCAAGCGGATCTCCGGTTGCCCTCGCACCGCACTCCGGATCGGTCCTGCACCGGTCTCAAGGACCATCGCTTCAGCGTTGGCCATGCCGAGGGCCGAGGCTAACGCCGTCGAACAGAGCGTCGCGTTGCCGCACAGGTCGGCCGGAGAGCCGTCGCTGTTGAAGTAATGGATCCGCACATCGGCCTGATCGGAACCGGTCAGCGGTTCAAGCACGACGAGCCCGTCGGCGCCTATCCCGTTGCGGCGGTGACAGATAGCCTTGACCACCTCAGGGCGCGTGACCAGCTCGCGCGATACCTCACGGCCGTCGAAGACGACAAAATCATTGCCGGAGCCCGTCATCTTGAAGAAAGGTAACCCTTTCAATTCAAATGACTTGTCGTTTGTCATCTTGCGTTATTCATGAGATAGATCAGGCCCGGCCGGTCATTCCCCACCACCGGAGGCGCCATACCATCCAGATGGCCTCCCGGATGATGCGCTTCGACATCTTGGACTCCCCTTCGGTTCGATCGTGGAACACGATGGGGATCTCCGCGATCCGGAAACCGCGCACCCACGCGCGGAAGCTCATTTCGATCTGGAAGGCGTAGCCGTTCGATCGGACCTGATCGAGTGGAATGGCCTCCAGGACGGCGCGGCGAAAGCACTTGAATCCGCCGGTCGCGTCACCCAGTCGAAGTCCCGTGACGGCGCGCGCATACATGTTGGCGCCAAACGACAACATGAGGCGCGTCATGGGCCAATTGACCACGGTCACCTTGCCGTCCCGATAGCGGGAGCCGAGGACGAGATCGGCCCCTTGAATGGCGGCGAGGAATTCGGGGAGGTGGTTCGGATCGTGGGAGAAGTCCGCATCCATCTCGAACACGTACTGGTAGTCGCGGGCGAGCGCCCACGCGAAGCCGGCCAGGTATGCGCGCCCGAGCCCCTCCTTCCCTGCCCGATGCAGCACATGAACGCGCTGATCGGCGGCGGCCAAGGCGTCGGCGATCGCACCGGTGCCGTCCGGCGAGTTGTCATCAACGACCAGGACTTCGAGCCGCGGATCCTGTGCAAGGATGAGCGGGACGATCCGTCCGATGTTCTCGCTTTCGTTATACGTGGGAACGATGACGACTCCCCGTTCTCCAATGGCCAGCGATCCGCGGGCCGGCGACTCACGACGCATCATCGCCTTCGCTTCAGGAGGTCGCGGCGGCCATCACCGCATCGCTCGGTGTGGCATCCGGGGTCCGACGCCGATCGATGAGCGTCCCCAGAATCCACCAGAGCACCGCCGATCCAACAGCAAGCAACGTCAACAGTTTGCCCGTGTTGTATGGTGCGCTGTCGAAACGCAGCGACACCGACTTCGCCCCAGCCGGCAATTCCACGCCGATCAGGGTAAAGTTGGCGCGACCGATTGATGCCGGCTTGCCGTCCACCGTGGCCGTCCATCCGGGATAGAAGTTCTCCGAGACCACGAGAGCGCTCCCCGCGGGCGCTGGGCCATCGAACTGTAGATCAATGGCGCCGGGCACATATCTCGTACTCGTTACCCGGATTGGGACTGCCTCCGGAAGCGGTGAGTTGACCGGCTGCGATTCCACGGTGGCCGCCGTGTCAAAAATGGCGACGCGACGCACATCGAAGTTCGGGTTCAAGACCGTCGCCTTGGTCGTGGCATCGTCCAGCTTGACCTTGAGCGGTGCGATCCACGCGACCGGATGGTCTCCGGCCAACTCGAACAGGTAGGTCATGGTCCCCGGGGCATTCCGCACCGGGCCCGCCACCAGCTTCGCCCCTGGGAACGGGAGTTCCGGGACGTTGGTGTAGAAGAAGCGCGTATTCGTGAGCGCCCAGAAGTTCGGGTTGGCGATGGACTGATATCCTTCGTTCTTGCCGTACAGCTCCTGGAATCGGCCCAGCTCATTGCCATGGTAGCCGAGGACGCCGCGCACACCGTGATGCATCAGGGCGTCACCCAGGATGAACGGGTCATGGGACGCCATGTTGTCGCCCAGGGGCAGCGCGATCACGCGGGCCGGCTGAGGCTGTGCTTTCAGGTAACGGATGATGTCATCCTCGGCGTACAGCTGGTCGGCGCGATCGGAGAAACGCCAGTAGTGGCGTTCGATGCTCCAGAGGTCGACCACCACGACTCCGAGAAGCAGCCACGCGCCAATCGCCGCGGTCATCTTGGCCCGCATGAGCGCGATCATCAAGCCAGCCGTCGCGAGCACAAAGACGAAGGAGCGCCACGCCCCAAGGGTCACGTTCCCGGCGTTGGCTTCGATCGCATCCGCATTCACGTTCTCGAGGCCCTGCGCGAAGTTGGTGAGCCCACCGACCGACGCCAGGAGGGCGACGAGCAGGGCCGCAACGATCCATCCCCCGGCATACCCGGTTGTCGCTTTCCCCGCGAGCGCCCGTTCGGCGCCGAATGCGGCGAGGATGGCAAACGAAAACGCAGCGACGTACAGAATCGTGCTTGGTGCCCGGAAGAACTTCGAGCCGGGGACGATGGCGTAGACGAGCTGGTAGAACGGCGTGTTCCCGCCCCACGCCCACAACAACGACACGATCAGGGTGCCGAGCCAGAACCAGGCATGGGCGCGATGCCGGTTGGCGAGGCCGCCCCCAAAAGCGAACAGCGCCAGCACCAGTACACTCGCGCCGATGTACTCGCTGTGAAAATGGATCCCGTTCCGTCCCCAGTAGTTCTCGAGAATTCCCGAGAACTGCGGGAGGTACATGTTGATCGTTTCCTCGAGGGGAAACGAAAAACTGGTGGCGTAGTCGTACCCCTTGCCGCCGGCGCGCGGCGACCAGGCGACATACTCCCGCACTGGGAGGTACTGAATCGCACCCATGATGCCGCCGAGGACTACGGCGCCAAGGGCGAGCCCGAGGCGCGGGAGCCGGGACACGGAGGCATCGGCCACTGGCCCGGCGTCGCTGATGACCGCGCGAGGACGGAAGGCCAGCCAGAGGGCGAAGGCGCCCGAGGTCAGGAGGAGATACTGGAGGAGCTGCGGGTGCGGGGACAGCACGGCAAGGCCGACGATCACGGCGACCGCACCCCAAGCCCCCCGTCGGCCATCACGAACGCCACGCACGAGCGCCCACAGTGCCGCCGGAAGGAGCGTGCTGACAAACAGTTTGCCGTCATGCCCTGGTGATGGGTACGACGCCATCGCCCCGCTCAGCAGGTAGGCCACCGCGCCGATCAGTGCGGCATGAAATCGGACCCCAACGGCCCTCAAGAACCCGAAGGTGAACAGACCGGCCAGAATCATGTGGAGAACAAACCCCCACGTCATGGCGGTGTCCGTGGGCAGGATCAGGCGCAGGAGGAATGTGGGGTAGAAAATGTCTCCGTGCATGGCGGCGACATACGGCATGCCTCCGAATTGAAAGGGGTTCCACTGCGGGAACCCCTGCCCTGCGCGCAGCGACTGCGCCGCAAACTCGCGGAACGAGTATCCGGCGATGTACTGATCCGAATTGGGGTTGACCAGAAAGGCGCCGCCCAGTGCCGGCCACGCCAACAGCATCGTGGCGAAGAGGCTGACCAGTGTGGCCCAGGCGAACGGGTACCGTGGGGACCCGTCCGTGGGAGAGGTCGCGTCAGATCGGGGCATGTGGGACATGAATTCGGAGAAGACTGGACGCACAACGGTGCGCGTCAGCCGGATTGGCGAAGGGCTGCCCGCTGCGAAGGGGGCAGCCAGAAAAGACTGATGATGCCGGGTACCACCTCGAGCACGGTCAACCAGACCCGCGACGTGGCACTGAGAATCACGGCCTCCCCATTCCCGGCTACTCCAAACGCGATCAGCAGGGCGACGAGGGCGTACTCACGGATTCCCAGTCCCCCAGGCGCGAACAACGCGAGGTACCCGATGAGATAGGATGTGGTGAAAACTGCGATAAACATGCTGGGATCGCCACTGATGCCGGGAGTGACACCGCGGGCGAAAAACGCGAAGGCCACACCGTACCCCACCCATGCGGCCGCATTGATGAACGTGGCAGCCCACACCGTTACCGCGGGGAGCGCCGTGACCTGTTCCATGGAGGCCGAGGCCGTACCTCGCCATCGGCCAAGTCGCCGAATGGTCGGGGGCAGCATCCAAGGAAGGGTCGCGACACCAATGACGAAGAGCACCGCGAGCCACGTGGCCGTGAGGGACAGCCCCGGGCGCACGGCGTCGAGTCCGCGGGCACCGGTCACCACCGAGATCCCGAAGCCGACGCCGATGTTGAGCACGGTGCCGAGGAGCGCGGCGCCGGCCGCCGCCGTACCGGAGACCCCTTCGCGCGCGGCGAGTACGCCGAGGGCGCCAACCGACCAGACCTTGCCGGGAATCCAGCGACCGAGGTTCGCAATGGTCCAAATGCGCACCGCAGCACCGTAGGAAAGCTCACTCCCCATGCCCCGCAACAGCATGCGCCAGCTCTGGATGAGCACCGCATAGGTCGTCAGCACCATGATCGACCCCGCGATGACCCAGCGCCATGCGATCCGTAGGTCGGTCGCCGCCAGCCGCATCGCCTGCCATTGATCCGCAAGCGCCCACGCGATCCAGGCAAAGGTGATGAGCAGGAGCCCCCATCGGACAATCGGGCGTTCGAGCCACCGCATCACGCGCGACGCTCCAGTGCACCCGCGGCCGAATAGATCGCCTGATACCGCGCGGCGACCGCGGATGGCGCAAAGCGAGTCTGCAAGGCAGTCCGTGCGACGGCCATGTCCTCCGCCACCTCGCGGGCATCGCGTGCGAGCAGCGCCGCGAGTGCCGAAGCCAACCCCTCGATGTCACCGGGAGGAACCAGGCGGTTGCCCAGTGCCGGATCGACGACATCCAGCACCCCGGCATCGGCATACGCGACGACCGGCGTTCCGTGACACTGCGCTTCAACGGCGACGAGCCCGAGCCCCTCGCCGCGTGATGGCATCGCCACGACGCGCGCAGCGCGATAGAACGAGGCCAGCTCCTGATGCGGGCGATGGCCCAGCCATCGGACGCGATCAGCCACGCCCAAGGCGTGCGCTCGTGCCTGGAGGGGTGCGCGATCCGGCCCATCACCAATGATCGATACCGTGACGGCGGCAAGCGCCGGTCTCGCCATCGCCTCCAGCAGATCGGCGACGCCCTTCTGGGCGTTGAGGCGACCGACAAAGAGAATCCCGGCGCGTGACTCGGCGCCTCTCGCCACCTCCGCTTCCGCTTCGGCACCGAGGTCCGCCAGTTCAATCGGCATGGGGGCCACCTGCACCGCTGCCGACGGCATGATCGCGCGGACGGTGTTTGCGAGCCACGAGGAAACGGTCGTCAATGCCGCGGCCTCGCGCAGGATACCACGCATGATGGGATGGGCGGCGCGTAGCATCGCGGCCAGACGTACGTCGGACCCGTGCATGGTGATGACCAATGGGGGGTCACCACGGCCACGCATCTTCCAGAGGGCGAGACCTGCCGGGAACCACCAATGGACGTGAATGGCCGTATACGGTCGCCCCTCGGCGCTTGCCGCATCGAGGGCCCGGCGGGTTGCGCGGCGCAACGCCCACAGCAGCTGGAGCAAGGCGAGCTTGCCACTCCACGAGCGCCGGACCGTTTCGACCATGGTCCCTTCGTAGGCCAAGGTCATGCGCGAGTCAGAGGCATAGCGCACCCGCGTCATCGCGACGCCGTGCAGACGGGTTGATGGTGCCAGCCCGGCGGCGCCAGGAGCCAGCACGTCGACCGTGGTGCCACGCTCCTGTAGTGCAACCGCCAAGCGCAAGACGAACGATCCGGCCGCATCACCCTCGTGCCGCGGCGCATTGTGCGTAACAAATAGAACGCGCGGTGCGCTCGTCACCGGGTGCCGCGATCCGCCGGAGGCGCGTCGTCCGCTTCACGTGCCACAACGGATAGATCCCCAAGCTCGCGGCGCAGTTCCCGCACTTCGGCACGCTGCTGGGCGATCTGTTCACCGAGGAGTCCGGTGGCGAAAAACACGGAGCCGAGAATCAGCGACGTCTGGATCACGGTCCAGACCCAGCGCTGCCCCTGCCCGGTTGCCGCCAGCCACCCCAAGGCACCGAGACCAGACAACACGCCGATCGCGAAGAGCGCGACGCCGAGCATTCCGAAGGCCAGCAACGGTTTCTGGCCGAAGCGAAGCTCGAACCAGACGGCGACCATGTCGAGGACGCCCACCGGAATGCGGGAAAGGCCGAACTTGGATCGTCCGCTATGACGCGGATAGAGGGGGACCGGCACCTCAGTGACCGTGAATCCCTGCGCGGCGGCCAGCACGATCATGTACCGATGGAAATCGGGGCGCATGGGGAGCGACGCCATGATCTCGCGCCGGTAGGCCTTCACGTTGTTCAGGTCGCGGACCGGTACGTGAAAGAGCGAACGGCTCAACCAGTTATAGATGCTGGAGACGAAAGCCTTTTCGTACTTCCCCTGCTTGTACCCAGTGACCATATCCGATTCGCCTGCCAGAATCGGCGTGGTGAGGCGCGGGATGTCCTCAGGCTTGAACTGGAGGTCGGCTGGGTAGAAGACCAGCACGTCGCCGGCCGCGTGTAGGTAGCCGGTACGCAGCGCCTCCGCGATCCCCCGCTGGGCCCGATGACGTACGGGGCGAAGAAACTCGTAGCGCGTGGTCAGTTCCTGCAGGATTCCCCAACTGTCGTCGGTCGACCCGTCGTCCACCACGATGACCTCGTACTGGGCCGGTTCCGCGGCGATCATGGCCGCACACAGCTCCAGGAAGAGCGGCAGGTTACCGGCTTCGTCCTTGGCGGGCACGAGGACGCTCACATCCACCCGACGGGAGGATGGGTTTCGGCCGCGGACGGTTTGCAGGAGCGAGTGGACCATGCGAGGGGAATCGGAGTCGGAAGACGCCCCGCCCGCCGCTGGCCCCGCGCCGGTCAGACGCGCTTGCGCATGCGGGCAGGAAGCACGCCCAGCTGGTCACGGTACTTGGCAACCGTGCGTCGCGCAATCTGGACCCCGGTTTCCTGGAGGATTTCGACGATCGCCTGGTCGGTCAGCGGGCTCTTGGCGTCCTCCCCGGCAACCAGCTTCTGGATCTGGTCCTTGATGCCGCGCGCGGAGACGTCGTCGCCGTCGGCGGTGGACAGCCCGGAGCTGAAGAAGAACTTGAGCGGCAGGACCCCACGGGGGGTCTGGACGAACTTTTCGTTCGTCACCCGACTGACGGTGGACTCGTGCATCCCCACCGCTTCCGCCACTTCCCGCAGGGTGAGCGGCTTGAGCGCCTGCACACCACGCTCGAAGAACTCGCGTTGGCGATCGACGATGTAGTGCATGACCTTGAGCATGGTCTGACGACGCTGCTCGATCGCCTGAATCATCCAATTGGCGGAGTTCAGCTTCGACGCGATGAAATCCTTGCTCTCCGCGTCAAACCGCTTCTTGTCGCGCGCGAGATCCTGGTAGATGCGCGACAGCTTGAGCCGAGGCAGGTTGCCGTCGTTGAGGAAGATGTGGTAATGCCCATCCACCTTTTCGACGACCAGATCCGGGATGATGTAATTGTCGCTGCCGGCGCTGTACCGGAGCCCGGGCTTCGGGTCGAGTTTGGCGATCTCGTCGGCCGCGCCTTGCACATCCTGCGCGCTGATCCCGAAGCGCTTCGAAAGTTCGCTCCACCGGTGGGCAATCAGCTCCTCGAAGGCCTGATCCACGAGCCGATGGGCCAACGAGTCCCGCTGACCGGCCGCACGGAGCTGCAGCAGGAGGCATTCGCGCAGATCCCGGGCGCCCACTCCCGGCGGATCCAGCTCCTGCACGATGTGCAGCATTGCCAGAATCTCGTCAGCCGAAAAATACGGGACGTCGTCGATGTCCCGCTCTTCAGCTTCCTTGTCGAGGAGCTCATTGATTCCGCGCCGGATCTCGTCGAGCGGACAGGCGAGATACCCATCTTCGCCGATGTTGCCCACGAATTCGTCTGCCAGAAATGCCTGCCGGGGAGACAAGTCCTGTAGCGCCAGCTGCTCGGTCAGATGATCGGCCAGGTCTTTGGTGTCGACGGTGACCGGCTCGTACCACTCCCGCTGCTCATGTTCCTCTCGCTGCCCCCCGGTCTCGAAGCCATCTAACAGGACAGCTTCCCAGTCGACCTCATCATCGCCGCTCTTTTCGGGCTCTGCTTCAGCCGTGGTCTCCGGCTCGGCCAGGTCCTGCGGCTCCGAGAGATCGTCAGCCTCGGGACCGTCTTCGTCCTCGTCCTCCGGTTCCACCAACTCGAGAAACGGGTTCGTCAGCAGTTCCTGCTTGAGATGCTGCTGCAGGTCCAGCAACGGCATATACAAGAGATCCATCGCCTGATAGAGGCGTGGATTGACCTTGAGCTCTTGCCGCAGCCCGGCATTCTGCTGAAGTCCTGTTCTCATTCCGTCAGTACCCCATCCTCGGCCTCGGCAAAGCGCGCGCGGAGACGCGCCGTCAACGTCGGCCCCAGGTAGATCTCCGCGACCGTATCGTCGAACACCAGTTCACGAACTGTACCGGAGACTTTGACCTGGCCATCGAACATGATGTAGGCCCGATCGACGATATCGAGCGTCTGTTCGACGTTGTGGTCACTGATGAGCACGCCTATGCCACGATGGCGGAGTCCCGCCACAATGGTCTGAATATCATGCACCGCGATCGGGTCCACCCCGGCGAAGGGCTCGTCGAGCATCATGAATTTCGGCTCGGTCACGAGGGCCCGGGTAATCTCCAGGCGGCGGCGTTCACCGCCGGACAGCTGATAGGCCCTGCTGTACCGCAGGTGCTTGATGCTGAGCTCGTCCAGCAACTGTTCGAGGCGCGCCGATCGATCCGCAGCACTCAGCGGTAACGTTTCGAGAATCGCCAGGATGTTTTGCTCGACGGTCAGCTTGCGGAAGATCGACGGCTCCTGCGAGAGGTAGCCAATCCCCTGTCTGGCGCGCTGGTACATCGGCATCCGGCTGATGTCCCGTCCATCGAGCGCGATCTGCCCGGCTTGTGGCTCAATGAGACCAACCAGCATGTAGAAGGTCGTCGTCTTTCCCGCCCCATTGGGACCGAGCAACCCGACGATTTCCCCTTGGGCAACCCGCAGGGCCACGTCATTCACCACCTTTCGGCCGCGATACACTTTGACCAGCCCGTCCGCCGACAGGACCGACGCGGTTTCGGCGATGGTGTCCCGAGGCGTATGCTTCGGCTGACGATGCTCGCCGGTTTCGTGGATGCGGCGTGCCACTTCGGCACGGTCCCCTACAAGGTTGGTCCACAGGTCAGGGGTGATCCGAAGCTCCGAATCGGGGGCGAGGGTGGCACTGGTGAATGGTTCGATCAACCCACCGGCAGCCAGACGCGGCAGCACTACCGCCGCCAAATGGCTGCGGATCTCATCGGTACTGTGATGGGCCTGATCCGGCGTGGCTGTTCGATATGCGGAGATGAGGTGATGGAGAGGCACCACGCCCTGTTCATTCGCACCGGCTACCAGTGCCTCAAACGTCACGGTCAGGGTTCGATCACCCTGGAGCACGTCGCCGACCCGCGACTGGATCCGGGACACGGGATCTGTCGGGTGGGCGGATTCGGACATTGTCATGAGAAAACCCGTGAGGAGAACGCAGGGGCGAAACGCCCACCCGATGGCGTGAAATAGAGTGCGACCGGCGGGGGAGGCGTCCGCTTGGGTGGCGTGGCCGGCGTACGAGTTCCGCGGGGGGCCGTACGTGACGAGCGGCTCTCGGGTTTGGCCTTCATGCCGCTCGAGTCTGCCAGCGAATCCGGAGCCGGTTCGATGTAGATCCCACTGGCCGCCGAATCGACCCGGACTTCCCGAACGGCCCCAGTGTCGAAGTGGACCTCGATACGGACGCCGCGGACATAGTTGATGCCCGGTGGCGCGGTCTTGCCCTTGGCATTCGCCAAATGAAACAGGGCGTTGGCGTTCCCGAGCGCACGAATCTCACGGACACGAGCCCGTGAAACGGTATCATCCGGCGACGTCGTGGAATCAAAAAACGCCAGAACGCTGTCTCCGCGCAGCAGATCCCGCTCGGTCGTCGTCATGGTGAGCGAATCCGGGACGCCCAGAGCACGAGCGCCACCAATGGCACGGACCTCCCGCACCTGCTTGTCAGCGAGCAGGATACGCATGGAGTCAGCTTCCACATCCTGCTGCGGCGTCGTCGCCTTCGCGCGACCCGGACCAAACGCAAAGGCCTCCCGCAACTGCTGCTCGGTCAGGCGCAGATCAATGATTTCGGCACCAATGACCATGCTGTTGCTCGTCGCGCTTGCCTTATGCCGTGACACGACACGATCAAGCCGCCGATTGGTACTGAATAGATCGATGGTATCACCGACGAGCGTGAACGACTGCGCTGTATCTCGGTTGACCAACCGCGCGATGCGAACGAGGCGTGCCCGTTCCGAGCCCTTGTCGAACGCCGCGGAGTCGGACTGCCCGACCAGATTCTGTCGAACGATCCGAACGTCGCCCCACGCCAGCAGTGTGGAATCCCCGAGGTCCTCGAACCGGTTGGCTTCAACCGTCACCGGAGGCTGCGGCTGACCCAGACTGTCTCGTTCGATCAACCGCGCGAGTGAGCGCTGAGGCGCCACCGTACGCGCGACGACGTTCCCTGGTCCCGCTCGTGTGTACTCGATACTCGGGCCGACAAAGGAGCTTCCCGTCGCCAGCTGGGTCGCCGTGACGTTACCATCTGCGTAGAGTCGGCCTTCACGCGTGAAATAGATCGCATGATTCGCCCGGATCTCCATTTTACCGGGTTCCAGATAGACCACGTTGCCGTACAGGTTCACGACACCAATCTGTTGGAACTGCTCGGCACTGTCGGCGCGCAGACGATTGTTCTCTCCCTGACAGTTTCCGACGAAACCGCCACCGATGAAGGTGTTCGACACCGTTTCGCTCACTCGGCTATAGATGAGACGCGTTTCCGGTGGCGATGCGGCAAAATCCAGCACACACGTGCGGCTAGCCGGAGGTGCCTTCTTCTTTGCGGTTTTCGCAGCGGTAGTCACCGAGTCGCCCGAGGGCGTCGAATCACGACTCGGACCGAGCGAGTCGGCTCGGCTAGCGCCGGACTTCGCCGAATCTCGCGCCGCGCTGTCCCTAGCGGCCGATACCACCGAATCGGATCGCGGAGCACCTCGCACCGTCGTGGAGTCCGTCTTTTTGGGCGCGGCCGCACGGGTATCCCGCTGACGCAGGCCCCCGCAGGCCCCAAGCCCCACCAGTGTCACAACCACGGTGAGGTGAATCCGAGCCCGGCGACGGACCATCCGAACGGTCTGGGTCATGTCAGCGCGTGGGAATCTTGACGGGAGCGATGCCCTTGCAGTTGCGAAGACACTTGAAGTTCGCCAACCGCGGATCGGACTCGAAACCGTTCCCCGTGAAGGTCCGCTTCGGTTCGTTCAAGACGAAGGCCGAATCGGTGAAGAACTGATTCCGTGCCTGATCATACACCAGCTGTTGGGAGGTGAGCCGCTTGCCGTCGCCGCGTACGATGACCACGTCACCGCGGGCCTCGAGACGAGACAGTCGCGTGTTGTAGGTCCCCTCCCGGGCGGTCATCACGCCGTCCTGCACCCCTTGCTTGGTATAGAACGTGACGTGAACCCGGCGCAACTCAAGACGCGTGTTGTCATCGTAGGTCAGCATGGTGTCGCTCAAGAGCAGGCCATTGGCCACTCCCTTGTCCGTCAGCACGGTCGACGCGCCAAAGATGATCTGGTCTGATGAATCCGGCAGCACGACCGCCCGCGTCATCGGCTTTGCGCGGGATGGCTGGCTGGGTGCTCCGGCTACCGCACCAGCGGCTTTTGCGCCGGACTTCTTGGGGGACGGCTTGCCGGGACACGCCGCACCCATGAGTCCCATCATAAGGACCAGCAACGGCGTCGCGGTACGCAGAGGAAACGGTCGCATCAGACGGCGCCCGCTCGCATGAGATCGTGCAGGTGGACCACACCCACCAGCACGTTGGTCTCGTTCAAGACCGGCATGGCCATGATTCCGAATTGCTCCATTCGATGCACGACGGCACTCCCCAGCTCGTCATCATGTGCCACCTTGGGCGTCGCCGACATCACCTCGGTGACCCGCATGGCCAGCATATCGACCTGGCGGTCCAGGAGACGTGAGAGATCGCCGGCGGTGATGACGCCGTACACATTTCCGTGCTCCACAACAATGGCCAGACCTCGGCGTTCCGCCAGGAGCACCACCGCATCACGCATGGTAGCGCTCGGTGCCAGCACCGGGAGCCGCTCACGCTCCATCACATCCTGCACGCGCGTCAGGAGTCGGCGACCAAGCGCGCCTCCGGGGTGAAAGCGTGCAAAGTCCTCGGCGCGGAATCCCTTCTCCTGCAGCAACGCCACCGCCAACGCATCGCCGAGCGCCAGCGTCACTGTGGTACTGGTGGTGGGCGCCAGATCGTGCGGACAAGCTTCTTCCTCGAGATGCAACTGCAGCACGACATCGGCGTAGCGAGCCAGGCGGGAATCGGGAATGGCCGTCATGGCGATCATGTGGACGCCAAGACGTGCAAGTGCCTCGATGAGTCCAAGCAACTCCTCGCTCTCACCACTCTTGGAGATGAGGATTGCCACATCGTCCTTGCCGACGATGCCGAGGTCTCCATGTACGCTCTCGACCGGATGCAGGAACATCGCCGGCGTGCCGGTCGATGTGAATGTCGCCGCAATCTTTCGACCGATCAGACCCGATTTGCCGACCCCTGCGACAATCACGCGCCCCCGGCAGGCGGCGAGCAATTGAACCGCAGCGGCAAAGGGAACGCCGAGATGCGACGCCGTCGCATGGAGCGCGTCCGCTTCCATCGCCAGGACGCGACGACCGCGCTCGAGAATGAGGTCGATGCTCATACGGGCGTCGCCTCCCCGATCATGCGACTAGCCACGTACTGCTCGACCTGCGCGGTCCACTCACCACGGGCCTCGAGCAGCCATTGGGCAAACTCCCGCACGGCACCACGACCACCACCGGCACGCAATTGATGATGCGCCGCGCGCTGGACTTCGGGCGTCGCGTTACCCACGGCGACCGCCAAGCCGACGGACCGCATGACGGGAAGATCGGGGAGGTCATCACCGACAAACGCCACTTCATCCAATGCTACCGCGTACTGCGCACACATCGCCTTGAGCGCCGGCAGCTTGCGGGCCTGCGGATCCTGGACCACATCCTCGATCCCCAACTCGCGCGCCCGTTGTGCCACACTATGCGAGACGCGACCGGTAATGATGACCAGGCGCAGGCCAGCCTGACGCAGCAATTGCATGCCGAGGCCGTCCTGAATATCGAACCGCTTCACCTCGAATGGCGCAGCATGTTCGCCGGTCGTCGCACCGAGGTAGATCCCGCCGTCGGTCAGTACGCCATCGACATCGAAACCCACCATGCGGATGCGCGACGCGAGCTGTGCCGCATTCATCGGCACTTGCTCCACACGCTGACTGCCCGATCGATCAACGTTCCGAGCTCATTGAGCGGGATCATATTCGGGCCGTCGCTTGGCGCGCAATTCGGATCAGGGTGCGTTTCCAGGAACAGCCCCTGCGCCCCGGCGGCCATGGCAGCCAAGGTCAGTGGCGCGATGAATTCGCGGGCCCCGCCGCTGCTGCCCCCTGCGCCCTGCCCCGGGCGCTGCACGCTGTGGGTCGCGTCGAAGATTACCGGGACGTCACACGACGCCCGCATCCGGGCGAACGACCGCATGTCAACGACCAGATCGCCATACCCGAAGAAGCTGCCTCGCTCGGTCACCGCCAGAGCGCCGACGTCGCGTCCTGCCATGGCCGCGCCGGCTTCCACTTTGCGCACGGCACCTCGCATCCCTTCCGGGTGCATCCACTGTCCCTTCTTCACATTGACCGCACAACCCGTGGCACCCGCCGCCAGCAGGAGATCTGTCTGTCGGCAGAGAAACGCGGGGATCTGCAACACATCCACGACTTGGGCAGCCGGTCCGCACTGCGACGCGTCATGCACATCGGTCAGGATGGGCAAGCCTGTCGCCGACTTCACGCGCGCGAGAGCTTCGAGGCCCTGTTCGAGACCGGGCCCCCGCACCCCATCGACATTCGAGCGATTCGCCTTGTCGAAGCTGGCCTTGAAGATGACGCCGCCAGGGACGCGCTCCGCCAGCCGTGCAAGCGCCTCACCCACGCGGAGATTGAGCGCATCGTCCTCGAGTTGGCAGGGCCCAGCGATCAGGAAGAGCCGATCGGCCGGAAACAGGGCTCCACTCACGAACGACTGCGCGCGTTGAGGGCAGCTGCGCCAACAAAACCGGCGAAGAGCGGATGCGGTCGCAACGGACGCGACTGCAGCTCCGGGTGAAACTGGCACGCCATGAACCACGGATGGCTCGGCAGTTCGATCATCTCGACGAGCGTGTCATCGGGCGAGAGGCCACTGAGCCGCATGCCGTGTTCGATGAACTTTTCGCGATACCGGTTGGAGACCTCATAGCGATGGCGATGCCGCTCGCTGACTTCCGTCTGCCCGTAGGTGTCGGCGGCCTTTGAACCGGGCTGCAGGCGGCACGGATAGGCACCGAGACGCATCGTCCCCCCGAGATCGGTGACTTCCCGCTGCGAGTCCATCAGCGAAATCACCGGGTGGCCGCACTCCGGCGCGAATTCGCTGGAATGACTGTCATCGAGGCCCAATACGTGCCGGGCGAATTCGATGATGGCGACCTGCATGCCGAGGCAGATCCCGAAGAAGGGGATCGACAGCTCCCGGGCCGCGCGGATCGCCTCCACCATCCCCTCGACCCCACGCACACCAAATCCGCCAGGGACCAGCAAGCCGTGGAAGGGCGCCAACATCTCGCGCGCCACCTCCGGTGACGTAAAGAGATCACTGGAGGTCCACGCCAGCTCCACGCCGACCTCATTCGCGATCCCGCCGTGGATCAGGGCCTCCTGCACGGACTTGTAGCTGTCCACGTAGTCGGTGTACTTGCCCACCACGCAGATGCGCACTTTCTCGCGGGGCTGCGTGATGCGTTGGACCATCGTGCGCCAGGCGCCGAGATCCGGGACGGGCGCCGTCAGACGCAACCGCTCCATCACGCGCTCGGCAAAGCCCTGCTGTTCAAAGGAGAGCGGGATCTGATAGATCGTCGGAACATCGGGACTTTCGATCACCGCCCCGAAATCGACATTGCAGAACAGCGCGATCTTGCGCTTCACATCATCCTGCAGCGGCTTCTCGCTGCGACAGATGAGGAAGTCCGGCTGAATACCGATCTCCATCAGCTCCCGGACTGAATGCTGCGTCGGCTTGGTCTTGACCTCACCTGCGGCGGCGATGTAGGGCACGAGGGTGAGATGCACGAAGATCGCATTCTCCTTCCCCACCTCGCGCCGAAACTGGCGGATCGCCTCGAGAAATGGCAGCGACTCGATATCGCCGACCGTACCGCCGATCTCCACGAGCACCACATCATTGCCCGGCGCGATGCGCTTGACCGCGTTCTTGATCTCGTCGGTGATATGCGGAATGACCTGAACGGTCGATCCGAGATACTCGCCCCGGCGTTCCTTGG
>Ga0315902_10001754_pt1 | contig 34467 bp, 30 predicted proteins | sample LakEriMetagenome_9_FD_203523 | JGI IMG/M metagenome (GOLD analysis project Ga0315902, IMG submission 203523) | Freshwater fungal communities from buoy surface, Lake Erie, Ohio, United States - Buoy 12 MA117 | ecosystem: Environmental > Aquatic > Freshwater > Lake > Lake biofilm | place: USA... | reverse complement strand
AATGGCCATTTATCATAGGTATAGCTTCAATGCTTTTTCCAGGTTGCTATAGTTACAAAAATCAAATTTTATTTCAGGGATTGACGGATACTTCCTATACCGCAAGTATGGTTCAAGAGAAACCTGTCATTCAGCGCGGAGATCAGTTAAGTATTTTGATATACGGGTTAGATGAAAAGACCACTGCCTATTTCAATACGCCCATGGGTGGTGGCCAAGGTGGAAACATGCAAATGATGCAGGGTGGACAAGGTGGCGGAATGATGGGCTATTTGGTTAGTGAAGAAGGAACGCTTGAATTCCCCAAATTGGGTACGATCTCGGTAGTTGGCTACAGTCAGGAACGATTGCGCGATTCATTGCAATCATGGTTATTGCCTTGGATCAAAGACCCCATTGCCAATGTGCGATTGCTCAATTTTAGGGTTACCTATTTAACCACTGATCGAGCGCAAACCATCATCATCATGAATAATAAAACCAATATCATACAGTTTTTGGGTATGGTAGGAGGTATTACATGGACAGATCGTAAAAACAATGTTTTGGTGATTCGACAAGTGGATGACAGACGACAAGTGTTTCACGTTGATTTCACGAAAAAAGATGTGTTTCAAAGCCCCGTGTATTATTTGCAACCCAACGACATTGTATACGTTGAACCCAATCAGCGGAAATTTATTGAATCAAATGTTCAGCTAATTAGTTTGGCAACAAGCATTGCCAGTACCCTAAGCATATTTGTTTTGTTTATCAACAGTTTGAGATAAAGGCATGAGCGATTTTAATTCAGAATTTGAAGACCAAAACGTAGCAGGTCCAAATATTATGCAGATCATCCTTAGGGATTATTTGCCTTATTGGCCTGTTGTATTGGCTGCTGCGATTATTGGTTACCTCACAAGTAAAGTATACTTGCGTTATCAAAGACCTGTCTACAGCGTCTCGGCATCCATCATTGTGAAAAATGATGCCCAAAATACCGATAACTTGGTTAAGCAAGCAGTTTTGGGCCAAGGGTCTACCACTATTGAAGATCAGTTGGAAATTCTCAAAGGGAGCAAGGTGATGGCCCGTGCTGCGGAAATCGCAAACTCGTTATATGAATTTCAATGGGAAGGACAATTTAATACTTATGTATCCTACAAATCATGGGAACCCATCGAAATTATATTTTTAAACCCGGATTCAATTATTGGGTATTCAGTAAACTTTAATTTGAATCGTGATGCGACAAGAATAATTATAAATGGGACAGAGAATTACCCAATTGGTGAAGAAATTAATCTCCGTGGAAATAAAGTTGTTATTAGACGAATTGATTCTATCGTGAATTTTGTTGGTGCGGAATGGGTAAATAATAAAAAAATTACCTTAAAAATAAAAACCAAGGAAGAGGCATCCGATGAATTGAAATTGGCTTTTGCCGCAGTGAAGAATAGAGAAAATTCGCAAATTACACTCACATTAAATAGTGATCTTGAACCGAGAGGTAAAATATTATTGAATGCCATAATTCAAGCTTATCAATACGAGTCTCAAGAAGAAAAGAGAAAAAAATCCAAGTTTACCATGGATTTCATCGATTCGCGTTTGGCTTATGTAGGTCAGGACCTTGACAGCGTTGAACGTAGATTGGAAAATTTCAAGGCTCAAAATGATGTTCAGCTCGTGAGTTCTGAAGCCCAAAGGTTCTTGGCAAAAGTAGAGACGGGAGACCAAACATCATCGGAGTTGGAACTACAATTGATGGTTTTGGATGACCTAGAGAAATACGTTTTGGGTAAAATTAAAAAACCTGGCATGGCGCCTTATAGCGCGGGTATGAATCAATTGGATTTGAATGCGAACTTTAAGGAATTATTGACCTTGGAGCGTGAGTTTGCCATTTTAACAGAAACCAATGGACCCCAAAGTGATGTGGTAGCGGCTGCGAAAAAAGAAATAGAATCCACAAAGGTCTTGTTTTTAGAAACGATTCGTAATACGAGAAATAGTTTGCAGTTGTTGAAAAATCGTGCAGAAAGGGACTATGGTAAATACAATTCAGAATACAACGCATTGATGCGATCTATTCCGTCCAAAGAAAGGCAGTTATTGAACATAACCCGTCAGCAAGAAATTAAGAATGCACTTTATACCTATTTGTTGGAACGCAGGGAAGAAGCAGCGATCTCATCAGCCGGCACGCTGAGTGATGTTACCATTGTACAATCTGCTACATCCAACGGGAAAATAAGTCCGAAGGAAGGACAATTACAAGCGGGATTTACTTTTGGGTTTATGGCCTTGGTCTTAACGATTTTGATTGGTAAATCTGCCTTGAATAACAAAGTGATGGGCAAGGAAGATATTGAATCTAGGACAAAGGTTCCTGTGTTGGCTGAGATCATCCAGGTAGAGGGCGACAGTCCGTTGGTCATGAAAGATGGCAATCGGAGTCTCATCGCTGAACAATTCCGTGGATTGAGAACCAGTTTGGGGTATTTGGGTGATGGATCAGGTAAAACCAAGATATTGGTAAGTTCCTCTTTGCCGGGTGAGGGCAAGAGTTTTGTGAGTACCAACATTGCCATTAGTTATTCGCTCACTGGCAAGCGAACGGTTTTATTGGAGAGTGATTTGAGAAAACCCAATATTTCAAAGCACTTTGATATTACAAAGCGGACAGGGTTGAGTGTTTATTTGAGCGGTAATTGCGAACTTGAAGAAATATTAATACCTACCCAATTCGACAACCTTTTTGTGATACCAGCTGGACCCATCCCGCCCAATCCCGTTGAGTTGATGATGAATGGACGATACGAAGCATTGATAAAACTTTTGGGTACTACTTTTGATCACGTGGTGATTGACTGTCCGCCCATAGGTTTGGTTACCGATGCTGAGGTGTTGGGAAAATGGGTGGATGCTTCAATTTTCATTGTGCGACATCAATACACCCCGAAATCGGCAGTGGCCAATTTGATTGAGCGCTTGCGTACTGATAATAAATTCAACCGGATGGCAGTTGTGATGAATGGTTTGAAAGGCGGTATAAGTGGTTACGGCTACGGTTACGGTTACGGTTACGGTTACGGCTACGGTTACGGTTACGGTTACGGTTACGGTTACGGCTACTATGGCAATGATAAGAAAACGAAGTTGACCATATGGAAAGAGGCCTACAAAATTATTGTCGTTCCATTCATGGCCTTGTTGGGTATTAAGTCAAAGGTGAATTGATATAAAATGAATTTACAGTTAGAAAAAGTTAAAATTTGCATTATTGGTTTGGGCTATGTGGGTTTGCCACTAGCAGTGGCTTTCACCGAGAAATATAAAGTGGTTGGAATCGATATCAACTCCAAGAGGGTAAACGAATTAAATTTAGGGACCGATACTACCTTAGAAATCGAAAACGCTGAAATGCAAGCAGCGCTCAACCGTGGTTTTAGCCTCAGCGGCGATATCAACGACGCCAGAGACTGCAACGTCTTCATCGTTACCGTTCCCACTCCCACCGATAAGCACAATCGACCGGTATTGACACCGATGATTAAGGCATCCCAAGCCATTGCAGAACTTTTGAAATTAAAGTCATCTCTCAACCATCCACCCTCAATCATCATCTATGAGAGTACCGTTTATCCAGGAGTTACCGAAGACGAGATGGTGCCGGTATTGGAGCGGGTGAGTGGATTGACGTATAACGAAGATTTTTTTGTGGGATATTCTCCAGAACGGATCAATCCGGGAGACAAAGAGCATACCGTGACGAAGATTTTGAAGGTTACCAGTGGAAGCACGCCGGAAATCGCAGAGTTTATTGATCAATTGTACAAAAGTATCATTACCGCAGGCACACACAAGGCGCCGAGCATTAAGGTGGCCGAAGCAGCTAAGGTGATTGAGAATTCCCAGCGCGACATCAACATCGCTTTTGTGAACGAGTTGAGTAAGATTTTTAACTTGATGGGAATCGATACCCTCGAGGTATTGGAAGCCGCAGGGACTAAGTGGAACTTCTTGAAGTTCAAGCCGGGATTGGTCGGCGGACATTGCATCGGTGTGGATCCTTATTATTTGGCTCAAAAAGCCCAGGAAGTCGGTTACCACCCCGAAATCATTTTGGCTGGCCGACGCTTGAATGACTCTATGGGGAAGCACGTAGCGACGGAAGTGGTAAAATTGATGATGCGCAAAGACCTGAAAGTCATTGACTCTAAAGTCTTGATTTTAGGCTTTACCTTCAAAGAAGACTGTCCGGATGTGCGCAACACCCGCGTGATCGATATCTACCACGAATTACGCAATTTCGACATAAACGTAGACGTTTACGACCCTTGGGCCAACCCCGAAGAGGTGATGCATGAATACGGGATTACAGTCGTAAACGAAATGCCAAGTGAAAAATATAGCGCTGCGATTTTGGCAGTGGCTCATAAAGAGTTTGCCAACTTAGATATCAGAGCCATTGTTGATACTGGAGTTGTTTTTGACGTCAAAGGAGTATTGCCTAAGGATCAAGTAGATGCAAGATTATAAAAATTTGTTTTTTAATCAATCCAAACTTTTAATCTGGATTAGTATACTGTTGCTTGTTGTTAAAGTTTTAATTTCCTATGAGCCTGTTTTTGATTCACTTCAGTATATGGAACTTGGAACGAATTTCATTCATAATGCTAAATATCATTTAGATGGATTTCCGAATAGATTTTCACCTACAGTCCCATTTTGGTTTGGATTGGTATCTATCAAAGATAATCTATCATTATCTTTGATTTTGGTTGGGTTTGTTAGTATTTTCCATTTTCTTTTAACTATTTGCGTTGTTTATAAAACCTTTAAAATGTTAGGTATAGACAGTAGAAAAATAGTATTGGTTCTCCTACTTTTTGTAACAAACACCCACGTTTTTATTTGTACTGGGATGCTATACCCTGAAAGTTTTTTGGGTTTGTACTTTTGGTTATTCATGTATTACATTGTCAAACCTGAAAAAAATAAAGAAGATTGGTTTCTATTGGGTTTAACGTATTCTATCCTTTGTATTTCTAAGCTTGTCTTCCTACCACTAATTTTAGTAATACTAGTATATTTGATAATTTATAAAAGTAATATTTCCAAATTCCTCGCTGTTTCCAGTTTTTGTTTCGGGTCGCTTTTATTGGCATTTTATGTTAAATACTATTGTAGTGTTCTACTGCCAGATGTATCTAAATTATTTGATTTTGATTATGGTTCAACAATATTTGATGGGGATTTCAAGGAAACCCTAATGAAAGGCTTGGGTTTTCTGCCGTTTAAGCCGGGTTTGAGAGTTGATGGCATACCGTCTTTTATTAATGTTTTAATACCTAAAACAGGGTTGCGAAGTTGGTGGATGTCGATATTAGTAATTTCATTACCCGTATTACCATTAATTTGGCAAAAGAGACAAAGTGATTGGAAAAATTTAAAATTATTAATCGCTGTCCTTTTGGTTGTGCTGATCTCATTTGTGTCCGCAGGTACTGGGTTTCCGAGATATTGGATACCTGTATTTCCAATAGTGTTTTTACTTTTTGTAAACTCTAGTATTTTTGTTGTGGATAAAATGAAAATACAATCCAAATGGAGAAATTTGATTGTTTACGCAGTGATTTACGCACACTTATTAAATAATCTTCGAATATTAATATTAGATGTCATTTAAAACTTTAGTCACCGGAACCGCCGGCTTCATAGGCTTTCATCTAGCCGATAGGTTAATCAAAGAAGGCTATGATGTATATGGACTTGATGTTATCAATGATTACTATGATATTAATTTGAAGTTCGCCCGCCTCGAACAACACGGTATTCCCCGTTTAACGGTTGATTTTAATCAACCGTTACAAAGCTCCAAGTATGAGAACTATAAATTCATCCGCCTCGATCTTGCGGACCACGACAACATAGTTAACTTTATGGTCGAGCAAAAGTTTGATTATGTAGTGAATTTAGCGGCGCAGGCGGGGGTTCGGTATTCGATTGACAATCCCAGAGCCTACACGCACAGCAATATTGATGGATTCTTAAGTGTGTTAGAAGGGGCGAGGCATAGTAAGGTAAAACATTTAATATATGCTAGTACGAGCTCGGTGTACGGTTTGAATACGGAAATGCCTTTAAGCGAAAGTCAAATGACCGATCGACCGATGGCTTTTTACGCAGCCACAAAAAAGGCCAATGAGTTATTTGCCCATTCATATTCTCATTTATTTGATTTACCCACGACGGGATTGCGATTTTTCACGGTTTACGGTCCCTGGGGCCGACCCGACATGGCACTTTTCCTGTTTGCAGATGCCATGCTTAAAGATGAGCCTATAAAAGTATTTAATCACGGCAAGATGATCCGTGACTTCACGTATGTAGATGATATTGTGGAGTCAATCACCCGTTTAATTCTGAAACCAGCTCCTCAAAATCAAGACGATGTGCCTTGTCAAGTCTTCAACATCGGCAACTCAGCCCCGGTTCAACTGATGGCGTATATCGGAGCCTTAGAAAAAGCTCTAGGCAAAACCGCTAAAAAGAATTATATTAATATCCAAGCGGGTGATGTACCAGCAACGCATGCGGATGTGTCCAAATTAGAAGAATATGTAAATTTCAGACCACAGACTTCAGTTGAAAAAGGCGTGAAACAATTTGTGGATTGGTATCTAGAAAGTAAGCAGAATTAAAAATTAGTTAAATCAAGAACGTGTCAAGCTCTAAACCAATAAATTCAACCAACAAATCCAAGTGGCTTTTCGAAATCTCACCGGAGCGCTCGAAATTCAAGCTCAACTTTAAGGAAATTTACCAATATCGTGATTTGCTCATGCTATTCATACGCAGAGACATTGTTTCGGTATATAAACAAACCATATTAGGACCATTGTGGTATTTCATTTCCCCTTTGATGGCTTCTTTGACGCAATATTGGGTATTTGGTCGTTTGGCGGAATTGCCTTCCGATGGCACACCTTATTTTCTATTTGTTTTGTGCGGAAACGTATTATGGAGTTATTTTTCGTCGTCATTGAATGGAACGTCCAATACATTTAGTGCCAATCAAGGGATTTTTGGTAAGGTATATTTTCCAAGGGCAATTGTACCGCTTTCAATTACCGCGTCTAATTTGTTTCAATTTGGAATTAAATTGTTGTTGATGTTGGTATTTATAACCATCATGGGTTTATTACCCAGAATCAATTTGTGGGCATTGGCATTACCAGGTTTAATTGTTTTGATGGCATTGATATCGATGGGATTGGGTATGATAGTAAGTTCTATGACCACCAAGTATCGTGATTTTTCGCAATTGATGGGATTTGCGGTGGGATTGTCGATGTATGTAACACCGGTAATTTATCCAACGAGTATGTTTTTGGAGAAAATTTCCCCAGAGAAACAATGGATGATTTATGCGAATCCGCTTACAAGTATATTCGATGTGTTTCGTGTGGGATTTTTAGGCGGGGGAAGCATTAATATGTGGGGATTGTTATATACGGTGTTGTTTGCGATTGTGGTGTATATTATTGGATTGTTTGTGTTCAACAGAGTGGAGAAGTCCTTTATGGACACGATATAAAATGAGTGACGTAATTTTAAGTATAGAAAACGTATCCAAATTGTACCGCTTAGGTACTGTGGGTACTGGAACTTTTGGAGGAGATGTACAGCGTTTTTGGAAAACCAAAATTTTGGGTCAAGAAGATCCGTTTTTGAAGATTGGACAGACCAACGACCGTACCTCTAAGGAAAAAGCCGAGTTTGTTTGGGCTCTTCAGGATATCAATTTTGAAGTAAAACGTGGGGAAGTGTTAGGTATTATTGGTAAAAATGGAGCGGGTAAATCAACTCTACTTAAACTATTGAGTCGCATTACCTCTCCAACGACGGGTAGCATTAAAAGTGCGGGTCGTATGGCTTCTTTGTTGGAGGTAGGAACGGGTTTTCATCCAGAATTAACCGGCAGAGAAAATATTTTCCTAAATGGAGCTATTTTGGGGATGACTAAAAAGGAAATCCAAAGTAAGTTTGATGAGATAGTAGATTTTTCAGGATGTGAGTTGTACATAGATACTCCTACAAAACGATATAGTTCGGGAATGACTGTACGTTTGGGGTTTGCTGTTGCGGCATTTTTAGATCCAGAAATATTAGTGGTTGATGAAGTATTGGCAGTTGGAGATGCAGAGTTCCAAAAAAAGGCGATTGGGAAAATCAAAGATTTAAATATAGATACAAGCCGGACTATTTTGTTTGTTAGTCATAATATGGGCGTTATTAATGAGATTTGTGATAGAGTTATAGAAATAAGAAATGGGAAAATAAACTTTGATGGGTTAACTAATGTTGGTATTAAAAAATACCTTTCAACAGGTATTGATATCAAAAGTACAAATAAATTCGTGAGCGAAATAAAAAAAACTGAGGTTGCAGAAATAATATTGGTTGAGATAATGGCAAGTAGCGATAAAGAGATCATAACGTTTCTTACTGATATTAAAGTAAAAGTTTTAGTATTAATAAATAAGGCGAATGAATTGATAGACTTTGCATTTTCAGTGAAATCAGAACGTGATAATATTCATTTATTTCATTATGCGATTTATATTGACGATAAGGATAACTTAAAAACAGGAATTTATGAGTTATATATTGTCATACCCGCAATGTTATTGAATGCCGGAGGTTATCTTTTTGATTTTTGGCTAGGTAATGGTTCAAAAGGAGTTGTAGGACCTTTGTATGAAAATATTTTGCATTTTGATGTCATACCCGAATATTTTGATCATTTGGTTAAGGAAACTCCAGGTGTAATTAGGCCGAGAATTAACTTTTTTTCTAAACATATTAATGCTCCTAAATATGAAAATTTTACTATTGGGTAAGAACTATTCGAGCGTATTATCTAATTATTCAAGGACATTGAAATCAATTGGGCATGATGTTAGAGCAATTGAATTTGATGGCAAACAGAATGAATATCGTTCTTATGAAAACGTGGATTCATTTAGAATAATAGAAAACCTACTTAGTGTAAGTGGGATTACTAGAATGATGCGTTTATTTATTATTATATTTCGAATTGTCGCAAGGGCTGATGTAATTCATGTGTTTTCGGATTTTAAAGTGTCGCGGTCTGAAAGAATTAATCAATATTTGTTTAATTTGATTTTTTTATATATTCATCCCCAACGTAATTTTGTGACCTTTTTAGGATCTGAAGTACGAAATCCTGAATTAGAATTAAATTTAAATAAATTTTATAAATATGCGTATTTTGATAAATCATACGAATATGCAAACTCAGAAAAAAAATCTAATAGTTACAAAATACAAAACAAATATTCTAAATGCGGTTTTCACTTAATATGTTCAATCGAAACTAAAAGATATATCGACGTACGTTTGTTTAAGTCTTTTGTGCTAAATCATCATCCCTCTTCCGTAGGCATAAACTTTAGTCGAAATTCTAAATGTCGCGGGAAGTTAAAGTTTTTACATGCACCTACGGCACCGGTTGCTAAAGGAACCAAATTTGTTTTGGAGGCTATACGAGAACTTGAAAGAAACAATATTTTAGGTTACGAATTTGAAATCGTTTCCAATTTGAGTAATCTGGATTTTTTAACGAAGCTAAGTGAAGCAGATGTTTACTTAGATCAATTAATCTGGGGTTGGTATGGTATTGCAGCTCAGCAAGCAATGGAGTTAGGTGTGGTTGTTATAGCCCATTTAACTCATGACCGATTAAATAGTGTCTATGAATCGCCAATAGTCAATGCAGATATCAATAGTCTGTATGATGTAATTCTAAATTTGATATCTTTAAATCCAGAACAAATTGATAATTTAAAAAAAGAAACAAGGAAGTATTATTTAGATTACCATCACCCTGAAAGAGTTGTAATTAAATCTTTGGAACATTATTTGGAATAACATATGTGTGGAATTAGTGGTATATTAAATATTAAATCGGGAGGCGTTAACTTAGATATCTTAAAAAAGATGAATAACGCCATTAATCATAGAGGCCCTGATGGTGAGGGTTATTGGATAAGTAAAGATGGTCATATAGGATTCGGTCATAAGCGTTTATCTATATTGGATTTAAGTGATAAAGGTAAACAGCCAATGAGCTATGCAAATGGACGTTATCAAATTACTTACAATGGAGAGATTTTTAATTTTATTGAGCTTAGGGAAATTTTAGAGCTCAATAGTTATAAATTTCAATCCGATACAGATACGGAGGTAATCTTGGCAGCTTATGACTTTTGGGGTAAGGACTGCCTTAAGCATTTTAATGGAATGTGGGCTTTTGCAATTTGGGATGAGGTTGAACAAGAAATGTTCTTGGCACGTGATCATTTTGGAATAAAGCCTTTATACTATTCTTATCAACCAGGGCTTAGATTTGTTTTTGGTTCTGAAACAATACAATTTAAATACTTAGATCGATTTAATAGGAGTTTTAATGAAAGAAATCTTGTTAGTTGTATAATTAATCCTTACTATCAGGAAGGGGAAGGAGTAACAATATTCAATGATATTAATTCGGTTTTACCAGGACATTTCATAATTTTGAAACATGGTCAAATCAGGCAGATTCGTTGGTGGAATACTTTGGAATATGACATTGAAATACCGATTAATTATGATGACCAAATAGATAAATTTCGTTCTTTATTTTTTGATAGTACAAAATTAAGGTTAAGGAGTGATGTGGCTATTGCATCGGCATTAAGTGGAGGAGTAGATTCATCATCCGTATATGCTACGTTGCATTATTTGAATAGTTTAGATGATCATAAAGTAAAACGCTTACCAGATGACTGGAGTAAAGCATTTGTAGCTTCGTTCCCTGGCACAACTCAAGATGAAACGGCTTATGCTAAATCGGTCGTTGCTCATGTCAAGGGTAATGCTATTTATTGGGAGCAACAAAAGGGAGATTTAGCATCTGAAATAATTAATTACACAAAGAAATTTGACGCTGTATATAATACACCAATACATATATTGTCAAAAATTTATGAATTAATGAGACAACATGGAATTATTGTTTCAATGGACGGACACGGGGTTGATGAAATGATGTTTGGTTATCCAGGTTTGCAATTGGATGTTGCATTACATCAATTTAATGAAAAAGACAATCACTATGCCGACGATTTGATCGATACTTATGCAAATTTATTTCCAGTGGATTTATATAACTCTAAGGTTGAACATGGAAGAAATGAAGTTTACGGTTATAAATCGAATGACAGCGGAAACAACAAACTCAATAAACTATTAAGATATTTTCTAAAACCAAAAAGTCCTCAACAAAATGATTGGATTAAACAAGGAGCCATAAAAAATCAAATTGGTTTCTCACTCAACAGAGGAAAATTTGCAACTGATTATGAGTTTGACTTGTTTAAACAATTTCATTATTCTCCTTTACCTGCAATATTAAGAAATTTTGATAAAGCATCAATGATGTCTGGTGTTGAAATCAGGATGCCTTTTATGGATCATAGGTTGGTTTCATTTATTTTCAAACTTCCCATACAAGCTAAATTAGGTGATGGTTATACAAAAAGAATATTACGTGACTCTATGAAAGGAATATTGCCGGATATAATTAGAACAAGGAAAACAAAAATTGGATTTAGTGCGCCATTAAAAGAATGGATTGATGGACCTTTGAAAGAGTTTTCTCTTGATATTACTCACTCATCCTCGTTTAACTCTTCAAGTATATGGAATGGAGGTAAAATCGCAATTGATTTAGTTAAATATTACAAACGTAATAAGAATTTTAATCATCAGTTATTTTGGAGTATTTTAAATGCACATATAATAGATAAAGAATGATAAAAATAGCGGTTTTAGGTTTAGGTAGAATAGGACAAAGACACCTTGAGAAAATAAATGAGAATGATGAGTTCGAATTAGTCGGAGGGTTTGATATAGATCCTTTGGTAAATCGGACGATGTCGGAAAATTTTTCATATTTTTTTACCGACTCTTTTGAGGGCCTAATGGATTGTAAAGCTGACGTAATTTCAATTTGTACTCCTAATGGTTTACACGCTAAACATGCAATAGCTTGCTTGGAAAGGGGTTTTCATGTACTAGTTGAAAAACCGATGGCACTAAGTTCTAGGGATTGTGGGGCTATGATTAAATCTGCTGAGAACGCTAACAAGAGAATATTTGTGGTGAAGCAAAACCGGTTTAATCCTCCAGTGGTTGCAGTAAAGAAGTTAATAGACGAAAATAAACTTGGGTCAATTACATCGTTTCAGCTCAATTGTTTCTGGAACAGAAATGAAGATTATTATAAAAATAATTGGAAGGGGACTTTAAACTTGGATGGTGGAACCCTTTACACACAATTTAGCCATTTTATTGATTTAGTATATTATTTATTAGGTGATGTGAAAAGCATTGAGGCCAAAGGACGAAACATGCAACATCAAGGTATAATAGAGTTTGAAGATACTGGCGTAGTATTATTGGAAATGGAAAATGGAGCATTGGGAACTATAAATTACAATGTAAATAGTTATGAATCAAACATGGAGGGTTCTCTAACTTTATTCGGGACAGATGGAACGGTTAAAATAGGTGGCCAATATCTGAATGAATTAGAATATCAAAAAATAAGGGGGATGGATCAAATCCAAATTTCAGCAGGTAATAAACCCAACGATTATGGTTCTTATAAAGGAAGTATGTCAAACCATGATTTAGTCTATAATAACGTGGCTGATGTTTTACTTAGAAATGGAGTTATATCGACAAACTTGTTTGATGGATTAAAGACTGTTCAAATAATTGAAAGAATTTATAGCAAAATTCATGGAGGTGGGCGTTAATTTTTTGGATTCTGGAATAAAGGATGTTTCTCTAGGTCAGAGAATACGAATAATTCTTCCGGTTAATATTTACGGCTGTGTTATCGGGGATGACACTTTCGTTGGTCCATTTGTAGAAATTCAAAAGGATGTAACAATCGGTAAAAGGGTCAAAATACAATCACACAGTTTCATTTGTGAGTTAGTTACCATAGGTGATGATTGTTTTATAGGACATGGAGTAGTGTTTATCAATGATAAATTTCAAAATGGAGGGCCAGCTAGAGGAGATAGGTCCAAATGGCGGAATACTAAAATTGGAAGCAATGTTAGTATTGGTTCCAATGCAACAATTTTGCCAGTGGAAATTTGTGATAATGTTGTGATTGGTGCAGGAGCTGTAGTAACAAAAAACATTTCAAAACCTGGAACTTATATTGGGAATCCTGCAAAATGTTTAGAAAAATGAAGACCATATCTTTTGTGGATTTAAAGGCGCAGTATAATAGTATACGAGCAGAAATTAACGAGGCGATCCAAAATTGCATTCAAACCACCTCATTTATAGGTGGCCAAGAAGTTGCAAATTTTGAAAAGGCTTATTCTCAATGGCTAGGCGTTGATTATACGATTGCTTGTGCAAATGGCACCGACTCTATCGAAATATTGCTAGAGGCAATGAATATTGGTAAGGGTGATGAGGTAATCGTTCCAGCAATGTCTTGGATATCTACATCAGAGGCGGTAAGTAGAGTAGGAGCAACCCCAATCTTTGTCGACATACATCCATTATATTATACCATTGACACAGAAAGAATTGAGGAAAAAATAACGAAAAATACAAAAGCAATTATTCCAGTACATTTATATGGTCAACCATGCGGTATGACGAAAATAATGTCTATTGCAAAAGCATATAATTTAAAAGTGTTAGAAGATTGTGCACAAGCCCACGGGGCTGAATGGCATGGGAAAAAGGTAGGAACTATAGGTGATGCCGGTAGTTTTTCTTTTTTTCCGGGTAAAAACCTAGGGGCGTATGGGGATGCTGGAGGTATGGTTACAAACAATCCGGAAATTGCGGAGAGGGCTAGAATGATTGCAAACCATGGCCAAAAAGGCAAGCACAATCATTTGATAGAAGGCAGAAATAGCCGCATGGATACTATACAAGCAGCAGTTTTAAATGTGAAACTCAAATACATAGATGAATGGACCGAACAGCGTGTAAAGGTTGCTCAACTGTATAAAGAATTAATAACTAGTAATAGAATCATTTTACCCACAAAAAACCCTTATGGGAAACACGTTTTTCACCTATTTGTAATTCAGCTTGAAAGTAGAGATTTTACAATACAAAAATTAAAAGAAAATGGTATTGAAACTGCTATACACTATCCTAAGGCGTTACCATTTCTAAAAGCCTACAAACACTTGGCTCATAAAACAGAGGATTTTCCAGTGGCAAGTGTGTTTCAAGATAAAATTTTGAGTTTACCAATCTATCCGGAGTTAATTTGGAGTAAGACGAATGTTTCATCAATCACTAATTTTCTTAATTAAAATAAATGAGGGTTTTCCAAATATTACATAAATATAAATTGTACATAGATTATTTTGAAAGCAGGTATGATGTGGAAGAATTACAATTCAAAGAACATCTGAAAATACTTATTGAAGATAGGTTCTATGGGTGCCACATTCTTAAACCTTGTATAAATATGGACAAGGACTCTTTTTATACTATGTGGAATTATGAAAATCTTCAGCTGAAATGGGCAAAAGAAAACGGATTGAATACTGAAAATATGTATGAAATATTATTTGCACAAATTGAAGAATTTCAACCAGATGTTTTTTATAATATGTCACCAATTTTTTTCAAAAAATCAGATTTAGAAAAAAACATTAGTAAATCAATACTTAAAATTGCATGGTTTGCGTCTCCAGAAATGAATAATATAGAATTTGATGCTTATAAAACACGTCTTACTAATTATCCACCTGATGTAACAAATAGCAATGCTAAGAAAGGATTTAGAAGCGACTTGTTTAATCCCTCGTTTGATGAAAAATTTGATGAATTCAACATTCCCAATGAAAAAAGAAGTAATACCCTTTTATTTTACGGTCAATACTTAAAATCGGGTTTTGATTTCAGGAATGATGATATTGACAAATTATTAGAATATAAGATAAACACTAAATCAAACATTAGTATTCATTTACAATATAGCGAAACATCAGTCGTAAGAAATAAAACAATAGGAAAGGTCTTTCGCAAATTGAAGTTAAATACAAATTCATCGATTTTTTATGTGAAACACCCCAAAAAGCTAGTTACAAAAAACAGTGACGCCCCTTTATTTGGTTTGGATTTACATAGTGCATTGACTAATGCTAAAATGGTATTCAATTTTCCAGTAGATTTCACTGGGAAGTATAATGTTAACATGAGAAACTTTGAAGCATTAAGTGCAGGTTGTCATTTGATAACCAAGCGGGGTATTTATCCCGAGGGTTTCATCGAGAACGTTCATTATTCCGGTTTTGATAACTTTAATGATTTTATTAAAGTATTAAAATATTATGAAATGCATCCAGAATTATCCCGTGAAATTGCTAAGAAAGGCAATGCCATGATTAGAGATTTGTATTCAAAGGAAAATCAATGGGAGAAATTCAAAAAAATCGTAAGTGAAGTTGGTTAAACAAAACCTCCCAAAAATCACTGATCCACGCGGGAATCTAACATTCATTCAATTTCCACAACAAGTTCCGTTTGAAATCAAGCGTGTTTTTTGGACTTACAATGTGCCCGGAGGTGAAACAAGAGGTGGACATGCTTATAAGACACAAAAGGAAGTTATTATTGCTTTGAGTGGGAGCTTTGATGTTGTTATAACCCACTCTGAAGGTGAAATTCAGCGCATACATTTAAATAGAGGTTACGAGGGTTTATATGTGCCCCCTAACACTTGGAGGCACTTAGAGAATTTCTCAACAAATTCGGTAAGCTTACATATTTCGAACGATATATTTGATGTAAGCGATTACATTAGAGATTTCAAAAAATTCAAAGAAAATGCGGATTAGTCGAGTAAAGGATTGTAGAATTGTTGATTTACCAATAGTTCAAACCGAATCTGGTAGTATTACTTCATTAAATAATTCTATAGATATCCCGTTTAATATTAAGAGAGTATATTATTTATATGATGTTCCAAATCAAGCGGATAGAGGAGCTCACGCGCACAAGGAACTTCAACAATTAATTGTTGCTGTTTCAGGGAGTTTTACAATAACCTTGTTTGATGGTTTTGAAAACATGACATTTATTTTAAACCAACCGAATCAGGGATTATTATTAGTTCCCGGTATTTGGAGAGAGTTAAATGGGTTTTCTGGTGGTGGGATTTGTTTGGTATTGGCATCGCATGAATATCAGGAATCTGATTATATTAGGGATTATCATGATTATTTAGAGTTTAAGAAATGATTCACACAAGTAGCGACGTTCAAAGTATTAATATCGGCACTAATACCACCATTTGGCAATTCTGTGTAGTATTGTCGGGGTCGGTAATAGGCGATGATTGTAACATAAACGCCAATGTTTTCATTGAAAATGATGTCGTTGTGGGTAATCGTGTGACCGTGAAATCTGGAGTTCAATTGTGGGATGGGATTAGAATTGAGGACGATGTGTTTGTGGGTCCTAATGTCACTTTTACAAACGATAACAAACCCCGTTCAAAACAATATCCGGAAACATTTGCTCAAACAATTGTGAGAAAAGGAGCTAGCATTGGAGCCAATAGTACCATACTACCCAACATTGAAATCGGAGAGTTGGCTTTAATAGGTGCAGGTAGTGTGGTAACAAAAAAGGTGCTGCCTCAAGAATTGGTTATAGGAAATCCAGCCAAACGAGTTGGTTGGGTAAATAAAAAGGGTGATAAGTTGATAATGTTGGATAATAATATTTGGAAAGATGAATTTTCTGGAGAAATATTTGAGGAAACAGCTGAAGGACTGATAAAAAGATGATAAATTTTTTGGATTTTCAACCTATGCACGCACAAATCCGTCAAGAAATGCAAGAAGTGTTTCAGCGTGTGTATGACAGTTATTGGTATATTCAAGGTAAAGAGCTTGATCTCTTTGAAAAGGAATATGCCCAACTTTCAAAAACGAAATATTCCATTGGTGTAAGTAATGGTTTGGATGCGTTGGTATTATCACTAAGAGTTTTGGGTATTGGCCCGGGAGATGAAGTTATTGTTCCTTCGAACACCTATATCGCAACTGCATTAGCGGTATCGCATGTGGGCGCAACACCCATATTCGTAGAGCCGCGGATGGAAACGTATAATATCAATCCGGATTTAATACCTCTGGCCATAACGAAAAAGACCAAGGCAATAATGCCGGTTCATTTATACGGACAAGCGTGTGAGATGGATGCTATAATAGGGATCGCTAAAGCTCACAATTTATATATGGTAGAAGATAATGCACAGGCACATCTTAGTTCATTTAAGGGACAACAAACTGGATCTTTTGGAGATGTAAACGGAACTAGTTTTTATCCGGGAAAGAATTTAGGTGCCCTAGGAGATGCAGGAGCGGTAACCACTAATAACGAAGACTTGGCCAATCGCATTAAAACAATTCGTAATTATGGTTCAGCGGTTAAATATTACAATGAAGAAATTGGCTACAATAACCGCTTGGATGAACTGCAAGCCGCATTTTTACGGGTGAAATTGAATTACCTACAAGAATGGACCAATCAACGCAAGGAAATCGCCCAATGGTATAATGAAGGCTTGCAATTAAGAAATGATTTGGTTTTACCTTATGTTCATGAGAATGCCGATCATGTGTATCATTTATATGTGGTCAGGACTTCCAATCGGGAAAAGCTTCAACAGGAGTTAACTGAAAAGGGTATCCAAACCATGATCCACTATCCAGTTCCGCCACATTTGCAGAAGGCATATAAACATTTGGGTTACAAACAGGGGGACTTCCCCATAGCGGAAGAGATTGCAAGAACCTGTTTGAGTTTACCCGTTTGGCCAGGGATACAACGCGAAGTCATAAAAAAACTTTAGATTTATAATAGATATTTTGAACAAAGTTGATCTACCATTGGTAACAGTATATACTTTGATATATAATACAAAACCGCAATATATATTTGAAGCAATTGAATCCGTTGAGGCTAATAACTACCCAAGAATCCAACATATAATTATTGATGATCATTCAACCAATACAGATTATCTTTTAGAAATAAAAAAATGGATTACAGAAAATAAATACAGTTGTGAGTTTTATGAACACGAAAAAAACTATGGTATTAGTAAAACCATGAATCATGTATTACAGCTTGCTAGAGGTAAATATTTAGTTCCCGCATGTGATGATGTCTTACATCCTGACAGAATCTTGCATGATGTTTTATTGTTGGAAAAATTGGGGAATAATTATGCATTTGTTTCGGGAAGGTCCGCTTATATAAATGATTGTACTGAATTAACAGGCACTACTAGTAAGGTGTTTTCTATGAAAGAAGTTAATGGAAATTACTTTGAAAGTTTGGTTATTTCTGGAAATTGGATTTCTGCACCTGCGGTAACAATGAGAAAGGATGCCGTCTTGGCGGTAGGTGGATTTGATGAAAGATTACACTTTGAAGATTACGGCATGTGGTTGAAACTACTGCATATGGGTTATAAAGCGAGTTTTTATACGGATGTATTAACCTATAAACGAATACACGGAGAGAGTATTTCTAATGTGTTAGATTTTCCAAAACATGATATAAAAATACTTTTAGAATATTTTGATAACCAAATAGCAAGAAAGCGAATTTTAAAATTAATTAAAATTAACAAAGCGAATAAAGGATATACTTATTATATCGGGCTATATAAATTTTTGGGATTAAAAAAATCAATTTACGTGCTACAATTAAAAATGAATCACATCTTTCAAAGTTATTGAAAAAACACACACAACACAACAATCCATGACTGTATTTGGAATATGGACGAAAGATTAAAAAAAGTTAAATAAAGCGATGAAAAATATTGCATTTTTTACTCCATCATTAGATCAAATATCGGAATCTTTTATTCGATTACAAATTACTATTTTGAAACCTAAATTAATCTTTTATTCGGGATATGATACAAAAAAATATATACACACATTAAATAATGAAACTTTTAAAATTGTGCGATTGCGTCACATGATGGTGAACAAGTTACTACCAAATGCACACAAATTCAAAAGGGATAAATTAGTATTAAAAGTATTAAAAACACATAAAATTGATTTACTTGTATTTCAATATTCTTTAACTGCCATAAATAATTATGGTTGGCTGAAAGATTGCAAAATCCCTTTTATAATTCATTTTCACGGGTTTGATATTTCCTGTGATTATATATTTTTGGAATATAATAATATGTTGAAATGTCTTGTTGAAAGAGCTTCTGGTTTGATTTCAGTTTCGACAAAAATGACAAAAAGAATTCTTGATGTATCGACAAATATTAGGGGTACAATATTAACACAACCTTGTCCTCCTTCGATGGGTATTTTGAAGACGACTTCCAAAAACAAAATGAGCAATGATAAAAAGGCTACTTGCATAATTATTAATGGCCGGTTTGTAAATAAAAAGGCCCCATTTTTTCATTTGTTTGTGATCAAAAGGGTAATTGATATTTTGCAAGTAAATACTCAAGATGTTCCAAAATTTTACGTTGAATGGGTTGGTAATGGTATTTTGTTAGAAGCTGCCGAAAATTTAAGTAAACAATTGAAATTAAGTGATATTGTAAATTTTAACGGGGCCTTAAGTCATAGCGAAGCGATAAATATTGTTGAGTTAGGTGATATATTTTTGCAATTTTCACATTTGGCAATTGGAGGGGATAGAGAAGGGACTCCGGTTTCTTTGTTGGAAGCTGGACTTATAGGTTTAGCATGTATTGGTACAAGACATGAGGGGATTGAGGATATAATAGATCATGGTATTAATGGATATTTAGTGGAAGAGGGTGATATAGAAACAGCGGCATCATATTTGGTAGAATTATTGAGCAATCATGTCTTACGGGATAAATTTGGCTTAGAAATTAGCAATAAAATTAACTCTAAATATAATGAAGAAATTTATTTTGAGGAGATGACAAGACTTTTCTATTCTGCCTCAAAACATCATTTTTAGAGTCAAACTTATATTTCTAACTAGCGTAGTATAAAAAAAGCTTCTTCTGTATCGAGTGAAATATGTTTTATGAAAGGTTAAATTTTTATCTAATAGTGAATGTTTAATCAAGTGTAATAATATTTAACGATTTAAATAGAATTTTGTTTGAAACTTGAATATAATAATAATTATGGAAGCTCTTACTATTTATAATTATCCAAAGAATGATCCACATTTTTACCTCCTAAAAATGTGGTTACATCAGGTTAATTTTTATAATGATTCTAATTGTCGAGTTTTGGTTTTATCAGAGAATCATGAACCTTTAGAAGTAAAAGATTTGCACAAGGTATATTCTTTTGAATGGAAAAAATTAGCCCCAAAAAAAACTATAAATTATCCAATTCTCAAACGAATTGTACATAAACTTACAGGAAACAAAACTGCCTACAGAAAAATGAATTCGCGCCTTAAAGTGATTAACCATCACAATGTTCGTTTTAAACTATATCACCTTACCAAATGGCCTCGGCCATTTATATTTTTAGATGTTGATGCGATAATATTTGGCCCGATATCTAGTCTAGTACAAGCTTCATCTATTAAGCCATTTATTGCTGTAAATCATCAGGAAATTCCAAAACACACCATAGGGAAAGGGCCTTATCTAAACGGTGGAGTACAAATAGTTTCTCAACCTGGATATTTTACTTTTGAAGATTTTACGCGTCAAACGGACAATCTTCTGTGTATTGGGCACGAGCAGGCATTAATTTATACTCACTTTAAAAATGTGCGTTATGACTACACACATCCTGAAATTGATTACAAATGGAATGCTTGTTCAGGTTACAATAAATTGAAGAAAGTTGACGATAAATGGGTTTGTGTTTCAAATGGCACCAACATATTAGATGATAATTTAAAATCCAATTCGATCCCGAAAGGTACATCGATAATGGTCAATCATTATTGGGATGAGTTTAAACCTTGGAAGATAGATTGTCCAATGTATAATGAATTCAAAGGATTTTAACGATTGAGAGTTTATACTTATAGATTTTTATGTAAAATAAAAAAATGGTATTTTGGAAAAATTTATAGGCCTAAAGGATACCTAGTGTTTTCTGAAGAAAATTCATGGCCTATTCAACTCCTACATGAAAGTTTCTCGGTTGAACCCTCTGAAGATTTATTTTACAACCACTTTAATGGAAGGCTTCTAGATGAGACTTCATTCGAAATGAAAGAAGTAAGAATTGGAAGAATAGAAAAAGGAAGAGTGTTAACTAATTTGAGAAATGCAATAGCCGTAATTGATAATAATGGATTCGTAATTGGCGAATATTCCTTTACTTACGAAAAAAATACTTACGGATATTTCCATCATGTACCCGTTTCAGAAAATTATTTTCTTAAAGAAAAAAAATTAGATGCACCTTTCAAGGTTTCGGGAACAGTATTTTCTATGTTAACAGGAGGGGGTAAGAACTTTAACTTTTATCATTGGTTTTTTGACGTTTTAAACAGAGTTGTTGACTTAAAAGAGTCTGGATGGTATAGAGAGGTGGATTATTTTCTTGTTCCTGAATATGAACAACCTTTTCAAAAAGAATCACTTGAGTTTTTGGGAATAACGCAAGAGAAAATTATTTCATCAGCTCAATATAAACATGTCTATGCAGATTGCATCATCGCTTCCTCGCACCCTAGAACCACAACCTATTCTGTAAGGAGTTTTCATGCGCTTAATTTACAGAGATTGTTTTCTTTAAAGGCCCAGTTAAAAATTGATTCGACAAAACATTATCCCAAAAAATTCTTCATCAGTAGATCGGATGCACCGAGAAGGAAAATTTTGAACGAGGAGCAATTATCTCAGAATCTTTTAAAAAAAGAAATTTACACCATTAGAATTTCAGATTATACATTTCAAGAGTGCATCTACTTATTTAGAAATGCGGATTGGGTAATTACTACACATAGTGCAGCATTAACGAATATTATATTTTCCCAAAACAAAACTAAGGTTATTGAAATTTTTGAAGAAAACGCGGTGTTGCCCTATTATTATGAATTGGCAAAATCTTTGCAAATGGAATATGTCCCCATTATTTTAGAATCAGACAAGAAAATTCCCGAATCAAGATACCAAATACAAGATGAGGATATTGAATTGAATATTGAAAGTGTTTTACAAATTATAAATCAAACCATTGTGTAGGCTTTTTGGAAATATAGGGTTAAAAAATAATTCTGAAAGTATTTCAGAGAAAGAGTTTAGATTTCTCACTTTGCTTTCTAAAGCTGGTGGGCCAGACCATACTGGTTATTTTATGGACGATCATGTATGGTTTGGTTTTAATAGGCTCTCCATTTTGGATGTATCCGACAATGGAAATCAACCAATTTTTTCCCCATCCAAGCGATTTATTACCATGCTTAATGGTGAAATTTACAATTTTAAGGAACTCATTGACATTTACGATTTGAGCGAATTAAGGTCAAACTCAGACTCTGAAGTAGTATGTCAGTTAATAGATAAAATCGGATATGATAAAACCATACCCCTACTTGAAGGAATGTTTGCCATCGTGTGTTGGGATTTTGAAGAGTTAAAATTAAAAATAGCTCGAGATTTTGCAGGAATAAAACCGCTGTTTTATACTTCAAACGAAAACGGATTTGTTTTTTCTAGCCAGTTTGACCAGATAATTATGCACCCTTGGTTAAAAAATTGGGATTGGAATGAACTTGGATTAGGTGAATATTTTTCTATGGGGTATATGGTGAGTCCCAATACAATTGTAAAAGGTGTTTACAGCGTTCAACCAGGAGAAATGATTGAATTTAATTTGAATACGGGGGAGGTCTCACATGTATTATATGAGTCATTTTTTAAAGAGCATGATACGGCGCGTTTAATGGAAACCTCTAAGGAAACAGTAAACTTAGTGCATGAAACCTTGAAACAAAGTGTGAAATCTCAAATGATTTCAGATGTTCCTTTGGGCGTTTATTTATCGGGAGGTATTGACTCTACTTTAATTTCAGCTATTTCTAAAGAAATAAATCCTGAACTTAGTTCGATAACTATTGGTTTTGAAGACATGAGTCTAGATGAATCAACAGCTGCATTAGCGTATGCCAATCATTTGAAAATTGAGAACAAACAATTTAAATTAGGCAGAAAGGAAGCTAAAAATTTATTACAAGAACATAACGAAAAACTAACGGAACCTATTGCAGATATTAGCTCTATACCAACTTTTTTTGCCAATAAAATGGCAAGTACATATTTTAAAGTTATGTTGTCTGGTGATGGTGGGGATGAATTGTTTTGGGGATATCCGAGGTATCAAAAAATAGCTAATTCTAGATTTTTATTTCGAATCCCAAGTCTTAGAGGACGAAAAGCATTTTCAAAATTATTGGATAGAAAAAATGAGTTGTTTTCCAACAAACTGTCAGCAATAACCTTAGGGGAGGCAAATTTAAAGCATTCTCAAACGACTTCATTTTCGGATCTGAGTCAAGTCCTAGGCCTTGATACAGAGTTAAATAATTTAATAAGAGACTTTGAGTTAAAGTCTTTGAAAAAGTCTGAAATATTGCAAGGATTAAGGCAAAATGATTTCTATTATTTTTTGCAGAAAGTATTAGTTAAAGTGGATAGAAATAGTATGTCTAACGGTTTAGAAGTAAGGGTTCCATTTCTGGATTTGCAGATGATTAAATTGGCGGAGCAAATTAAACCAGAACTAACGATGGGACATCAGATACCCAAGTTTATAACTAAGGAAATTTTGAAAAGGTATATTCCGGTAGAACAAATTGATCAATCAAAAAAGGGTTTTACTCCCCCCTTGTTAAATTGGGTAATGATAGATTTTAGGGAAGAAATTGAGGAATCACTTAGAGAAATTGATAACTTGCAAATACCAATAAATTCAAATAACCTATTTAAGGAATGGACAAAACTCTTAAATAATGAAGCTGCAAATGTAAATTTGATCTGGGCAGCTTACATGCTTATAGTTTGGAAAAGAAATATAGAAAAAATTAAAATTAAATCTTGAAAGCGCCCATTTGTTTATTCCTGTATAACCGACCTAAACACACGGAAATAACGCTTAATAATTTAGCTTTGGCGAAAGATGCTATTAATTCGGATTTGTACATATTTTGTGATGGCCCTAAAAAGGAAGCAACCCCCCAAGAATTAGAGAACATTTTAGCAGTAAGGCAACTTGCCGAGAAATGTAAGGGTTTTAATTCAATAACAATTACAACTGCGGAACATAACCAAGGCCTGGGTAATTCAATAATAAATGGCGTTAATCATGTTATTAATAAATTTGGGAAATGCATTGTCCTTGAAGATGATCATTTGGTTCATCCCGATTTCATTCAATACATGAATCACTATTTAAATGAATATGAGAGTGAAAAGAAAGTAATGCACATTTCTGCATTTTCACGTAATAGTTATTTGCAGTTTGTCATGCCAAGAGTATTTGTTTCAAGATACATGGATTGCTGGGGTTGGGGTACATGGACAGATCGATGGAGTATGCTGGATTTGAACCTTGATAACGTGGATCAATATTTGTCAAATGAAGATAATCTAAATCGATTTAACTTTTCAAAACTGGACTATCACACATACTTTGACCAAAACAGAGTAAAATTTAAAACATGGGCTATCTTTTGGTATTATACAATCGCGAAAAACAATGGTTTGTGTTTAATGCCAAAGTATTCTTTTATAAAAAACATTGGCAATGACGGATCTGGAACGAACGAAGTTGTTAAAGCATCAGAATTAGCATCTAATTTTAACAACAATTTCAAACCGTTTCGACCTAAGTTAAAAGAAACTTTATTAAGTGAATTTTATATTCAAGATGCGTATGCTAAACGATCAAAAAAACGATTCAACCGCCCTAAAAAGTGGCTCCATGATATATTGAGTGGTATCAGAAACAAAATAATAGGAAGTACAATTTGAACTTAACCATAATTTCAATTCATCTGAATCATTACGAAGGATTTAAAAGTACGTTTACATCTGTAAATGAATTGTATAAAAATGGAACTACTTTTAAATGGATAATTAAAGATGGAGGTTCAGATCTGGAAATCTTAATTAAGATAAAACGTGATTTAGACTTACTCGAGAAAAACACCATTACTTTTATGAGTTGTGTTGACAAAGGCGTTTATGATGCAATGAACGAGGCCATACTGGGATTATCTGATAATGAAATGGTGCTGTTTTTAAATTGCGGAGATGAATTAACCCCTGAGTTCATTAACCGAATAAATAAAGAATCTTTAAGAGAGTTAGATTTTGTATACAGCGATACATTAATAAAAGGCTCTTCAGAAAAGTTTATTTCCCCAGAAAATATTGATTTTGCTTATTTAGTAGGTAAAACGATAAACCATCAATCCTATTTGATTAGATCCAAATTATTGAAGCAATTTCCATTTAACACCCATTTTAGTATTGTTGCTGATTGGGTTCAATTAATGGAGATTTTCAGGAAAGAGAAACCGGGTGTAAAAAAACTTAATTTTCCTATTTCTATATACGAAGGAGGCGGTATCAGTGAAAAGCAAAATGATTTGAGAATTCTTCAGAGAGCAGAATATTTGGAATCCATCTTTTCGGAATGGGAATTGAAGTCTATAATAAAATTATCGCGAATACGCCAAAGATCTTGGTATGATTTTATTATCAAGGCATTAGATAGTCCAAAGCGCTCATTGATATTAAAATTACTATCGCGTTACTGAATATGAACGAGGCATTGGTAACAATAGTAATTCCTTATTACAACAAAAAGGAAACTATATTACGGTCGGTAAACAGTGTTATAGCTCAAACCTATACCAACTGGGAACTTATTATCATTGATGATTGTGGTGAAGACCAATTAGATGTCAACACCTTACCACACGACAAAAGAATTAGAGTATTATTCAATGAATCTAATCGAGGTGCGGCGAAAACCAGACAAAGAGGATTAGAAAATGCTGAGGGAGAATATGTTGCATTTTTAGATGCTGACGATTGGTGGGATGAGAATTTCTTGGATAGTTGTCTAGAAGCACTTTTTAATGTAAAATATGCAGATGGTGCTTATGTTCAGACAAAAGTAATCAATGAAGATGGTTCAATTTCCTTAAGGAGATATAGTAATCGGGGCTTTTGTAGAATTAGAGAAACCTTAGTTCAATATGCGAAACCTTGGCAAACTGGTGGTATTTTATGGAGGAAGGCCAATTGTGGTAATTGGGGCGAATTAAAGACTCAAGAAGATTCGTGGTTTGAATTTAGTTCATCTAAAGCAAATATTTTATTACCCGTTGAGGGTTCATTTTATTACCATGATGAATCGGGTGCAAATCATCTATCCTATTACAATGGCAGATCCAATTCAACTAAAGACCAACAAGAACTTTTCTTAATGGTTTGGAAAAATTTCAGGAAAGTCCTAAAGTCAAAGTATAAGATTATTCTAGTTCATCGATTGTTACGAGGTCAGTTAAAAATCATGGAATATTGTTCTATCTCGGATGCCCTTATTTACAGGAAGAAGTTAATGCAACAGAAAAAAATTCTAGGTTTTATTTCTAATTCTCGGTTTTTGTTAAAATTGATTTATAAAATTTTACAATATTCCCCATTTAAAATACATTTTTGATCCATGTGTCGTCTTTTTGGATCTGTAGGAACAAAAACCATTGAACATCAAGAGTTTGAAAAAATTACCTTGATGTCGAAAAAAGGGGGACCGGATTCCACGGATTATTATACAAACGAAAACGTACAGTTTGGATTCAATCGTTTGGCTATCCTAGATACCACATCCAATGGAAATCAACCATTCATCTCGGAATCAGGCAGGTATGTGTTGATGTTGAATGGAGAAATTTATAATTATAAAAATATTCATACACAGTTTAATTTGGGCGAACTCAAATCTGGATCGGATGCTGAGGTAGTATTGAAGCTTATTGAAAAGATTTCCTTCGAGAAAGCCATTCACGAATTAAACGGCATGTTCGCTATCAGTTGTTGGGACACTCAAGAGCGGAAATTATTTTTGGCGAGAGATTTTGCTGGCATTAAGCCTTTATTTTACTCGAATACTTCTGAAGGGGTAGTTTTTGGCAGTCAGTTTAATCAATTACTCAAACATCCTTGGTGTAAAAAGTGGAGTTGGTCTAATATAGGGTTGTCCGAGTATTTGCAATTTGGCTATATGACTCCGCCCTACACAATTGCTGAAAATGTGTATCAATTGGGTGTTGGTGAGTATTTAGCGTATGCTTTTGATTCTAAAAATATTGAAAAGAAAGTATATCAGCGATTTTACGAAGAAAGAGGAACTATTTCTGAATTGGATCCAAAAAGCGTTAAAAATGTTGGTGAAGCCATAACCAATGCCGTTAAGAGGCAATTGGTTGCTGATGTGCCATTAGGGGTTTTTTTATCTGGGGGAATTGATTCTACTTTAGTTGCTGCTAAGGCGAGAGCATTAAATCCGGATTTAACGGCGGTAACCATTGGCTTTGACGACAAAAAATTCGATGAAAGCGAAAAGGCAATTGAGTATGCCAAGCAACTAAAAATTAAGCATCATCATGTGGAGCGCTTTGGCAATCAATCTTTATTAGATATCATTGACGAGCATTTTGATGACATGCCAGAGCCCATAGCCGATTACAGCAGTATTCCAACGTATTTAGTTTCGAAAATTGCCCGAAAAACGAATACGGTAATGTTGTCAGGCGATGGGGGCGATGAACTATTTTGGGGATATCCTCGGTTTTTAACGTTTGCAAAATCAGCACCCTATTTTAGAATTCCTGGGAAATTACCACGGAAGGTTATTAAAAAAACGCTCAAGTCGATTGGTTTAGACATAACCGGGTTTTTAGGAGAGCCCAATTTGGGTGATGCGAATATGGCTTTTCAAAGTTATATAGAACCCGAAAGAATAAGAAAATATACGGGTGATTATCAGATTTCAGAAGAAACGCTAAATGGATATGCGTTCAACGGAACTATTTCTTCTTTAAGTTTAAATTATTTGAGAAGAAATGAGTTTTATTTTCATCTGCAGAAGATTTTGGTTAAGGTAGATAGAATGAGTATGGCGAATTCATTGGAAGTGAGGGTTCCTTTATTGGACAAAGAAGTTATAGAGTCATCTGCACATTTATATAGTGAGTTAGGCGGTAGCCACGAACTTTTAAAGCACACTTTAAAGAATGAGTTGTTTAAGTATATACCCAAGTCGCTTGTAGAAACCCAGAAAAAAGGATTTACACCCCCTTTAGTTCATTGGGTTGAAAAAGAATTAAGAGCTGATATAGAAAGTGTTTTAAAATCTTCAGATATGTTAAACCATGATTTATTGATAGATTATTATCAGAAAAGGGCGGTAAGTTTGGAACAATTGTGGACGGCTTATGTGTTATTAAGGTGGTATAAACAAGAGGTAAATTGAACCCTATTCTCCATAAAATCATATTTACCCCTCATAAGCTGGTACTTATCCATGTAGGATTAGGATTGCTTTTTGCATTATTGCCACAGTTATTTATTCCTTTTTTTTATCTGTTGGCAATCATTTCCTTTAGTTGGATATTTTCAAGTAACAAGTCTGCAAAAAATATAAGTTTGGAAGTGGTTGTATTTTTCTACTTGATGATGTTTGAGTCTGTTTCGAGGTTATTGGCACTTGACCCCGTAATTCCTTGGGAATTAGGAAAATACCTCACCATTTTGTTTGTCGTTTATCTAGTGTACAAACAAAAAATTCGCACAAATCTTTTAGTTATCCTAGCTATAGTTTTGATAGTCTTAATGTTAATAAAAGGAGTAACCTGGAAAGCTTTCTTTTTTAACGCCACTATATTTTTGGGGTTATTGCTAACCCAAGAAACGTTCAAAATAATAAAGTTCGGTATGTTTCAATTATTACGTTTGTTGCAAACTATATTATTGCCGTTATACGTATTTTTAGGAGCGAGCGTTAATCAGATTCAAGATTTTCAGAATAGGCGTTATGAGTTGGGCTCAAATTCCATTTTGGCTCAAATTCCATCTAATCAAGTTGCTACATACATGGGATTGGCTTTTTTCTTATCCTTGATACCCTTCTTTTTCAATAACACTTACCGAAAAAAATGGACGTCATATATTGCCCCAGGAGCCTTTTTATTAGTTGGTTTGTTGTCGTTTTCGCGTGGTGGTATGATAACCGCCGTGATCGGATTGTTGGTGATTGCTTTAGGTAACATAGTTTCTGGTAAATTGAATTATCTGATATACATGTTGTTATTTTTGGTTATATCGATTCCTTTTGCCATTTATATTAATGGAGTGTCAGGTGGAAATTTATTTCTACGCTACCAAGGAGAAACAAGAGGTACCCTTGTTGGAAATAAAGAGAAAACTTTGGATACCTACACCACTGGCCGAGTATCTATTTTTCTAGGTGACTGGGAAACATTCAAAAACAATTGGTTGTTTGGGGTTGAAATAGGGGAATCACAGCATTATCGAGAAGAAACAGAGTTTCAACATTCACACGTTGAATTATCTCGTGTTTTGGCGGAACATGGCATTTTGGGATTTTTGGGATTTCTGGCGGTAATTTTTTCGGCAATTAAAAGTTTTAAGCAAAAATCTGATAATAGAATAAAATATTTGATGTTTTCTTTATGGGTAATCGCATTTGCCACGACATTTCATGGCGCTACTAGAACAATATTGCCATTCATTTTTTTTAATTTAGGAAATTTGTTATTAGTAACAACAAACAGAAAATTCAAAACAGAAAATGTCCAAACCTAAGGTGCTATTAATTATTGATAGAATTATGATTGGAGGCGCTGAGCAGGTATTCGTTGATATTTTGAAATTAATAAATCATAGGGTAGAAGCCAAGGTATTATTAATCTCAAGTTCTGAACCCAATCAAATTTTGAGAATTCAAGGAATTGCACCTTATTACGAATTAAATAGAAAATATAAATTTTCAATTCGAGCAATTATTCAAACCAACATGTTAATGTGTAGTGCGGACATATTACATGTACATTTACGGCCTACGTTGAGATATGTGAATTTCGTAAGATTTTTAACATTTAATAGAACTAAATTGGTATATCACGACCATCATCACATAGGTCAGCTTAGTTTTATACAAGAAATGTTGATGTATAAAATAATCAAAGTTGACTACTATATAGCGGTTAATAGGGATGTACTTAAATGGGCAAGGAATAAATGGAATTTCACAACAGGCTCCGCCTATTTATTGAACCTGCCTAAAATTAAAAACGAAACACCTTTTGAAGGTAATACCTCAGTTAATTTAGAAGGAATCCAGCAATTGGCTTTTGTTTGCGTTGGTAATATCAAGAAAAGTAAGAATCAATTATTTGCAGCTAGTTTTGCATTGAAGGTAGTTCAGAGTATTTTATTTTATGGAAATAACCAAGACAAAACATATTTTGACTTGGTTAGTAATATAGAGGGAGTTACGGTGGTATCAGGTGAAGATAATCCAGTTCAGCATTTTGGGATGTTCAAATTTGGTTTGTGTAGTTCATTTGCGGAGTCAGGCCCATTAGTAATACTTGAATATTTCGTATCGGGCTTGCCATTTTTGTCTTATCGAACTGGAGGAATTGCGGATGTACTATATCAATATGTTCCGGAGTATTTCATGGATACCTTCGAAATGCAGGATTGGATTGAAAGATATGAAGCTTTAAATAGCAATTATAAAAGAATCCCACAAGAATTAATAGATAGGGTGATTGAGAAAGAGTTCAATCAAGACGTTTATGCAAAAAGCTTATTAGAAATCTATAATAAATGTCTCAAAAACGCCTCTTTGTAGTTTCTGATACCAAAATTCAAAGAAGAGGCTCCATTTATTGGGGGTTTAGTTCTGTAGTGCGAGAACTAGGAGTAATAAGTAGTAATTTTGAGAGAATTCAATGGATCGGCTCTGATTATTCAGACAAATCAGAAGACAGGACTCTTTTAGAAATCCCTTCAAATGTGAGAATAATTGCATTGACCATTATTGATTTTACAAAGGTCTTTTTTAAAATAAGGAGCATTTTTTTTGGATTCAAGTACATTTTCTATACGTTAAAGTTGATATTTCGTTCGGAAATCATTCATGTCAGAGGGCCAAATTTTATCTCTCTAGTGACCTTATTAATTGCACCCTTTTTTCGACAAAAAAAGTGGTGGTTTAAATTTGCCAATAACTGGAATGACACACAAGGTTCATTGTCTTGGGGTATTCAAAAATGGTTGCTGATGAGATATTCATTCATGAAGGTAACGATAAATGGTAACTGGCCACAGTTGCCTAAACATATTATTCCATTCGAAAATCCTTGTTTTTATATGTCTGACTTAAATTTGAGTTTAAAAAAGGATTTTTCGCGAAAGAAAAAAGTGGTCTTTATTGGCCGAATTACTGAGGCCAAAGGGGTGTTTCGAATTTTAAACGCGTTAACAAGGGAACACTCGCATCAGTTGGAATCGGTTACTTTCGTAGGAGATGGGCCCGAAAGCGATAGCCTGCAGACTTTATGTGAAGTCCATCCATGCAAATCGATAATAAAAATTGTAGGTGGTCAATCCAAGGATGAGGTTATGAATATTTTGAAGGAATCACATTTTCTATTTCTTCCAACTACATCTCCCGAAGGATTTCCCAAAGTTGTGGCGGAAGCTTGGCTGAACTATTGTATCCCGGTGGTTTCGAATGTTTCAAGTATTCCACAATATGTGCGTGACATGGAAACAGGTATTTTGTGGAATATGGAAAACGAGAGTTGGGACACTGCGGTGGAACGTGCCTTTAAAATAGAAAACTATGAGGCAGAGCGTATGTTTCAAAACATAAAAGAGATATTACCAAAGTTTACGTATGAATACTTTGGCGAACGAGTTAAGCGGGAAATATTTAAGATTGAAGGATAGACTTGTTTTCATAGGACCCGTTAATTCGGGAATGCTGCCTAAAGGTGGTGATGAGTATAAAAACCAATTGGCGGTTCTGCAATTGCAACGGTTTTACAGTCTGAAATTGATAGATACTGTTGGGTGGAAGAAAAACCCTTTTTTAATATTGAATATTTTATATTGTTTGATATTAAATCAATCCAACAACAAATTCATAATTTCTGCATCCACAATTTCTGCATTAACGTTGATAAAAATAGCCAATAAAATAGTTTTTAGAAAAGACAAAATTATATATTGGGTAATCGGCGGAGAACTAGATAGAGTTTTATTAGATCGACCCGAATTAGTTCCAATTTTGAATGGGTTAAAGGCAATAGTAGTTGAAACGCACAAATTGGATGTGAATCTTAGAGAAATAGGTTTAACCAACACCGTCAAAATCTCAAATTTTAAAGATTTTAATTTAAGGAATGTTGGGAAGCGCCTAAAGCAAGGAACGAATATTCCTTTAAAGTTGGTGTTTTTATCCCGCATTTGTGAAACTAAGGGAGTGAAGGTGATCTTTGATGCAATAGATCATTTTGCAAAAGATAAGTTCGAGGTGGATTTCTACGGACCAATTGAACAAGATTACAAAGCATTTTTTTTAAATGAAATCAATTCTCGAGCAAACATCGAATATAAAGGATATTTAAATCTTCATGAGAATTTTGAAGAAAGTATTGACATACTGTCGACATACGATATATTTCTTTTTCCTACATTCTGGAAAAGCGAAGGCCACGCAGGAGTATTAATTGATGCGATGTGTGCGGGTTTGGGTATCATAGCGACGGATTGGAATTCCAATAATGAATTTATTACTAATAATGGTACGTTAATTGTACCTAACGAGGCTAGTTCTTTAGTACTAGCAATAAACAATTATTTAGAAAACCAAGAATTGATAATAGAACATGGGAATGCTTCTCTAAAGAATGTAAAAGAATATCATACTTCGAATATATTTCCTCAATATTTAGCAACACTAAATTGAATATCCTCGTTATATACCAATATTTCGGTACTCCATTAGGTTCATGGAGCACGCGTATTTATGAATTGACGAAGCGTTGGGTGAAAGCGGGTCATAAGGTCACGGTTATTACAAGTCCCTATGATAAATCCGATATTAAGGCAGATGGATTTGTATCGCGACAAAATATTGAGGGAATTAATCTGATAGTGATTGATTCAGGAGATTCCAATCGATTGAGTAAAGGAATTAGAGCCTACCGTGCCTTACGGTTTTCCTTGGTTTCCATTTATTATGCACTAAAAGAACCGGCAGATGTGGTATTAAGTAGTTCGGGTCCTATTACGGTAGCTATACCTGGGCTTTTGAGAAATAAGTTGAGAAAAACGCCTTTTGTTTTTGAAGTACGAGATCTTTGGCCATTAGGAGGTATCGTAATGGGGAAAATCCGAAATCCTTTGGTAAAAAAGGTACTGTCGTGGTTCGAGAAATATACCTATAAACAGGCAAATTCTATAGTAACGTGTTCCATAGGTCAGATGGAAAATATCCAGAACCGCTTGGGATTTTCGGAAAAGTTACATGTCATTCCGAATGCAAGCGACAATGAATTATTTGGTCAACAGATAGACCTAACCAAAGAGCAGCGTTTAATAATAGGTGATCAACCGTATGTGCTGCATTTGGGCTCTTTGGGTTTTATTCATAATTGCAAGTATTTAATAGAAGTTGCCCGCCATATTCCTGGAATTCCGATGGTATTTGTGGGTGATGGGGCGGAAAGGAAGGATTTGGAAGAATTGGTTGAGAAGTATGAATTGGCAAATGTGTTTTTTCTCGGTCAAATGCCCAAGAAAGACACGGTAGCATGGATGAGTAATTGTGAATTGTCGTTATTCACAACTCTGGACAATATCATCCAAGATACTTCATCGCCCAATAAAGTATTCGATAGTTTTGCGTCTGGTAAACCTGTAATTCAAACTACTAGAGGTTGGATTTATCATTTGATAGAACATGAGCATTGTGGTTTTAATGCAGATCCTCAAAACCCTGAAGATTTCGCATTAAAGATTGAAGAATACTTCAAACTAGGTAGAGATCAAAAAGATAAAATGTCTGAGGCCGCTAAACGTCTTTCTCAAACTCAGTTTGATCGGGTGGAATTAGCAAATAAATATATAGCTATAATTAGTAATGCGAACAATTAATCTCATGTTCCACGATGTGAAAGTTAAACCTTCAAGGTGGAATACCACGCCTGAAAGGTTTATCGAAATTATGGAATATATAGCAACGCATCCGAATAAGGAGAAAGTAACAATAACGGTGGATGATGCGGGTA
>Ga0315902_10001748_pt1 | contig 34569 bp, 18 predicted proteins | sample LakEriMetagenome_9_FD_203523 | JGI IMG/M metagenome (GOLD analysis project Ga0315902, IMG submission 203523) | Freshwater fungal communities from buoy surface, Lake Erie, Ohio, United States - Buoy 12 MA117 | ecosystem: Environmental > Aquatic > Freshwater > Lake > Lake biofilm | place: USA... | reverse complement strand
TATCTTCCGTGAGGGGATTCGCTTCACCATCTTCATCCTGGTAAGGTCCTTCGAAGAAGTCAACACCCACAGAAGGTGGATTTTGACCATAACCTAAAGTTCCTGTTGCAGCCTCATCGAAGGCATCACCGTTGTAACAATATCCCAAACCACGTTGAACGTCACAACCTACGAAGTCATCATAGGCATTACCTAAGTCCGGGTCAACCCAAGAACCAAAATAGGTCTCGGTCAACGTTTGTGAGCCTTGGTTAATCAGCACATAGTTCAGGAAGGTCATGTTGTTGACCTCATCATTGGTAGTGAATGCAAACGCCTGCGCGCGCACTTCCATACCAATTGGCTGACCTTGAGATTCCGTGTGAATATTCCCCTTATCGTTGAATATCCAGAAATAGGTTTGGTCACCGAAAAGAGGAACTTGGTCTTCACGACGACGCTGCGCACAATCAATTTCACGCAAGAAGTCGTACCAAGGATAGTCACCGTACTCCGGATCATAAACTCCGTTGTTATTGTAGTCTTTGAATGGACCTAAATAGAAATCCTGACCGGCTCCGGTGTTACCATGCGCAGGGAAGGATTGAAAATAAGACGGCATCGCATAGCCATCCGGGAATATTTCAGCGATTGCCTCTGCCGGTGCACCGGCTGTTACCAAATCCCAGTAGGTTCTGTGCTTAATGGCGTCTTCACGAAGAGTAACTGCAAACTTGTCATAGTCAACACAAGTTTGTGCTGTGACCTCCGCAGTACCATCGTTGGTGAGGGGACCCGTCCAGTAGTCATTACCCTCTGTGCGGAAACGAACCGCCGCGAGCTTGAGGGTTTGGTCTTGAGATTTACCACCCATCCACAGACCACCGGCATAAATGGAAGAAACGCCACCCACTCCGGTCTCTGTTTTTGGAACCTCATAAGCAGCGGTTCCGTTGGCTCTGTTCTGCCACATGTTACCACCGGTTTCAATTCTTGCCCGAACGTTGTTCCACTCGAGGTCGAGCAGGGCAGTTGCCGGGGCACACGCTGCAGCTCGAGTTGAAGCAGCAGCCTCGGTGTTTTGAGTGGTCATGCCTGAGTTTCCGGAGCCAACATAGCGGTAAGCTTGTGCTCCCAGTGAACACATCACTGCAGCGGAAAAAGCGGCTATTCTGTACATACTTTTCATATCGAAATTTCCTTGAAAAATCCTTTCCTGTTAAATGCTTAAAAATCCAATCGCAATCCTAAACGTATTTGACGAGGAGCACTAAGGCGTCCCGGATCATTCACAAACATTGCGTAGTAATTGCGGAAACTATCCGGGTCGTTTTGCTGATTGATAAATTGCTGAGCCGGAGCAGAAGCAAGGTATCCGTCATCTTCGGGAATACCGGTAAAGCGGTGAACTCCGCGAACATTGCGTGTATTGAGCAGATTGGTCACCCACAGATAGACGTTTAAGCCTGCCTTTGGTTTTCCATTTTTATCTTCTCCGAAATACAAGTCAAAATTACGGTCAACCTGGAAGTCGAGATTGAACTGCCAAGGCAAGCGAGCACCATTGATAGAACCCTCTGTGCTTGGCGTAATTTCTCCAGTAACAGGCGTAGCAAACTGTTGCGGTGTGTAGGGTGTACCCGAGCCGAGGTTTGCGATGAAGTTGAAACCTGTATTGGCAAGCACCTGGAAGTCGCTGATCATTGGACCATTGTAATCGGCGCCACCTGCAAAGCGATAATCCGTGGTTACGATGATGCGGTGACGCTGGTCGTAGTTGAACGGATTGATACTACGCAGGTTTGGAATACCTGCGTTGATAAGAGCTGATTGCGACTGAGAGGTCGAACCCGTTCCATCAGCAAACTGCAAGGTATACGAAGCATTCAATCGAATATTTCCGGTGCGACGCAAGTCGTATGTTAATGTTAAACCTTTAACCGTTCCGAAGTCGATATTGTCAAATGCACGGTATGCGATAGGGTATGCACCATTGAACTTGCGAATCTGAATCATGTTACGCAACTCGCGGTAGAAAGCTTCAATCTTCAATGAAGACGTCTTTGAAAGCACTTGCTGGAAACCGAGTGCATAGTCAACCGTACGCTCAGGCTTCAATGCAGGGTTGGTAATCAGTGGGTCGTTCTGGAACTTCATGTTCAGATAATCCGTCGGATCAAAACGAGAGAATTCAGTTGGACGCTGAGTCAATACATCATAGTGAGCAAAGAAAGTCGCTTCGTCGCTGATTGGGAATGAGAAAGCGATACGAGGCATTATGTTCACTGCTGGAGTGTAGTCTTTAAATGCTTTTGAAGTCAGCGGAGCATCCTTATCAGCCTTCAGGAAAGGCTTCGGATTGCTTGATCCGCCGATTACAGATGGATCAGATACCAACTGACCTATGGCGTTGTACCAATTATTTCCATCGCGGTAACCCATGATGGTTGTTGGGTTATTGAGATCGTCCACATACACCACGTAATCTTCACCGATGTTAGCAGGATGATCGCCCAGAGAAGTGACCTCGGCTGCAGTAAACGCTTCACCCACAACAAAAGGATCTTTCAGAACAGGTTGGTTTGCATCGTAGCGGTCTACGCGAACACCCAGATTGAAGATAAGGTCGTCGAAAGCGAACTTATCCATCAAATAACCCGAAGTATAAATAGGTTCGAAAGCACCTATCGGACGGCTGTAATAGGTAATATTTCCTACGTTGTAAGTAGAAGAGAAGAACTCATCAATGGTTGGCTTACGGCCTGTAAGTCTGTTGCCGTGCGAATCGAATCCGTAGTAATTCACCACCTGATTACCGCTATTCAACAACTCGTCGGAGTTGAACATATCGATACTGAGGAATTCTGGGCTGAGGTTATCAACGTTGAGATAGTCACCACCCCGTGGATCGAGTCCAAGAGCCTCACGAAGATTGTAATCGAACTCTGATTGGTTAGTCACACCCACTGCGGTGTTGTAGTAGACGTAATAATTGCCATCACGATAAACGATTGTAGAATCATATCCGATGCCTTGGTTATCTACCTTTTCAATGTGTGAGTTTGCATTTAGTCGCGCCAGATTCCAAAGGCTAACAGGAGCGACGCTGAAGCCGGCGTCTTTGCGCTGTTCGAATTCAAAACCCATTTGAATAGCATGGTCACCGATATCGGCAGAACCAATACCTGTTACGCGGAATTGATTATTGGAGAAAATTCCGTAGTTGTTGTTTTGCGCACCCAGGTAGCTCCACAAGTTGTAGGTTGCCGGTGGTGCATCACCATTTCTCAAACCATTTGCTGCTGTTAGATTGTTCAAATTGGCAGCAGGATTAATACCGAGGAATCCAATCGTTCCCGGATTGTCCAAGAAAATCTGATTACGATCGGAAATTAAATTTCCATTGGCATCAGTTAACTGAGCAAGCGCGGCTTGGTAGAAAATTGTTTGCTGCGCGCCTTCATAGTATTGATTCGTAATAGCAGCCAAATCGGTATTAAATTCCGAAGGAGTAAAGAACGTGTTGATGTCCTGGAAGCCAGTTTGTTTGAAATAAGAACCCGGGAGTTGTTCATAGGTATTACCGCGATAAATATCAAAGTAACCAACGTGACCATAGTTGAATAGACGATCGCCGTGCGTTTCATCTTGACTATTGAAGAAATTGCGCGAGTAGTCAACCATCACGCTATAGAAAATATTCTTCAGGTTAGAAGCCGAGGCTTCGTCTCCTTCAGCGTTTTTGAAACGCTGGCTGAACTTCGCATAAGCGCGCCAGTCGAAGGCTGTGTTGAGCTGGTTATTGTCCCAGTTCATGAGTTGGTTGGAACGAGTTGCGTCGCGGCCTCTGCTGAGAGCTGCTGTTCCGCCAAATGTCAAGGTAACGTTTTCTGAGGTATTCACGTCAATCTTCGCAACCAAGTTCGCCGAACGATTTCTCGCATTCATGCGTGTCATGGTTTTCTCAAAATCATCGGGCGTCAAAAAGTCCGCGTTGTACAAAACGCCCGTCGCTTCACCCGACTCGCTGATATTTGGGCGAAGCGGGTTGGTCAAAAGCTCTTGACGCACGGATTCTTTCATGCGCATTACCCCATCATATTGAGGAGCACCATCAACGATATCGGTATAGTTACCTGATACGAAGAAGCCCAGTAACGGACGACCGCGCTCACCTTTTTCGTCTTTTGAGAACAACAAAGGACCTGAAAGCGAACCTTCGAAAAGATTGTATCCATAGTGATCGAGACCAACAACTTTATCGCCGACTTGGAAGCCGGACGTAATAGCTTCCACACCGCCGGTGTATTTAGCAGAAGCATTTCTCAAGCTTACATTGATAACCCCTCCCGTTGCGTCCCCGATATTGGCAGGAATACCCCCGGTGATTACTGAGATTTCCTCAACCGCCGATTTAGGAAGTGCAGAAGATCCGCGTACTTTGATTCCATCGATGTAAATCCATGTTGATCCTTCACGGGCACCACGAATAGAGATACCATTTCCGGTATCGGTGGCACCTGCAACAGTTTGTGCAAGACCGGTAACCGAACGGCTTGGCATATTCTTCAAGTCCTCGCGGGTAATGGTTCCGCCCGATGAGCCTCCGTCTTTATCAATCAATGGAACCTTGTAATCAAATACCTCTACTGTGCCCAGTTCAGCACCTTGCACCAATTCGGCATCGAGAGGAGTAATCTTACCGCCTTTCACAACAACGCCCTTAATAGTTTGCTGCTGATAGCCTACAAATTGAAAGGACACATCGTATGTGCCTGGCTCGAGAGGTTTTATGGAGTATTCACCGTCAATGTCGGTGGTTCCGCCATTCACTGTGTTGCCATTCAGGTAAACGATTACCGTCACAAACGGAAGCGTTTCCTTGGTGTCTTTGTCCATTACTTTTCCTTTCAGCGAACCCGAGTTGGTTTGGGCCCAAGCTGCAGTGGTAAGGAAGAAAAATGCAATAAGTGCGTAAAACTTTCTCTGCATAGCAGATAGATTAAGGTGAGTTAAACAAGTCAAAATTTCAGGTAATAAAACCGACTTTCATGCGTAGTACAAGAGCATCGCTTTATACCCTAAAGGCTCGCAAAGAACAACGGATTTCCTATAACGTGCAAACTTTTTTTTCACGACAATCCAAGATGTTGATTTCGTGAGAGTTGACGCCGGCCTTGATTTGAATTAGTGCTTGCGAAACCAACGCTTGTACCACGGAACATCTTTACCCCAAGACAGACGGCGCGCCTTGCGTAGATTTTTTTTCATTCGCTTTCGGGTAGCCTTGTCTTGCACCTCGAGGTGGTGCTGTTTCTTTTTTTGATACTCGCTTTGTTCTTGCTCTTGAGCAGTGGCCTCCTTTTTTCGGGCAGTTTCGGGAGTAACTTTATTCGCATTATCAGCCTTTCGCTGTGCAAGTGCATCCGTCGATCCCGCAATCATCAGCGAGAAAAACAAAATCTGAACGGTTCGGGGCCCTTTCATTTGAAGTATTCGTATGAAAGTTTGGTGATGATAATATCTCCGTTTTCCAGGTTATGATCCAGAAAAGCCTCTACCAGCATCGTAGGCGTATAGAGCACTTCGATTTCACGCGTCATATTTTTTCCATCAAAGTACTCCACTTTTTGAACGTTACCCAACGAGTCGTAGATAAAAGTCTGCGCTCTTTTACCTCCCGTCATATTATCGGCCGATTCAATTTTGGCAATCCATCCATGCTCATTGTATGTGTAGGACTTTGTTTTCGTGCGGCCACTCATAACGAGCTCCTCAACTTCTGATTCAACAAAACCCTTGGGATTTTTCGTTATTGTCCAATTCGAATAATGCAGACCGTAATTGTTGTAGACACTTTTTCTAACAACACCATTTTCTTGCTCATTCCATACCACAGATTCCGAATTGATAGAGATTGTCCTTCCGGGTTCTAACTTATTCTTCACGGTGGAAATATTCTCGGCAGTTCCATACTCAACCCGAATGAGTCGGCCCTGGTCATCGTACACAAAGCCGGTGCTGTAATAACCTCGGGTGCCCGTCTCTTCTCGCAGTTCAATCGACCCCAGGTCATTCCGCTTAAACTTGATTGTCAAGCTGTCAATTAAATTTTTTACTGAACTAATACGATCGAGGCGCGTCATCAATCCCACCTCGTTGAATCGATATACGCTGATGTCCGGGCGTTGCTCAATGGGCTTACTCGGGCGCTTCACACTTACCACGCCTGTAATGCTGCGAATTTTATTCATCCATAAAAACTGCTGACTGAAAAACATTTCTTCGTTGAACGCATTTCCGATACGATTGTCAATCAACTGTGCATTGCCGACAGAGGCATACAGCATCAGTAGTATTAACACGCGTGCAATTTTGTTTATCACTATCATTTGATAATTAGATCTTCCAAGCTGTGCAGCGGCGCATTGCAGGAATGATTGCGGCAAACATAAATGAGAGTTTCCTCGCAATTCTTCCCTTTCAACAGCGGCAATTCACTTTTCATTGTTGAAGCAGCGCTGATGACAAAAGGATAAATGCGCTGATGAAAAATTCTCGCATTCTCCATCGCTTTTGGTCCGGTAAATACAACCTCTGTCGGTTCGATGAGTTGCAGAAGCGAAGCGAGGAGCCAATTGCTGAAACCGGGGGCGAAGTCGATTACGCCGCTTACTTCCTGTATCATGGATGAGGCCCGATCCAATAATTCACGATCGTCAAGATAACGGCCTAGTTTCAACAAACAATTCGCTGCAATGCTGTTGGCGCAGGGAATTACGTTATCACTTGTTTCGAATTTTACTCCGATAATGTCACTTTCGGCTTTCGCTCGATTGGACAACAAAAACGTACCCTCGTTCGAAAAAACAGCAAGTGATAACAACATTATTTCACGCGCCAGCCCCAGGTGATTTTCATTCCCATTCACTTCATACATGACGAGTAAAGCATCTACTGCGGTAACCTGGTCCTCAAGCAAGACCAAATTGGATGTTACACCTTTGGTCCTTGTATGTGCGAATAAACCCGACGGCAAGCGTAAATGGTCGCAAAGAGCACCTATTAAATTTTCCGCATTTTCCAGATAATACTCCCTATTTCTCATTTTCGAGGCCTCAGCAAAAGCTTTTACAAGAAGAGCATTCCACGAGGTGATGCATTTGTCATCGAGCCCGGGCTTAATTCTGTTTGATCGATAATCGAACAACTTCTTCTTAGCGCTTGCAAGCATACTGTTCCATTCATGAGCATCTATGCCTTGCAGCCTGCACCATTCTTCCGGATTGTTCTTGATACAAAGTACACTTGCATCATGTTCCCAGTAACCATGCGATCCGACTCCAAAATAAGCTTTCAACAAGGAGCTGTCTGCACCCAAGAGAGAGTTGAAGTCAGCCTCGCTCCAAACATAATATTTACCTTCCACGCCTTCACTGTCGGCATCCAATGCAGCGCAATACAACCCCTCGGGCGTCTTCCATTCACTCATCATGAATGACAGTGTTTCGTCCGTAATACGCAGGAGAAGGTCATCGCCTGTTGCTCGATAAGCTTGTGCATAGAGAGACACAAGCTGAGCGTTGTCGTAGAGCATTTTTTCGAAATGTGGTACTTTCCATTCGGCGTCTACACTGTATCGGGCAAAGCCCCCGGCGAGTTGGTCATACAATCCACCATGAGCCATTTTGCGAAGCGTGTAATTCACGTGGCGCAGGGCCTTTTCATCTTTGAAATACACCGCATAATTGAGCAGCAACTCCCAGTTATTGGGCATCGGAAACTTGGGAGCTTTGCGATTGCCTCCCCATTCTGTGTCCCAATATTTCGACCAGTTTTCAATTAAATCATGAATGGTACTGATCGAGAGTCCAGCGGCCTTCGATGCATCCGGAAAATTTAATTCACGCATCGCAGAATCCAGTTGCTGCGCATATTCTTCCACACGCTGATGATCTGTTTGAAAAACATTGCGCAGATTCATGAGCAATGCAATCCACTTGCTTTTTGGAAAATAGGTACCACCATACACTGGACGACCATCGGGCAGCGTGAAAACATTCAATGGCCAGCCGCCTTGGCTGCCCATAAGGTGCGCGGCGTCCATGAACCAGCTGTCGACATCCGGTCGCTCTTCCCTATCGACTTTGATACAGATAAAATGCATGTTCATGAGTTCAGCACATTCGAAGTCTTCGAATACTTCATGCTCCATAACATGGCACCAATGGCAGGCGCTGTAACCGATGGAAACAAGTACCGGCTTGTTTTCGCGGCGCGCTGTTTCCCATGCTTCATCGCACCAGGCATACCAGTTCACCGGGTTGTCCTTATGTTGCAATAAATACGGACTTGTTTCAGCCGTCAATCGGTTCATAAGCCGAGAAGTTCCTTGATTTCTGATTCTATCTTACTGCGAGTGATGAGTCGCTTCAGCACCACACCCTTCGAATCGACCGCTATGAGCGTGGGAGTGCTTGGAACCGGAAACCTTTTATTGAAATCCTTTCGCTGATCGTATGCTAAGAAAACACTCGGCCATGGCGACTCATTGAGCTTGTCTTGCGGAAGCCACTCCTCTAACGTCTTGTCTGTGCCAATACCATATACACCCAAGCCTTTGCTGTGATACTGTGCATAATACTCTTCGAGCTTCGGCTCAAACTCCATACAATGATTGCAGTTGGCTCGCCAAAAAAGAAGGATTGTCACTTTGTTTTCAGAAAAAACCTGCTTGCTCGAAATCATTTTACCATCGGCATCGGGCAATGTCAAAAACTCAATCGTTTTGCCCGGTTTGACCCTATCCAATGCAATTAATAAATTCCTTGTATTGTCTTCGATATGACCTTCTTCGGTGCAGTCGTCGGCATACCACATAATGAGATAGCTTAGTCCCGGCTCATTGCGAAACGCAATCATCTTATCGAGTAAAAACTTGAACATGTAGCTTGTCATCGCTTCACTCTCGAGCGATTTTTTCATCAACGCATCGATGTATGGTTCGGGTTGTTTTGTTTTCTCGAAATATTGATAAGCTATATTGATGCGGCGAACAAACGCGATGTGATGCAACAAATCGGGATGCTGAATCGGTTTGCCATCCATAACGTGCAGCGAAACAAATCGCACGAGGCTGTCGGCGTTTTGAGCATGTGCCGGATTACCTGTATAAACCGGCGCGGGCGCCGACCTTGCAATAACATTCGCCGTAAACGTACCGGGGTATTTCGTCGCAATTTCTGCACACGCTTTTGCAAAAGCTTGTTCACGCATCTGATACTCCAATCCAAAACGATCGAGTGAATCGCGATTGATACTTACCTCGTTGAATTTCGGAATCACCTCCATGTATGCGTTTTGCTCAGGAGATTCATACAGTTTGATTGGATGACCTTTCAGTTGCGCGTACTCCAATGTGATGTCGATGCCATTGGCGGGAATATCATTGCGCACAATCAAAAATTCACCCCAACGTTTTGGATCACTGGAAAAACGGAAACGATACTGACCATCGTGGGGGAAATTCACCTTTCCCGCATAGGTTCCGTTTTGCGGATCCTTTATCACCTGAAGATTTTTCCAGTTGTCCTCGGCGAAATATTCAACAATCATGGTAACGGTAGGTGCTTGTAATCCGTTCACCTTGACGGCTACAGGAGTTTGGGCAACCAACTCCGCATGACTCCTTGTGAGGGAAATTAGCCAGGCCAATACTATTAAAAATCGTTTCATTCGGAGGTGAAAGTGTTGGCCAAAAATACATTACGCGTGGCACAGGATGTTGAATTAGACTTTTTTGTGTTCATGGTGCACTGCTTACATTCGCACAACAATATTTGCCCCATGCGCGACACGACCGTTTTCAATTTGATTCAGCGAGAATTCAGCAGACAGCAACACGGCATCGAACTCATTGCGTCTGAAAACTTCGTAAGTCATGAAGTGATGCAAGCCATGGGCAGTGTGCTGACGAACAAGTATGCGGAAGGGTTGCCGGGTAAGCGCTATTATGGCGGTTGCGAAGTAGTCGATGAGGTCGAACAACTTGCAATTGAACGATTGAAGGAATTGTTTGGCGCATGTTGGGCCAACGTGCAACCACATTCGGGTGCCAATGCCAATAGTGCAGTAATGCTCGCCTGTCTGAAACCGGGCGATACTATTTTGGGACTCGATCTTTCACAAGGAGGCCACCTCACGCATGGGTCGCCGGTCAACTATTCAGGCAAATTGTACCGCGCAACATTCTATGGAGTAGAAAAAGAAACGGGGCGCATCCATATGGACTCTGTCGCGGAAATCGCACGAAGGGAAAGGCCGCGCATGCTCATTTGCGGTGCTTCGGCCTACAGCCGCGACTGGGAATACGAGCGCTTTCGAGCCATCGCCGATGAAGTAGGAGCGATACTATTGGCAGATATTTCACATCCGGCAGGGCTCATTGCGAAAGGCCTGCTGAACGATCCGCTCAAGCATTGTCACATTGTTACAACCACTACCCATAAAACCTTGCGTGGTCCACGTGGAGGGGTTATCATGATGGGAACGGATTTCGAAAATCCATTTGGTTTAAAAACCCCGAAAGGAGAACTGCGCATGATGTCATCACTGCTCGACAGCGGTGTATTTCCGGGCATGCAGGGCGGTCCGCTGGAACACGTAATTGCTGCTAAAGCGGTAGCCTTCGGCGAAGCATTGCAGCCGGCATTCAAGCAATATGGTGAACAGGTAATACGTAATGCAAGTGCACTTTGTAACTCATTGCAGAGCATGGGATATCAGATTGTTAGCGGAGGAACCGACAATCATTGTTTCTTAATCGACCTACGCAATAAGGGTATTTCGGGTAAAGAAGCGGATGCTGCTCTCATTCAGGCACACATCACCGTCAACAAAAACATGGTTCCTTTCGATGATAAATCACCGATGGTTACCAGTGGAATTCGTATTGGAACACCGGCCGTTACAACGCGCGGCTTGGTTGAATCGGACATGGAAGTGATTGCGTCGCTCATGGATGAAGCCTTGATGAATGCTTCCAACACGAGCACTCTTCTCAGCGTTAGTAAAAAGGTACATGCACTGATGGCTGACCGTCCACTTTTCGCAGGCGAAGAAACCTTTGTTAACGGATAATTAGAAGCTACACTTTTAGGAAAATACTGAACCTATGATTGCTCAAATTCTATTCATCCTTTTGCTCGGTGTTGCGAGTTTTTTCGCTTACAAGCGTTTCGCCTTTGTTAAGCGCAATATTCTGCTCGGTCGTGATATTAAACCGGAAGGCCCAAATCGTGAGCGATGGTCAACGATGGCTCGTGTTGCACTTGGACAAGGCAAGATGTTCACCCGTCCGTTCGCCGCATTCATGCACCTCATTATCTACGCAGGATTCATCATCATTAATATCGAACTGCTCGAAATAGTGCTCGATGGAATTACGGGGCATCATCGGTTGTTTTCATTTCTTGGAAGCTTTTACAACTTCCTGATTGCAAGCTTCGAAGTGTTGGCGTTTCTGGTATTGCTGGCGTGTGTGGTTTTTCTTGCTCGCCGCAACGTGATGCGCATCAAGCGTTTTTGGATGCGCGAAATGACTTCTTGGCCTCGCAATGACGCGAACATCATTTTGATTGCTGAAGTATTCTTGATGTCTGCATTTCTAACCATGAACGCATGCGATGCGATACTGCAAACACGAGGAGTGGAGCACTATACAGCAGCAGGAAGTTTTCCTGTATCACAACTTATCGTGCCCATGTTCGAATCATGCTCCGATGGTTCACTCATTTTCATTGAGCGTTTCTGCTGGTGGTTTCATATCATTGGTATTCTTGCGTTCATTGTGTACGTAACCTATTCAAAGCATTTGCATATCATACTGGCGTTTCCCAACACGTACTATTCGAAGTTGCAGCCGGCAGGTGAATTGGGAAACTTGCAATCGGTGACAAATGAAGTGAAGCTGATGCTTGATCCAAGCTTGCCTCCGCCCGCGACCGATGGCACTCCTACTCGATTCGGTGCGAAAGATGTTTTCGACTTGAGTTGGGTGAACTTGATGAACGCATACAGCTGCACGGAATGTGGGCGCTGCACTTCCGAGTGTCCTGCCAATCAAACAGGGAAATTACTTTCTCCGCGCAAAATCATGATGGACACTCGTGATCGATTGGAAGAAGTAGGTCGATGCATGGATGCCAACAAAGGTGAATGGAAAGATGACGGCAAATCATTGCTTCGGGATTACATTAAGGAAGAAGAACTATGGGCATGTACTACATGCAATGCCTGCACACAAGCTTGTCCGGTCAACATCAACCCACTTGAAATCATCGTAGACCTCCGAAGGTATCTTATCATGGAAGAAAGTAAATCGCCTGAGAGTATTACCGTGATGTTCAACAACATTGAAAACAATGGTGCGCCTTGGGCGATGAGTGCTGCAGATCGCGCTAACTGGGCGGTTGGCGATAACGCATGAGCAACGTTCGCAAGGACGCGTCCACAGACAGCTGTAATGCGGAGGCGCACGAGATGGCACGACAGCAAGGACGCGCTGCTGCGGGTCCAAAGACAGCTGTAATGCGGAGGCACACGAGATGGATAGACAGCAAGGACGCGCTGCGGCGGGTCCAAAGACAGCTGTAATGCAGAGGCGCACGAGATGGCAAGACAGCAAGGACGCGCTGCGGCGCGTCCACAGACAGCTGTAATGCGGAGGCGCACGAGATGGCAAGACAACAAGGACGCGCTGCGGCGGGTCCACAGACAGCTGTAATGCGGAGGCACACGAGATGGATAGACAGCAAGGACGCGCTGCGGCGCGGCCACAGACAACGAGTAAAAGCGTAGAGCATAAAAAACATAACAGCAATGACTGAATTGAAAGTACGCACGATGGCAGAATGCCTCGCAGCAGGCGAAGCACCGGAAGTATTGTTTTGGGTAGGTTGTGCGGGAAGCTTTGACGACCGCGCCAAAAAAATCACGAAAGCCATCGCACGCATTCTGCAACATTGTAACGTCTCATTTGCGATACTCGGTCAGGAAGAATCCTGCACAGGAGATCCAGCCAAGAGGGCGGGCAATGAGTTTCTCTTTCAAATGATGGCCATGCAGAACATACAGGTGTTGAATGGTTATGAAGTAAAAAAAATTGTGACCGGCTGTCCGCATTGCTTCAATACACTGAAGAATGAATACCCCGCACTGGGTGGCACTTATGAAGTAATGCATCATACGCAATTGCTCAACACCTTAATTACAGAAGGGAGAATTCAGCTGCAAGGTGGTGGCACATACAAAGGCAAGCGTATTACCTTTCACGATCCCTGCTATTTGGGCAGAGGCAACGGTGAATATGAAGCACCTCGAGCATTAATTGAAAAACTCGATGCAGAACTGGTCGAAATGAAACGCAGCAAAGCCAATGGTCTGTGTTGCGGTGCCGGTGGTGCGCAAATGTTTAAAGAAGCCGAGCCCGGTAATAAGGAAGTCAATATTGAACGTACTGAAGATGCCATTGAAACACACGCGTCAGTGATAGCAGCAGGGTGTCCTTTTTGCAACACGATGATGACTGACGGAGTGAAACACTTCGAAAAGGAAAATGAAGTAGTGGTGAAAGACGTAGCCGAGCTGATTGCAGAAGCCGCCGATTTGTAGGTGTCCACATTAGCATTATTTAATCATTTTCTACAGGCAGCTTCAAGCCTGTGGTTGTGTTATTTTTGACACTTCACAAATTCAACTGTCAACATGAAAATTCTGGAAGGAAAGGTCGCTATCATAACAGGTGCTTCGCGTGGTATCGGTAAAGGCATCGCCGAAAAATTTATCGAACAAGGTGCCAAGGTTGTATTTACGTATGCCAGCAGCGAAGAAAAGGCGCGCGCACTCGAGGCAGAACTTTCTGCACGTGGTGGTATTGCCAAAGGATACAAAAGCGATGCGGCAGATTTTAATGCTGCACAGGCTCTAATTGATCAGGTAATTGCCGATTTCGGCACAGTCGACATTCTGGTAAACAACGCAGGTATAACCCGTGACACGCTGCTAATGCGCATGAGCGAAGAGCAATGGGATGAGGTAATGCACGTAAATTTGAAATCTGTCTTTAACCTCACGAAAGCTGTCATCAAGCCCATGCTAAAAGCAAAATCGGGCAGCATAGTAAACATGAGTTCAGTAGTTGGTGTGAAAGGAAATGCAGGTCAGGCGAATTATGCCGCATCGAAAGCAGGCATTATCGGTTTTACAAAAAGTGTCGCTGCAGAATTGGGATCACGCAATATTCGTTGTAATGCGATTGCTCCCGGATTCATCGAGACCGAAATGACCGGAGCACTCGACGAAAAAGTAGTTCAGGAATGGAGAAATGCCATACCCCTTAAGCGCGGTGGTTCAACCGATGATGTTGCGAATGCTACATTGTTCCTTGCATCCGATATGAGTGCATATATAACAGGACAAACACTGCACGTGTGCGGTGGTATGCTGATGTAATTTATTCTTCATCAAACAATGTCGATAGTAACACAAGCACCCGGCTGGTTGTTGGTATTCTGCCTGTTGGCGGGAATCGTATATGCGGGCGCCTTGTATTTCCGCGATCGTTTCAATCGCACCTATGGTACACCCCTTGCAACTTTTCTGGGTGTAGTACGTTTTGCATGCATAACCTTGCTAGCACTCTTTCTATTAAAACCTCTTATCAAAATTATTCAACGCTCCGTTGAAAAACCAATCATCGTGATTGCTCAAGACAACTCCGAATCACTCGTGGTTGGCAAAGATTCGAGCTATTACACAAGTGACTACCGAAGGCAGCTCAGTGAATTTGTGGCAGCCTTTGGTGAAGATTACGACGTTCGAACTTTCACATTTGGACAATCAGTACATGAAGGAATTGACTCGCTCAATTACGAGGAACAATTGACCGATTACTCGGGGTTCCTCGAAGACATCTACACGCGATTTAGCGGAAGAAACCTCGGCGCCGTTGTTATGGCCAGCGATGGTCTTTACAACAAAGGAACAAGCCCCGTTTACAGTTATAAAAAACTAAATGTGCCGGTATATACCATTGCGCTTGGCGACACCACGGTGCATAAAGATGCACTTATTGCAAACGTTGCTGCGAACCGTCTTGCCTATCTCGGCAATCGTTTCCCGATGGAGATAACGGTAGAAGGACGGAAGTCTGCCGGTGAAACCGTTACACTTAACGTTTCAAGAAAAGGCAACACCCTTCACACGCAAACCATCACATTTACAGACGATCGATCTTTTCAAAAAATACCACTCACCCTCGAAGCAAGTGAAGTTGGTTTGCAGCGCTATTCCATTTCCATTTCGCGCATTGCGGACGAAGTCACTTATGCGAATAACAGCAAAGAAGTATTTATTGATGTGCTCGACAACCGTCAGAAGATACTGATACTTGCCCACTCACCTCACCCCGATATTCAAGCGATTCGGAGTGCCCTCAGCGTAAACCAAAGCTACCGTGTGGATGTAAAGCTGGCTCAAGAGTTCAATGGCAATTTGCAAGATTATAGCCTTGTAATTTGGCATCAATTGCCTGCGCTCGGAGGCATTGGCTCCAGTGCAATTACATCGGCCATCGAAAAGAAAATACCCGGATTATTTATCTGGGGAACATCCACAGATTTCGGCGCTTTCAATGGACTTAATCTTGGATTAACGCTAAACAACTACAGAAACAACAGCACCGATATTGGTGGAAGTATTTCAGAAACATTCACTACGTTCAACTGGGAAAGTAATTTTCCATCTCTTATTCGCATGCTTCCGCCGCTTCAGGTTCCCTTCGGCGATTTATCCTTTAGCCCCGGTGTTCAAACCTCAATTACACAGCAAGTAGGTACTATTAAAACAGCGAAGCCTTTAGTAGCATTCAATGAAGTGAACGAAAATAAATTTGGATTTGTACTTGGGGAAGGCCTTTGGAGATGGCGAAGCACTGCTTATCAGCAAAGTGAATCGCACGATGGTTTCAGCGAACTCATTACTAAAAGTGTACAATACCTTGCTTCGAAAGATGACAAGAGCCTATTTCGAGTCAATGCCAAAAATGATTTCGTTGAGAATGAAAATATCGTGTTCAATGCAGAGCTCTACAATGCCAGTTATGAGCCTATCAGCGGTCGTGAAATATCGATGGTCATTGCCAATGAATCGGGGCAGGAATTCAACTATCTCTTTTCATCGAACGGCGACATGTATCAGCTCGATGCAGGGCGGCTTCCGGTAGGGAATTATTCATATCGCGCGAAAGCCAGCAGTGAGGGTGATGTGTGGACAGAGCGAGGTGAATTCAGTGTAAGCGAATTGCAACTTGAAACCGTCAACACGATTGCTGATCATCGATTACTGAATCAGTTTGCACGAGAAAATAACGGTAAAATGGTTTACCCGTCGCAAATGCAACAATTGATTGAGGAGATTCGAAACAAGAAAGAAATTGTATCGATTGCATATGAAAATAAAGAGCTCGACGAGCTCATCAATTTCCGCTGGCTCGCAGCAGTTATAATCTTACTGCTCTCCACGGAGTGGCTTTTACGCAAGCGTGCAGGCACGTATTAATGCAGCGATGAAACACTCCGAAACCATCCGTGTAGGCGGAGTGCCCGAACACTTCAATTTGCCCTGGCAACTGGCCGCCGAACGCGATGTGTTTTCTGCGCATGGCATCAATTTATCGTGGACCATGTATGCAGGCGGGACAGGAGCAATGACAAAAGCTCTTAGCGATGGCTTACTTGATGTCGCTATTTTACTTACCGAAGGATTTATCGCAGCTGCATCGGATGGACTTCGCGCGAAGATTGCTAAAATCTATATCGACACTCCGTTGGTTTGGGGGATTTATGCGGATGCGCAATCGAACGTCAAAAGTATCGCATCTATCCATAATCGGCGAATTGCAATTTCACGCTTTGGTTCGGGTTCGCATTTGATGCCGATGATACATGCACACGAAAACGAGGAGCGTTTGAATGAGGGGCAATTTGAAGTTGTACATAGTTTGCATGGCGGAGTGCAGGCACTTACATCAAGCAAGGCTGATATTTTTTATTGGGAAAAATTCATGACGCGACCTCACGTGCGATCAGGTGAACTTAAACTTATTGGAGAATTCAGCGCACCCTGGAGCAGTTTCCTACTCATTGTTAGTGAAGAAGCCCTCGCATCCAAAAAATCCGCTGTTTTAAAATTACTCGAGCGAATGAATGTCGAATGTATTTCCTTCAAACAGGATAATCATAGCGCAATCCATTTGAGTAAGCGTTTCGACATGACACTGCCTGAGGCTCGCAAATGGCTGCAAACAACGCAATGGAATTATGATTTCAACTTGCCTGAAGGAAGTTTACAGCACGCCAAAAAAGCACTCGCATCGGTAGGTAAATGCAATCAAGAATTGCGTCTCGATAAATTATGTGCTAGTTGGATACACATGCAATGAGATGAAAAGACTTTGGTCCAAACGATGGTTTAAGATACTGAGTGTTTTGATGACACTTCTGCTCGTTCTGCTTCTCTCCATGAACAGCATACTTCGCGGAGTTGGAAGTTGGTTATCAGCTTCCGATGCACCTGAGGCTACCTCGATGTGTTTTGTTCTTGGGGGTAATAGTTACGAACGTGGCATTGCAGCTGCAAAATTGTATGAACAATTTCCGCAGCAATTATTCATCACCACCGGCGGGAATTATCCTTACCAAATTCTATGTTTAGATACCAGTATGCTCGAGTGCGAACTCACGCGGAGCATGATGATTAACAAAGGCGTGCCTGCATCACAAATCGACACGCTTGGGTCTGCTCACAGCACGATGGACGAGTCGAATGAGATTCTGAATTGGTGTACATCCAACCAGGTCAACAACATAACCATTATATCAAGTGCATTTCACATGCGGCGCGTACATATGGTTTTCGAAGACAAGTTTATGGCTGCCGGAATTAATGTCCATTTTCACGGCGCGGCGCCCATCGATTATAACGAGCTCAACTGGTGGAACAACGAAGAAGGACTTATAATGACCAACAACGAGATAGTCAAGCTCTTTTATTACATGGTTAAATATTGACCGCTGAGAAATCTTCCAATATTTTTTTCGTGATTGTGATGTCGGCAATTACAATGTTTAACTTTGTAGGACACTAACTACTTAACCATTGCCTATGCACATGAGCGACGAAAGCGGTGACAATCGGAATGCGATTGATTTAGCGCAACGGTTTGAGAAAATGATCTCTCTCAATGATTCATACTATTTCGATATGGATCAGCTCGAAGAAATCATAGACTACTACTGCGAAAATGGTCAACTGTCTCAGTCGCTAAACGTCATTGAATATGGCTACGGACTTTTTCCCGACAATATGACGCTGATGCTTCGGGAAGCGCAAATTCTCACGGGCATGGGTCAACTCACCCGAGCATTGAAATTGCTAAAGCAACTCGAAAAAATGGACGCAAGTGAGGAAGTCATTCTCACCTTGGCCTCGATTTACAGCCAGCAACGAGAGCACGCCAAGGCAATTAAGCTACTACAAAAAGCGCTCGCGCTTGGTTCAAGTGAATTCGCTGATGATATCTATCTTGAAATTGCGCTTGAGTATGAGAACATGCAGCGTTTTGATAAAGCGCAAGAAACTCTGCAGGAGGCCATTCAACGCAGCCCTCAAAACGAAGTACTCTTGTACGAACTAGCTTATGTTTTTGACATCAACGAAAAGAGCGCCGAAGCGATAGAATTTTACCAACGCTTTTTAGAATCCTTCCCGTTTTCCTTTCCTGCGTGGTATAACTTGGCCAATGCCTACCAGAAAATCGGGCAGTACGCGGATGCCCTGGAATGTTATGACTACTCGCTTGCCATCCAGGAAGACTTCACGCCTGCATATTACAATAAGGCTCACACGCTCTTTAAACTAGAAAGGTATCAAGACGCTGTGCAAGTGTTTGAAGAAACCTACGCCTACGAACCGCCACAGGCACCGGTATATTGCCATATCGGGGAATGTTTCGAAAAACTGAGTCAGTTCGACAAAGCCCTTTTTTACTATCGCAAAAGCATTCAGGTAGATGAGTATTATTCCGATGCGTATTTAGGCATTAGCATTACCATGGACCTTCTAAACAAGAGCGGTGACGCACTTGCATTTATCGAACGCGCCATTGAAATTGAACCTGAAAACCCGGATTACTATCTTTTTCAAATGGAGTTTCTGAAGAAGTTGAACCGTTTGGATGAGGCCGAGGCAATTGCAGAAGCGGTAATGGTGAAGTTTCCGGAGAATGATGATTTGTGGCTCGACTATTCCGATATTTTTTTCCAACGCGGAGAATTTGAGAAAGCGCTATCCATTTTGCAAGTAGGCTGGCAACATTGCCCTCAAAGCAACGACATCGGATTCAGACAAGTGGCCTATCTGCATCAGTCCGGCAAGCAGAAAGACGCCGAAGAATTAATGTTTCGCATGGCTCTGCGTCATCCGGATGGGCTGAACGATTTGGAAGAGTACTATCCTGAAATCAAACAGAATTTACTTTACATAGAACTGCGTAAACAGCTTTTAAGCTGATCCAAACACCGCAATACATAAGAACACACGGAGCTTATGCAAATCGTTGCATATTTGCGCCATTGTTAACTAACGAATGAATTTCAAACTCAAAAATATTCCCGAAAGGACTAAAAAAAGTCGTAATTCCGGTCTCACGATGGTGATGGACAAGGGCCTCAGCCTTCGTCAAGCAGAAGATTTGATTGATAGTGCAGGAGATCAGGTGGACATTGTCAAACTGGGATTCGGCACCTCTGCCTTTGCCCCCAACGTAAAGGAGAAGGTAAAACTTTATAAGAAAGCCAATATGCGCGTCTATGTCGGCGGCACTTTGTTCGAGGCGTTTTATGTGCGCGGGCAAGTGGACGACTACAAGAAGTATATCGATGGACTCGGATTGGACACGGTAGAAATTTCTGACGGAAGCATGTTTATTCCGCACGAGAAGAAGTGCGAGGTTATCAGCACTTTTGCAAAAAACTATAAGGTCCTGTCAGAGGTTGGATCGAAGGAAGAGGGAATACTCATTTCTCCGGCGCGCTGGATAAAAATGATGCAGCACGAATTGGCTGCAGGCTCTTGGAAGGTAATCGCCGAAGCGCGTGAAAGCGGCACAGTAGGCATCTATCGCCCCAATGGACAAGCACACGTATTGCTGATCAACAAGATTATCAAGAACGTTAAGCCGGAAGACATTTTATGGGAAGCACCTAAAAAACCACAACAGGTTTATTTCATAAAACAATTTGGCGCAAATGTCAACTTGGGAAACATCGCCGAAAACGAAGTCATACCACTCGAATGCTTGCGCCTAGGACTGAGGGGAGATACCTTTTTTGATTTCTTACCGGAAAGCACCGTCAACAAATTCAAGACATGACCGATACCATGCAATTTATCCTTCCTGCAGAGCTGGCTGAATGGCGCGCCGGCAATAAAGAACACCAGCTCATCGATGTGCGAGAGGATTACGAAGTTCAGACCTGTTCTATTTCTGGCCAACATATTCCCATGGCAGAAATTACTCAGCGATTCAGCGAAATACGTAAAGATGTGCCGGTAGTCATTCATTGCAAGTCAGGTCGGCGGTCCGAGGCTGTGGCTGAGTATCTGCAACGTCACGGATATTCGAACATTTATTCACTCAGCGGGGGCATTCTAGCATGGATCGACACCATCGATACTTCTTTAGAGCGCTACTGATTCATTTGAGCTTGGGATTGGCCGCATGGCGATTCTTATCACGACCGGTCTTCTTTTCAATTGAGCGCTGCAAAGCCTCGTTTAGATTCACTCCCGTTTGATTAGCCAAGCATATCAAGACAAATAACACGTCGGCCATTTCATCGCCCAATACCTTTTCGCTATCCGACGGTTTTTCACTTTGCTCACCGTACCTGCGCGCGATAATTCTGGCAACTTCCCCCACCTCTTCCGTAAGCAAGGCCATATTGGTCAGCTCATTGAAGTAGCGAACCCCAATTGTTTTTATCCACTCATCGACGACTTGCTGGGCCTCACTCAGTGTCCATTCCTCCATTAATGCTGTTTGTATCATGATGATTCAAAAATAGAGGAGAAAAACAGACACCCTAGAAATAGTGGCTATTCCATAAATGCACTCGAATAAACAAAGGGGTGTTAGCACATTCATTTTCGAGCATGCATTCTTGAAGTAGAATCCATTTGATTTGGAACTGATATGGTGTATTGATTTGAAACCTAATACTCCTTTTCTAAAACCAAGTTCAGTAATTAAAGTGTATCTCCACATGAAGACCTTTTTGCGCATTGCATTCTTACTGGGAATAATCCTCGTAAATGGCGTTTATGCACATTCCCAAACCTTTTCCAACGTAGCCTCTACTGTTGGTTTGGCGACCGCCGGTGCGAAAGATGCCGGAGTATGTTGGGCCGATTTCAATAATGATGGATTCTTGGATCTGGTTGTCAATACCGAAAGCGCCTCAGCGGGAAGTCGGTTATACTTCTCCAACTCCGCAACATCCTTCTCCGATGTTACATCCACCCATGCGCAAGGGCTTCCACTCACCATTAAAGAGCGCTCTGCGGTAGCAGCCGACTTAAACAATGATGGTTTTAACGACTTCATCGTTAATACATTCAACCGCATAGAAGTATATATTAATAAAGGTCCTTCGGCAACACCAGCATACAGCTTCGGAACTTCGATACAAGCTCCCAACCAAACCATCAGCTCCATTTCGGGTGGTATTAATGCAGAAGGTATCTTGCTGGTTGACTACGACAACGATGGCGACATCGATATGATTGTAGACGATCATGCGTTTGGCGTAGATATACTTTCCAACAATGGTTCCGGTCAGTTTTCCGCCGTCGATAATGCAAGCACGGGGCTTCCTACGGGTGGTACAACGGGAGATTATGCTGCAGCAGGTGACTTCAACGGAGATGGATTCGTTGATATATCTGTACGTCGTCAATCTTCAGGCGACATCTTCCAAAACAATGGCGACGGCACATTCACCGAAAATGCATTCGATCAAAATGCTGTGAACAGCAACAAGGGCGGTGTTCTTTGGGCCGATTTCGATAACGATGGTGACCTCGATTTGTTCTGGTGTGATAATGGGACCAACCAAATATGGCGCAACAATAATGGCACTTTCGTAGCAACAGGAGAACCGGCAACCTCTTCAGCGGTGAGTCTCGCTTCGGCGAATATCGATGGAGTTACCGCGGGTGATATCGACAACGATGGCGACATCGACTTGTATTTAGCCAATGTCTTTACTTCCGGTTTTCTATTTATCAATGAAGATCCTGTATCACTGCAGTTTTCTCGTCCTACCTCACCAGTAAACCTGGGTATCAATCCATCTGCGGATGCTAACTGTGTTTCATTGGTCGATTACGATAATGACGGTGACCTCGATTTATATGCAAGCATGGATAATAGCGCCAACCAGCTTTGGCAAAACAACCTCAACGATAATCAATACCTAAAAGTAAATGTTCGTTGGGATTTAGGCGGAGGAGCCACCGCAATAGCAAATGGCGCAACTGCTGAACTAATCGATTGCAGTTTAAATGCTGTTTCGTATAAATCTACCGTTGGCGCAGGTGAAGGCTATGGCGGATTTGGTAATGCTGTATTGCACTTCGGGGGTGTAAATCCGAACTCCGTTGCCTTTGTAAGAGTAACCTATCCCGTGCGAAATGGAAGCTCAGCTTCTGTTATTGTAGTAGTTACTCCGAGCAGCGAGCCAAACCAAACCATTACCGTACTGAATACAGATAGCTCAGATACTCTGCCATGTACGAATATTGCACCAGTAGCAAATGATGATAGCGAAACCACAACCGCCGGTTTCGCAGTAACATTAACTGATATCACGGCCAACGACACCGATGTAGATGGAACCATCGATATAGCATCCGTTGACCTCGACCCATCAACACCCGGAACGCAATCGTCACTTACTACGGCAGCAGGCGATTGGTCCTACGTCACGACTAATGGAGCAATCACCTACACTCCGGCAGCCGGATTCAGCGGCACCGCAAGCATTGTCTACACCGTTAATGACGATGACGGGGCAACTTCCAATGAAGCTACCATTACCGTTACGGTTACACTCGTGATTGTGGATACTGATGGCGATGGAATCAATGATGGCGATGAAACTGCAGGCGGTTCAGACCCTAACGACCCATGCGATCCGAATATTAACGCATTGGGCACCAACGACTGTGATAATGACGGTCTAACCAACGACCAGGAAATTCTCGCAGGTACATTGAACGATAACCCCGATACAGACGGTGATGGAACTAACGATGGTGATGAAGTGACCGGCTCATCTGATCCGCTCGATTCTTGCGACCCGAACATCAATGCGCTCGGTTCAAATGATTGTGATAATGATGGACTCACAAATGACCAGGAAATTACAGCAGGCACGCTGAATGATAATCCGGATACAGATGGTGATGGAATAAATGACGGCGCAGAAGTCGTGGGTTCTTCGGATCCGCTCAATTCGTGTGACCCCGATATCAATGCTCTAAGCACAAATGACTGTGATAGCGACGGATTAACAAACGATGAAGAAATTACCGCCGGAACACTCAACGATAATCCGGACACCGATGGTGACGGAATAAACGATGGAACCGAGGTAACCGGCGCATCAGATCCTCTTAATTCTTGCGATCCCAACGTAGGCGCAATCGGCTCGAACGACTGTGATAACGACGGATTAACGAATGACGAGGAAATCACGGCAGGTACACTCAATGACAACCCGGACACCGACGAAGACGGAATCAACGACGGAGACGAGGTTGACAATGGAACCAATCCAACAGACGCTTGTGACCCAAGCCCTATCGCTTTGGGTACAGCCGACTGCGACAACGACGGGTTAACAACCGATGATGAAAGCGCATTAGGAACCGATCCAACGAACCCGGATACGGATGGTGATGGCCTGAATGATGGCAATGAAGTAGCCGGAGGAAGTGATCCTCTCAACGGCTGCGATCCAATAAGCACAGGACCGGGTGCCAACGACTGCGATAATGATGGCTTGACCAACGACGCTGAAATTACCTTGGGTACAGACCCCAACAACCCGGATACCGATAATGACAGCTTGAATGATGGTGACGAAGTAGCCGGTGGATCTTCACCTTTCGATCCATGCGATCCAAACATCAGTGCGTTAGGTTCTGCAGATTGCGATGGCGATAACCTTGATAATGATGGTGAGATTCTAGCGGGCACCGACAACAATAATCCTGATACAGACGAAGATGGTGTCATTGATGGCGATGAAGTGCTGAACGGAAGTGATCCGCTCGACTCATGTTCACCGAATGCGGGCGCATTAGGAACGAACGATTGCGATGGAGATGGTTTGAATAACGATGATGAAACATTCAACGGCACCGACCCCGCTAACCCTGATACCGATGAAGACGGCATCAACGATGGAGATGAAGTGAACAATGGAAGTAACCCAACGGAACCCTGTGACCCCAATCCTGCTGCACTTGGTACTACGGATTGTGATAGCGATGGATTAACTGCAGATGAAGAAAGTGCTGTAGGAACAGACCCGAGCAATCCGGATACAGATGGCGATATAATTAACGATGGTGATGAGGTAGCAGGTGGAAGCGATCCTTTGAACTCATGCGATCCGAATAGCTCAGGAATAGGCTCAAATGATTGTGACAGCGATGGCTTGACCAATGACGAGGAAGCCACCTTAGGAACAGATCCAAACAACCCGGATACCGATAGCGATGCCTTGAATGATGGTGATGAAGTAACGGGCGGATCTTCTCCGTTCGATCCTTGTGATCCAAACATCAATGCACTAGGCACTGCCGATTGTGATGGTGATAATCTCGATAACGACGGTGAAATACTAGCCGGAACAGATAACAACAATCCCGACACAGACAGCGATGGCGTAATAGATGGGGATGAAGTTTTAAACGGCACGGATCCGCTAAACTCATGTGATCCGAATGCGGGTGCTCTCGGATTCGACGATTGTGATGGTGACGGTCTAATAAACGATGATGAAACATTCAATGGCACCGACCCTGCCAACCCTGATACAGACGAGGATGGAATTAACGATGGAGATGAGGTTAACAATGGCAGTAATCCTACAGAGCCATGCGACCCTAACCCCACAGCTGTTGGAACAGCTGATTGCGACAGCGATGGTTTAACAACAGATGAAGAAACCACTCTAGGCACCGACCCAACCAACCCGGATACTGACGGAGATACACTGAATGATGGTGATGAGGTAGCTGGAGGCAGTGATCCACTGAATTCTTGTGATCCTGTTAGCACCGGTTTAGGTACCGATGACTGTGATCAAGACGGATTGACCAATGACCAAGAAGCTGCCATTGGCACCGACCCAAACAATCCGGATACGGATGGTGACAGCGAAAATGATGGTGATGAGGTAAACAATGGTTCTTCGCCATTCGATCCGTGCGACCCCAATATCAATGCCGTGGGCACTGCGGATTGCGATGGTGATAACCTGGATAATGATGGAGAAATTCTGGCCGGTACCGACAATAACAATCCGGATACCGATAATGACGGTGTAATTGACGGTGACGAGGTATTGAACGGCAGCGATCCGCTCGACTCTTGCTCACCGAATGGAAGTGCTGTTGGAACGAATGACTGCGATAATGACGGGCTCATAACGGATGAGGAAACATTCAATGGAACAGACCCCACTAACCCTGATACCGATAGCGATGGCATCAATGATGGTGACGAAGTAAACAATGGAAGTAACCCAACCGATCCATGCGATCCTAATCCGGTGGCTTTGGGGTCATCCGATTGCGATAATGACGGCTTGACGACAGATGAAGAAGCCGCATTGGGCACAGACCCAACTAATCCGGATACAGATGGCGATACGTTCAATGACGGTGATGAAGTTGCAAGCGGAACGAATCCTCTCAATGCTTGCGACCCGGTTAACAGTGAATTGGGTACCGACGACTGTGACCTCGATGGCTTAACGAACGATGAAGAAGCCACCATTGGAACAGACCCTAACAATCCGGATACGGATGGTGATGGCGAAAACGATGGGGATGAGGTTAATAATGGTTCTTCACCATTTGATCCCTGCGATCCGAACATCAACGCTGTAGGAACAGCAGACTGTGATGGTGACAACCTGGACAATGATGGTGAAATATTGGCCGGTACAGACAATAACAATCCGGATACCGATAATGATGGAGTTATTGACGGTGACGAAGTTTTGAATGGTACCGATCCGCTCGACTCTTGCTCACCCAACGCGGATGCGGTTGGAACCAATGACTGTGACAACGATGGACTAACAACCGATGAAGAAACATTCAACGGAACGGATTCTACCAACCCAGATACAGACGGTGATGGAATCAACGATGGAGATGAGGTAAACAACGGCAGCAATCCTATTGAACCATGTGATCCGAATCCGGCTGCAATTGGCACAGCTGATTGTGATGGAGACGGTTTGACCGCCGATGAAGAAGGAAGCATAGGCACAGATCCCGGCAACGCGGATACAGATGGCGATACTTTTAGTGATGGTGACGAAGTAGCAGGTGGTAGCGATCCGCTCAATGCTTGTGAACCGGTTAACTCAGGTCTGGGAACAGATGACTGTGACGTGGATGGATTGACCAACGATGAAGAAGTAGCCATAGGAACCGATCCCAATAACGCGGATACAGATAGTGACGGAATCAATGATGGAGACGAAGTAAATAATGCTTCTGATCCGATTAATCCTTGCGATCCCGATCCTATCGCCGTTGGCTCAGCAGATTGTGATAACGACGGCTTAACTGCAGACGAGGAGGGGGCTTTAGGAACTGACCCGAACAATCCCGACACAGATGGCGATACCCTAAACGACGGCGATGAAGTAGCCGGTGGCAGCGATCCTCTGAACGCTTGTGATCCTGTAAGTACCGGTCTGGGTAATGATGACTGCGATCTCGATGGCTTGACCAACGATGAGGAAGCATCCATCGGAACCGATCCAAATGATGCAGATACAGATGATGACGGATTCAACGACGGAGATGAAGTTAATGGTGGGTCATCACCTTTCGATCCGTGTGACCCTGAATTCAGCGCTATTGGAACAGCAGACTGCGACGGAGACAACCTGGATAATGATGGTGAAATACTCGCCGGTACCGACAACACGAATCCGGATACAGATAACGACGGTGTAATCGATGGTGAGGAAGTACTCACCGGAAGCGATCCGCTCGACTCTTGCTCTCCCAATGCAGGTGCAGTGGGCATTAATGACTGCGATAACGACGGATTAACTACCGACGATGAATTATTCAATGGAACTGATCCTGCCAATCCCGATACAGATGGCGATGGTCTAACGGACGGCAATGAAATAGCAGGTGGTAGCAATCCTCTTGATCCATGCGATCCTGATGCTAGCAATTGCAATGTGCCCGTAGCAAATGATGATGAAACAACTACCGGTCTGAACACCACCATACCTATTGATGTGCTCATCAATGATGATTTTGGTCCGAATGGACCAGGTGTGGGCATTACCATAATTCTTGTAGAGCAAGGAACAGCAACCGTAAATGATGCCGGTACACCCGACGATGTAACAGACGACTTTGTTGAATATACTCCTAGCGTAGGATTCTCCGGAATAGACATACTCACCTACTCTATCTGTGACGCAACGGGTATATGCGATGATGCAATAGTATTCATTACCGTATTGAACTCAGCTCCACCAGTTGCAGGAGATGACGAGTACATAACCGATGAGGATACTGCCATTACCGGAAACGTTGGCGATAACGACACAGATCCGGAAGGCTTGTCCCTGAACTTTACATTGCTAACGGCGCCAGCAAACGGTGTTGCGGAATTACTTCCGGACGGATCATTCACATACACTCCTGATCTAAACTTCAACGGAGGCGATTCCTTCACTTACACCGTATGTGATTCAGTGGGTGCATGCTCAGTGGCTAATGTGACAATCACAGTATTGCCGATTGGAGATCTACCACAAGCCAATGATGACAGCGAAGTGACAGATGAAAACACATCCGTAAGTGGCAACGTGACATTCAACGACGTAGAACCCGATGGTGATATTGTAACCGTTACTGTCGCCAGCGATGTAAGCAATGGAACGCTAACACTGAATGAAGACGGAACATTCACCTATACTCCTACTACCGATTTCACAGGAACCGATAGTTTCGAATATAGTCTCTGTGATGCGGATGGGTGTGACAGCGCAATCGTAACAATTACTATTCTGGACGTGAATGATGCACCAATTGCAGGTGATGATGATTACGTGACCGATGAAGACACCGCTGTAACAGGAAACGTAGGAGATAACGATAGTGATCCTGAAGGTTCGACCTTATCCTATACATTGCTTGCGGCTCCTTCAAACGGTGTGCTGGAATTCAATACAGACGGTTCATTCACCTATACTCCGGATCTTAACTTCAACGGAGGTGACATATTCACCTATACCGCATGTGATGATGCCGGCTCTTGTTCAGAAGCTACTGTAACAATTACTATTCTGCCTATTGGCGATCTGCCTCAGGCTAATGATGACAACGAGGTAACAGAACAAAATACAGCATTAAGTGGGAACGTAACAACAAACGATACTGAGGTAGATGGTGATGTTACTACAGTTGCACTCGTGAGTGATGTAAGCAATGGTACACTCATACTTAATGAGGACGGCTCCTTTACATATACTCCGAACACCGATTTCCTTGGTACAGATAGTTTCGAATATGAACTTTGTGATGGCGATGGATGTGACAATGCCATCGTTACAATTAACGTTCAAGAACCCAATGATCCACCTGTTGCAGAGGATGATAACTTCACAACGGATGAAGATACTGTCCTCAATGCATCCGTAATAGACAATGACAGTGACCCGAATGGTGATGTCCTCACCTATTCAGTAGGAGCTACTACGGCCAATGGTACACTCGTATTTACAATAGACGGCACATTCGTATATACGCCTAATGCCAACTTCAACGGAACGGATACATTCACATACACTGCTTGCGATGACCAAGGAGAATGTGATGATGCGATTGTAACAATCATTGTCGAATCACTCAATGACATTCAGATTGCGATAAACGATACATTAACAACGTTCGTAGATACACCGGTAAGTGTGAACGTCATTGACAATGATTTGAATCCAGATGGTATACCGGTTACTACATTCATCGGAACTCAGCCACAAAACGGAAGTGTGACATTCTCAAGCACCGGCAACTTGGTATATTCACCAGATCCTGGCTTCGTGGGACTTGACTCACTCACCTACTTCCTTTGTAACGGCCAAGGAAACTGTCCATCAGCCACCGTTTACATCAATGTAGTAAACCCAAGTAACCCACCAGTCGCTGAAAATGATACGTATAACATATCAGAAAATGAAACATTATCTGATGATGCATCAATCAACGACAGTGATCCCGATGGCGATGTACTGACCTATAACCCTATTACTGAAACAACAGACGGAGTGTTTACCATGAATTCAGACGGAACATTTACGTTCGTTCCAACTCCTAACTTCTTCGGTACTGTTGTCATTGTATATGAAGCTTGCGATCCATCTGCTGTTTGTGATCAAGCAACTATTACCATTAACGTCTTCCCTATCAATAGCGCTCCGATCGCAGTGGATGATGAAGCCAACGTCAATATCAATGAAACATTCAACGGTGATGCCTCAGTAAACGACATTGAAACCGATGGTGACGCTATCACCTACACATTAGTTTCGGATGTTACCAACGGCACATTGACATTGAATGCAGACGGTAGCTACGTTTATACACCTGATACAGACTATCTCGGTCCGGACAGTTTCACATATAGTGTATGCGATTTCACTCCTCTTTGCGACACTGCAACTGTTTTCATAAATGTTGTAGAAGCGAATGGTGGGCCGATTGCCGAGGATGATCTATACATTATCGATGAAGACCAAGTGCTTACCGATAACGTGGGGACCAACGACAACGACCCGAATAACGATGCACTCACTTTTGATGTAACTTCCTTCCCTGTGAACGGCGAGTTGACATTCAACGCGGATGGCAGCTTCACCTATACCCCTAATGCTAACTTCAGTGGTGGTGATACCTTCAGTTATTCAGTTTGCGATCCGTCTGGAGTTTGTGACTACGCTGATGTATACATTACCATAATCAGTGTAGACGACGTGCCGGATGCAGTTGATGACTTCTTTGCCGCTGAGGAAGATGATACCGTTTCGAACACAGTTGCTACCAACGATAGTGATCCTGAAAATGATCCAATTATCTACTCATTGAACACCGATGTGTCTAATGGCACGCTGGTTTTCAATAGCGATGGTTCCTTCTCTTACACTCCGAACCAGAACTTCTTTGGAAGCGACACATTTGTCTATTACGCCTGCGATAACGCAGGATGTGATTCAGCCTTGGTAACCATCGATGTAGCACAGATCAATGATGGATTGCTAGCCGTCGATGATAACTACTCGGGGGTTCAAAACACGGATGTGGCCGGTGATGTATCAGAAAATGATATTGACATTGACGGCGATGTTCTCATCTTCACAATAACCAGTGGGCCAAGCTCAGGCACGCTGCAATTCAATGAAGATGGTACATTCATCTATACACCAAACCCAGGTTTCTCCGGTGTTGATTTCTTCGAGTATGAGGTATGTGATTCCGACTTCTGTGACATTGGTCTAGTGGTCATCAACATCACCGATCCAAATACAACGCCCGTAGGTGGTGATGACACGTTCACGGTAAACGAAGACGACATCCTAACAGGGAATGTGAGTGGAAATGATAGTGATGAAGATGGAGACGTACTTGTTTACTCACCCTTCGGTACAATCAATACACCAAACGGAACTGCTACCATGGAAGAAGATGGATCATTTACGTACGTGCCAGATCCAGACTTCTTCGGTGTAGATTCCTTTGAATACATTATTTGTGACGACAATGCCAATTGCGACACAGTTACTGTTACCATCAACGTTCTGCCAATCAACGATGCTCCATTGGCTATCGAAGATTACTACACGACCGATCAAAGTGTCTCCGTTGAGATGAACTTCGAACCCAACGATGTAGACTTCGATAACGATGCCTTGACGTATACAGTCATCGCCGGTCCATCGAATGGTACAATAACAATCATCGACGTGAATGGCGTCTTCTTGTATACGCCGAATGATGATTTCTGTGGATTTGACACATTGGTATATGAAGTAAATGACGGCAATGGCGGAATAGACCAAACTTCCGTCTATATCGAAGTTATCTGTGTACCGCAGATAGAAGCCATCAATGACCAGTATACAGTCAATGAAGACGAAACATTGAATGGAGATGTAAGCGAAAACGACACCAACACAGAGGGCTTTGTATACTCGGTAATCAGCGGTCCTACTCATGGCACGCTAACCATGAATGGCGATGGCACATTCACTTATACTCCGGACACCGATTACAATGGATTCGATGAATTTACCTATCAGGCGTGCGATGCAGATGGTAATTGCGTAACAGCTACCGTTACAATTATTGTGGCACCCGCCGGTGATGACACGCTTATCATAGTACCCGGATTCTCACCGAACGGAGACAACGTGAACGAGACCTTCCACATTGAAAATATTGACTCCTATCCTCAAAACAAGCTGATTATTTTCAATCGATGGGGCAACATTGTTTACGAGAAGTCCGGTTACAATACCACATCTGAGTGGAATGGTAATTCAGATGAAGATGGTACGATGGGTGATACCAAAGTACCGGAGGGAACTTACTTCTACATACTCGAAACAGGTCCATCCAGTGTGAATCCGAATAAACCGGAAGAGAACCTATCAGGCTTTATCGTAATTAAGTATTCGAACAATCAATAAACATGTATCAAATAGAAAGGACAATGAAAAACATCATGCACTTCAACAAAGCCCTCCTGATTGTATTCGGTATGGCTACATGTTTTGTGAGTAATGCTCAGTTTGATATCAACTTCACACAATACATGTTTAATGAGGCGATTATCAATCCGGGATACGCGGGTTCGAGGGAATGCTTATCGGGTACCATGCTGTATCGGCAGCAATGGGCAGGACTCGACGGAGCTCCCACAACAATTACCGGAAGTGTTCACTCGCCGCTTATGAACGGAAAATTGGGCGCGGGTATCAACTTCGTAAATGAGAAAATCGGTGTTTCTCAACGAACAGCGGTATCTGCGAATGGGGCGTACAGACTCGGTCTAAAGGATGCAACACTCGCCTTTGGCCTGCAGCTCGGACTAGTCAGCGTCAGCGAAAACCTTGGTCAACTGAATCTCCAGAATGATCAACAATTCATGATGAATAGTGGAAGACGTATGGCTCCTAACCTAGGCTTCGGTATGTTCTATAGCACCTCCAAATGGTATGGTGGATTGTCAATTCCAAGAATGATCTACAATCGAATAGATGTAGCCTCAGGTAATACCGAGGTCGAAAACTCATTTAATATTGGTTTCTTCCACTATTACCTCACGGGTGGTGGTGTCGTAGCACTGAACAACATGATAAAAATTCGTCCGAATGCCATGTTGAAAGTGGTCAAAGGTGCTCCTGCTCAATTGGACGTTAATGCAAACTTGCTTTTCAACGACTTTATCTGGGGCGGCCTTGGTTATCGTACCGGCGATGCGGTCAATTTTACTGCAGGCGCATTTATCAATAAGCAGTTGCGCATCGGTTATAGCTATGACTACACCCTCTCCATGCTTCAGAACTACAACACCGGATCTCATGAAATTATGATCGGGTATGATCTCAATTACTCTAAAGACAAATTGGTTTCACCCCGATACTTCTAATTCCTGTAAACATGACAACAAGACACACCCTACTCCTTATACTCATTGGATTGCTGTTCAATACGGCATCACTGGCGCAAATTGCTCAGGGAAACAAAGCGTATGAGCGCATGGCTTATAACAGTGCCATTAGTTATTATGAACGCGGATTAGAAAAAGACACCGCTAACATGGCTGCCTGGGCAAAGCTCGCCGATTGTTACAGGAGAGTGAACAATCCAGTAAACGCCTCCAAAGTATATGGTATGATTGTACGTTCTGGCACGGCAAGCATCAGCGAACATTATTACTACATACTATCCTTGTTGCAAACAACCAAGTATGCGGAAGCGAATGCAGAAATCGCCAAGTTCTCCAATCAGTATAAAGGCGATTCAAGAATAGAATCACTTCAAGGATGTACCCGAAACCTGGATGAATACCTATTGAAGAAAAACACGTTTACAGTCAAGCCTATTAATCAGAACGGGCCTGCCTCAGATATATGCCCTGTGCCTTATGCAGATGGAATCGTGTTCATTAGCGATCGGGGTATAATTGGAATGAAAAAGGTATTGACCAGTGCCACCGATCGCGCTGTATATGCCCCCTTCTTCGCAAAAGGAACAAATGCTTCATTCAATGCAGCGGTTCCCTTCCAAACGTCAGCGAAGTCAGATTATCACAGCGGTCCTCTTACCTTCGATGGTAGTGGCAATACCATGATAATAACGCATAGTAATGTAGATGGAAATAAAACCTCTGAGGATGGCAACGGACTTGTGCGTTTATCCTTGCATTCATCCGTAAAAACAGAGAAGGGATGGGGCCCAGAGGCAGCACTTCCCTTCAACAATTCAGGATACTCGTGCATGCATCCAAGTCTTACCAAAGACGGCCAAACACTTTATTTCGCATCCGATATGCCCGGAGGACAAGGAGGAATAGACATTTGGAAAAGCAGCTGGTCAGGAACTGCTTGGGGCACGCCCGAGAATTTGGGCAATAAAGTGAATTCGATTGGTGACGATGTATTTCCATTTATCACAAGCGAAAACATTCTGTATTTCTCTTCTAATGGTTGGCCGGGTCTTGGTGGATTAGACATTTATATGAGCGAGCCTTCCGGCAACTCATGGAACCGCACCGAAAACCTTGGTTGCGACGTCAATTCATCGCACGATGACTTCGGATTCTGTTACATTGCTGAAAGCAAGTCGGGTTACTTCAGTAGTAACCGCAATAACCAAGGCTTGAATGATGACTTGTATTTCTATGAAAAAAATTGCACCAATGCGAACATTACCATTTCAGATACTGAAACGGGCAAACCAGTACCGGGTGCAACTGTAAAAATTATTGAAAACGGGACTGAAATCGGCAGCGTACTTACCGACGACACGGGCACAATTAACCGATGCCTCAACCCTTCACGCAATTACGAGTTCATAAGCAAGCGAGACAAATACAACGATGGCAAGGTTTCCCTTTCCAACACACAACTT
>Ga0315902_10001747_pt1 | contig 34571 bp, 34 predicted proteins | sample LakEriMetagenome_9_FD_203523 | JGI IMG/M metagenome (GOLD analysis project Ga0315902, IMG submission 203523) | Freshwater fungal communities from buoy surface, Lake Erie, Ohio, United States - Buoy 12 MA117 | ecosystem: Environmental > Aquatic > Freshwater > Lake > Lake biofilm | place: USA... | reverse complement strand
TGTAACCGGGGCGGCTACTTCCTGACCAGCTCGACGCGGCGGTTGCGGGCGCGGCCCTCGTCGGTCGAGTTGTCGGCCACCGGCTGCGTGTCGCCGAATCCGGAGGTGGTCAGTCGGCCCTCATCGATGCCGGCCTTCACCAGTGCGGCCTTCACGGCCGCCGCGCGTTCGCGCGACAGCGTCAGGTTGGCCGCCGCCGCGCCGACGTTGTCGGTGTGCCCCTGGATTTCGAGCGCGAGTTCACCGTCGGCCTTGAGGGCGTCGGCAATCATGGTGATCGTGGTCGCCGACGAAGGCTGGATGATCGCCTTGCCAGTGTCGAACAGGATGTCGCGGATGGCGACGCTGCCCGACGTCCTGATGGCCGCCGCCAGCGTGTCGGCGGTGAAGGTCACATCCTGCGCCATGGCTGATTCCTGCACGATTTCGAGCGTGTAGGACTCGCCGCTGTTGCTGACGCGCACTTCGAGCCAGAGGGTGCCGGCACCCTTCACGGGCAGCCGGGCGATGGTGGTGCCGCCGCTCGGATCGATCGCCTCGAGCAGCAGCGCGCCCCCGCGCTGCCGGATCAGGTTGGTGTAGTTGCGGCCAATCTGCAGCGGACCGGGCTTGCGGGCGCCTTCATTCAGGACGTACTGGATGCTCCAGTAGTGCCCCTCGACCTTGCGCGAGGGCTCGAGGCTGAAGTCGTAGGCCGAGAATTCCTGTTCGTCGTACGAATTGATGTAGAACCCCGGCATCCGCGAGAACACGGGATGGTCCTTCGACCCGTCGGCGTCGGCCTCCTGGGCGCGGGCGGGCACGGCGATGCCCAGCAGGACCAGCGCGGTGAACGAAAGGGCCAGCCGACGCAGTAATCCGACGCGGCCCATCAGCACAGGGGAGACACGCATGGCCCCAGCATTGCCATCGAGCCTGCCGTTGTCAACGGGGTAGGCGGCGCGACGAACCCGCTGCCGGACTGCGCCGGCGGTTGATGCCTTATGCGGGCACCAGCTGGTAGAAGACCAGCACCGCGTAGTCCCACACGAGGTGCGCCACCAGGGCCGCGACCACGCTGCCGGTGGCCACCCGGATGGCCGACCAGCAGAAGCCGGCGCCGAGGCAGGCCATGACAAGCGCTGGTGAGCCAATCGGCGCATGGGCGGCGGCGTAGAGCAGCGTCCCGACGAGAGTGGCGGCCAGGCGCGGCATCCGTGCCAGCAGCCCGCCCATGACGAGGCCCCGCCACACCAGTTCCTCGCCCACCACCACGATGGGCATCACGCCGATCGTGATGAACACGCCCGGGGAACGGAAGGCGGCATACAGCTGTTCGACGTCTGGACGCAGGGAGGGAAACGCCTGCGTGACCGGACCGTAAAGCGCGACGGTCCCGGCGGCCATCACCAGGCCGGCGGCACTGCCGGCCGGCAGCCACCGCAGGTGCGGCGCTTCCCCCAGGACTTGACGACCGAGATGCCGCAGCGTGGCGAGGCCGAGGATGACGGCCATCGGGCCGACCGAGAGCCAGATGCCCAGCCACTGCGAGCCGAAGGCGGCGAGAGCCCACAGGACCACCGAGATTGCGATGACGCGGCCTCGTGACACGCCAGGGGTCGCCGGAGCCGTCGCCGAGAGCAGACGCTCGATGCGTCCCCAGATGCCGGGGACCGGGCCTTCTGCGGCTGCGCGCGTGATGGCCCGCCGTGCCGCTTCGTTGAAGTCGAGCAGGTGGTCGTGGCCGATGCGATGCCAGTAGTCGCCCGAGGAGGCGAGCAGGTCGGTCTTGAGGCCGACCACCACCTCGCGCGCCACCGCCCATTCGGCGCGCGTGACAAAGCGCACCCAGTGCGACGAGAGGCGCGGTGACAGGAACGGCACGCTGATCATCAGCGGCTGCCGCACGCCCAGAACGCGGGCGGTGCGCTCGAGAATGTCGCGGCCTGACAGCGTGTCGGGCCCCGGGATGTCGCACCACTGGCTGGCCGGGAGGGGCATGTCGAGCCCCCGCACCAGCGCCACCACCACATCGTCAATGGCGACCGGCTGTGTGCGTGACTTGAGCCAGCGGGGCAGGACCATAACGGGCAGCCGCGCCGCCAGGTCGCGCACCATGAGCCAGCTGAGGCTGCCGTGGCCGATGATCATGCTTGCGCGCAGTTCGAGGGTCGGGACGGTGCCTGCGCGCAGCACGGCGCCCACCTCCTCGCGGCTCCGCAGGTGCTCGGAGGCATCGCGTGGGGCGGCCACGCCGCCGAGATAGACGATGCGCTGAAGGCCGGCAGCGGCCGCCGACTCGCTGAAGAGGCGCGCCTGCGTCAGTTCGGCGTCGCGATAGTTGCCGGCGTGCGAGGCCATGCCGTGGACGAGGTAGAGCGCCGACTCACAGCCCTCGAGCGCGAGGGCGACCGAGGCGGGTTCAGAGACGTCGAGTGCCACCCACGTGCGGTCGGGCCAGCGTCGAGCGGCGGCCGCGGGATCGCGGCTCGCACAGCGCACCGTCCACCCGGCGGCAACCAGGGCGGGATACACAGCCTGCCCGACAAACCCGGTGGCACCGGTCAGGAGCAGCGTGCGGGACGTGGGCAGCGAAGGGTTAGGCACTGTCCGTTAGACGCTCCCCGGATGACGATCGACCCGCCCGGTGTCTCCTCGGTGATGCGGCCGTGCCGCATCTCGACCGGGGATCGGACCAACAGCCGTTTGCCGTACACTGGTCATGTCCATGCAGAAACTGACCTTCCTCTTCCTGAGTGCGCTGCTGGCGGTGACGCTGTCGGCGTGCGGAGAAACGAGTCCCGTGATCATGCCGTTTGCCACCACTGATGTCACTGTCGGAACCGGTCGCGAAGCCCAGCCGGGCAACAGCGTGGTCGTGCACTATACCGGCTGGCTGTATGACGCAGCGACGACGGATCACCGCGGCACCAAGTTCGACAGCTCGACAGATCGCAACGAGCCGTTCGAGTTCGGCCTCGGGGCCGGGATGGTCATCCGCGGCTGGGACGAAGGCGTGAAGGGCATGAAGGTCGGCGGCAAGCGGATGCTGACCATTCCACCCGACATGGGCTACGGCTCGCGCGGGGCAGGCGGCGTCATTCCCCCCAATGCCACCCTGCTGTTCGAAGTGGAACTGCTCGACGTCCGCTAGGCGGGCCGGGTCCTTGCGGTGACGTGCCGGCATGTCGGCCGCTGCGGCGGATGCAGCGTGCCGGATGTTCCGTACGCTGCGCAGCTGCGGCGCAAGCGTGCACAGCTGCAGGCGTGGTTTCCCGACCTGCCGATCGGCGAGGTGTCGGCGTCTCCGCAGGTGTGGGGCTTCCGGCACAAGGTGGCCTTTGCGTTTGCCCCGCACACGGGCAGCGCCGATCTGGTGATGGGTCACTTCCAGGCGGGATCGCAGCGGGTGATGCGCATCGACGAGTGTCCGGTGCACAGCGCCCGGAGCAACCGCCTGGCGTTTGCACTGCGCGATGCCCTGGCGCGCGGACGCGTACCGCCGGGCGTGCTGCGCCATGTGCTTGTCCGGACATCGGATGACGAGCGCGAGGCGGTGGTGATGCTGGTGGTGACGGCCAACCATCCCTCGCTGCGCGGGCCGGTGCGGGCGTTTCTCGAGGGGGTCGAGCGCCCCGACGGGTTCCTGCTCAACATTCACGATCGCCCAGGGCCGTTCATGGTGGGGCCGACGACGATGCGGCTGGGAGGCCATGGGCACGTGCGGGAAGTGGTGCACGACACGGTGTTCCAGGTGGCGCCGACGGCGTTCTTCCAGACCAATGTCGGGGCAGCCCGGGTGCTGGTGTCGACGGTGCTCGAGGCCGTCGGTGCAGCGCACGAGGTGCTGGACCTCTACTCGGGGAGCGGGCTGTTTTCGCTGCCGCTGGCGCGGCAGGGGGCCCGCGTCGTGGCCGTCGAGGAAAACCGTCAGGCGGTGGCTGATGCGCGCGAGAACCTCCGCCTGAATGGCCTGCGCGCCGACGCCGTGCGGCTGATCGCGGCCCGGACCGAAGAGGCGCTGGGGCGCCTGTCGCGCCGCGACTGGGATGCGGTGATTCTCGACCCGCCGCGGCAGGGGTGCGCGCCCCGTGTGATTGATGCGGTGTGCGCCCTTGCGCCCGCACGCGTGGTGTATGTCTCGTGTGCGCCCGGCCAGCTCGCCGACGAGCGCCTGCTGTTTGCACGGCGGGGCTATGCGCTGACCGGCGTGCGGGGCATCGACATGTTTCCCCACACCGATCACCTCGAGGCGGTGGCGGTGCTGACGCCGACGCCAGCCCCCAAGGAGTTCTCCCGTGACCACCGACGCACAGACCCCCGTCCCGATCCGTCCCGCCTCAACCGTCGTCGTCGTGCGCCCCGGCGCCACGGCGGTGCCTGAGGTGCTGCTGCTGCGGCGGACGGATCGCGTGGCCTTCATGGCGGGGGCCCATGTGTTTCCGGGCGGGCGCGTGGATGATGCCGACCATGCGGCGGTGATCGCCGCGGCGTTCCTGCAGCAGCCGCCGCGGTTTTCCGACCTGTCGGTGCACGAGGAACTGCCGTTTCGCGTGGCGGCCGTGCGTGAACTGCATGAAGAGGCGGGGCTCGTGGTCGACGTCGACGCCCTGCACCCGATTGCCCATTGGGTGACGCCGGCGATTGAGATTCGCCGGTTCGACACGCGGTTCTACCTGGCGGTGGTGCCCGAGGGGCAGCGCGCCGTGGAGGACATGGGGGAGATCACCGCGCATGCGTGGCTGACGCCGGGCGAGGCGCTGGAGCGGGCCCAGGCGGGCGAGATTCAGCTGCCCCCGCCAACGTGGACGACGCTCCGCCAGATTGAGCAGCGCGGTGGGCTGCCCGAGGTGCTGGCCTGGGCGCAGGCCAAGCCGATCGTCCGCGTCTCGCCGGCGCTGCTCGATCCGCTGCCAACGGGGGAACGGGTGCTGGCGCTGCCGGGTGATCCGGCCGTGCCGATGGTGGAGGGGTGGGACGTGCCGCCGGAAACGCGTTTCGTGATGCGCGAGGGGCAGGGCTGGCTGCCGGTGCGGCCCTAGGCTGAGGGGCGCGGCCGCCGCGAGTCGGGCTCGCGGCGGTGCGTCAGGCTGCGGTCAGCTCGTGGCGGTCAGGTCGGGAAAGGCCTGGGCGATGAAATCGTCCTCGGGCAGGCCGCCAAGAATTTCGACCGAGTCGTTGATGATGGTCTTCGGGACGCCGGTGACCCGGTAGCGCCGCGACAGATCCATGAATTCCTGCGCCTCCACGGCCGTGGCCGTGATGTGCGGGTTGCTGAACGCCATCTTCATTGCGAGGACGACCGCCCTCGGGCAGTGCGGTCAAGTCGGGGTACTGAAGACCTTGATGGCCGTCGGGGTGCTGACGCGCGCCAGCGTGTCGACGCTGGCCTGCGTGAGGTCGACCTCGCCGGTGCCGGCGAGGAGCACCGATTCGACCAGCGGCACGAACTCGTAGCCCATCGGGGCACCAAGGAAACGCATGCGGGTGTCTTCCCCGTTGCGGAGGATGACGATGCAGGGCGCGTGTTCCACGCCGTAGCGGGTGCGGTCGTCGGTGTCGAGGACGAAGTTCTTCTCGACGACGTGGACCTTGTCGTTGAGGCTGGCGATTTCGTCGAGCACCTGCTTGGCGATGGGTCCGCTTTCCGAGCCGCCGAAGGCCTGGGTGAAGAGGAGCAGATCGACCGACGCGGTGATGGGCTGCAGATGCTGCCGGAGGATGGCGGCATCGTTGTCGGAGAGCAGAGGCATCTGTCGATTATAGGGGCGGGTCTGCGGGCCGCGGGTCAGAACTTGAACAGGTCGTCGAAGGCCTTGCGTGCGGAGGAGGAGGCGGGGCGGTCGTGGTCGCGGCGGGGTGCCCCCGGGGGCGTGGCGGCGGCGGCAGAGGTTTCGCGTTCCCAGCTGGTGCGGGCCTCGAAGAGGGGGCACTCGTTGGCGGCGTCCTTGGGGCTGACGCGGACCGTGAGGGGGCGACTGCATTCGAAGCGCGCGGCCGGGTCGAAGTGGGTGCACTGGACGCAGGCGTGGAGGGCCTGCTGGCACTTCGGGCAGGTGCTGCGCGAGAGGACCTGGGGGTCGACGAGGGTGCCGCAGCGGGCGCAGCGGGCGACTTCGTGGTGGCCCATCATGCGGGGATTGCGGGCGCCGTCGGCGGAGATGCGGCGGGCGCCGGCGGGGGCGCCCGGGGGGCGTTCGGGTCTGGGCGTGTGCGCGGGCCGGGCGGGATCTGCGGGCCGGCGGTCGCCGGGGCGGTCCTGATATCCGCGCTGTGAGTATTTGCGGTCGCTCATGAGTGTGAGGCGGGGAGACTGTAGCAGAGAAACGCTGGCAGGTGTGTGTCTGTCGTCTTCCTACAACACGTAGAGCTTAGGGCATTTACCAAACACAACATCTCGTTTCCCGTCGATTCATGACGCGTCAACTGTCGCTGCAAAGCCTTGGTATGACGTCGCTTAGGGGCGGTGAGTTCCTTGAATGCCTGTGGTCTCTGTGATAAAACTTTGCTTGCGAATTTTTTCACAATTGGACCCAACCGCCCTGGAACCGGTATCGGTATCGGACCTGGGGTGACGCGGGGGTGAGCAGGGGACATGCAGGTATTCCCGAAGAGCGCCAATTTCACGTCGCGAAGCAGTCTGGTGGTGGTGTTGCTGGTACTCGCGACACTGGGCTGGGTTGTGCTGACCCTTCAACGGTCAGACTTCGTCACCACGGCCAACCGGAACGTCGAGCAGCCGCAGGTGCAGTTCAGCCACCAGCACCACGTGGGTGGGGTTGGCATTGACTGCCGCTACTGCCACTCGTCGGTCGAGTCGACGGCGTCGGCGGGCATTCCGCCGACCAAGACGTGCATCAACTGCCACTCGCAGATCTGGTCGACCAGCCCCTATCTGGAGCCGGTGCGTGCGAGCTTCCGCGACAACAAGCCGCTGCAGTGGATTCGCGTGCACGACCTGCCGGACTTCGTGTACTTCAACCACGGCATCCACGTGAAGCAGGGCGTGGGCTGCGAGACGTGCCACGGCCGCATCGACCGGATGCCGATTGTGTTCCAGAAGAACACGCTGCAGATGGAATGGTGCCTCGACTGTCACCGCGATCCGTCGCGCTATGTGCGGCCGCGGGATCAGATTACGACCATGGGGTATACGCCGGCCGTGCCGCAGTCGGAGCTGGGGCCGCAGCTGGTGAAGCAGTACAACATCGCGGGCGTCGAGCACATGACCAGCTGCTCGGTGTGCCACCGCTAGTCGGCGTGAGGCCCTCGTGAAGGACGACATGAGCGCAGAAGTCTTCGATATCACGGCGGTTCGCGCCCGGCTGGCCGAGGCAGGTGGCCCCCAGTTCTGGCGCAGCCTCGACTCGGTGGCCGAGACGCCCGAGTTTCAGGCCTTTGTGCACCGCGAGTTTCCGGCGGCCGCCTCCGAGTTTGACGACCCGGTGGGGCGGCGTGGCTTCCTCAAGCTGATGAGCGCCTCGCTGGCGCTGGCGGGCGTGAGCGCCTGCACGGTGCAGCCGCAGGAGCTGATTGTCCCGTATGTGCGGCAGCCTGAAGAGGAGCTGCCGGGCAAGCCGCTGTTCTTCGCCACGGCGATGTCGCTCGGCGGCGTGGCCACGGGTCTTCTCGTCGAGAGCCACGAGGGCCGGCCGACCAAGATCGAGGGCAACCCCGAGCACCCGGGCAGCCTGGGCGCCACGGACATGTTCGCGCAGGGTTCGGTCCTCACGATGTATGACCCGGACCGGTCGCAGGCGATCGTCGAGCTGGGCACCATCCGGCCGTGGCCCGCGTTTGTGACGGCGATGAAGACGGCCCTCTCGGGCCAGTCGGCGTCGAAGGGCGCCGGCCTCCGCATCCTGACCGAGACGGTCAACTCGCCCACGCTGGCGTCGCAGATCCAGCAGGTGCTGTCGCAGTATCCCGAGGCGAAGTGGATTCAGTGGGATGCGCTGCCGCGAGACCATGCGCGCGCCGCCGCGCAGCAGTCGTTCAGTGCGGCGGTGGCCCCGCTGCCCGACTACGGCGCCGCCGACATCATCGTGTCGCTCGACAGCGACTTCCTCGCCGCCGAAGGTGGCGCGAACGTGCGTGCGGCACGCCAGTTCAGCCGGCGCCGCCGCGCCGAAGCCTCCTCTTCGCTCAACCGCCTCTATGTGGTCGAGTCGACGCTGAGCGTGACAGGGGGCAAGTCTGACCACCGTGTGCCGCTGAAGACCAGCCAGATCGACGCCTTTGCCCGCGCGCTGGCGGCCAAGGTGGGCGTGCCGGGCGTCTCAGGGACGGCCCCGGCAGGGACCGAGGCAGCCGTGGCGGCCATGGCCGCCGACCTGCAGGCTGCGCGCGGCAAGTCGCTGGTCGTCGTGGGCGATGCCCAACCGGTGGCCGTGCACATGCTCGCGCATGCCATCAACGACCTGCTGGGCAACGTGGGCCAGACGCTGACCTACGTGACGACGCCCGAGATTTCGGCCTCGTCGCAACTGGTGGACATGACGGCCCTGGCCCGTGACATGGCCGCCGGTCGCGTGCAGATGCTGCTCATGATTGGCGAGTCGAACCCGGTGCTGACCGCGCCGGCCGACCTCAAGTTTGCCGAGGCCCTCGGTCAGGTGCCGCTGCGCGTGCACTCGGGGCTGTTCGAGGACGAGACGGCAGCGCTGTCGCACTGGCATGTGCCCGGCACGCACTTCCTCGAAGAGTGGAGCGACGCGCGCACGGTCGACGGCACGGTCTCGATCGTGCAGCCGCTCATCCAGCCGATGTATGGCGGCAAGTCGGCGCACGAGGTGCTGGCGACGCTGTCGGACACGCCGGACCGTCAGGGCTACGAGTGGGTACGGACGTACTGGATGACGCAGCCGCAGGCGGGCGAGGCGGCGGGATTCGAGAAGGCCTGGCGCAAGTGGCTGCACGACGGCGTCGTGGCGGGCACGACGGCCCAGCCGCAGGCGGTGACGCTGGCGGCCGACTGGGCGTCGAAGCTGCCGGCGGCCTCGGCCGTGTCCGGCGTCGAGGTCACCTTCCGCCGCGACGACACGATTTACGACGGTCGCTACGCGAACAACGGCTGGATGCAGGAAATGCCCAAGCCGATGACCAAGCTGACCTGGGACAACGCCGTGCTGGTGTCGCCGGCCATGGCCGAGGCGCAGGGCCTGCGCAACGGCGATGTGCTCGAGCTGACGCAGGACGGACGGACGCTGCGGGCCCCGGCCTGGATTGCCCCGGGGCAGGCGGCCGACACGGTCTCGATCTCGCTGGGCTATGGACGCACCCGCGCGGGCCGCGTGGGCAACGGGACGGGCGTGAATGCCTACGCGCTGCGCGGCAGCGCGACGGCCTTCTTCGGGCCGGTCGAGGTGAAGAAGACCGGCGACGAATACCGGCTGGTCAGCACGCAGGACCACTGGACGCTGGAAGGCCGCAACATGGTGCGGTCGGCCACCGCGGCCGAGTATGCCCATGACCCCTCGTTCGTGAAGGGCATGGAGCACATGAAGCTGTCGGACAGCATCACGCTGCTGCCCGCCAAGGAGTATGCCGGCGTGGCCTGGGGCATGGCGATTGACATCAACGCCTGCACGGGCTGCGGGGCCTGCGTCGTGGCCTGCGTCGCCGAGAACAACATCCCGGTGGTCGGCAAGGATCAGGTCTCGCGCAACCGCGAGATGCACTGGCTGCGCATCGACCGCTACTTCTCGGGCGGCCTCGACAACCCCGACACCTACATGCAGCCGCTGCCCTGCCAGCAGTGCGAGAACGCTCCCTGCGAAGTGGTCTGCCCGGTGGCGGCGACGGTGCACAGCGCGGAAGGCCTAAACGACATGGTCTACAACCGCTGCGTGGGCACGCGCTACTGCTCGAACAACTGCCCCTACAAGGTGCGCCGGTTCAACTTCCTGCTCTATCAGGACTGGAACACGCCGCAGTACAAGTTCCAGCGCAACCCGGACGTCACGGTGCGCAGCCGCGGCGTCATGGAGAAGTGCACCTACTGCGTGCAGCGCATCAACGCGGCGCGCATCCAGGCCAAGCGCGAAGAGCGCGAGGTCCGCGATGGCGACGTCGTCACGGCGTGCCAGGCGGTCTGCCCGACCGAGGCCATTGCCTTCGGCAACATCAACGATCCGAACAGCCGGGTGGCGCGCCTGAAGGCCGGCCCGCTGAACTACTCGGTGCTGGCGGAACTCAACACCCGGCCGCGCACCACATATCTGGCGGCGGTCCGCAACCCGAACCCGGCGCTGCCGGCCAACCCGGGAGTGGGCGGGCACCACGCGACGACTGAGGCGCACGGCACGGCGGGCGAACACTGATGGCGAACAACGTTCACGGACACGGCAGTTCTTCGGCCTCGCTGGATGCGCCGGTGCTGGCACCGGGGCATGACTTCGAGACCATCACCGAGGCGGTCGCGCAGATTCCGCTGGCCAAGCGCACCCCCATCGGGTGGGTGCTGGGCTTCCTGGGGGCCTTCGGGCTCTTCATGATGCTGCAGGCCGCGATCGGCAAGCTGGTGATGACCGGCGTCGGCATCTGGGGCAACAACGTCCCGGTCGGCTGGGCGTTTGACATCATCAACTTCGTCTGGTGGATCGGCATCGGCCACGCCGGCACGCTCATCTCGGCGATTCTGCTGCTCTTCAAGCAGCAGTGGCGCATGTCGATCAGCCGCTTCGCCGAAGCCATGACGATCTTCGCGGTGGCCTGTGCGGCGATCTTCCCGCTCTTCCACACGGGGCGCCCCTGGCTGGCGGCCTACTGGCTCTTCCCGTATCCGAACACCATGGGCCTCTGGCCGCAGTTCCGCAGCCCGCTCATCTGGGACGTGTTCGCGGTGACGACCTACGCCACCGTCTCGATCGTGTTCTGGTATGTGGGCATGGTCCCCGACCTGGCGACGATGCGCGACCGTGCAGTGTCGATGACCAAGAAGCGCGTCTACGGCGTGCTGTCGCTCGGCTGGCGCGGTTCGGCCCGCCACTGGCACCGGTATGAAGTGGCCTCGCTGATCCTCGCCGGGCTGTCGACGCCGCTGGTGCTGTCGGTGCACACGGTCGTCAGCTTCGACTTCGCGGTCTCGGTGCTGCCGGGCTGGCACGCGACAATCTTCCCGCCCTACTTCGTGGCCGGCGCCATCTATGCCGGCTTCGCGATGGTGCTGACGCTGGCCATCCCGCTGCGTGTCGCCTACAAGCTGGAAGACTTCATCACGATGCGCCACATCGACAACATGGCCAAGGTCATGCTGGCGACGGGCATGATGGTCTCCTACGGTTACGCGATGGAGGCCTTCTACGGCTGGTACAGCTCGAACCCGTATGAGCAGTTCATGATCTGGAACCGCATGACCGGGCCGTATGCCTGGTCTTACTGGATGCTGATTGCCATCAACGCCGGCATGATTCAGTTCCTGTGGTTCCAGTCGGTGCGTGCGAACCTCAAGCTGCTGTTCGTGATGTCGCTCTTCGTGAGCGTGGGCATGTGGCTCGAGCGCTTCGTCATCCTGGTGACGACCCTGCACCGCGACTTCGTGCCGGGCAGCTGGGGCATGTATTACCCGACGCAGTGGGACTTCATGACCTTCGTCGGCACCATTGGGCTGTTCCTGACGCTGTTCTTCCTGTTCATGCGGTTTGTGCCGATGATCTCGATGTTCGAGGTGCGCACGCTGCTGCCGCAGGCGAAGGTGAAGAGCGAGCACGGGCACGGTCACTGAGACGGTAGGTTTTCTGCGCGGCCCAGGCGGGCGGCGGACGAAAGAGTGCTATGGCACACGGAACGGCACACGAGAATCCGATGTATGGGGTGATGGCCGAGTTTGACTCGGTACAGGCCATCGTTGACGCATCGAAGCAGGCAGTGGCGGCGGGCTACACGGTGATGGAAGCCTATTCGCCGATTCCTGTGGAAGAGCTGAACGACATCATCCACAAGAAGCGCACCAAGCTCAGCCGCTTCGTGCTGATGGGCGGGCTCAGCGGCATGGCCGCCGGGTTCAGCCTGCAGTACTGGGCATCGGTGATCGAGTATCCGATGAATATCGGCGGGCGGCCCTTCGCGACCTGGCCGGCGTTCGTGGTGCCCAGCTACGAACTGACCATCCTCTTCTCGGCGCTGACCGCGGCCATCGGCATGTTCGCGCTGAACGGCCTGCCGCAACCCTACCACCCGGTGTTCAACGTCGAGCGGTTCTCGATGGCGAGCTCGGACAAGTTCTTCCTGGTGATTGAAACGACCGACCCCCGGTTCGACCACGGGGCGACCACCCGGTTCCTGACGGAACAGGGTGCGAAGGGAGTGTACGACGTTGCGGCCTAACGTGATTTTCGTGGTGCTGCTGGCCGTGGGCGTGGGCGCCTGCCGTCAGGACATGCACGACGCGCCCCGGTATGAGGCGTATGAGGCCAACAGCTTCTACGCCGACGGACGTGCGTCGCGTGAAACGCCGACCGGGACGGTAGCCCGCGGCTGGGAGCGCGCGGACGACCTGTTCTACACCGGGCGCGACAGCGCCGGAGAGCCGTCCGAACAGATTCCGATGCCGGTGACGGCGCAGGACATGCAGCGCGGCCGTGATCGCTACAACGTGTACTGCACGCCCTGCCACGGCATCCTCGGCGATGGTCAGGGGATGGTGGTGCAGCGCGGCCTGAAGCGGGCTGCGACCTACCACGACGAGCGGCTGCGGGGTGTCAAGGTCGGCTATCTCTACGACGTGGTGACCAACGGCTTCGGCGCCATGCAGGGGTATGCCGAGCAGATTCCCGCGCGCGACCGGTGGCTGATTGTGGCCTACGTCCGCGCCCTGCAGCTCAGCCAGCATGCCCAGGTGGCCGAGGTGCCCTCCGACAAGCGGGCCGAGCTTGACCGACCGGCGACGGCACCGGCTGCCGCCGCGCCGGCAGGCCACTAGATAACGACGAGCGATTGAGGCAACGGGCAATCACGCCGACGCCAGTGAGACGAAGCGAATGACGACGGACACTTATCACTCGCCCGAGAGTGTGTCAGGGCTGCAGAAACTGGGCATCGCCGCCGCGGTCGTGGGCGTGGCGCTGACCGGTGTCGGCTACTCGATGACCGGCCTCGACCGGTTCTACCAGGCGTACCTGGTGGCCTACACCTTCTGGCTGGGGGTCGCCCTCGGCAGCATGGCGCTGCTGATGGTGCAGCACCTCTCCGGCGGCGCCTGGGGTGTGGTGCTGCGGCGCCCGCTCGAGGCGGCCGCCAGCACACTGCCGGTGATGGCGGTCTTGTTCATCCCGATCTACCTGGGCATGCACGACCTCTATCACTGGTCGCACGAGGGAGCCGCCGCCAATGACGCGATCATTGCGGCCAAGGCGCCATACCTGAATACGCCCTTCTTCCTCGCGCGCACGGTGTTCTACTTCCTCGCCTGGATCGCCATCAGCCAGACGCTGCTGAAGTGGTCGAAGCAGCAGGACGAAACCGGCGACCCAGGCATCGCAGACAAGATGGCCTACCTCTCGGGCGGCGGGCTGGTCGTTTACACGCTGACGGTCACCTTTGCCGTCACCGACTGGCTCATGTCGGTCAACCCGCACTGGTTCTCGACGATGTGGGGGCCGCTCTTCATGGCGGGTCAGGGTCTCGCGGCGTTTGCCCTCGGCATCTCGGTGCTCGTGATGCTGTCGAAGACCGAGCCGATGAACCGCGTGCTGACGGAACACCACTTCCACGACCTCGGGAAGTTCCTGTTCGCCTTCCTGATGCTGTGGACCTACCTGATGTTCTCGCAGTACCTCATCGTCTACTCGGCGAACCTGCAGGAAGAGGTGCCGCACTACATCGACCGCAACAACGGCGGTTACGAATATGTGACCTACGCGCTGATGGGCCTCCACTTCGCGGTGCCCTACGCCCTGCTGCTGTCGCGCGACGTGAAGCGGGGCATCGGGTCGCTCCGCCTGATCGCCGTGTGGCTGCTGGTGATGCGCGTCGTCGACTACTACTGGCAGGTGGCCCCCGAGTTTCACAAGACGCTCAGTGCGTCGCTCATCGACGTGGCGCTGCCCATTGCGATTGGCGGCGTCTTCCTGACGCTGTATGCCATGCGGCTGAAGAGCCAGCCGCTGCTCCCGCTGCACGATGCGGGCCTTGAGAAGGCGCTGACGCACCATGTCCACTGATCACCAGCACGACCACGAGCACGACAACGAATACGGGCCGACGCCGCCGGGCGCCGGTTACGAGCATACCGACATTGACACCTCGGTCGGCTACACCTTCGCGATGTGGCTAGCCGTTGCGATGGTGCTGTCACTCGGCATCGTGTATGGCACCTACTACGTGTTCGAGCAGCGGCGCGTGGTGCAGGACGCAGCCACGCAGCAGTACCCGCTGGCGGCCGGACGAGACCAGACGCCACCGGCGCCGCGGCTGCAGACCCAGCCCTTCAAGGATGTGTATTTGCTGAAGCAGGGGCAGAACGAGAAGCTCAACTCCTACGGCTGGACCGACAAGGACGCCGGCATGGTGCACATTCCCATCGAGCGGGCCATGGACATCGTCCGGACCCAGCAGCTCAATACCCGGCCCGACGGCGCGCGGATGACGCCGGTGGTGCAGGACAGCTCAGCCGGCCGCACGGTCGCGGCCCGTTAACCCGACACGCATTACGGCACAGAGACGCAATGAACCGACAGGGCAGACAACTGACAGCGACGCTGATGGTGGGCCTGATGGTCCTCGCCTCGGCCATGTCGTCGTCTGCCCAAACCGGCGGACAGGGGATCCAGCCGCAGACGGGCCTGCCCTCGTCGCAGATGCCGGGGGAACTGAAGAAGGTCGACTTCGAGCAGCGCCTCAACACGACCCTTCCGCTCGACCTCGCATTCCGCGACGAGACGGGCGCCACCGTGAAGCTGGGCGACTACTTCAAGCGGCGCCCCGTGGTGCTGACGTTCGTGTACTACACCTGCACGATGCTCTGCACCCAGGTGCTGACCGGGGTCACCAGCTCGCTCATCGCGCTCGACGAAACCGTGGGGCGCGACTTCGAGGTCGTGGCCGTGAGCTTCGACCCGCGCGACACACCCATGGCGGCTGCCGCGAAGAAAGCGGCCCACGTCGACCGCTACGGACGCGCAGGCTCTGCCGCAGGGTTCCACTTCCTGACGGGTGACGAGTCTTCGATTCGCACGCTGACCGACGCAGTCGGCTTCAAATATCAGTGGGACGAGGCCACGCAGCAGTACGCGCATGCCAGCGGCTTCGTGGTTGCCACGCCCGACGGGCGGCTGTCGCGCTACTTCTACGGCATCGAATACGCCCCGCGCGACCTGAAGTTTGCACTCATCGAATCGTCGGCCGGCCGCGTCGGGTCGATTGTCGACCAGGTGCTGCTTTACTGCTATCACTACGACCCGAAGAGCGGGTCGTATTCATTCGTGGCGATGAGGGCGATCCGTCTCGGCGGCGCGTTCACGCTGCTGGCGCTGGCGGGGTTTGTGGTGGTCGCCCTTCGACGCGATGAGCGCGTCAGGCACTGACATTATGAGTTCAAAAGGCGTTCCTCTGTTTCCGGAAGCGGCATCAACGTTCGCATCGAACGTTGACAGCCTCTATCTGTTCATCGTCGCGGTCAGCGTCTTCTTCGGCGTGGCCGTCATCATTGCGATGGTCGCGTTCGGGATCATCTTCAAGCAGAAGAAACCCGGCGAGGTGGGCGAGCGCATCGAGGGCAACCTCGCACTCGAACTGCTGTGGAGCATCATCCCGACGATCATCTCAATGGTGATGTTCGGATGGGGTGCCCAGGCCTTCTTTGAGATGCGGGTACCGCCGTCAGAGAACATGACCGTCTACGCCGTCGGCAAGCAGTGGATGTGGAAGTTCCAGCATCCGGAAGGCGCACGGGAAATCAACGAGCTGCACGTGCCGGTCGGCAAGGCAGTGAAGGTGCTCATCTCGTCGGAAGACGTGCTGCACAGCTTGTACTTCCCATCCTTCCGGACGAAGATGGACGCGATCCCCGGCCGCTATACGCAGCTGTGGTTCGAGGCCACCAAGACCGGCACCTTCCACATCTTCTGCACCGAATACTGCGGCACGAACCACTCGGGCATGATCGGCAGTGTGATTGTGATGGAGCCGCAGGAATACCAGACGTGGCTGGCGGGCGGCTCTGCGGGCGGCACGCTCGCCGAGCGCGGCGAGAAGCTCTTCACCGAGCTGGCCTGCAGCACCTGCCACATGGACAACGGGCAGGGCCGCGGCCCGTCGCTGGCGAACATCGTCGGCGCCACGGCCGAGCTGGCGGATGGCACCACCGTGGTTCGCGACGAGAACTATCTGCGTGAGTCGATCATCAACTCGCAGGCGAAGATTGTGAAGGGCTACCAGCCCCTGATGCCGGCCTTTCAAGGCCTGATCAACGAGGAGAACCTCGTGGCCCTTGTGGAGTATCTGAAGACCAAGTCTCCGCCCGCCAAGCCGACCGCGGCCCCGGCTGCCGCGCCGGCCACCACGACCGCTTCGACGGATGGTATGCAGACGCCCGCGCAGACGGGCGGAAAGAACTAGCCATGCTCGATACGCTCAAGCTTCCGGAAAACCACTACCTGAACGACGGCCACGGCCTCAAGTCGTGGCTGCTGACGAAGGACCACAAGCGCATCGCGATGATGTACCTCATCTCGATTTCGCTGATGTTTGCGCTCGGCGGCTTCTTCGCCGCCGGCGTGCGCCTGGAACTGATGACGCCCAACGGCGACCTGTTCCTGGCCGACACCTACAACAAGTTCTTCACCATGCACGGCATCGTGATGGTGTTCTTCTTCCTGATTCCGTCGACGCCGGCGGTGCTGGGGAACTTCCTGATTCCGCCGATGATCGGGGCGAAAGACCTCGCGTTCCCGCGCATCAACCTGCTGAGCCTCTACATCTACTGGCTCGGCGCCGCGTTCTTCTTTTACGCCCTGTTCTCAGGCGGCGTCGACACCGGTTGGACCTTCTACACGCCGTTCAGCTCGTTCTCGTCGAACACCAACGTGATCCCGGTGGCACTCGGGGTGTTCATCTCCGGATTCTCGTCCATCCTGACGGGCCTCAACTTCATCGTCACGATTCACCGGATGCGTGCGCCGGGCCTGACCTGGTTCAAGCTGCCGCTGTTCGTGTGGGCGCACTATGCCACGAGCCTCATCCAGGTGCTCGGCACACCGGTCGTGGCCATCACGATCATCATGGTGTTCGTGGAGCGCGCGTTCGGCTTCGGCATCTTCGACCCGGTACGCGGCGGTGATCCGGTGCTCTTCCAGCACCTGTTCTGGTTCTACTCGCACCCGGCGGTCTACATCATGATCGTGCCGGCGCTGGGTGTCATGAGCGAGCTCATCTCGACCTTCACGCGCAAGACCATCTTCGGCTACAGCTTCGTGGCGTTCTCATCGCTGGCCATTGCGGTGTTCGGCTTCATCGTGTGGGCGCACCACATGTTCGTCGCAGGCATCTCGCCCTACTCGGCACTGGTGTTCTCGTTCCTGAGCTTCTCGGTGGCGATTCCGTCGGCTGTCAAGGTCTTCAACTGGACGGCCACCCTGTGGAAGGGCAGCATCTCGTTCGAAGCGCCGATGCTTTATGCCTACGGCTTCATGGGCCTGTTCCTCGTGGGCGGCCTGACGGGCCTGTTCCTGGCGACGCTCGGCACCGACATTCACCTGCACGACACCTACTTTGTGGTGGCGCACTTCCACTACATCATGGTCGGCGGCGCCATCATGGGCTACATCGGCGGCATCCACTTCTGGTGGCCGAAGATGACCGGCCGCCTCTATTCGGAATTCGGGGCGCGCATGAGCGCGATCCTGGTGTTCGTGGGCTTCAACCTGACGTTCTTCCCCCAGTTCATCCTGGGCTACATGGGCATGCCGCGGCGCTATCACGCCTATCCGGATGAATTCCAGGTGCTGAACATCATGTCGTCGGCTGGCGCAGGCGTGCTGGGCATCGGCTACATCCTGCCCGTCATCTACCTCACCTACTCGCTGAGCCGGGGCAAGGCCGCAGGGCCGAACCCGTGGGGCGCCAGTGGCCTCGAGTGGCAGACGCAGTCACCGCCGGTGACGGCGAACTTCACGGAGCCGCCGGTCGTGCCCGCGGAGCCCTACGAATACACGCCGCACGTCGCTCGGGAGGCGAATCTTGTCTAACGCCGTCGCACACGCAGACGCACACGGCCACGCCGTGCACCATCCGCAGCTGCAGCATCACTTCGACACGATGCAGCAGCAGAAGGAGGCCAGCACCCTCGGGATGTGGCTGTTCCTCCTGACCGAAGTGCTGTTCTTCGGGGGCATTTTCTTCGCCTACATGCTGTATCGCCTGTGGTACTTCGATGCGTTTGCGGAGGCCAGCCGCGACCTCGATCTGATGCTCGGTGGCTTCAACACGGTCGTGCTCATCGGTAGCTCGCTGACGATGGCGTTCGCCGTGCGGTCGGCACAGACTGGCAGCAGCAGCGGCACGGTGCGCTGGCTGATCCTCACGATGATCCTCGGCGCCGTGTTCCTGGGCGTGAAGGTGGTCGAGTACTCGCACAAGTTCGAGGTCGGCCACGTGCCCGGCCCCAACTTCCACTCGACAAGTCAGTGGGCGGCGCAGGAGCAGATCTTCTACAGCCTCTACTTCACGATGACGGGCCTGCACGCGGTGCACATGATCGTCGGCATTGCCATTCTGGCCTACATTACGCTCAAGGCGGCACAGGGCAAGTACAGCGAGAGCTACCACACACCGGTGGAAATGACCGGCCTGTACTGGCACTTCGTCGACCTGGTCTGGATCTACCTGTTCCCGCTGCTCTATCTCGTCGAGAGGCACAACTAGTCATGTCGGTTCACATCGCTCCCAAGACCCTTTACATCTCGATCTTCGGCGCGCTGATGGTGCTGACGGGCGTCACGGTCTTCGCGGCGTTTGTCAATCTGGGCAGCCTTAACGCTCCGGTGGCCCTGGCCATCGCCACGCTGAAGGCCACGCTCGTCGTCCTGTTCTTCATGCATGTGAAGTACAGCAGCCGGATGATCAAGCTCGTCGTGGCGACCAGTCTGTTCTTCCTGACGATTCTGCTGACCGAAACGCTGATGGACTTTGCGACCCGCGGATGGATCGCGATTCCCAAGCTGATGCACTGAGCGGCACGTCCCCGTCCTGAGGCGCGGACCCTTGGGGCTCCGACGTCCGGCAACGGCCCAACACCCGAAGGCCCCCCGTCCTGACCCGGACGCGGGGCCTTTACACTTTCACCAGGGCCATTAGCCGACCCTCGGCATCATGCTCGAAGTGCACGCCTGTGACGCCGAGCTCGGCCAGCATCCGGAACAGCCTCACACGGTCGACACCAGCGGGTGCGTTCTCTTCGTCCATGCCGAGAAACGCCACGGCGTGCGTCGCCTTTGCCAGCATGCGCGCCACCATGCCCCGCGCGTGGTCAGAGGTGCGGCATGCGGAGAATCCCCGGCTGGCCACCACCACATCGACCGGGTCGGCCGGATCGAATGACCAGGGATCGGCGTCGACGAAGAGACCCTGGGGGATCGCCACACGAGCCACTCGCAGCAACTCGGGGCGGCCGTCGCTGCCGCCCACGATGTAGCCGTTTTCGGCAAGCGGCAGCAGGAATGAGCCGGCCCCGCAGGTGACATCCCAGACCCTGGTGCCCGGGCCGACATCGAGTGTGGCCACCACATGCTCGATCAGGTCGTACCACGATGCGCTGGACCATCCCGCCGGACGTTCATCCATCTGCAGCATGGTCTCGAGGGAGACGGACTGGATCATGATGCACGCCCCGGTCGATCTATCGCCTCTGCTCGTGGCCCACAGAAGGCCGCGGCAAACTCCTCCGGTGTATTGCACGGTAGGAACGACTGCAACCCCGGATCGACCGTGCGCAGCTCGACCTCATTCACCGCCACGCACCGTAACAGGGGCAACAGATCGCGCAGCCCGGCGCCCTCTGGCAGGAGTGGAGCCACGCGCCTGACCGCGTCGCGCCGCACCACTGACAGGGCCATCACCGGGTGCCCGTTCACCCACGGCACTGCCACATCCGCGTCGGCCAGCCTCGACTCGAGCAACGGGATGAGCGCTGGCACCAGACGCGGGGTGTCGACTGCCAGCATTAGCACCACATCGCACGAGACGAATTCGAGCGCGTCGACAGCCGCAGGCAGGGGACCGCGGTCGGGCGCACGGTCGAACACCACCCGCTCGTCGGGCAACCCGGCCTGACCTACTCGCGCCGACAGCACCACTTCGTCGACCCAGGGGCGAATCAACCCGACCACATGCTCGACCAGCGTACGGCCGTCGACGGGTAGCACGGCCTTGTCTCGACCCATGCGACGCGACTGACCGCCGCACAGCACGACGGCACTCAGGCCGCGAGGCCGGGGCGCTGCTGACTCTTCACGCGACACAAAGCGCCAGTCGACTACCGCACCAATGAGAGGAACGCCGGGATCGCCTTGAGTGGCGCAAACGCGGCGTCGGCCGCGGCCTGCGTCCGCCACACATGGGGCTGCCTCGCAATAGCCGTCGACAGTTGCGCGAGGGCATCGGCCAGGCGACCCGACTGGGCGTATGCGCGCGCCAGGCCGTACATGGCCGTCTCGAGCCGGGGATTGATGGTCAACGCCTCTCGGAATGCTCCCGCGGCGTCGTCGTGTCGCCCCGCCGTGGCGAGTTCATTCCCGCGGGCGACCAGCCGCGCCGGTTCGCCCTGCGTCATGCGCAGCAGGCGTCGCAGCTCGACAAACGGATTGTCCGCGTCATCCACCCTGATGTCGACCACGCGCTCGACCGTGGATTCCGACTTCGGATCGAGCGGCCTGACGACCAGGATGCCCGCCGACTGCATACCGCGGGTGTCGCCGCCCTGCGCCTGTCCCGCATCGAGGGCTGCCATCAGGCGGTCGGCCATCGTGCCCTTCGTCGCCTCGTAGGCCCTGGCCATGGCCTCGACCACGGCAGGACTCGCCAGCGTGTTGCCCTGCGCCGAGAAGTTGAGCCCGCTGACATGCCCGGCGTAATTCCCCAGATGCACGGGGTCTTTGGGATCGTTGTTGCGGCTGATGACGCGCCGCCCGGTGTAGACGGCCGACCGTCCCCTGGCGTCGATGACCGCCACCTGCCTCGAATCGCGCCCCCCATCTTCGTCGGTGATGCGCTTGACGACGTCCTCTGGCGAGAGACCCTGCTCGAGCAGCGCGATGGCCTTCGGACCGTAGAGACGGTTGGCGGAGGCCTGCGTGGCGACAGCACCGACGCCGGGCTTGGCCCACGGCACCGCTGCGCCGGCACCGAACGCCCGCGACTGCACGCCGACACCCATCTCGCCGGTCGTGGGGTCGACGGCGATGATTGAGAACGTGCCGAACCACGGGTCGGGCGGATCGGTTTCACGCGCGGCGGACAATTCGTCGGGCGCTGCGGCCGCGACGATTGGCGCGGCTGTCGACTGTGCGAGGGCGGGCGCCGCCATCAGCAGGCCCGTCAGGACCACCGCACCAGTGCGGCAGGAGAAGCTGGTCATCATCATGGTCACCTGTGTTGTCGGACGGTTACTTGGCGCGGCCCGCGAAGCCCGGGGTCAGCACGCGCACACGGAAGGCGGCTCCGCGGCCCACAATGAACAGCGTCTTCCGGTCGGCACCGGCAAACGCGATGTTCTGCGGCTGCAGAGACACGGGGATGGTGCCGAGATGCTCGCCCTTCGGGCTGAACACCTGCACCCCCCCGATGGCCGCGCAGTAGATGCGGCCCTCGGCATCAACGGCCAGCCCGTCAGCCCCGCTGTTGACCGCGCCGGCATCATTGCGGGTGACCGACGCATACCTGGCGAAGTTTCGGCGATTGCTGGTGGAGCCGTCGGCCGCGACATCGAAGGCGACCATGTATTCGCCCGAGGTGTTGTTGACGTAGAGCGTCTTCTCGTCGGGGCTCAGCACAATGCCATTTGGCCGCTCGATGCCGGTGGCCACCAGCACGGAGGTGCCGCCCTTCGGCAGGAAATAGACGGACGGCGGCAGGGCTGGCGTCGGCGGCGGCTGGCCCGGGGTGGCATTCGGGCCGGGTTCGGTGAAGTAGACGTGGCCATTCCGGCTGACGACGAGGTCGTTCGGCCGTCCGTAGGGCTTGCCCTGATAGTTGTCGGTGAGAGTGGCGACGGCACTGGCCGGGTAGATCACGCCAATCCGAGCGGCACCCGGGGTGGTCTGGACCGAAATCAACCGGCCCTGTTGATCGAAACCGAGGCCATTCGATCCGTTCGTGTTCTCGAGGAACGTCGACGTCGCCCCCGAGTCGCGATCGATGCGGGTGATGCGATTGGCCTGCGTCTCCGTGAAAATGAGATGCCCGTCAGGCAGGCCGACGGGCCCTTCCGTGCCGGTGAAGCCCGACTTGATGAACTCGACCGTGGCCCCTGCTGCGACGACACCGGGAATGGCGGTGGCCGTGGTGTTCGTCGGGGTGGGGGCGGGCGTCTGCGCGTGCGCGGGCACGGCCAGCAGCAGCGCGCCTAGCAGGGCACTCGGTACGGAGGAGACAGTTCGCATGGGTCGGGTCCTTTCGACGGCATGATACCCTCGACGGCGCGGAGGAGACCACGTGTCTGACATGAAAGCGCCCCCGGCCACGAGTGTGTGGAAGCTGGCGGGCCCTGGACTGGTTGTGGCGGCGGCCGGCATCGGATCGGGAGATGTCGTGTCGGCCACTGTGGGCGGGGCGAAGTACGGCGTGGTACTGCTCTGGGCCATTGCCCTCGGGGCCTTCTTCAAATTCGTGCTGAGCGAAGGCATCGCCCGGTTCCAGCTGGCCACGGGCCAGACCGTGGTTGAGGGGTGGTCGGCCTACCTGCCGCGCTGGGTGCAGTACTACTTCGTGTTCTATCTGGTGCTGTGGACGGTGGCGGTCAGCGCGGCGCTGACCAATGCCACGGGCCTCGGCCTGACGAACCTCACCGGGGGAGCGGTGCCGCAGTCGTGGGGGGCGGTGCTGCACAGCCTCGTGGGCGGGGTGCTGGTCTGGTTCGGCGGCTACGCGCGCTTCGAGCAGGTGATGAAGCTGCTGGTGGGCGTGATGGGCTTCAGCATCCTCATCTGTGCGGTGCTGACGCTGAGCGACCCGGCCACGGCCCTGCAGGGGCTGCTCGTGCCGACGATTCCGGACAATTCGGGCACCTACGTCCTGTCGCTGATTGGCGGCATCGGCGGGTCGGTCACGATGCTGTCGTACAACTACTGGATGCGCGAGGAAGGCATGCGCGGCGCGGGCTTCCTGAGCTACGTGCGGGCGGACGTGGGCATTGCCTACCTGTTCACCGCCATCTTCGGGCTGTCGATCATGCTGATTGCCAACCGGGCCTTCTTCCTGCCTGGTGTCACCATCACGGATGCGCAGGCGGTGCCGAAGATGGCCGAGACGCTGGGCACGATTCTGGGCACGTTTGGCCGCGTGGCCTACTCGGCCGGCTTCTGGGCGGCCGTGTTTGCATCGCTGCTGGGGGTCTGGCAGAGCGTGCCGTACCTGTATGCCGACCTCTACAGTGTCATGACGGGGGCGACGGGCGAGGCCCGCGAGGCGCTGACGCAGGTGACCAGCGTGCCGTACCGGCGTGCGCTGATCTTCATCACGCTCGTGCCGCTGCCGCTGGCCTTCACCGGCAGCCCGCTGGTGGTCATCGTCACCTACACGATTGTGGGCAGCCTGTTTGTGCCGTTCCTGGCGGCGACGCTGCTGTATCTGAACAACCGCGTGGCGTGGACCGCCGCGGTGCCGCGTAATCACTGGCTGACGAACCTGCTGCTGGTGGGCATCGTGGCGCTGTTTCTGGCGGTGGGGTCGCAGGAGGCCATGGGGGCCCTGCGCCGCGCCGGCCTGCTGTAGGGGGGACGATGATGATGAAGCGCATGCTGATGGGTTCGGCCGCCGTGCTGATGGCCGCCACTGCAGGATGGGCGCAGTCGGGCCCGACCGTGCCACCGCCGAACCCGATGCCGGATGTGACGGCCCTGGTGTCTCGGCTCGACCTCGAACGCTATAAGGCGACGATCAAGGGTCTGACGCAGTTCGGCGACCGCCGGCAGGGGACCGAGCGCAACCGCAAGGCCATCGACTGGATCGAGGCGCAGCTGCGCAGCTATGGCTGCCCGACCGAGCGGATGCAGTACGAGTACAACCCGCCGCCGCCGGCCCCGGCGGGTGCGGGTGGAGGGCAACGCCCTCGCGACCCGAATGCGATTGAACGGTCGGTGGGGGGCGGGCGTCCGCGCGGCAATCGCGGCCGCACGGGCGTGAACACCGATCCGCAGCGGCAGCCGAACGAGGCCCTGCGGGCGCTGAATGCAGAGCCCAGCACGCCGGGACGCCGCGAACAGGTCTACTGCACGAAGGTCGGCACGAAGTATCCGAACGAGATGTACATCGTCGGGGCGCACATGGACGGGCACGGCTGGGGCGAGGCGGCCAACGACGATGGATCGGGCACGGCGCTGGTGATGGAGCTGGCGCGGATTTTCAGCATGCCCGACGTGGTGACCGAACGGACCATCCGGTTCGTGCTGTGGAACAACGAGGAGACGGGCCTCAACGGGGCGCGCGCTTATGTCGAGCAGCGCGCGGCGCTGCAGGGCAAGGAATCGCCGGCCGGGTCGGGACGCTACCCCGAGCCGAAGTGGCTGGGCATGATTCAGCACGACATGATGCTGTTCGACCACGGCGCTCCGAGGCCTGACGGCACGATGAGCCCCGAGCAGCGGCCCGAGGCCGACGTGAACATCGAGTTCCAGTCGACGGCGAAGATGTCGGAGGCCGCGATGAAGCTGGCGTTCTTCTTCCACGGGGCCAATGAGCGGTATGCCACCGACTATCCGGCGCAGGTGGGGCCGCACATGACCAACACCGACTCGACGCCGTTCATGGATGTCGTCCCGGCGATTAGCCTGCGCGAGAACGAGCGTGGTGTGCACGTGGGCAGCGGCTGGGATCCGCACTGGCACCAGCCGACCGACGTGTTTGCCACCTTCACGGACAAGGATTTCCGTCTGGGGCTGAATGCCGCGCAGACGACCGGCGGGGCCGTGGCCGAACTGGTCGGCATGACCCTGAAGAAGTAGCGGCGACGTTGGTGGAGTGTGGCGAGCAGCGTGGCCGCGTAGGGTCAGCGCTGCCCGTCGCGCAGCAGGTCGCGCAGGTAGGCGCCGTAGCTCGACTTGCCGAGACCCGTGGCGAGCGCCTCGAGCTGCGCATCGGTGATGTAGCCGAGACGCCACGCAATTTCCTCGGGGCAGGCCACCTTGAGTCCCTGCCGCTGCTCCACCGTTTCAATGAAGGATGACGCCTCGAGCAGCGACTCGTGGGTGCCCGTGTCGAGCCACGCATAGCCGCGCCCGAGCTGGACGACGTTCAGCTGCCGTCGATCGAGATAGGTGCGGTTGACGTCGGTGATTTCCAGCTCGCCGCGCGCCGAGGGCGTCAGCGATGTGGCGATATCGAGCACCTGGTTGTCGTAGAAGTAGAGGCCGGTCACAGCCCAGCGCGAGCGGGGCTGGCGGGGCTTCTCCTCGAGGCTGACGGCGTGGCCCTCGCGGTCGAACTCGACGACCCCATAGCGCTCGGGATCGCGCACCTGATAGGCGAAGACAGTCGCGCCGGCTGGCTGGCTGGCCGCGCGGCGCAGTTCGGCGGACAGGTCGCTGCCGTAAAAAATGTTGTCGCCGAGCACGAGCGCCACGCTGTCGGTGCCGACAAACTCTCGCCCGATGATGAAGGCCTGCGCCAGTCCGTCCGGTGACGGCTGGACGGCATAGGAGATGTTGAGGCCCCAGGCCGCGCCGTCGCCGAGCAGCCGCTCGAAGAGCGGGGTGTCGTCCGGCGTCGAGATGACGAGGATGTCGCGGATGCCGGCGAGCATCAGGACACTCAGCGGATAGAACACCATCGGCTTGTCGTAGACCGGCAGCAGCTGCTTGGACACCACGCGGGTGACCGGATACAGGCGCGTGCCGGCGCCGCCGGCGAGGATGATGCCCTTCATCATGGCCTATTGTACGTTGCGGACGCCGGTGCCCATCGACGCCCGATGCCCGCGAGGCCGTGGTCGCGTCATTCCCGGCTGAGTGCCCTGATGTCGTTCAGGATGCCGGCGGCGGTGACCTCGGTGCCGGCACCGGGCCCGCTGATGACAAGCGGCTCGGCACGGTAGCGGTCTGAGGTGAAGACCAGCAGATTGCGGGTGCCGCCGGCCGCGCCCATGGGGCTGGACGCGGGCACCTGCTCGAGGGCCGCCGCCGCCCCGCGAGGCGTGGCAGACACCACGTATCGCCAGACACGGCCGCGCGCACGCGCCTGAGCCACCCGCGCAGCCCAGGGGGCGTCGAGGGCCGGCAGGTGCTCGAGGAAGCGTTCGCGCGTCCAGGTGCGCATCGATGCCGGCACAAGCGACTCCGGCCTGATCGGCGGTCCCTCGTAGCCGAGCAGGCGCGCGAGGATGAGGGCCTTTCGACCGGCGTCGGCTCCGTTGAGGTCGTCGCGCGGATCGGGCTCGGCATAGCCGCGGGCCATGGCCTCGCGCACGGCGTCAGAGAAGCGCTGATCGCGTGAGACGGCATCGAGCACGAACATCAGCGTGCCGCTGACGCAGCCCTCGATGCGGCGCACGCGATCACCGGTTTCTTCGAGCTTGTGCCAGGTGTCGATGATCGGCAGGCCGGCGCCCACGGTCGCCTCGAACCTGATGCGACGCCCATGCTGCCGGGCGGTGTCGAACAGGAGACGATGTTCGCGGGCACTGACTGCGAGCGGCTTCTTGTTGGCCAGCACCACATCGCAGCCATGCGTGAGAGCTGCGGTGAGCCAGGGGCCGGTCTCATCGCCGGTGACATCGGCCACGACGGGTCGCGAGAGCGCGTGCGCCGTCATGTGCAACAGGGCTGCTTCGGCCGTGGCTACGTGGCCGCCGGACTGTGCGAGGGTGTGCCCGCTGCGCTTCTGCCGGATGAGGCGACGGAGCGCCGACGCCGTCAGCCCTGATGGGGCAAACACATAGCCCGACCGGTCGATGACCCCGACCACGCGGATGTGCGCGGTGATCTCGAGGGCCGCAATCTGCGCGGCCAGTGCCTGGCCGACGCCCCCGAAGCCCAGCAGGATCACATCGGTGAACGGCATGCGGCCCGCCTGGCCGCCGCCGATCTTCGAGAGCTGGAACGCCGCATGCACGCGCCGGGCGGCCTCGGTGGCCTGTGACGAATCGACCACGAACGAGATGTTGCGTTCGGAGGATCCCTGGGCGATGGCGATGACATTGACGCCGCCGTCCTCGAGCGACGAGAACACGCGCGCGGCAATGCCGGGGGTGCCGGCCATGCCGTTGCCCACGACGGCCAGCACCGACACGCCGGGGCGTGCCGTGACCTCGTCGATGAGGCCCGTGGCGATTTCCTGGGCGAACGCTGCGGAAATGCGTGCGACGGCCCGTTCCGCTTCCGTGGCGGGCACGGTGAAGCCGATGGAGTTTTCGGAGGAGCCCTGGAAGATGGTCGACACCGACAGGCGCTCGGCATCGACGGCGGCGAAGGTGCGCGCGGCGATGCCGTGCACGCCGACCATGCCTTTGCCGCTCACGCTGACGACGGCCTGGCCGGCCAGGGTGGCGAGGGCCTTGACCGGATGGCCGGGGGCAGCGTGCCTCGAGGTGACCACGGTACCTGGCTGGTCGGGATGGATGAACGAACGCACCTGCAGGGTGATGCGCGTGCCTGTGATGGGAATCAGCGCGCGCGGATGCAGCACCTTGGCGCCGTAGTGGGCCACCTCGGCGGCCTCCTGGTGGTGCATTTCAGTGATCAGGCGCGCATCGGGCACGACCCGCGGATCGGACGTGAGGATACCGGGGACGTCCTTCCAGAGCACGACCTCGCGGGCGCCGAGCACGCGGGCGAGGGTGGTGGCGGTGAGATCCGAGCCGCCGCGTCCGAGCGTGGTGATGCTCTCGTCGGGCGCACGACCGATAAAGCCGGGAACGACGGGAATGCGGCCGCGTGTCAGGAGGGGGCGCAGGCGCGCATGGGCCTGTCGGGTCGTGTCGGCCAGCAGGGGGGTGGCGCCGCCGTGGTGCGGGTCGGTGCGCATCACGTCGAGGGCGTCGACGAACTCGGCCTGGCGGCGGTGGCTGCCGATGGCGGCGGCGAGCAGGGCCGCCGAGAGCTGTTCCCCCCGGGCGACCAGGGCGTCCTGCGTGCGTGGCGCCAGGTGTTGCAGCACCCCGATGGCCCGGCATAGATCGCAGTAGCCGATGAGGGCCAGGTCGATGGTGTCGAGCAGGGTGCGCCGGGCGCGGCCGGTGGCGCGCGTGGCGCGGGCGGCACGCCGGTGCTGTTCGCGCAAGGCGTCGGCGATGGCCAGGGCCTCGCGCTCGCGGCCCTGCAGGGCATGGGTGGCGCCGGCGAGCAGCTGGTCGGTGACGCCGCCGAGGGCCGAGGCGACGATGACGAGCGGGCCGCGATGGGCGGCGATACGGGCGGCGGCGCGGGCGATGGCGGCGCCATCGGCCAGCGACGCGCCCCCGAACTTCCAGACGGCCAGGGGAGCGGAATGGGTGGAAGCCACAGTGCCTGTTAGGATACGCGACCGCTGGCGCTCGCTGGAGGACCTGACCGGCGTATGATGCTCACCGTGGAGACAGGCATGACGACACGATCTGGATTCCGACTGATGCTGGGAATGTGCGTGCTGGCGCTGGCGACGACGGCGGCGGCGCAGACGACGCCGAAGCCGTATGAACCGACGGTGGGGCAGGCGGGCAAGGATGTGGTGTGGGTGCCGACGCCGCAGGCGCTCGTCGAGAAGATGCTCGACCTGGGCCAGCTGACGCCGAACGACTACCTGATCGACCTCGGGTCTGGTGACGGGCGCACGGTCATCACGGCGGCGCGGCGCGGCTCCCGTGCGCTGGGCGTCGAGTTCAATCCCGACATGGTGGCGCTGGCGCGGCGTGCGGCGGCCGAGGCCAAGGTGGGCGACCGGGCGCAGTTTGTGGAAGGCGACCTGTTCGAGGCCGACCTGTCGAAGGCGCAGGTGATTACGATGTTCCTGCTGCCGTCGATCAACATGAAGCTGCGGCCGAAGCTGCTGGGCCTCAAGCCCGGCACGCGCATCGTGACCAACTCGTTCACGATGGAAGACTGGATGGCTGACGAGACGGCCAACGTGACCGAGAACTGCTCGAGCTGGTGCCAGGCGATGCTGTGGGTGGTGCCGGCGAAGGTGGCGGGCACGTGGCAGACGCCGCAGGGACCGCTGGTGCTGCAGCAGGAATTCCAGATGCTGAACGGTTCGCTCGGCAGCACGTCCATCGTTGACGCAAAGATGCGAGGCGAGCAGATCATGTTCACGGTGGGCACGGTGAAGTACACCGGCACCGTTTCGGGCAATGCGATGAAGGGTACGACCTCGGCCGGCGGTTCCTGGACGGCGACCCGGCAGTAACCGCTTCTGTCAGGGGATGCGCGCCCTGCGCTCCCGGCAAGTGTGTAGGCGGTCGTCACATAAGTAATGATTATTGTGACGGCCGCAATTATCTGCGGCGGTGACGAACCCCGCCTGAATCCTCCGGCGTCCTACTCCCGGCATGCGCATCTTCCCGGATGCGCAGTAACAATCGAAGCACGACCAGGTTCGCCTCGTAGGGACTCTCTCAGGAGGTTACGGTATGGTTCGTTTTCGCGTTGCATCGGCCCTGGCGCTGATGGCCCTGCTGCCATCGATGGCCTCGGCACAGGCGGCCAAGACGCTGGAACCCAGCGACTTTGTCGGCATCTCGTTCTGGCTCATCTCGATGGCGCTTGTGGCCGCGACGGCATTCTTCTTCCTCGAGACGCAGCGCGTCGCGGGCAAGTGGAAGACCTCGCTGACCGTGTCGGGTCTCGTGACGCTGGTGGCGGCGACCCACTACTTCTACATGCGTGAAGTGTGGATTGCCACCGGGTCGACGCCGACGGTGTACCGCTACATCGACTGGCTCATCACGGTGCCACTGCTGATCACCGAGTTCCACCTGATTCTGTCGGCCATCGGCCGCGCCTCGTCGGGCATCTTCTGGCGCCTCATCGGCAGCACGACGGCGATGCTCGTCGCGGGCTATGTGGGTGAAGCGGGCTACGTGGGTGTGTGGCCGGCGTTCATCGTGAGCATGCTGTTCTGGATCGCGGTGCTTTACGAGATCTTCATGGGCGAGGCGTCGAAGGCGGCTGCGGGTGACGCGCCGGCCTCGGTGCAGTCGGCCTACAAGACGATGCGCCTCATCGTGACATTCGGGTGGGCGGTGTATCCGATTGGCTACTTCATGGGCTATCTCACCGGTGGCAACCCCGCCGACAGCATGGGCATGCTGAACATCGTCTACAACTTTGCCGATGTCGTGAACAAGATCGCGTTCGGCGTGATCATCTGGTCGGTCGCCGTCAGCGAAACCGAGGGCAAGTAGCGTCGGTTGTCTTCAGTCAGGTGCCGGGCAGCGTCCTGGCACCTGTCGTTTTTGTCGCTGGAGGATCGCATGGCCCCGGTCCCTCGTTGGCAGAGTCAGATGTTCTACGTGGCAGCAGCGGCAGCATGTGCGGCCGCGCTTCTGGATGTGCGTCTCGGTGCGCACACGGAACTGATGGTGGCGGCCGGGCTGATTGGTCTGGTGGGCCTGCCCCATGGCGCCATCGACCCCCTGCTTGCGGCGCGCGTCTACCGGTTTTCGAGGACTGCCGAGTGGGTGCTGTTCGCGGCTTGCTACACCGGCCTGGCGCTGGGTGTGGTGCTCGTGTGGGTGCTGGCCCCGGCGCTGTTCCTTGCAGGATTTCTGCTGATTTCCCTGCTGCATTTCTCTGAAGACCTCGTGTCGGGCGCGCACTGGCTGTCGCGTCTGGCCTATGGGGCCGGGGTCGTGGTGCTGCCGATGGTGGGCTACGGTGCCGAGACAGAACGGCTGCTGGGCCTCGTGGCCGGGGCCGAGGCGGCGATGCCGGTGGCCCAGGGCATGCGCCTGGTCGCGCTGCCCCTGCTGGCCCTGACGCTGGCCCTGTCGCTCGTCGAGGCGCGGCGTCGTCCGATGACGGGCGCAGACATGGCCGGCGTGGCGGTGCTGTCGGCCTGTGCACCTCCGCTGGTGAGCTTCACGGTGTTCTTCTGCCTGATGCATAGTCTGCGGCACCTGCTGCGCGCCGCGATGGACGAAGGCACGATGTCGGTGCGCGCCCTGGTGCACGCGGCCGCCTGGCCGATGGCGGGCACGGCCCTGGCGGCGCTCGTCGCATGGCGGCTGCTCGGGTCGCAGTCGATCGACGCGGCGGTGATGCAACTGATCTTCGTTGGGCTGGCGGCGCTCACGGTGCCGCACATGGTGCTGGTCGAGGTGGCCGCGCGGGCCGGCTGGCCTCAGATGGTGCCCGTCGCCGGGCTCCGTACGGTGCGGGCGGGCGGCTAGTTCCGGTCCGTGGGGTCGGGCTGTCAGCGACGGAGATGCCGTCACCGAGGCACCCCGAGTGTGGACGGATCCCTCTTGTGCGCGGCGGTGCCCGCCGCACCTCCGGCATTGAGCGCGTGCGGAAACGACCGCGGGCGCCCGTGTCGGGCCTGTCTGCCGTGTGCGTGGTGCCTGCCTGATGTCGCGTGAGGATCACCAATCCAGCAGCCGCAGCGACTGGCCGATGCGGTCGAAGATCGGGTCATAAGTGAACGCGTCGGCGTCGGGCGTCACCGTCAGGTAGTAGAACAGGCTGTCGTCGGCCAGCAGCGTCGTGAACACCTGCACGCGCTCGGTGCCGCCGAGCGGCGAGCGGTTGGTCAGCGGCGTTGCGAGCGTCGTGTGCCCTGACATCCGCATGGTGGCGCTGCTGCCCGCCAGGCGCATGTCGGCGTTGCCGCGCCTCAGGATCGAGACAAAGTCGTCGGTGGCGCGCGCCAGATCGCGTGACGAGGCGCGCAGCGTGCCGAACTCGACGCCGTGCGTCTGCACGGTGGTACCGCGCAGCGGCCCATAGGCATTCTGCGGCACGTATTTGATGCTGTTGTTCGACGAGACGGCCGTCCAGTTCGACGGGATGTCGACCTCGAACAGGCGCCCGCCGCGCATGGTGCGCCATGTGCGCGCCGGGTCGGGTACCGGCCGGCCCACCGTGCCGACCGACACGCTCTCGCTCGACGCCGGGCGTCTGCCTGCCGACGCGCTGCGCGGCGGCGGTAGCGCCTCGAACCGGGCCTTCGCCGGGGCGAAGCCGCTGGTGTCAGCCGGCGCGGCGATGGTCAGCAGCGCGGCTTCCTGCGCGATGTACTGCGAGCGGTTGCCCGGGTTGGGATGGCTGCTCAACCACTGCGGCGGCGTGCCCTTCGACTGCCGCCCGATCGTCTCGAACATGCGCGCCAGATCGCGCGGGTCGTAGCCGGCACGCGCCATGATCTGCGCGCCGAGCAAATCGGCCTGCTTCTCGTAATCGCGGCTGTACTTGAGCAGCCAGGTGCCGAGGCCCAGCTGCGAGCCCTGAGAGATGGCCTCGCCCCAGCCGCCGCCCACGACGGCCCCGGCAATGACGCCGGCCAGCGCCCCGAGCTGGAAGCCCTGCGCCTTTGTGGCGTTGGCCGTGCCATGGCGCAGCAGCACGTGCGCCAGCTCGTGGGCCATCACGCCCACGACTTCACCCTCGGTCGTTGCGGCCGTGACCATTCCGCGGTTGACGAACATCGGCCCGCCCGGCAGCGCAAAGGCGTTGATGTCGTTGAGGTTGACGGGGGTGAATGAATACTGGAACTGGGGATGGTTGAGCTCGGGCGGGGCCACCGTCACCAGCCGCTTGCCGAGCCCGTCGAGGTAGGCGTCGATGGCCGGGTCGTCGATGATCGGGTACTCGCGACGCACCTCGGCCGCCGCCTCGCGGCCCATCTGCACATCCTGCTCAATCGTGTAGCGGTTCTTCGGTGGTTCGACCCTGGTCTGGGCCGAGACCGCGAAGGTGGCGGCCAGCAGCAGCCCTGGCAGCAGCAGACGAAGCAGGCGGGGGGTCATGCGCACGGGGGTGCCTCTCTGCCTTCATCTTAAACGCGTTACCATGCCTGTGAGGAGCTGCATGGGCGCACTGCTGGAAGCGATTGAAATCAAGCGGAAGACCTACTTCGAGTTCGAGGACGCACCCTACCTGTGCCTCGACTTCGAGGTCTCGAAGCCGACGGCCCGAGGAGGGCAGACCCTGGTGCGCCTCAAGATGCGCAACCTCATCACGCAGGCGGTCTTCGACAAGACCTTCAAGGCCGGCGAGAAGTTCAAGGAACCCGATCTCGACTTCATCCCCGCCGCGTTTCTCTACAGCGATGCCGACGGCTACCATTTCATGGACCAGGCCAGCTTCGAGACACTGACGCTCACGGCCGACGTTCTGGGCGATGATCGGTTGCTGCTGTCGGACAACCTGGTCGTCGAGGTGCAGAAGTACAACGGCCAGCCCATCGCCATCACCCTGCCCTCGATTGTCGAGCTGACGGTGAAGGAGACCGAGCCGGGCGAGCGTGGCAACACCGCCAGCGGCGGGGTGACCAAGCCGGCCATTGTCGACACCGGCCTCGAAGTGCGCGTGCCCCTCTTCATCAAGGAAGGCGAACGCATCAAGGTGCACACCGAAACACGCGAGTTTGCCGGGCGGGCCTGACGCGTCAACGCACAGGTCCGACCAGCGAAAGGGGACACGCAATGACGGGTCGCAACAGGGTCGCAGCGGGCGTGGTGACGATGCTGGTGATGGCCGGGGCGTGGGCCGGGATGGCGGCCCAGGAGAAGCCTGTGCCGAAAGACTCGATGCGCATTACCATTCCCGGCTGCGCCAGGGGGGTGGCCTTCACGGTGATGGAGAGCCCCGAGCACGAGTCGCGGTCCTCGGTGCCGCCGGGCCGGCGCTTCCGCCTGTCTGGCAAGAAGGCGCTGCTCAACGACCTCAAGCGCGCGGAAGGCCAGATGATTGAGGTGACCGGGCTGATTCGCCGGGGGCAGATGGATCAGGGCGGGATGCCGCTGGGCGGCGGGGTCAGCATCGGGCCTGGCCCCTCGCCCCTCAGCGGGATGGCCGGCCGGGACGCCAACTACACCCAGGTCGTGCTGGATGTGGAAGGCTGGCGTCCCCTGCCGGCTGATTGTCCGACGCGATAGCTCAGCGCGGTGGGCGGGCCAGCCACTGCGGCCCTTCGTCGCCGATCGGTGCGCCCGGCGGTGCCGGGGCCGCCGGCAGCATGGTGGTCGGCGCGTTGGGGCGCTCGAGGAAGCGCCGGATGTCGGACGCCAGCAGCATGTGCTGCGCGGCGTCGGCATCCGACTTGCCCGTCTCGGGCGCGATGCGCGCGGCCAGCCGCTGCAGCTTGAGCGAGGCCAGGGCGCGCACCTGCGCGTTCTGGTTGGCGGCGGCCAGACCCATGAGCCGGTCGACCATCACGCGCTGCGTGGCGCGGCGAATTTCCTCCTCATAGGGATTGGCGGCCGTGGCATCGAAGGTGGCCTTCACCAGCCGGTCGATCACCTCGTCCAGCCC
>Ga0315902_10001745_pt1 | contig 34581 bp, 32 predicted proteins | sample LakEriMetagenome_9_FD_203523 | JGI IMG/M metagenome (GOLD analysis project Ga0315902, IMG submission 203523) | Freshwater fungal communities from buoy surface, Lake Erie, Ohio, United States - Buoy 12 MA117 | ecosystem: Environmental > Aquatic > Freshwater > Lake > Lake biofilm | place: USA... | reverse complement strand
CGATCTTCATTTGACTCTCCCTTTAATCGCGCGATTAATGACTTGTCGGCGGCAGGGCGGCAACCCCCACAAAAAGACCAGAGGCCGGCGAGGAGAGAGCCATGACAGCCACAGCAGCCTGGGGCGCAACTGCCCCCGATTCCGGACTTCACGCGCTCACCATCGACCGTCGCAACTTGCGCGACGAAGACGTGGCGATCGATATCGCCTTTTGCGGCGTCTGCCATTCCGACCTCCATGTCGCCCGCAACGATTGGGGCCGCACGACCTATCCCTTCGTGCCGGGTCACGAGATTGTCGGCACGGTCAGCGCCGTGGGTGCCGGCGTCACCCGCTTCAAGGTGGGGGACAGGGTGGCCGTGGGCACCGTAGTGGACAGCTGCCGGCACTGCGACGCGTGCGACGATGGCGAGGAGAACTATTGCCGCGAGGGATCGACCGGCACCTACAATGGCAAGGACCGGATCGACGGTTCACCCACCTACGGCGGCTATTCGGCCAGCATCGTGGTGGCCGAACCCTATGTGCTGCGCCTGCCCGACAGCCTCGACATGGCCGCCGCCGCGCCGCTGCTCTGCGCCGGGATCACCACTTACAGCCCGCTCAGGAACTGGAATGTCGGCCCCGGCACCCGCGTTGGCGTGATCGGGCTGGGCGGCCTTGGCCACATGGGGGTGAAGTTCGCCAAGGCGCTGGGCGCGGAAGTGACGATGATCACCACCAGTCCGGCCAAGGGCGAGGATGCGCGCAAGCTGGGCGCCGATCACGTGCTGCTCTCTACCGACAAGGCGGCCATGCGCGGCGCCACCGGCAGCTTCGATTTTCTGCTCGATACGATCCCGGTCAAGCATGACCTGACGCGCTACCTGTTCCTCTTGGATCGCAAGGGCACGCTGTGCATCGTTGGTATGATCGAGCCGGTCGAACCGTTCCATTCAGGCCTCCTGCTGGGCGGCCAGAAGGCAGTAGCGGGATCGGGCGTCGGCGGGATCGCCCAGACCCAGGAAATGCTCGACCTCTGCGCCGAAAAGGGAATCCTTGCCGAGATCGAAGTGATTCCGATGGCCGAAATCAACCGCGCTTACGAACGGATGGAGCAGGCCGACGTGAAGTACCGCTTCGTCATCGACATGAGCACGCTGGAGAGCTGAACCCATGACCCACTCCGTCGACCTTTTCTGGTCGTTCCGTTCGCCCTATTCCTACATCGTCGTGCCCAAATTGCAGGAGCTGGAGCGCGACTGGAATGCGACGGTCAACGTCCGCCCCGTCCTGCCGATCGCGGTACGCCAGCCGGAATTCTTTGCTCATGCCGATCCGCTCTGGACCAGCTACCTGATGCGCGATTGCGTACGCAGCGCCGAATTTGCCGGTCTGACCCTGCGCTGGCCGCGCCCGGACCCGGTAGTGATGGACTTTGCGACGCGAACCTATCCAAAGGAGCAACCCTATATCCACCGCCTGACCCGCATCGGCGTGCTGGCGGCGGAACAGGGCAAGGGCCTGCCCGTGCTGCGGGCAATCAGCCACCTGATCTGGTCAGGCGAGACCGATGGCTGGCACGAGGGCGATCACCTGACCAAGGCCCTGGCCAGCGTGGGTTGCGATCTGACCGAACTGGACTCCGCGCAGGAGGCCGAGGCCGAACGGCTCGACGCCGTGATCAAGCAGAACGAGACCGATCAGCGTCTCGGCGGGCACTATGGTGTGCCGCTGATGGTCTACCAGGGGGAGCCGTTCTTCGGGCAAGACCGCTATGACCAGCTGGTCTGGAGGATGCAGCGGCAGGGAATGGTGCGGCGCTAGGACCGCCGCGCCGGGGCTTTCGAAAAGCTCCACCCTTCCGGCATGGGACGCGCCACGAGATTGCCGATCGAGGCCGGTTGGCGGGCCACCAGACTGTCGAATAGGCGCGCCACGGCACTGCCACGCGGAACCTCACCATCAAGCTCGGTCACAATCCGCGCGAGCACCCGCAGCGCAATCCCGCGTGGTGCCTGCGGACGGTACACCAACCCCAGGGGTGCCCGGGTCACACAGTCCTGCCACTCGCGTGCCAGCGCCCAATCCAGCGCCGCGTCGGCATCGGCCAGATGGGCCGCGCTCGCGGCAAGCGCCGGGATGTCGAGCCAGTCGGTTTCGGCCAGAGCCTTGCGCAGCCGCACCCGGTCGAACCGGTCGTCACGGTTGGATGGATCGTCGGCAGCGGCCAGACCTGCGACAGCGACGACCTCTGCCAGCTCGACCCGGCGCCAGCCTAGCAGCGGGCGGATCAGCGGAAGGTCGGTTCCGGGCACCCGGCCTCGCGCACGCACGCCCGCAAGCCCCGCCACTCCGCTGCCACGATTGAGCCGCAGCAACAGCGTCTCGGCTTGGTCATCGGCATGGTGCGCGGTGGCGAGCGCGCCGATCTCCTGCTCGCCCATCCATTCCGCCAGTGCGACATAGCGGGCCGCCCGCGCCTCGGCCTGAACGTTGCCTGGGGCCAGGCGCACCGGCAGGGTTGCATGGGGTAGGCCCAGCTGTTGGCACAGCGCCGCGACCATCGCAGCTTCGGCGGCATTGGCGGGACGCAGACCATGATCGACAGTGGCAGCTGCCACGCGGCCGGGCCAGGCGGAATGGGCCAGCAACAGCAGCGCCAGGCTATCCGGACCGCCCGAGACCGCCAGCCCCAACGCCCCCTCGCCCGGCCACAGCGCGGCAAGGTCCGCCATGAAGCGGGCGGTCAGCTCAGCGGGAAGCTCAATCGCACTTGAGCCCGGCGCGGGTGGCATCGTACTGCGCCTTGAGACGGCCGGTGGCTTCACGCGGGAACTCGTCAACGAACTGCGCCAGCGCGATGCAGGCCCGGCTGGTATCCTTCTGCCGCTTCGTCGCCTCGGCCAGGAACAGCACCGAATCCGGCGCACGTTCGCGGAACTGGGTGTCCTTGTAGTTCTCGAGGAACCACTTCTGCGCCTCGGCCGGCTTGCCATCGTCAAGCAGAGCGCGGCCCAGCAGGTTGCGCGCGAAGGACCGGCGGGCGTGGCGCGGATACTTGTCGAGGAACAGCTTCAGCTGCTGCTGCGCCTCGGGGTAGAACTTGGCCTCCCACAAGCGGAAGCCATAGCTGTACTCGTCATCCCCGGCGTCTTCGGTCTTGGGCTTCTCGATCGCGCGGACCGCAGCCAGCCGCTGGGCCGAAGCGGCAGGTGTGGCTGCCGGCCGCGGGGCCGAGGTGGCACGCGGAGCCGGAGTGCCCGTGGCACGCGGGGCCGGAGTGCCCGTGGCACGCGGGGCCGGAGCTGCGGCTGCGGCGCTCGATGCCGGGCGGGGGGCCGATGCACCGCCGGTCATGGCCGCCAGGTTGCCCGCCGTGGTCGCGCCGGTAGTGGCCGAGGTTCCCGGCGTGGCGGCCGGGCTCGGCTCGGCTGCGGCAGCCGTTGGGGCAGCCGTTGGGGCAGCCGGAGTCGCGGGCGGTGTTGCCGCCGCCAGCCTTGCCTCAAGCTGGGCCAGCTTGTTGCTGTTCTCTTCCTGCTGGGCAGTCAGGCGAGCGAGCTGCGCCTCAATCGCATCGACTCGCACGAGCAGATCGGCCACCGGATTGCTGGCCGGCGTGCCGGTCGTCGTAGCAGCCGATTGACCGGGCTGGGCCATTGGCGGGAAGAACTTGCCATCGCCGCCCGGGAAGACCTGGCGCTGAACCGCGCGCATTTCAGCCTCAAGCTTGCGGACGCGGGCCTCAGTTTCGGCAGCGGGCGTGGCGCTGCTTTGCGCGATCCCTGGGGCCGCCGATGCCACGGCAAGGGCAGACAAGAGCGGCAGGCGAAGCGCGGCAAACTTGCTCATCGTATTGAATTCCCGTTTCTTCGGACGCCTTCCGGGCGCAATCGGAAGACGCGTCATCATAATCCGGCTGGATCGGCCCTGTCGAGCCGCGCTGTTCAGCTATCCGCAGCCGCGGCCTGAGTGGTGCCCGCTGTCGGCGCAGCGGCCGGTTCGCTCGGCGCAGTTGCAGGAGCCGGTTCTGGGCTGGTCGGGGCGACGCCCGTGCTGCGTTGGTCCTGAGCCGGACGCGGCTGGCGGTCCGGGGCATTAACAGCCGTCACAGCCGGGGCTGAAGCAGTTTGCGCCTCAGCCGTACCGCGAGCCAGCAGCGCTTCGGCCGTCACCGGGACATTGCTGACCAGCCGTTCGCTGTCGGCCAGCGGCGGTACGGCCCGCCCGCCGATCGTTACGGCCAGACCATCGGGCCGGGCAGTGGTGAGGGCCACGCCGGGAACGCCCGGAGGCACGGTCCAGCTTTCGCCCAGCGCCAGCACCTTCTGCATGATCTGCGCGCCGGTCCCGTCAATCACCCGCACCCAAACCTGGTCACGTGTGGCGGTAAAGACCACCGGGCCAGCCGGGGCGGGAGCGGCTGGCGCAGCCGCGGTGGCAGCCGGGCTGGGCGTTTCCTCCATCAGGATCGAGGGCAGCGTTCCGCCGGGCGAATAGAGCCCCGGCCAAGCAATCAGCACCACGGCAACTACGGCAGCCAGGCCAGCTGCGGCAATCCAACCAGTCCGGCGACCGGGCAGGCGGGCGGGATCACCGGGCTCGAAAGACGGGACCGTGCGGCGCTGCTCGGGCTCACGCTCGGCGAGTTCGCTGCGGACCATGGCCAGCACGGCATTCGGGTCAAGCCCGAGTGCCTTGGCATAGGTCCGCGTAAAGCCCACAGCATAGGTGCGTGATGGTAGCGCGGCATAGTCACCCGCCTCGATCGCAGCCAGCTGCCGTTCGGAAATCTTGGTCTGGGCCGCCAGCTGGGCCAGGCTCTTGCCCGCTGCTTCGCGCGCACGGTTCAAAACCACGCCCGCCGTGTCGAGCGGCAGCTCGACCTCTTCAATTTCATTCTCTGCCATTGCCGACCCCGGAAGCGGTTTATTTTAACAGTCTTGCCCCGTGGGCGGGGACCATCCCTGTTTGGCTCGCCAAGTCAACGAAAATTGCGTGGGCGCCCGGGGTGCGGCGACAGAGCGCCGACCTGCTGCGACGGGCCGCACTGCCCGCGGCGGCAGTGCTAGTCACAGTCGATCCCGCGTTCCCCGGCCCAGGCAACCAACGCCTCGCGCAGGGAGGGGGGCGGTGAATGGAGCCAGCCGGTCATCGCCTTGCCGATGTCGTCCAGGTCAACCTTGCGGATCAGCTCCTTGATCGGTCCGACCGAGGCAGGCGTAATCGACAACCGGCGGATCCCGATGCCGAGCAAGGCAAGCGCTTCCAAACGGCGCCCGCCCATCTCCCCGCAAACGGTCACATCGACCTGGTGCCCCGCCACCCCCTGCATTACCCGCTTGAGGAACCGCAGGATCGCCGGGCTGAGCCAGTCATAGCGTTCGGCCAGCTTGGGATTGGCGCGATCAGCGGCGAACAGGAACTGGGTCAGGTCATTGGTACCGATCGAGAGGAACGACAGCTTGGGAGCCAGCACATCGAGCTGTTCAGCCAGCGCCGGAACTTCGAGCATGGCACCATAGCGGATCGCATCGGGAAGGGCTTTCTTCTGCCCCTTCAGGAACGCCCGCTGGCTTTCAAACACGGCGCGGGCGGCATCGAATTCCCACGGCTCGGTCACCATCGGGAACATCACATTAAGCGTGCGCCCCGCCGCTGCCTCAAGCAGCGAGCGGGCCTGGACCTTGAGCAGACCACCACGTTCCAGCGCAACGCGCAGTGCGCGCCAGCCCATCGCCGGATTCTCCTCATCCTCGCCATCGTTGTGACGCAGGTAGGGCAGCACCTTGTCGCCGCCGATATCGACCGTGCGGAACACCACTGGCTTGTCGCCGGCAGCATCAAGCACGTCACGATAGAGCCGGGTCTGGCGCTCCCGCGCGGGCAGCGTGGCGGAGACCAGGAACTGGAATTCGGTGCGGAACAGCCCGACCCCATCCGCCCCGGTGAGCGAAAGGTTCGGCATATCATCGCGCAGGCCGGCATTCATCATCACCGTGATGCGGGTACCGCATCGGGTAAAGGGCTCGACATCGCGTAGCTTGGCATAGGCGGCCTGCCGTTCCTTGCTCTTGGCAAAGCGCGCCTCGAAGGCATCGACTACGGCTGGCACGGGCCGCGCAGTTACGTGTCCGCCATCGGCGTCCAGCAACAAGAGGTCACCCTCGCGCACCGCACCGCGCAAAGACCGCACCCGACCCAGCACTGGAATACCCATGGCCCGCGCCACGATCACCACGTGCGCTGTGAGCGAACCCTCCTCAAGCAGGACGCCCTTGAGCCGCCGCTTGTCATATTCCAGCAGTTCGGCCGGGCCGAGGTTGCGCGCGATCAGGATCGCATCCTGCTTCAGCCCCATGGTGGCGGCCGTGCCCATCTGCCCCGAAACGATTCGCAGCAAGCGGTTGGAGAGATCCTCCAGATCGTGCATCCGGTCAGCCAGAAGCGGATCGTCGATCTGCCGCATGCGCATCCGGGTACGCTGCTGGACCCGTTCGATCGCCGCCTCGGCAGTCAGGCCGGAATCGATCGCCTCGATGATCCGGCGGCTCCAGCCTTCGTCGTAAGCGAACATCTTGTAAGTCTCGAGCACTTCCTCATGCTCGCCGCCCACGCCGAATTCGGCCTGGCTGGCCATCCGGTCAATCTGCTCGCGCATCTTGTCAAAGGCGAGGTAAACACGCTGCAGCTCGGCATCGCGGTCCTCGGCCATGACGTGTTCTATGGTGATCCGGGGCTGGTGGAACACCGCCTGGCCCATTGCCAGTCCCTTGACCAGGGTCAGTCCGGTAAGCCGCTGCGGGCCAGTGAGCGCGGGGCCGAGCAGGGCCTGGTCCTCATCGACCAGATCGGCGTTGGCGATCAGTTCCGACAGCACCATGGCTACGGTCTGCAGCGCCTCGATCTCCACTTCCTCATACCGGCGCGGATCGGCGTGCTGGACGCAGAGCACCCCCACGGCCCGCTCGCGCCGGACAATTGGCACCCCGGCGAAGGAGTGAAACTTCTCCTCGCCAGTTTCGGGACGGTAGGAAAAGTCCGGGTGGGCAGTCGCCTCGGCCAGATTCAGCGTGTCGATATTCGCGGCAATCGTACCAACCAGGCCTTCGCCCACCGCCATACGGGTGACGTGGACGGCCTCTTGCGCCAGGCCTTTGGTGGCGAACAGCTCCAACATTCCTTCACGCAGCAGATAGATCGAGCAGACCTCGCTATCGAGGCCCTCAGCGATCACTTCCACGACGGTATTGAGCTTGGCCTGGGCATGGCTGCGCGACGCCATGACATCGTGGAGCCGAGTCAGGATCGTGCGAGAGGCCGAGGCGGCGGACATAGGCATGGCGCAGTGCTAACCCAAAGCGCCGCCAATGCAAACGCGCCGCGCTGCCCCGCAACCGTATTTTTCGCGTATGACCCCGCCGCCAGCCGCAGCTGGCGGGCGATCAGATATGCGCCAGCTCTTCCTTGATCTTAAGCTTGCGCCGCTTGAGCAGCTGGATGGTCGCAAGATCAGGCATGGGGCGGCTCAATTCGTCCTGGATCTGCCGTTCGAGACCGGCGTGCTTGAGCTGCAGGGCGCTGACATGCGGTTGTTCCATCGGGGATACTCCTTTCGTTTGCCCCCAGGGGCGCGAGCGCCGGACAGGCTCGAATCGAAAGGCCCGACTCGATGACCGGTGGGACGCTGCGATTGTCATGGAAGCATATTCGGCCTATCTTGCGAAGCACCTGTTTTTGGCTTGTGCGGCAGGGGGCAATTCCGTCGCGCCGAACCGGGCCGACAATGCTTTTGGGGAGGTTCGGTTGACCGAGGAGGAGCTGAAAAAGCGCCTGGAAGTGCTACGGATCGAGCACCGCGATCTTGACGCGGCGATCGAGGCGCTGACCGGTGCGGGCAGCACCGACCAGCTCCAGATCGCCCGCCTGAAAAAGCGCAAACTGCGTCTCAAGGACCAGATCGCGCTGATCGAGGACTACCTGATCCCCGACATTATTGCCTGATCCGGTAAGCCGGCAAATTCCGTCCCCGCGCGGGACAGTGCAAAATTGCTGGGCCGAAGCGCGGCTCCGTGGCTTGGCAGTACCGCCCGCACATGGCTAACGCGAGGTTGATGGGTAATCCTGCAAGCATCAATCCACGCATCGTGGAGGGCCTCTATTGCGAAGCGCTGGTCCTCTCGGACGAGGTGCGCGCGGCTTTTGCGCTGTCCGGCCGGCTCGACGCCGCGGCGAACGAGGATGATGAAGCCCACGTTGCCCTTTCATGCGAGGCGCTGCGTACGACCACCCGGATGATGCATGCGGTTGCCTGGCTGCTAAACCACCGCGCTTATTTCAACGGCGAACTCTCCGAGTTCCAGCTCCACCGCTATGGCAAGCTGGCCGACTTTCCGGAAAGCGATCCCGCCCGGCTGGCCCTGCTGGACGCTCCGACCCGGGGGCTGATCCTCTCCACCGAGCGGTTCCACGCCCGCCTCAAGCGGCTCGACAAAGGCTGGCGCGAACGCGATCGCGACGCACCCAGCGCCGTTGCCGCGCTGCGTGAGCGGCTCGGCGTGTCAGCTCGCCGCTAGGGCCTGTTCCCAGGCCGCACGGCGCCCTGCCGGCGGCGCTTCACCTGGTTCGAACCGCTGGACTGCTCCGCGCATCGCTGCCGCCGCATCGGCCAACGAGCCATGGAGTCCGGCACCGACCCCGGCCAGCATCGCCGCGCCAAGCGCCGTGGTCTCGACAAAGGCCGGCCGTTCGACCGGCACCCGCAGCACATCCGCAAGGTCCTGGGCCATCCAGTCGTTGGCGCTCATCCCGCCGTCGATCCGAAGCGAGGTCCAACCCGCACCATCGGCAGCAAAGGCAGCGGCGAGATCGGCGGTCTGCATCGCCATGGCCTCCAGCGCAGCGCGGGCAAGGTGCGCGCGAGTGGTCGAAAAGCTCATGCCGGTGATCACCGCGCGGGCATCAGGCCGCCAGTGCGGCGCACCCAGTCCGGAGAGCGCCGGAACGATCGTGACGCCGCCGCTGTCAGGCACCGAGCGGGCCAGCCCTTCGGTTTCGGAAGCGGCAGCGATGATGCCCAGGCTGTCGCGCAGCCATTGCACCAGGCTGCCGGCGACAAAGACCGATCCTTCCAGCGCATAGGTGCGGGTTCCGCCCAGCTGGCACAGCACCGTGCCCAGCAGGCGGTGGCCCGAGCGCGGCACGGCGCGGCCCATGTTGGCGAGAACAAAGGCCCCGGTGCCATAGGTCGCCTTGGTCTCGCCGGGGCTGAGGCACCCCTGGCCGATCGTCGCGCTCTGCTGATCGCCGACCAGCCCGGCAATCGGGATCGCCGCGCCAAGCAGGTCGCGGCTCGTGGCGGCAAACCGCCCGGCATTGTCAACCACTTCGGGCAGCGCAGCGAGCGGGACATCAAACAGGTCGCACAGCCCCGGGTCCCAGGTCGCGCCGGCCAGCGGTAGCAACAGCGTGCGACTGGCATTGCTCGCATCGGTCACATGGGTTCCGCCTGACAGCTTCCAGGTCAGCCAGCTCTCAACCGTGCCCAGCGCCAGCCGCCCGGCCTGGGCCGCTTCGGCTACGGCTGGCACGTGCTGCACCAGCCAGCGCATCTTGGTGCCCGAGAAATAGGGATCGAGCAGCAGGCCGGTGCTGGCCTGGACCACCGGCTCCTGCCCGCCTTCGCGCAGGGTCGCGCAAAAATCGGCGGTGCGGCGATCCTGCCAGACCAGCGCACGATGCAGCGGCTCGCCCGATGTCTTGTCCCAGGCCACGACAGTCTCGCGCTGGTTGGTGATCCCGATCGCGGCGACATTGGCCGCGCCGCCGGCCTGATCAATTACCGCGCGGGCGCAGGCCAGCGTCCGCTCCCAGATCTCGGCAGCATCGTGCTCCACCCAGCCGGGCTGCGGGTAATGCTGGGTCAATTCCTGCTGGGTCACACCCTTCAGCGCGCCATCCGGGCTGAACAGCATGGCGCGTGTGGAGGTGGTGCCGGCGTCGAGGACAAGGATCAGGTCAGTCATGCCGTCTTTCTTGCCGATGGTGTCGGGCGAAGTCGAGACACCTTGCGCTTTGTGTTTCGACTTCGCTCGACACGAACGGATGTAGTTACCATATGGGCAGACATGGACGCCCCGCCCAAACCCTGGCCGACCGGCCTCAGTGAGCAATGCGAACCGCTGGTGCGGCGCGTGCTGGCACCCAATCCGTCGCACTACACCTTTACCGGCACCCAGACCTACATTGTCGGGGCGGGCAGCGAAGTGGCCGTGATCGATCCCGGCCCGGCCGACGATGGGCTGAACGGTGAGCCCAGCCCGTTCAAGGGTGCCGATACGAATGGCGCAGGCCATGTCGACGCGATCATCGCAGCCGTTGGCACAGCCAAGATCACCGCGATCCTCTGCACCCACACCCACCGCGACCACTCGCCGGCTGCAGCACCGCTGAAAGCACTGACCGGGGCACCGATCATCGGCTGTGCGCCACTGGTCCTCAACGATGACGGCCCGCGCGCCGACAGCGCCTTTGACCAGACCTATGCCCCCGATCGGGTGCTGACTGACGGCGAGCGCATTTCCGGCCCGGACTGGACAATCGAAGCGGTGGCCACCCCCGGGCATACCAGCAACCACCTGTGCTACGGCCTGATCCAAAGCGGCGCCCTGTTTACCGGCGATCACGTGATGGCCTGGTCGACCAGTGTGGTTTCGCCGCCGGATGGCGACATGAGCGCCTACATGGCCAGCCTTCAGAAGCTTTACGATCGCGAGGACAAGCGGCTGTACCCGGCCCACGGCCCCTGGGTGGATAAGCCCCGCCAATTGGTGCGCGGGATGCTGGGCCATCGCCGCAGCCGGGAGGCGCAGATCCTCAAACTGCTGGCCACCGGACCGCAGCGCATCCCGGAAATGGTCGCGGTAATGTACAAAGGACTCGACCCGCGACTGACCGGCGCGGCGGGCCGCTCGGTGCTGGCCCACCTGGTTGACCTGGAACGACAGGGACGGGTGGCGACTGAGGATGAGGCATGGCTGCTGCGGTCGTAGCCCTGGCCCTGGCCGCGACGCCTATCCAGGCTGCGGCAGCCAATCAGGCTCCGGTGGTTGATAAAGTCGGCACCGGTCAGCCGGTCGCCTTGATGGCTTCGCAAGGCCGCCATTGTTTTCCCGAGTTCAAGGCCTGCTTCGCCGTGGTTCCCGATCCGGAGCGCGGCGAGCAGGCCATGCGCTTAGCCATCAGCGATCTGGCCGATCCTGCGGACCTGAAGCATGAACCGCTGGCATACGGCATCGATCACGACAGGACGTTGGAATTCTGGCCTTATGCTCTGCCTTTGCCGGGGGGCGCTCCCGCCTTGCGTACTTGGGTGATTGGCGTGATCGAGCGGCGCAGGGTAGCCTATTCCGGGGGTGGGGCTGAGGTTTCGCGACTGCACCTGCATACCCTGGCGGTTGGCCATGTCGGCAGTGTCAGCCCTGAGCTGGCCAATCTGCCCTGGCATTCAGCCCTCTCGATCCGCGCTTGCTTCAATGCGGAACAGGCCAGGCGGCGGCTGGATGTCTGCCAGGATCAATATACCTTTGGCGCAACCCTGCAGGTGGCAGCGGATAGCAGCGGCGATCAATTGCCCGATCTGATCTATCGCACCCAGGCCACGGCTTTTCCGCAAACCGCGCGCCGCTGGGAAGATTCCAGCACGGGCAGGCCGCTGACCCAGGCTGATCTGAGCCACTGGACCGATTTCGAATGCAGTTACCAGCGCAGGCTGCGGTACAATCCGGCCACCGAGCGATACGAGATGGACCGCCCCGCCCCCGATTGCCGCAGCTACACCGACCCCTGATCCGGCCTCAACCGCGCGGCAGGGCAGCACATGCGCGGCCATAATCGATGCTTTTGCACTGGGGCCTTTCGTGGCATCCTGCAGACCTGAGGTCGCGCGCCTTGGGTGGGAGAAGCCGTATGGCTACGCTGGCGGATGGCGGCGGTATTGCCGCACGCGCCGAAGAGCGCTTTTTCTTCAGGATGTCCTGCGCGATGGCCCTGGTCATTGTCGTAGGTTTCAGCCTTCACCTCGCAATGGGCCGCAGCAGTTTCGCAGTGCCGCCGGTTTATCATTTCCATGCCTTTGTGTTCTTTGGCTGGGTCGCCCTGCTGGTCACGCAGTCGGCCTTTATAGCCGGCGGCAACCTGGCCCTGCATCGCCGGCTCGGCTGGCTCTCCCTGCTGTGGATTCCGCTGATGGCGGGGAGCGGCATGGCCATCACCGTCGCCTCGTTGCAGCGCACCGGCGGGCCGTTCTTCTTCGATGCCAACGAGTTTATGATCAGCAATCCGCTGAGCCTGCTCACCTTTGCCGCCTTGGCGCTGGCCGGCGTGGCGCTGCGCCGTCGGAGCGACTGGCACCGGCGGTTAATGCTGAGCGCCACGGCCTCGATCCTCGGGCCGGGTTTCGGACGGATCCTGCCCGCACCGCTGTTTGGTTCGCTGGCCTGGGAGATTACCAGCGGGATCGGCCTGATCTTCATCCTGGTGGGGATGTGGCGGGATCGGCGGCGGCTTGGCCATGTCCATCCGGCCTGGGTAATCGGCCTGACCGCGGGGATCGGCTGGATCGCCCTCGGACAGCTTCTGGCCTATACCGGCTGGGGGATCGCGCTGACCGAACAGATCATGGCAGGCCATCCCGGCGCGGCACGGCCAATGGAAGCCTACCTGCCCCCAGGGATGCCTTGATTAGGCCGGACTAAAGGGCCATCTGGGGGCCACTTCGCGAAGGGACCCCCAATGACCGCCCAGCCGACCAACCTTTCCGGGATCGACATCCGCGCCGAGATCGAGCGGCTGCGCAAGGAGCGCAACGCGGTGATCCTGGCGCATTACTACCAGAAGCCGGAGATCCAGGACCTGGCCGATTTCGTGGGCGATTCGCTGGAGCTGTCGAGAAAGGCGGCAGCCACAGATGCCGATGTAATCGCCTTCTGCGGGGTGAAGTTCATGGCCGATACGGCCAAGATTCTCTCGCCCCAGAAGATAGTGGTGCTGCCCGATCTGGATGCCGGGTGCTCGCTTGAGGATTCGTGCCCGCCCGAGAAGTTCAAGGCCTTCCGCGAGGCGCATCCCGATCACATCGCCCTGACCTATATCAACTGCTCGACCGAGGTGAAGGCGCTGTCCGACGTGATCGTGACCAGTTCCAGCGCGGAAACGATCCTGGCCCAGATCCCGCCCGAGCAGAAGATCATCTTCGGGCCGGACCGGCACCTGGGCGGCTATCTCAACCGCAAGTTCGGGCGCGACATGCTGCTGTGGCCGGGCGTCTGCATCGTCCACGAAGCCTTCAGCGAAACCGAGCTGATGAAGCTCAAGGCCCAATACCCCGGCGCCCCGGTTGCCGCCCACCCGGAATGCCCGCCGCACATCGTCGACCATGCCGATTACGTCGGCTCGACTAGCGGCATCCTCAATTTCGCCAAGACCTTCCCCGGCGACACTCTGATCGTCGCGACCGAGCCGCACATCATCCACCAGATGGAAAAGGCGCTGCCCGAAAAGCGGTTCATTGGTGCACCCGGGGCCGACGGCAACTGCAATTGCAATATCTGCCCCTACATGGCGCTCAACACGCTGGAAAAGCTCTACCTCGCGCTGCGCGACCTGCAGCCGCGGATCGAGATCGAGGAGTCCTTGCGCCTCGCCGCCAAGAAGAGCCTCGACCGGATGCTAGAGATGGCGGCCGGGACCGTGGGCAAGGGCGATCTGGGGCGGGCATAAAGCCCCGTCCCTGATTAATCATCAATTCCCAGCAACCGTTTCGCCAACACCAGGTGCGGGCGGTCGATCATGCGGCGGTCGATCTGCAGCGTCCCAGCACCCGGCTGCGCAGCAAAGGCGGCAACGATCGCCCGGGCGTCCTCCAGTTCCTGCTCGCTCGGCGTGAAGGCAGCGTTGATCACCGGGACCTGGGCCGGGTGGATCGCCAGCATCCCGGCAAAGCCATCGCCCCGCGCCTCGCGCGCGATGCGTTGAAGACCGGCCGTATCGGCGAAATCGGCATGGAGGGTGTCGATTGCCATGACCCCGCGGGCATGCGCGGTCAGCAAGGTTTGGACCCGGGCAAAGCGGAAGGCATCGGTCCAGCGGCCATCGGCATCGTACTTGCGACCGGCACCGATCGCGGCAGACAGGTCTTCCCCGCCCCAGGTCAGCCCGGCCAGCCGCGGCAGTGGGGCCATGGCATAGCTGGGGATCGTGATCGCGGCCATCGCGGTTTCGCTGACCAGCGGGAGGATCCGGGTCGATCCCGCCGGAATCCCATGGCGCTGCTCCAGTTCATACAGCTCGGCCCCCAGCGTCTGGACCGATTCCGGTCCGGCCGACTTGGGCAGCATGATCCCGTCCGGTGCGCCGGGCAGCACGCCGATCAGGTCATCACGCCACTGCCGGCTGTCAAGCGCATTGATCCGCACCCAGCGCCCGAACTTGCGCCCGGCCACTTGCTGGCGGTGTGCGATCAACCAATCCCGGGCGCGATCCCGCGCCGCCGCCTTGTTGGCGGGAGCGACCGAATCCTCCAGGTCGACAATAATCACATCGGCCCCGGTCAGCGCCGCCTTGCCGAGCTTTTTCTCGCTGTCGCCGGGAACGAACAACCAGGAGCGCATCAGCATGATCGGTCAACCCTGTCCTATGCGACCGTCGCCAGGGCGGGATAGTCAATGTAACCGGCCGGGCCTGGCAGGTACCAGCTTTGCGGCACATTGACATTCGGCGCCCATTCGGCGCCCAACCGGATCCGCTCGGCCAGGTCCGGATTGGAAATGTAGGGTCGGCCAAAGCTGATTGCTTCGCAGGCGCCACCAGCCACTTCGGCTGCAGCGGCTTCGGCGCTGTAATCGCTGTTGAGGACCAGTGGCCCCTTGAAGATCGTCCGCAAGTGCGCGCCCTGCTTGGGCACGTCGGTCCGGCCAAAGGTGCCGTCTGGCCCGGGCTGGCGCAGTTCAAGGAAACCGATGCCCAGCTCCTGCAGCACCTTCGCCGCCGCGCCAAAGGTTTCCGCCGGGGTGGCATCGTCGCAGCCCTGGGTCTCGCCATTCGGCGACAGGCGGATCGAGACGCGCCCCGCCCCCCAGACATCGATCAGCCGCTCCAGCACTTCGCGCATCAGCCGCACCCGGTTTTCGGGCGAACCGCCGTAGTCGTCATCGCGCAGGTTGGAGGAGCTGCGGATGAACTGGTCGATCAGATAGCCATTGGCGCCGTGCAGCTGGACCCCGTCAAACCCGGCCGCTTTGGCATTGGCGGCCGCCTTGCCATAGTCATCCACGATCCGGGCAATATCGTCCTTAGTCGCAGCGCGCGCCTGTTCGTGCGGCTTGCGCCCGGTCGGCGTGTGGGCGTGATCGGGCGCGGTCGTGGCCGAGGCGGAGACCGGCGGATTGCCGCCGAGGAAATCGGGGTGGACCAGCCGGCCCATGTGCCACAGCTGCATGATGATCCGTCCGCCGGCCTTGTGCACGGCTTCGGTGGTCAGCTTCCAGCCTTCGGTCTGAGCCCCGCTCCACACGCCCGGTGCAGCGGGCCAGCCGAGTCCTTCGACACTGATCCCGGTCGCCTCGGAAATGATCAGCCCGGCCCCGGCCCGCTGGCTGTAGTATTGGGCCATCATCGCATTGGGGATCGAACCCGGATCGGAGCGACCGCGGGTCAGCGGAGCCATCAGGATGCGGTTGGGGCATTCGAGCGCGCCGAGCTTCACCGGCTGGAACAGGGCATCGTGCAAGGGAACCTCCGCAGTGAGTCGGACACCAATTGTCTTTGCTTTCTTAACCGAGCGGCTAAGGCATCAGGATGGTGAAGGCAATGGGGACAACAGCGGGGGGGTCGCGGGCCTGGCACTTTGCCGCGCTGCTGGGTGGCAATGCTGCCCTGGCGCTGGGGCCGATGTGGGTGCGGCTGGCCGATAGCGGCCCGGTCTCAGCCGGGTTCTGGCGGCTGGCCCTGGCCATACCGTTTTTTGTCCTGCTCGCCCGGATGAACCGCCAGCCGCTAACCGGCGCGCCCCGGGGCGTGCTGCTCGGCGTGCTGGCCGGTGGGGTATTCTTCGCGCTGGACCTCTCCAGCTGGCACCTCGGGATCGAACTGACCCGGCTGGGCAATGCCACGCTGTTCGGCAATGCCGGTTCGATCCTGATCGCCGCCTGGGGGCTCATCGCACTGCGGCGGATGCCGCGCACGCCCGAATGGCTAGCCTTTGCTGCGGCCATCGTGGGCGCTGCGATCCTGCTGGGCCGCAGCCTGCAGATCGACCACACCACCCTGATTGGCGATCTGCTCTGCCTGCTGGCGGGCTTTCTCTACACCTTCTACATCCTCCTCGCCCAGCGTGGGCGAGCCGTATTGGGGAGTTGGGCACTACTGTTCTGGTCCAGCCTGGTGGGCCTGCCGGTGATGGCGGGCTTTGCCCTGGCGCTGGGCGAGCCGTTCTGGCCGACCAACTGGACGCCGGTCATTGCCCTTGCCTTTACCAGCCAGCTGATCGGCCAGGGCTTGCTGGTCTATGCCCTGCGCCATTTCCCGCCGCTGGTGATCGGCCTCGCCTTGCTGACGCAGCCGACCATCGCCGTAACTGTAGGCTGGATCTGGTTCGGGGAAGTGCTGGGTGCGCTTGACCTGTTCGGCATGGCGCTGGTCGCGGCCGGGCTGGTTCTGGCGCGCAGCAGCGAGCCGCGCGCGGTCGATCGCGACTAGTCCTCTGTCGCGGCGGCAGGCGCTTCAGCGGCAGTACCCGGGATAGCGGCAGTTTCGCCGGCTTCGGCCGCCTCGCTGGTTTCGTCCTGCTCTGCTGCATCCTTCGGTCCACCCTCAGTCTTCGGAGCAACGGGTGCCTGGCTCCGCACCGTATCGAGCGGAAGCATGGCGTCGCTGGCCGAACCGGGGAGGATCTGCCCTTCGGCCTTGCCTGCGCCTTCGTCCTTGCGGTCCCCGCCGCAGGCGGCAAGTGCCAGGGCCAGAGCGGTTATGGTCAGTGGGCGCAGCATGCATCGATCTCCGGCGGAAGCTACTCGGTTGGGCAGGGTCGTTCCAGCGCGGCCAGGAACTCCCCGGCGCGGGCCAGCAGGGCCTCGTCCCAGGTGGCCATATCGACCGCATGGCCGAGCCGCGCAAGGCTGGTCACACCGAATTCCTCGATCCCGCAAGGCACGATCCCGCCGAAGTGCGAGAGGTCCGGATTCAGGTTGACCGAAAAGCCGTGCATCGTCACCCAGCGGCGGATCCGCACGCCGATCGCACCGATCTTGGCCTCACGCCCGTCGATATCGCGGGTCCAGATGCCGATCCGCCCCGGCGCGCGCCACGATTCCACGCCAAAGTCAGCGAGCGTGGCAATCACCCACCCTTCCATTGCGTGGACGAACCCGCGTACGTCACGCGCGCGCCGCTTTAGATCGAGCAGGACATAACCGACCCGCTGCCCCGGCCCGTGATAGGTATAACGCCCGCCGCGCCCGGCCTCGACCACGTCGAAACGCGGATCGAGCAATTCAGCCGCCGCGGCGCTGGTTCCGGCGGTGTAGACCGGGTGGTGTTCGAGCAGCCAGACGAGCTCTTCAGCCGTCCCGGCGGCGATCGCCGCATTGCGTGCGGTCATGAAATCGAGCGCCTCGCGATAAGGCACCCGGTCGGTTTCGCGCCGCCATTCGATCGAGGCAGGAACATCGTGATTCATCGGCAAGTTGCGTGGCGACAAATGCTGTGGTTATCAAGGGGGCAGAAATAAGAGAGGGTTAGGCAATGCGGTTCGATAGCAACAAGGCCTGGAGCGAGGCGACCAAGCTGGTTTCCGGCAATCGCGACGTGCTGTGGGCCGTGGCCGGGGTCTTCCTGGTCCTGCCGGCGCTGGCCGTCACTCTGCTTGCGCCTCCTCCCGAAGCACCGGCCGGGGCCGAGCCGGAAGCGCTGCTCAACCTGTTCAGCGCCTATTACACCCAGGCCGCGCCCTGGCTGCTGGGCATGGCTGTGCTGCAGATCATCGGCACGCTAACCATGCTGGCCCTGTTCACCGACCGCGCCCGGCCGACCGTGGGTGAGGCGCTGCAGCTGGGCCTCAGAGGTCTGCTGCCGGCGATCCTGGCCCAGATCCTGGCCGGGATGGCCTTTTTCCTGGCCGCTGTCGTGCCGATCACGCTGGCCGGGCTGACCGGATCGGCCGCGCTCACCACGCTGGTGGTGCTCGGCTGCGTGGCCGGCCTGATCTGGCTGGCCGTGCGAATCTCGATGATCGCGCCGGTGGTCATGGTCGAAGGTCAGCGCAATCCGGTGGCGGTGCTGCGCCGCTCGTGGGAGCTGACCGCCGGCAATGTCGGGCGCCTGCTGCTGTTTTATGCCCTGCTGTTTGTGGGCTTCTGGGTGGTTATACTGCTGGTCGGCGGGCTGGCCGACATGGTGCTGCGCCTGGCTCTGGGTGACCAGATCGGCGCCCCGCTGGGAGCCTTCATTGCCGCCGCGCTGCAGGGTGTGATGGCGATCTACTTTACCGGCGTCTACGCTGCGACGCACCGGCAACTGGCCGGTCCTTCGAGGGAGGCAGCCGCGCGCACCTTTGAATAGGCTTCACCGGAAACCGCGCCGGTCGCGTCCGGCCGGTCAGACATGGGGGGACAATGACAATGCAGAGCTTTAGTGCAGGCAAGGCCCTGTCCGATGCATTCGAGATCTTCAAGGCGCGGTTCGTGCCGATGGCAATTCTGACGGTGGTCTATTACGCCGTTCTGGCGGTCCTGTTCGGAACCATCGGCTTGACCATGCTGACCCCATTGCTGGCCGGGGCGGCAACTGCCGAACCAGCCAATCCCGGCGCGCTGATGGCCAGCATGGGTGGCGGCATCATCCTGCTCTACCTTGTGATCTATGCGCTCAACTTCTGGCAGCAGGGCGCAATGTGCCGGCTGACGTCAGACCGGCATGACGGCTCGCTGGGTGACGCGGTCAGTGCCGGTCTGCACTCAATCTTGCCGTTGTTCGGGGCGGCGATCATTGCTTTCGTCGTCCTGTTTGTGGGCGGACTGGCGGTTGGACTGGTCGCAGGAATTGCCGGATCGGAATCTCCGGCCCTTGCCTTCATCCTGGGCCTGGCGGCGTTGGTCGGGGCGATTTTTGTTGCGCTCAGGTTCTCGATGTTGCTGCCGGCGATCGCGATTGAAGGAATCCGCAACCCGCTGACGGCGATGGGCCGTTCTTGGGCCATGACCCGCGGGCATGTGCTGAAGCTGTTCCTGGTCTTCCTGATCGTGTTTGGCGTGATGGCAGTGATCGGCTTCACCCTGGTGACGCTGACGATCGGGGGTGCCGCCGCCGGCGCAGGCGTGCCAGACACGGGCGCGATCATCGCCTTTGGCCTTGCAATGTTGGCCTTGGGCCTGTCGGTGGGAATCTATCTGATGTCCGTAGTCGGCGCGATCCATCGCCAGTTGGGCGGGGAATCGGTGACCGAAGTCGAAGCCACCTTCGCCTGAAGCCTGGAAGGGTGGCTCCGGGCCGCCCTCGCAGGATCAGTCCTTCCAGCCCCAGAACAGCTTGCACGGCAGCACGTTGAGCGGCTCGAAGTCCTGGTCGATCCGGGTAAAGTGCCGGGCCATGTAGTCCCGCGCCTTGGCACTGAACTGATAGACCAGGAAGGCGCCACCGGGGCGCAGCACCCGGTGCGTGGCCGCGGCAATGGCCGGACCAATACCATCGGGCAGGGTCGAAAACGGCAGGCCGGACAACACATAGTCCGCATGGTCAAAGCCGTGCGCCCTGACGATAGCTTCGACATCCGCCGCCGAGCCGAGCACCGGGATGAACCGGCTGTCCGTGATCGTGGCCTTCAGATAGTCAATGTAGAGCGGGTTTGTGTCGATCACGATCAGCCGCCCGTCGCGCGGCAGGCGTTCCAGCACAGGACGGCAGAAGGTACCCACCCCCGGACCATATTCGACGAACAGCTTGCACTCGTCCCATTTGACCGGACGCAGCATCCGCTGGATCGTGAAGCGCGAGGACGGGATGATCGAGCCGACCATGACCGGATGCTCGACGAATCCTTGAAGAAACACGCCCCAGGGACCCAGGGCACGCATAATCCGGCGCTTGAGACGGGCAGGCAGGGCCTCGCGGGCGAGCTCGGAAGTCGTCATGCGGGGAATCAATGTCCTGTATTAGCCGGATAGGCCACTGCCTTTCACAAATTTGGCAAGCCATTGCAAGGCGGATGCGACCAACCTAGGGGCCTTATTGATGAACCAGCCGGCCTCATCCCCATCCGGTTCCCCGGACCCCGGCGCCGCCAGCGGCACGGCCACCCTGCCACGCGGGCGGGTTGCGCTGTTGTTCACGGTGATGCTGGTGACCGCAGCCGGCAATACGGCGATGCAATCGGTCATGCCTTCGATCGGCACCGCGCTGAAGGTCGAGGATTTCTGGATCAGCCTAGCCTATACTTGGTCGGCGCTATTGTGGATGCTGTGCGCTCCGTTCTGGGCGCGGCGCAGCGACCGGCGCGGACGCAAGGCAATGATGGCGCTGGGGCTGATGGGCTTCATCGCCAGTTTCGGCCTGTGCGGCCTGGCGCTGTGGCTTGGCCTGAATGGCTGGCTCAGCGCGCTGGGCACACTGTTGCTGTTCGCGGCCTGCCGCTCGCTTTACGGCGGGTTCGGCTCGGCCGCGCCGCCGGCGGTCCAGGCCTATGTTGCCAGTCGGACCAGCCGCGCCGAGCGGACGCAGTCGCTCTCGCTCATCTCTTCCAGCTTTGGGCTTGGGACAGTGCTCGGTCCGGCGCTGGCGCCGCTGCTAATCGTGCCTGGGCTCGGCCTGGTCAGCCCGTTCTTCGCCTTTACCATAATCGCCATCGTCGTGCTGGTGACACTGCGCTGGCGGCTGCCGGACGACGATCCGGCCTATGCCGCGCGGGGTGATGTGATGGCCGCGCCGTTCAGTGCCAATTCGGATTCGCGGCTGCGCGACGAAACAGAACCGGCCAGCGATAACGGCCTGCCCAGCGAAGTGCCGGACCTCAAGTGGACTGACCGACGGATGCGGCCCTGGTTGGTCGCCGGATTACTTGGCGGCCATGCCCAGGCCATGGTCATGGGGATCGTCGGCTTCCTGATCCTGGACCGGCTCGAATTGCGGGCGACACCGATGGCAGGGGCCGGGCCGACCGGACTGGTGCTGATGGCCGGGGCCATTGCAACCCTGCTAGCGCAATGGGGGATCATTCCGCTCTGGAAGCTGGGCCCGCGCTCCTCTAGCCTGTGGGGCATGGTGCTGGCGGCGGTTGGCGTAGCCTTGCTGGCCGTCGCGCAGGATCTGCACGCCATTACAATTGGCACGGCAATCGCCTGCCTCGGCTTTGGCCTGTTCCGACCGGGGTTTACCGCCGGTGCCTCGCTATCGGTGACCCGCGCGGAGCAGGGGCAATCGGCCGGAATCGTCGCCTCGGTCAATGGCGCAGCTTATATTGTAGCCCCGGCTATCGGGGTCTGGCTCTATGGCCATGCCGCGTGGATCGGTTTTGCCGTGATCGAGCTGCTGTGCCTGGCCGTGCTGCTGCTGGGGATAAAGGGCATGCGCACCGACGATGACCTGATCGGCCAGCGCTAGGCGCGTCCTAAAGGATTTCCAGCACTTTGTCCTGCGGCCGGCACAGCCGCACGCCCTTGTCCGTTTCAACCAGTGGCCGTTCGATCAGCTTGGGTTCGGCCGCCATGGCCGCCAGCACCGTGGCTGTATCCGCCTGCGGCAGGCCGCGCTCCTCGGCATCGGTGCCGCGCAGCCGCAGACCCTGCTGTGGGGTAAGGCCGGCATCACGGTAAAGCTGGGCCAGCTTTTGCGCCGATGGCGGATCGCGCAGGTATTCGATCACGGTCAGCTCAACCCCGGCCTCCTCTAGCAGGGCCAGGGTCTTGCGCGAGGTCCCGCAGCCGGGGTTATGCCAGATCGTTGCCTTCATGCAGCGCTCCTTAGAGGATTTCCCGCTCCATAGCCAAATCGACGAACCGGGCAATTTGATCCTTGTCAATGCGAGCGATTCGCATTAGCGGCAAGCTTGTTATTGCAAATCATTCTCAATTCTGGACTCCGATGAACCTTACTGCTCGCTTCGTCCTGCTCGCCACTGCCGCATTACCGGCCCTGGCGATTGCAACACCGGTCCGCGCCGAAGCGGAATCCGCCGAAGCCGGGCCCGCTGATCCCAAGGTTGAGATAGTAGTGGTGGGTGACTGGCTGGAAGCCGATACGATTTCCGGCTCTGTAGCATCGGTTTCGGAAGAAGATCTGCGCCGAAGCCGCGTTGCGACGGCGAACGACGCCCTGCGCCAGGTCGCCGGGGTTTTCCCGCGCGATGAGGAAGGCGCAGGTGCGCGCCCCAACATTGGGATCCGCGGCCTTAACCCTGTGCGCTCAACCAAAGTACTGCTGCTCGAGGATGGCATCCCTCTGGGATTTGCGCCTTATGGTGACAACGCAGCCTATTATCACCCGCCAATCGAACGCTTCTCTCGCATCGAAGTGCTGAAGGGCGCAGGCCAAGTCCGGTTCGGACCGCAAACCATCGGTGGTGTCATCAATTACATCACGCCCGCAGTGCCCCAGCGACTCAGTCTGCGCCTGACCGGCAGCGTCGGTAACCGGGACCATGTGGCGGTTGACGGCATGATCGGAGGCCCAGCCCTCGGCGGGGGCCTGCTCTTGCATGCTACGCACAAGCGGACATCTGGCAACCGGGCCAACCAAGACCTTCGTTTCACCGACATCTTCCTGAAGGGAGCATGGGAGCTTGGATCCGATCACGGGATCATATTGAAGGTATCGCGCTTCGGCGAAGACAGTCAGCTGACCTACTCCGGGTTGCGCCGAGATGAGTACCTCGCAGATCCTCGCGCCAACCCATTCGTCAATGACCACTTCGAAACGACACGCTGGAATGCCACGCTTTCGCACCGCTGGGATATGACGGACGGTCTGACCCTGCGAACATCGGCATATTATCACAATTTTGGTCGCGACTGGTGGCGCCAGTCATCAAACAGCAGCCAGCGCCCGAACGATTCGAGCGACCCTGCTTGCGGCAGCATGGCCAATTTGCTGACAACCTGCGGCAACGAAGGTCGTTTGCGCAATTACGACACGTGGGGCATCGAGACGCGCCTGACGGTTGATCATGCTGGTTTGGGGATTGGCGGATCGACGGAGCTTGGTATCCGTTATCATCATGAAGAACAGCGGCGCCGACAGTGGAACGGCGATACGCCAACGGCCCGTACGCCCGGAACCAGCGTGAATGCCGGGGTTCGTGAAAACAATGAGCGCTACGCGTCTGCCTTTTCGGCATTTCTGCAATCACGATTTGAATTGGGAACCTTTGCACTGATCCCAGGTGTGCGAGCCGAATTCATCGATTACGAGCGCCGCAATCTGCCTGTTGATGTAATCGTGAGCGGACGCCCCAGCGGGGCCAAGACATCAGCGACCCAAGGAACGAGCCGTCTCGACAAGGTACTCCCCGGAGTTGGCTTCACTTGGGGGCTGACACCTGATGTAACCCTTTATGGTGGTGTTCATCGCGGATTTTCGCCCCCGCGGGTCGAAGACATCGTCACTGCCGCTGGCGGGACAGTTGATCTCGATGCTGAACTGAGCTGGAACTGGGAACTGGGCTTTCGTGCCCGGCCAGTCGCAGGAATCCGCACCGACGCAACGCTCTTCGTAATGAACTTTGAGAACCAGATCGTGCCGCAGTCCGTGGCAGGAGGTGTCGGTGCCACCCTCACGTCAGCTGGGCGCACCTTGCATCGCGGGGGCGAGTTCTCGCTGACCCTGTCATCGAAGGAGGCGGGCTGGAGCAAGGTCAGCGATCTTTATGCGCGTCTGGCTACCACCTGGGTGGCCACGTCACGCTATTCGAGCACCCGGCTGGCCACACTGCCCTGCTTTGACGGCGCAACAACTGGAACATTGATCGCCACGGGTTCGGGTTCGGTTCCATGCGGCGTTGCACACGACGTGCGTGGCAATCGCCTGCCCTATAGCCCGGAATGGCTTTTCACAGCGGCCGTCGGCATTGAGCGTAAGGGTTTCACGGGTCAGGTCGAACTGGTCAGCCAGTCGTCGATGTACGCTGATGATGTCAACCTAATCGCAGTTACGCCGGACGGGCAACGGGGCCGGATCGATGGCTGGGCACAGGTCAACCTAGCGGTTTCCTATGGCCCGCCGGATGGCAACTGGGAAGTGTTTGGCAGCGTCCGCAACCTGTTTGACCGGCACTATGTGATCGACCGCGCGAGAGGCATCCTTCCGGGCCAGCCGCGAACCGTGCAAGCCGGACTAACACTGCGGTATTGAAGAAAATTCACTTACTGATCGCGGGATGTCAGCACATGCCGGCAGTCCGCTCGCTCAGCCAGCGGCGGTTGCCCCTTTCGACTTCCCGGAACGCGGCAAATACGGCGCGTTCCGGTGCAGTCCGGCCGGTTTTACCAAGCGCGGTGATCTGGGCATAGAACCAGTATTGACCGGCAAAGCTGTCCACCGCGCGCAAGGCCGGTACGGCCTTGAGGAAGGACAGCCAGCTGGGGAACAGCCCCAGCCCGGCCTCGGCGCGGGGCAGGCTCTCCGCTCCGGCCAGGATGCGCGCCGCGCCATCGGGCTGGACGCAGAGCGGACGCCCCAGCCCGATCACGTCAGCTGCGCCGCGCGACAGCGCCTCTTCCATCGCCGCACGAGTGCGGAAGCCGCCGGTGACCATCAGTGGCACCTTGACCGCATCCTTCATAGCCAGCGCAAAATCGACGAAATAGGCCTCGCGCGCCAGGGTCGAGGCCTTGACGCCCGGTTGCTCGACCGGCTCCATTCCCTCGATCCCGAGCAGACGCGGCTGCTCATAGGTGCCACCCGAAATCTCGATCAGGTCCACCCCGTCTTCGGCGAGCCAGCCGGCGACGGTCTGGCTGTCCTCGAAAGCGAAGCCGCCCTTCTGGAAATCGGCGCTATTGAGCTTCACTGATAGCGCGAATTTTGGCCCAACGGCGGTGCGGGTCGCACGGACCACTTCACGCAGGAACCGGGCGCGGTTTTCAAGGCTGCCGCCCCACTCATCGCCGCGCTGGTTGGAGCGCGGGCTAAGGAACTGCGAGATCAGATAGCCGTGGGCGGCATGGATCTGCGCCCCATCGAACCCGCCTTCGCGGCAGGAATGGGCAGCGCTGGCAAAGCGGGTGATCAGGTCCTGGATCTCGGCACCGGTCAGCGCCACCGGCTCTCCGAACTGTCCGCCGGGCAGCCCCAGCTTGATCGCTGAAGGCGCCTTTGGATGCGGGTTGACCGGCTTCATGGTCTGCCGTCCGGCATGGCTGATCTGCGCCCAGAACTGGGCCCCGCCGGCCTTGGCCGCGCCGGTCCAGCGCCGCAGCCCATCGATCATCGCCCCATCGGCTGGCCGATCCAGAATGACATTGCCGGGCCGCTCAAGGTGATCGCCATCAACCTGGACATTGCCCGATAGCAGCATGCCGCAGCCGCCTGCACCCCAGACCCGGTAAAGCTGTTCCAGTTCGGCGGTCGGCCGTCCGAGCGGATCGGCCAGACCTTCGGTCATGGCCGCCTTGGCAAGACGATTGGGCAGCACGGCGCCACAGGGCAGGGTCAGAGGCTGGTCAAGCATTGGGTCAGGGTACCTTCATGGCAGGGACGGCGGCAGCCGCATCTTCGGGAGTCAGCCCCGGTGCGGGCGCGGCGCTGATTGTTTCCAGCCGCCGCATGACCCGTCCGGCGCGCTGGATCGCGCGGACCAGCCGCGGATAGACTCCGCAGCGGCACAGGTTGGGCACGGCGGCCTTGATATCGTCGGGCGTCGGATCGGCATTGCGCGCCAGCAATGCCGCAGCGGCAATCGCGATGCCCGGGGTGCAAAACCCGCACTGGATCGCCTGCTCCGCGACCAGCGCCTGCTGCACCGGGTGCGAACGATCGGGCGAGAGGCCCTCGATCGTGGTCACCACCCGGCCTTCCGCTTCAGCCAGGCTGATCAGGCAGGATTTGAGCGCCTCGCCATCGACCAGCACCATGCAGGCCCCGCAGTCGCCCACCCCGCAGCCGTACTTGGTGCCAGTCAGGTTGGCGGCATCGCGCAGCGCCCACAGCAGCGGGGTCTGTGGATCCATGTCGAAAGCCAGCGGCTTTTCGTTGACGGTGAGCCGGGTCATCTCAGGTCAGCCGACGGCTCAATCCCGCCAGCTGCGGTCGATCTTGTCGATCTTGCGGACCCAGGCATCGAAATCGGCTTTGCCGGGGCCGCCGGGCAGGCGGACCTGCCCCACATCGCGCTGGTGCACCTGCACCACCTCGTCCGGGATCATGACCGGTTGGCCAGCAGCCATGGTCGCCAGCTGAATCTCGCAGGCGCGTTGCAGCGACCAGTGCTGGATGAAGATTTCCCCGATCGAGCGACCCAGGATCACCGGCCCGTGGTTCTTCAGCATCAGGATCCGCTTGTCGCCCAGATTGCTGAGCAGCCGCTCGCCCTCTTCGGCGCGGACGGTGACGCCCTCGAAATCATGATAGGCCAGCTTGCCGATGAAGTTGCAGGCATAGAAGTTCACCGGCTGCAGCCCGCCTTCCATGCTGCATACCGCCATCGTCGCGGTGGTGTGGGTGTGGCAGATCGCATGGGCCCAATCGACATGGCGATGGAAATAGGCGTGCTGAGTAAAGCCGGCCTTGTTCACCGGGAACGGGCTGCCATCCAGCGTGTTACCGTCAATATCGATCTTGACCAGATTGCTGGCGCAAACCTCGGAATAGAGCAGGCCATAGGGGTTGATCAGGAAGGCCCCGTCCTCCCCCGGCACCTTCAGCGAGATGTGGTTGTAGATCGACTCGCTCCAGCCGAGGTGATCGAACACCCGGTAACAGGCCGCCAGCTCCTGCCGGGCCTGCCATTCGGCATCGCTGCAATCGATATTGCGCGCGTGCGCGTTGCTGAGCTGGGTGGCCATCGAATCCCTCCGGTTGTCCTTTGCAACCGATCCTAGCCAAGTCAGGGCTGCAAGGAAATCCGCAATCCGGCCCAGACCGTGCGCGGTGCGCCAAGGTCCTGACTGCCGCCCTGGTTGCGGGTGATAATGTGGGTATCGGTCAGGTTCTCACCGCGCAGGACCAGCGTGAAACCGCTGCCCAGCGGCCATTCGGCCACGGCATCAAGCGTGGTCGCGGCAGGCAGGCGGTCGGTCTCAAGATCGTCCTCCCACTGCGCCCCGGTGTGGCGCAGGCTGAGCGCGATCAGGCCGCGCTCGACCGGGCGCCAGGCCAGCGCGGCGCTGGCGGTCAGGCGCGGCACCTGGGCCGGGCGCCGGCCGTCGAGCCCGACCGAAATGCCGCTCGCCTCGACCCGCGCCGAGAGCCACGACAGCGACCCATCGAAGCTGAACTTGCCCAGCCGCGCCTCCACCCCCGTCTCGATGCCGCGCGAACGCACCGCATCGACATTGCGCCGCTCGCGCAGGTTCGGGCCGATGGTGACATTGGCTATGGCGCCCTTCACCCGGTTGTCGAAGGCTGTGAGGCGTAGCGACAGGTTGTCTGCAGCAGTCCAGTCCAGCCCGGCCTCGAACCCTTCGAGCTGCTCATTAGCCAGCGCGGCATTGGCGCGGGTCACCACCGGGAAGACGGTGAAGGGCCGGTAGAGCTCGTTAAGCGTCGGCTGGCGCATCCCCGTATAGGCCGCAGCGCGCAAGGCCAGACCCTCCGCCGCCTCGACCCGCAAGCCGGCGCGCAGGCTTTCCTCCCAGCCCGCGCGGTTGGCAAAGGCCAGGTCGGTGGTGACCGTGCCGCCGGCATTGGCCTCGCGGAAGAAGCCCTGCGCGACGCTCCAGCGATCGGCCCGCGCCGCAAGGGTCAGCAGCAGCGGCCCGCTGCGCCAGTCGTGCTCGGCATAGAAGCCGAGGTCGCGGTTCGTCCCGCCGGCCTTGCGCCGGGCGGTGACCAGCCCGGTAACCGCGCTGTAGGCCTCTTCCTGCATCTCGCCCTGCTGGCGGCGCCAGTCGAGCCCCAGCCGCAGGTTGTGGCCCGCGCCCAGCGGCGGGCGCAGCTCCAGCTTGGCGCCCAGCCCGGTCGCCGGGGTGCGGCGCTGGTCCAGCGTCTTGCGGAACGAGGTGGCGGAAATGACGACGTTGGAAAAGTCGCGCGCCTGAACATAGCCCAACACCTCAAACTGCCAGGCACCGCGGCCGACCAGCCGGATCGAGGCATCCTGCCCGGTGGCCCCATTGTCGGCCCCGGCAAAGCGCAAGGTGCGGTTATCATCGAACAGGCTGATCCGGCCCTGCACTTCAAGCTCAGGCCCCAGCGGTGCCACGGCGCGCAGCGCGGTAGACCAGCTATCGAACCGCGCCCGGACCGAGGCAGGTGCCCGCTGGCTCTCCGGCGTGGTCCAGAACCCCTGCCCGCGATCCCACCGACCGGAAATCACGGCAAAGCCATCACCCAGGCGCGGCGCCAGCGTGGCAGACAGCTCGCTCTCACCGCGGTCATTGAGCAGGGCTGCGGCGTTCAGCAGCCCCAGCATATCCGGCCCGGCGCTGGCCAGATCGATCGTCCCCGCCACGGCCCCGGCAGCAAAGCCGCCGGTCCCGCCACCGCGCAAGATCCGCACCCGCTCCAGCCGCTCGGGCGGCAGAGCAGAGAGCGGGACATAGCCGAAAAACGGATCGACCAGCGGCACCCCGTCGAGCAGGACCAGCGTCCGGCTAGAGGCATTGCCGCCCAGCCCCCGCAAGGTGATCCCCTGCGCCGACGGATTGGCCGAGCGGCTGTCCGACCGGCGGAACTGCTGAACGCCGGGTGCACGGCCAAGCAAATCCTCGATCCGGCCGGAGGCCAGCGTGCGCACATCCTCCGGCGTCAGTTCGTCGGCGGCATAAGCGCGTTCGCCCGCCGGCGCATCCAGCGCGCGGCCGGTTACGACGATCGTCTCGGGATCAGGATCGGAAGGGGTTTGGGCCCATGCGGGCTGGGCGGCTCCGGCAAGGAGCAGGACCAGCAAGTGGTGCCGCTTACGTGACTCGAACACGTGACCCCATCATTACGAATGATGTGCTCTACCAACTGAGCTAAAGCGGCATCTCACCAGTGCTGTGGAGGCCCGAGCCGGAATCGAACCGGCGTAAACGGATTTGCAGTCCGGTGCGTAACCACTCCGCCATCGGGCCATCCATCCCCATTGGCGAACCGCAAGGGAAGCGCGCCACTAGCGCGCGGGACAACGCCTTGCAACCGATTCCGATTCAACCGGTTCGGGCAAAGGCCAGTTTGCGGGTCGCGGGATCGGCGGCTTCCAGCCTGACCCGGATCCGCTCTCCCGGCACTACGTCGCGGGCGATGGTGCGGGCCACCACCGGCAGATCGCACAGCTGGATCCGGGCGCCCGCCTCGCCCAGGTCGGTGACCACGGCAACGAAGTGCTCTCCCACCCGATTGGCCAGAATCGCGGTTTCAGCCAGATCAAGCACTGCCCGCTCAAGCTGGCCGGTGCGGGCCTGAGCACGGGCCATGGCAGCGGGCAGCCGGGCAAAGGATTCCTGCACCGCTTCCGGCACAGGCCGACCATTCGCCAGCGCCAGCGCGGCTTCGATCACATAGCGATCGGCAAGGCGGCGCAGCGGGGCCGTGGCATGGGCATAGGGTGCGGCCATGGCGGCATGCCAGGGCGGGCTGGCCGGATCGAATGCAGCATAGCTGGCCCCCTGCCCCGCGCGCCTGACGGCCAGCATGAAGGCTGCGTGGCGCGGATCGGCGGGATCGAGCCGCTTCTCAAACTGGGCAAGCGGCGCGGCGGGCGGCCAAACCAGGCCAAAAGCCTTGGCGGTCTGCCGCAAGCGCCCCTCGGCGCGCTCATCCGGCTCGGCCATTACCCGGAACAGGCCAGTGCCGTGGTCCAGCATTAGCTGCGCAACGGCGAGGTTGCAGGCCAGCGATAGCGCCGCGTTACGCGTTTCTGTGGGCAGGAGCGGACGGAACCGCAGGGCAAAGCCACCGTCTGCCTCGCGCTCCACTTCCTGCTCGGGCGGATCAACCCGCTCGGCTCCGCGCCGGGCCTCGGCTGCAGCAATCCGGCTGGCCACTTCGGCAAACCCCGGGGGCAACTCGGCATCGCTGGCTCGGTCGTAAGCCAGCTTGGCCCGGCTACGGACCACGGCGCGGGTCACGCCGTCCAGCGCGGCTTCGCCATCGGGCCGGACCCGGACGGTGAAGACCACGGCAGGGCGCGGGCCATCGGGCAGCAGGCTGGCCGCGCCCTCGGCCAGGACCGGCGGATAAAGCCCCGCCTTGCCATCAGGCAGATAGGTGGTGAGCCCGCGCGCCCAGGCTTCGGCATCGAGCGCCCCGCCATGAGGCACGAACCAGCCGATATCGGCAATGGCGTAATGCAGCAGCCAGTCTGCGCCGGCCGGCTCAAAGGCAAAGGCCTGGTCCAGATCGGTCGCACTGGCCGGATCGAGCGTAACGAAGGCGCGCCCCGTCCAGTCGGCATGGGCATCCGGCCCGCGGGTGGCGGCTGCCTCGGCCTCGGCCAGCACGGCTGCGGGAAAGGTGGCGGGCACCTGAAATTGCCGGCGCAGTTCCTCAAGCCCTTCGGCCAGCAGGCAATCGGGATCGCGCAGCATTCGCATCGCGTCAGGCTACACCGCTACCCCGCAAAAGCAAAAGGCCCCTCCGGTTTCCCGGAGAGGCCCCTTGTTCAGTCACGGCAAAACTCAGAAGCGGCCGCGCAGCGTCACACCGAAGGTGCGCGGTTCGCCGGGGAAGCCGACGAACAGCTGGTTAGCCGTACCCGGCAAGCCGCTTGCGGCGGGCGCAGCGACGGCACGGAAGGTCCCACCACCCTGGAGCGGCATGTCGGCACCGATCATGTAGTACTTCTTGTTGAGCAGGTTCTGCGCCCAGAGCTCGATGCCCCACTTGCGGTCTTCGCCGTAGAGGCCGATGCGGCCATTGACGGTGAAGAACCCGTCCTGGACCTTTTCAAGGTCAAGGTCGGAACCGGTGTTGGTATCGCTCTGCAGGCGGGCATCGAGGTAGAACAGCGCGCTCATGCCCGTATCACCGATCGGCGGCGACCAGCTGAGGCCCGTGGTGACCACATAGCTCGGCGCGTTCGAAACGGCATTGCCCGGCAGCTGGAACAGCACCGGCGAGAGCGGCCGCCCAGCCGTGCCTACCAGGTCCTTCGAGTACTGCGTATCGACATAGGTCAGGCCGGCGTTGACCGTGAAGTAGCGGGCCGGACGCAGGAAGGCCTCCAGTTCGAAGCCCTTCGAGGTCACACCCGGCTTGAGCCGATCAGCCGCACAGGCACCGGTCGCGCCCGAGCCATCGACATCCCCGCCAGCCAGGCTGTCACGGCAGGCCTGGATGTTGGTGACTTCGAAGTTCACCCCGTTGAAGGTGTTGAGCTGGTAGTTGGAATAGCGCTGGTAGAACGCCGCGAAGTTCACGTCGATCCCGTCACCATCGTACTTGAAGCCCACTTCGAAGGCATCGACCTTCTCGCTGGCGAACTGCAGGTCCGAAGCTTCCGGACGGCCATTGCCCGGGGTCTGGGCCGGACGGGCCAGCGCCGCGGTGCAAGCCGCGTTCTGGGCGGCCGAACCAGCCGTGGTGCTGCACGGACGATCCAGCGCCGAGAAGTCGAGGTTGAAGCCGCCAGCCTTGTAGCCCTTCGAAGCCGAGGCGTAGACCATCAGGTCATCGGTAGGCTTGAAGCTGAGCACGGCCGTACCGGTCCACTGGCCTTCGCTGAACTCGGTACCAGCCGAACCGCGGGCAAACGACGGAGCCGTGCCGTTGATCACGCAGGCGATCGAAGCGAGGGCCTGGAGCGACGAGTTGACGATCGCCGGGCACAGCGTGTTGGTGAACCGGGCGTTGGCGGCCAGCGTCTTCTTCTCGTGGGTATAGCGGGCACCCAGGGTCAGCATCAGCTTGTCTTCGACGATGTCGAAGGTGTTGTGGGTGAAGACCGCCCAGTTGTCGCTCTGCTGCTCAAAGCTGGAGCCGTTGTTGCCGGTGCCGTTGAACCGCGCGGTGCCGGTCAGCGCCGCGATGTTCTGGAAGCCGGGCCAGCTCGGGGCTGGGGCAACCGCCGAAATCGGCAGGGTCGAGCAGGTGGCCGAAGCCGGGTTCAGCGTGGTCGGAGCCAGGGCCGAAACAGCCAGGCAGTTGGCATAGCGCTCGTAGTCGTTGCCATAGACGATATCGTCATCAACGAAGAGGTTCTCGTTGGCATAGTAAGCGCCGACGAGCCAGTCGAGCCGGCCCTCCAAGGCTTCACCCTGCAGGCGCAGTTCCTGGGTGAACAGCTTGAAGTGGCGATCGAGGTCCGAACGGCGCAGGATGTCCATCGCCTGGAAATCGGCGTCCTGACCCTGCTCGTTGAGGTAGTCGCGATAGGCCGTGATCGAGGTCAGCGTCGCGCCGCCCAGGTCCCAGGTCAGCTCGCCCGACAAGCCCCAGTCCTCGCTGTCAGTGCGATAGGTCACGCCAGGCGTGGTCGACTGGGCGCGGACGAAGCTTTCACCAGCCGGAGCGACCTGGAAGTTCGCGCCGAAGCCCTGCAACAGCGGGAACAGCGTGTTGGCGCTGGCAACGGGCGCACCGTCTGGGCCGCGCGACAGGTTGCGCACCGGATTGAGCAGCACGCCGCCGCAGCAGTTCTCGTCCTTCTTGGAATAGTCGGCGATCAGGCGCAGCTTGATGTCGTCGCTGGGTTCCCAGGCGACCTGACCGCGCACCAGCCAGCGGTTGCGATCGTTGATGTCGGGCTGGCCGGGGGTGGCATTCTTAATGAAGCCATCGCGCTGCTGCCAGACCGCGTCGATGCGGGCTGCAGCCGTATCGCCAAGCGGCACGTTGAGCGAGCCGTCGAGGCGCCAGAAATCGTAATTGCCGTAAGTGGCCGAGGCGCTGCCCGAGAAACCGTCGCTCAGGCTTGGTCCCTTGGTGACAATGTTGATCAGGCCAGCCGTCGAGTTGCGGCCGAACAGGGTGCCTTGCGGGCCGCGCAGCACTTCGACACGCTCGATCTCGCCCAGTTCGGACAGGCCGACACCGGTGCGGCTGCGATAGACGCCATCAATGAACAGGCCGACCGAGCTTTCAAGGCCGGCGTTCTCGCCAACCGTTCCGATGCCGCGGATGCGCGCGGTGAAATTCACCTCGCTGGTCGCGCCCGAGACCAGCAGCGAGGGTGCCACCTGGTTAAGCTGGCGCACGTCGGTCGCACCGGTCTTGGCCAGGGTTTCACCGGTTACGGCCGAAACGGCGATCGGCACGTCCGACAGGGCTTCGCTGCGGCGGGTGGCGGTAACGATGATTTCGGCCTCATCGACAACGTCTTCGGCCTGGGGGGCGGCATCCTGCGCCAGGGCTGGGGCGGCGCTGGCGACAATGGCCAGCGAAACGCCAAGGGCGCTGGTACGCAGCAGGGTGCGGCTGAAAGACTTCATGCTCTTCCTCTCCTTGAGAATGGCCGGGTTCGGCGTAGGGGGTCGCCGCCCGCGCGGGTCACTTAGTGACCGCAGCGCGGACTAACAATATGGTCTTCCTGTAGTTAGTCGATCACTGTGGCCTGTTCGCCACAATGATGCCCCCGGATCAGGGATCGACGAACCGGGCCGGGCGCTTTTCCATCTGGCTCATCACCGCCTCGATCTGGTTCTTGCTGCCAATCAGCTTCTGCTGCTCGATCGATTCGGCCATCAGGATCTCATCCACCGAGGCGTGGAGATAGGCGTTGAACAGCCGCTTGGCCGCGCGCTGGGCGTGCGGGTTGCGGTTGGCAATATCCGCCGCGATTGCCGTGGCGCGGGCCACAGGGTTGGGATCGACGATCGTGGCAAAGCCATATTCGCCAGCCTGCTCGCCAGTGAACTCGCGGTTGGTATAGGTCAGCTCGCGCAGCACGTCGTCGCGCACCATGCCGCGCCACAGGGCATAACCGGCCATGTCCGGGACCAGTCCCCACTTCAGTTCCATCACCGCCATCCGCGCGGTCGGATCGACCACCCGGATATCGGCCCCACTGGCGACCTGCAGCCCGCCGCCAAAACACACGCCGTGAACCGCGGCGATCACCGGGACGGGCAGCTTGCGCCAAAGCATCGCCACCTGCTGCGGCCGGTTGGCATTGCCGTGTGTACGGTCGGTCAACGGCACGGCATCATGACGGTTGGTGTTGGCCATGCTGGTCAGGTCCAGCCCGGCGCAAAAGCTGCGCCCTTCGCCAGCCAGCACAACGGCGCGCAGACCGGGCATCGAATGCAGCACTTCGCCCGCCTCGATCAGCGTATCGAACATGGCCGGATCAAGCGCGTTCATCTTATCGGCGCGGATCATCCGCACCTGGGCCACGCCATTTTCTTCAAGGTGGATCGACACTCGCTCGTTAGGCTTCAGCTCGCGCATAGGGACTGGTCCTGCTCCATTGGGTTTGCGGCTTCCTTGCGCAAACGCGGGGGCGCGTCCAGCCCCCTGTGCGTTGCCGGCAGGTCCTCGCCG
>Ga0315902_10001744_pt1 | contig 34595 bp, 26 predicted proteins | sample LakEriMetagenome_9_FD_203523 | JGI IMG/M metagenome (GOLD analysis project Ga0315902, IMG submission 203523) | Freshwater fungal communities from buoy surface, Lake Erie, Ohio, United States - Buoy 12 MA117 | ecosystem: Environmental > Aquatic > Freshwater > Lake > Lake biofilm | place: USA... | reverse complement strand
AGTCGGGGTGATAGGATTCGAACCTACGACCCTCTGCTCCCAAAGCAGATGCGCTAGCCAGACTGCGCTACACCCCGATGGCCCAACAATCTAACCGATAGACCAAATCCGGCCAATGGCAGTTCGCGCGGACGCCCGATTTCTCAAAAAATTGGTCGATCCCTACCTTCAATGCCCCTTGGTTCCATCGCTCAAAATGACTGGAAAACTGGGGTAGGTGGTTCCCAAGCCCCCGGTTTAGAATGCGTCGCGCTGATTCCAAGCAGTTTGGCTCTAAAAGCCAAAAAGGTGGGTCTCTTCCAGGAATTTTGACCCGCCACGATTCGCACGCACCAGGGAGGGAAACCATGTCCATTTCGTTTCGATTCTGTTCTTTCGTTACCCTTTTCGCCTCCGCGGTCTTCCTGGGCTCCCCTGAGCTTTTCGCTCAGGCCGCGCCAGGGACTGCCACGCCACCGGCCGCCGCTGGACAGGCTCCCTTCACCTCACAGGGCGCCGCTGCAAACACTCAAGCTCCCGCAACAGCTCAGGCCCTCGCCGCCGCCCAGCAACTGCAGCTCCAACAGCTGCTCGAGCAAATCCCTCCCTATCGCCCCACCGCGACGCTCAAGGGAAAAGTCGTGATCTCGGGATCGACCACCATGGCCGATCTGGGGCACCAGTGGGTCGCGCTCTTCAAGAAGTTCCACCCCGAAGTCGAGTTCTCCGGTACACCCGAGGGATCCGATAAGGGTCTTCGGCAATTGGCCGACGATCCGACGGTCATCGCTGGTGTCAGCCGAGGAGTCGATGGCGAGGATCTAAAAATCCTGCAGTCGGGTAAGGTGAAAAAACCGATGGCGATTGTCGTCGCGACCGACGCGATGGCGGTCTTCGTCCATAAGGACAACCCCATCGCATCGCTTAGCCCCGAGCAGCTGACACAGATCTACTCCTCCGCTCCCGGCAGCCTCAAATGGGGCACCTTCGCACCAGGTAGCCCGATCGCCGACCAACCGGTGAAGCTCTTCGAGCGAGAAGCTGGTAGCGCCAGCCAAGTCTTCGTCTCGCGAACCCTGCTGGGTGGGCGCACCGCCAATCAGGTCAATTCCGGCAATGCTCCCATCACTTCCAACGCCGAAATCGTCGCTGCGATCGGGAAAGATCCTCTCGGGATCGCAATTGGCGAACTGTCGACGCAGAACCCCAATGCACGCAAGGTCCCTCTGCTGATCGATGGTTCCCCGGTGCCCGCCGAGTCGGCTTCGGTACTGGCGGGTCGCTACCCACTGATGCGTCCACTGATGCTGGTGGTTGACCAGGAAGCTCTTGCCTCTGAAGGTGGAGTCCGTGAAGCGGTGCTGCGATTTGTTCTCAGTCGCGATGGGCAGATGGAAGTGATGAAAGCCGGATTCTATCCGTTGAACCCCAGTTTCATCCGCCAGCAACTGGATCAGGTCAGCGGCCAACAGCTCCGCTGATCGCCTCCTCTCCCTACCCCCCATCTCAACTCATCGCCTTTGTAAAGGAACTCACTCCCATGTCCCCTTTCCGCTTATCGGTCCGAAATACCTTGCTGATAGCCGGTGGCCTCGCGATGCTGCTACCCTCTCCCCTGGCGATCGCTCAGGTCGGCTTCGGCACCCCCGCCGCAGCTCCCGCCGGCAGCACCTTCGGTACGGCCAGCCGATGGACCAACGGCTTTTCCGAAGCGATGGTCCAGCTGCCGCCTCCAACGCTCAACAGCACCACCGCCGCTGCCGATCCGCGATTGGCGCCCTCGCGCCCACCCATCACACTGGGCGCTTTCGTGCAGAACACCGAGGCGGGAGTGATCCTCACCAGCGTGCAGCCTGGCAGCCTAGCCGAGCGCAACCGCCTGGAAGCCAACGACATCATCGTGGCCGTCTCTGGTTACCAAGTCGGGAATGTCCAGGGGAAGGTGTACGACGTCCTGGAGGAGATCCAGAAACGGGTCGACGTATCGGGTCGCGTTCCTATTCTGATCTTTGATGGGAAGGATCGTCGCTTGGTGCCGATCGTTTTTGATGCCAGCGCCGCAACCCAAGCTGTCCCTGGTATCTCGGGCACCGCGTCGGTTGCCTCCCCAGTGGCCGTACCGGCCGGATCGATCCTCCGCGCGGAACTTCGCAACGTGTCGAAGCCCTACCAGTCGATCGATCGCGGGACCGATCTGCGCACGGTTGCTGGCCCAGGCCCTCATCAGTTCGTCATCCAGCCGAACCCAGCGTTCATCGATCCCCGAGATCAATACCGCTTGGTGGCGACCATCTCCAACTCCTTCGGCCAAACCTTGCTGGAAGGATTTCAGGATGTACCAGCCCCTGTTGCCGGTCGCCCAGCCACCTACTCGCTGGCGCTGCGTCAACCCGTCCCCGTCACCAACGCCGGCTTCAACACAGCACAGCCAGCGACCACCACACAGGTCGGTTACGTTCCGGACACCAACGCCATCAATGCCATGTTCCAGCAGTACCTGGGACGCATCCCCGATGCCAACGAACTCCAGGCATGGACATCCTTTGTGGCCAAGGGAAATTCAATCGAAGCGGTTCGCGCGGAACTACTGGCCAGCCGACAGTTCTATGACCTGTGCGGCAATGATCCGACGCTCTTTTGTCGCCAGCTGTACCAAGCAGTCCGCGGCAAACAGCCTTCGCAGGCCGAAGTCAGCAACATGCTGGCACGCCTGAACGCCTTCCGCGGGGCGCGCCTGCCGATGATCACCGAGTTTCTGGCACAGCCGAGAACCTGATGCAGCGGCGCTCCTGTCGGACGGTCACCCGTGTCCACCGCCGGTGAGCACTGACTTCAGCAAACAGCGAAAAGCTGGTCCGCCTTCGCATCAGCAAGCCGGGTCCATGTAGGACTCGGCTTGTTTTGTTTCTGCACCAACCCTTCAGTGGACTGCCGCCCTTGCTGCTTTCGTTGTCTTCAGTCCTAGCGCCATGGATCGAAGCGTTCGACGGCTTGGCCTCGAGCCATCCTTCCCAAACGAACAGCACGATTCAAGTTCGCTGACAACCTAGTACCCTGGGGCCGCCAGATAGGGCCGGTAGTAGATGGTGCGCCCAACCGGGACCGTCATACGCTGCGCAGGAATTTGGTGGCCGGGACGATAGTAAGGTAGCGCGTTCCACGTCGGACGGGCTGGGTTATGACCGATCGATCGGTAGTACTCCTGGCGAAGCACCTGCTGCTGCGCTTCGTAGAGTGCTCTCCACTGCCGGAACGTCATCGTTGGCTGCTGGGCGGCTTCCGATGCCTGCGAAGAGGGCTCCTGGACCCGAAGCGGATTGGGCTTCTCCAGGGTTTCAGGCGATTGGCCCCCGGCGACCAGAGTGAGGTGAGTCAGCAGCACGAGCGCTAATAGCGACCGAAGGATCATCGTTCTCTACCTCCCTCCCCAGGGATCTTATTGCCGGCAAAAAAAGATCGTTTGCGTGGTATCGGCGAAGGGCGGCACTGCCGGTTGGAGAATCTGTAGCGTTTTTCCGGAATCGACAAGCAACCCGCCCGAACGGGGAGGAAACCAGGCTGATGCAGCCTGCCTGCCAAAATGACACCAATGCTAGGGAGCTCATCCAGGTCTAGGTCGAGCAGCAATCGAATCGCTGCGAAAACCATCGTGCAGCGTGACGGCCGCAACACCTGGGAAAGCTGACACCGGATTCGGCACGTTTTTTGCAGTTGATAGTCGCCATTCGTGATGACTGCCAAGACGGCATAGTGGTTCGGGAACTGCTGGGAGATCGCCGGGGATTCCCGGATCCGGGCTTTTGGTCTGGAAGTGCGAAGCGGATTGTTTCCAGGCTTCGAACGGTTGGATCTGGCAGCAGAAACCAAGCAACGATGGTGTCCGGTCGCTGACCCGATGCGTCCGATCGGCTCAGAGGTGTGTTCCAAAAGGAGTTCAACGTGGCGAAGCAGATGGTCTTTGATGATGAAGCCCGGCAGCCGCTTTTGGCTGGGGTTTCGAAACTGGCGCGAGCGGTCCGAAGCACCTTGGGGCCTCGGGGTCGCAACGCCGTGCTCGACAAAGGTTGGGGTTCTCCCAAAATCACCAAGGACGGTGTGACGGTTGCAGAAGAAATCGAACTGGAAGATCCTTTCGAGAATCTCGGCGCCCAGTTGGTCAAAGAAGCAGCAAGCAAGACCAACTCCGTCGCTGGTGACGGAACGACCACGGCGACCGTCCTCGCGGAAGCGATCTTCCGCGAAGGTTTGAAAATGATCTCCGCCGGAGCCGACCCGATGGCTCTTTCGCGCGGGATCGCCAAGGCGGTGGAAGCGGTGCAGGACCATCTAACAAAGATGGCGATTCCCATCAACGAAAAGAGCCGCAAGGAGATCAAGCAGGTAGCGACGATCGCGGGCAACAACGACCCGGAAATCGGTGATGTCCTTGCAGAAGCCTTCTTGAAGGTGGGCAAGGATGGAGTGATCACCGTGGAAGAAGGTCGCGGTAGCGAAACGACCGTGGAAGTGGTCGAGGGGATGCAGTTCGATCGCGGTTACCTGTCGCCACACTTCGTCACCAACCAGGAAGAAGTGACGGTGGAACTGGACGACTGCTACATCCTGTTGCACGAAGAAAAGATCAGCAGCAACAAGAAGCTGATTCCCCTACTGGAAGCGATCAGCAAGGCGAAGAAGCCCTTGCTCATTATCGCCGAAGACATTGAAGGCGAAGCTCTAGCGACCCTGGTGGTCAACAAGATGCGAGGAATTCTCAGCGTCTGTGCCGTCAAGGCCCCTGGCTACGGCGACCGCCGCAAGGCGATCCTTGGGGACATCGCCACGCTGACGGCTGCCAAGCCGATTTTCAAGGATTTGGGAATTGACCTGGAGAGCGTCAAGCTGAGCGACCTGGGGCGTGCGAAGAAGATTCATATCACCAGCGAAGAGACGATCGTGATCGGCGGCGCTGGCAAGAAAGACGAAGTGGAAGGGCGAGCAACGCAGATTCGCCGTGAGATCGACGTCACCGAAAGCGATTATGACCGTGAAAAGCTGCAAGAGCGACTGGCGAAAATCGCTGGCGGTGTCGCTCAGATCCAGGTCGGCGCTGCGACGGAAACGGAAATGAAGGAACGCAAGGCGCTGATGGATGACGCCAAAGCGGCAACCCAGGCGGCACTTGCCGAGGGAATCGTTCCCGGCGGTGGCGTCGCGCTGCTCCGTTGCGAACCAGCTTTCAAGAAGTTGAATCTGACCGGTGACGAAGCTCTGGGGGCCAAGATCATCCGAAATGTGCTCGATGATCCCTTGCGAGCCATTGCCAACAACGCCGGTGTCGATGGTGCGGTGATCGTCAACCGAGTGCGAAACCTCAAGACGGCGACCGAAGGTTATGACGCCAACAGCGACTCCTACGTCGACATGGTGAAGGCCGGTATCATCGATCCTGCTAAGGTGGTCAAGACCGCTCTGGGGAACGCGGCCAGCGTCGCGGCTCTCCTGCTGACGACCGAGTCGTTGGTCACGGAAATTCCGAAGGAAGAAGAGCCGGCCGCAGGTGGTCATCACGACCATGGTGGCATGGGCGGAATGGGCGGCATGGACATGGGCGGAATGGGTGGCATGGGCGGCATGATGTAATGGCTGCCGGCCAAGTCTTTCGCTGCGTAAGGCAATGCACGCCATCTCCTATCGGATGGAGTGCGATCCAGCAAAACAAACAAGAGTTCAATCGTTTCAGGAAGGAATACTACAGATGGCAAAGCTGAATCTTCGTCCCTTGGATGATCGCGTCGTTGTGGAACCGATGGAAGCCGAAGCAGTGACTTCCGGCGGCATTGTGTTGCCCGATTCGGCACAAGAAAAGCCGCAGCGCGGCCGCGTGGTGGCGGTGGGTCCAGGCAAATTGCTGGACAACGGAACCCGTGGTTCGCTAAGCGTCGCAGTGGGCGATCACGTGATCTTCGGGAAGTACGGCGGAAGCGAAGTGGAAGTCGATGGGGTCGAGTACAAGATCCTTCGTGAAGGCGACATCCTTGCCAAGCTTGGCTGATGCCCGACACAAGCCGGTCGCTTCCCGCGTCGGCTTGCTTGTCCGCAGACAATTCCCTGATTCACAAGCAATGAAATACAAGGTGAAAGAGCGTGGCGAAACAATTGATGTTTGACGATCATGCCCGGGCGCGCATGCTGGCGGGCGTGGAAAAATTGGCCAATGCCGTCGCGGTCACGATGGGCCCAACAGGCCGCAACGTGATCATCGACAAGAGCTTTGGTGGCCCTACTGTCACCAAGGACGGGGTGACGGTTGCCAAGGAAGTGGAACTCGAAGACCGCTTCGAGAACATGGGTGCCAAGTTGGTGGTGGAAGTCGCCCAGAAGACCAGCGATCTAGCTGGTGACGGCACAACGACCGCCACCGTTCTGGCTCGTGCCATCTTCAAGGAAGGGCTGCGCAACATCGTTGCGGGCAGCAACCCGACGGCGATTCGTCGCGGGATCGACAAGGCCGTTGCTGCAGCCACAGAGAAGCTGCACCAACTGGCCAAGCCAGTCACCGACCCCAAGGAAGTGGCTCACGTCGGCGCTATCAGCGCCAACAACGATATGGTGATCGGCGAGCTGCTGGCCGAAGCGCTGCAGCGAGTCGGCAAGGATGGCGTCATCACCGTCGAAGAAGGCAAGACCCGCGATACTACGGTCGAGTATGTCGATGGGATGCAGTTCGACAAGGGATTCGTCTCCCCGTACTTCATCAACGAACCTTCCGACATGACCTGCACCCTAGAGAACGCCTTGGTGCTGATCTACGAAAAGAAGATCAGTAACATTCGCGACCTGGTGCCGATTCTCGAGAAGACCAGCCAGACCGGACAGCCTATGCTGATCATCGCCGAAGATGTCGACGCTGAGGCGCTGACGCTTTTGGTGGTCAACAAGTTGCGTGGAACGCTGAACGTCTGTGCCGTCAAGGCACCGGGCTTCGGAGATCGACGCCGTGCCATGTTGGGCGATATCGCCGTTCTGACTGGCGGTACCTTCATCAGCGAAGACCTCGGTGTCCAGTTGGAAAATGTCTCCATCGATCACCTCGGCCGTTGCGGCAAGGTGGTGGTTGACAAGAACAACACAACTCTGGTCGAAGGCGCTGGTGAGCGGGTGGAGATCGACCGCCGAGTCGCGCAGATTCGGGCGCAGATCGAACAGACCGACAGCGAGTACGACAAGGAGAAGTTCCAGGAACGGCTGGCGAAGCTTGCTGGTGGTGTTGCGGTCATCAGCGTCGGTGCGGAAACGGAAGCCGACATGAAGCAGAAGAAGGCGCGTGTTGAAGACGCTCTACACGCCACCCGTGCTGCGGTCGAAGAAGGGATCCTGCCAGGTGGTGGTGTCGCACTGCTTCGTTGCCGTGACGCCGTCAAGGCGGCCAAGGATTCGGCCAAGGGAGACGAGAAGATCGGTGTGGAAATCGTTCTACGTGCTCTCGAAGCCCCCTTGCGTCAAATCGCAGACAACGCCGGCATCGACGGCAGTGTGGTCGCCGACGAAGTGGGCCAAAAGCCTTTGAATACCGGATATGATGCCAACAAAGGCCAATACGTCGACATGATGTCCTCGGGCATCATCGACCCGGTCAAGGTTGTGCGGACGGCGCTCACCAACGCCGCCAGCATCGCTGGATTGTTGCTGACGACCGAGGCGATGGTGACCAACATCGACAAGGACGACCACAGCAAGCGAAAGCCTGAGGGCGTCGTCTCGTAACGGCCCCCCGGGCTGGTAGCGACAAGAGTGATTGTGAGGCTACTTTCCCGGCGGGAAGGTAGCCTTTTTTTCTAAGGACCGAAGATGGCTTCCAAGCGTGATTACTACGAAGTGCTCGGCGTTGCAAGGACTGCTACTCAGGATGAGATCGCGAAGGCGTATCGAAAGTTGGCGCTGAAGTACCATCCCGACAGCCATCCGGATGACGCCAGTGCGACGCAGAAGTTCAAGGAAGCGACTGAGGCGTACGAAGTCCTTGGAGATCAAGCGAAGCGCAGTCGGTACGACCAGTTCGGCCACGCTGGGGTCGATCCCCAGGCGGCAGGAGCAGGGTCGGCCGACATGAGCGACCTGTTCGAAGCATTCGGCGATGTCTTCGGGGGATCGATCTTCGAAGATTTCTTCGGGCGGGGAAGAGGCAGACAGCGAGTCCGCCGCGGGGCCGACCTCCGGTGCGACGTGACGCTGGATCTGGAAGAGGCCGCGAAAGGCGTCAAGAAAACGGTCTCCCTGACACGTTTCGCCCCCTGCAGCAACTGCAAGGGAACCGGGGCCGAGAAAGGTTCACAACCAGAAGAATGCCGCCGTTGCAATGGTCGTGGTCAGATCGTGCAGGCTCAAGGCATCCTGCGTGTGCAGACCGCTTGCCCGGTATGCCGCGGATCAGGAAAAACGATCTCCACCCCTTGCGGCACATGTGACGGTCAAGGAATGACCCCTCTCGAACAGAAACTTGAGGTCTCCATTCCCGCTGGGGTCGATGACGGCATGCGAGTGCGTCTCGCCGGGGAAGGACAGCCCAGCCCCGACGGCGGGCCTCCCGGAGACGCCTACTGCTTCGTTCATCTCCGACCACACCCAGTATTTAAGAGAGATGAATCGAATCTCATCCTGCACCTGCCCATCACGTTCAGCCAAGCGGCCCTGGGCACCACGCTGGATGTCCCAACGCTGGATGGCAAAAAGCCGCTCGACATCCCCGCAGGGACCCAGAGCGGTACGGTCTTTCGAATTCGCGGCATGGGTGTGCCCGACCCAAGAACCCGTACCCGCGGAGATCTGCTGGTTCAGGCGACGATAGAGGTTCCGAAGAAACTCTCCAAACGTCAGCAGGAACTGCTCCGTGAACTCGCGGAGACCGAAAACGAACATGTGACCCCGGAACGCAAGGGGTTCTTGGAACGCCTAAAAAAATACTTTGGCGCCCCCGATCACTCTTCCCCTTCGGGTAGTTGAGCCAATCGGTAAGGCGCGGCAAAACTCAAAAGATTGCAAGGGTCGAAAAGAGGATTGGATCGATGAGCAACAACAGCAACCAGAACGAACACGACGATCGGACAAGTGATACTTCGAGCGACGAGGCGAGCGCAGCGGCTGGGGCTGACCAATTCGCAGCGGAAATCGATGCCCAGCCCGCCGGCGATTCCCCCGCCCGCTCCGAAACCGAGCAACTCCGCGAGGAACTGGCTCAGACGAAGGAACGAGAGCTTCGGACGCTAGCAGAGATGGAGAACATGCGGAAGCGGCTGGCGAGGGATCTGGAACAACAGATGCGATTCGCCCACCTCCCGCTGCTTAAAGACATGCTCGATGTCGTCGACAATCTCAAGCGGGCTCTGGATGCCTCACAGCCCGATGCGTCCGTCAAGCAGACGCTGCATAGCGGTGTTCAGATGGTGTATACCCAGCTGATGGGGACGTTAGAGAAGTTTCATTGCAAACCAATCGATGCCGCGGGAAAACCTTTCGATCCCAACCTCCATCAGGCAATCGCTCAACTGGCCAGTGCCGAAGTACCCGCTGGCCATGTCCTTCTGGAAGCCTCCGCCGGCTTCCTATTGCACGATCGAGTTATCCGGCCCAGTCAGGTCATCGTGTCGGTAGGGCCTCCACCAACCGATCCGGCATCGTCCGCCACATCCGATCCGTCCAAGGACGAATGATCACCACCGCCAAGATGGAACGAGGAACAATCTTCTTGCCGGGGCCTGAGAGACATTCGGCCCCCGGCTTAGGAGCCTCAGAGGAAACGAAGGAGTTTTGAAGCACCATGCCAACCTACGAATACTTGTGCGACGCCTGCGGGCATCAGTTTGATCTCTTTCAGAGCATCCAGGCCGATCCCGAAAGGAAATGCCCTAAATGCAAGAAGCTGAAGCTGCGCCGTTTGATTGGTGCTGGAGCTGCGGTGGTTTTCAAGGGAAGCGGCTTCTACCAAACCGACTATCGTAGCGAAGGCTACAGGAAGTCGGCCGCCAAGGACTCCAAGCCATCGGATGGGGGTGGAGGTTCTTCGGAATCGAGTTCCAAATCGGATTCCAAACCCACAGCGGGGTCAGACAAACCGGCTGCAAAGAAGAATACCAACGCAACCAAGAAGTCTGCCGAATGACCAACCGACCTCCCGAAGTTTTCATCGAGTCCCTGGACAATGGCTTGACGGTTCTTGGCGAACCGATGCCATGGTTGCAATCGAGCGCCTTCACGTTGCTGATTCCGGCGGGAACCGTGCGCGAAGACGAAGTGCTTCCTGGGTCCGCTGGCGTGCTGCAGGAGTGGATGCAGCGAGGAGCAGGGGACCTCGACAGCCGACAAATCGTCGATCGACTCGATTTTCTCGGCGTAGAACGATCCAGCTCCGTCTCTAGCCTTCATGCCATCTTCTCAGTCGCTTCCCTAGCCGAATCGTTCGAAGAAGCGATGTCGATCTACGCGAAAATCGTGCGACAGCCCCATTTCCCGCAGGAGGAACTGGAGGACGCCAAAGCCGTTGCGATCCAGGAATTGCATTCCGCCGAAGACGACCCGGCTCATCGCTGCCTTCGAGGAATGAAGGAACTGCGCTATGGAACTCCCTACGGACGATCGTCCTATGGAACTTTGGCGGGGATTGAGGCGATCGATGGCGACTCACTTACCTCACTACATGAAGACCTTTACGAGCCGCAGCAGGCGATCCTCGCCGTGGCTGGCCGCTTCGACTGGAAACGGCTGATCGAACAGGTGAACCGGCTCTTTGGCGACTGGACCAAAGGCTCCCACTGGGATCGCCCCGAGGTGACGGTGCGATCGGGTGCCCAGCATATCCCACACGACAGCCAGCAGACTCAGATCGCCGTCACCTACGACGCAGTTCCCTACGAGCATTCCGAGTACTACCAGTCGCGCGGATTGGTGGGTGTGCTGAGCGATGGGATGAGTTCGCGGCTTTTCACCGAAGTGCGCGAAAAGCGGGGCCTTGCCTACCACGTGTCGGCATCCAGCCAGTCATTTCCCCGAGCGGGAAATGTCCTCTGCTTCGCCGGTACGACGCGCGAGAGGGCGCAGGAGACACTGGATGTTGTCCTGCAGACGATCGAGTCGCTTGGCGAATCGATCAGCCAGTCGGAGGTGGCCCGCCTGAAGACGCGAATCAAAACCATGCTGGTGATGGAGCAGGAATCGAGCATGGCCAGAAGCTCGCAAATCGCAAGCGACTGGTACCACCTGGGACGAGTTCCTTCGCGTGCGGAAGTCGCCGGCCTGATCGAAGCGATCACGCCGGATTCCCTGATCGATCACTTCCGCCGCCATCCTCCGACGCGTTGGGCACTGGTAACGTTGGGCGGCGATCCACTGGAGCTGCGTCATGGAATTTAAGCGACAAACTTTGCCCAACGGCCTGGAAGTGATCGCGGAAGTCCAGCCGGAAGCCTTTTCGATGTCGATCGGCTTCTTCGTGAACACGGGAGCCAGGGATGAGACGCCCGAGCTGTCTGGGGTCAGCCATTTTCTTGAGCATATGCTCTTCAAAGGGACCCCATCCCGCAGCGCCGAACAACTCAACCAAATGCTCGACGACCTCGGATCACAATCCAATGCCTACACCTCGGAAGAGCAGACGGTCTACTACCTAAGCTCTCTGCCCGAATTTCAAGGTCAGGCATTGGAACTGTTGGCCGACATGATGCGGCCAGCGCTGCGAGAGGAGGATTTTGAAACCGAGCGGCAGGTGATTCTGGAAGAGATTGCGATGTACGACGATCAGCCTCCCTATGGGGCGATCGATCGATTGATGGAAGACTACTTCCAGGGGCATCCTCTCGCCGGGCGCGTCCTCGGCAGCTGTGAGTCGGTCTCGCAGCTCAAGACCGATGCGATGCGGCGGTACCACGAGGCCCACTACGCGCCCAACCATCTCTGCCTGGTCGCCGCAGGGGCCGTCGACTTTGATCGCTTGGTCGACCAAGCCCTTGAAGCTACCCAGTCGTGGCAGCCTCGACCTCGCCATCGCGTGACACAAGCTCATCAGCCAAAGACCAGTCGTCACCTGTTGGTTCATCCCCCAGCTATTCAGCAGTATACGGTCGCATTCGCTCCAGGCCCCAGCCGCAGCGATCCAGAGAAACACGCCACGCGATTGATGACAAGCATCCTCGGCGATGACACCGGTAGCCGCCTCTTCTGGCGTCTTGTCGATACGGGAGACGCCGAAGCTGCGTCGCTGTTCACACAGGAGTATCAGGATTGCGGTGTCGTTGGCATTTTTCTGTCATGCCAGCCACCAGCAAGCTCCAGCAACTGGATAGCGATCGCCGACGAACTGAAAAAGGCAATGCGGGACAAACTCACGGAGAGCGAACTGCAGCAGGCAAAGAACAAAGTCTGCTCTTCGATCGCTCTGGCGGCCGAGCGACCTGGAAATCGGCTCTTCTCGGTCGGCAACGCCTGGACGCTTCGCAAGACCTACGAAACGGTCGCCGAATCGGTCGCAAAGTACCAGCAGGTGACGGTTGGTCAGTGCCAAGCCGCCTTGGAGAAACTGCTGTCGGCTCCTTCTGTGATCGTATCGGTAGGCCCCGAAGAAAACAGGGAACTGTCCGATGCGATCGCGTCCCCTTCGCTCGGCGGCTGATCCACTTCCTCCACTCCCCCAGCATCGCTTCCTGGTTGGTAAACAGCCGGTAGATCTGCTATACCAAAAGACACCGTGCGGGAAGCGTCTGTCGACACGCGTCCCATATCTCACCCCCTCATGCCCCAGCCCTGCGAGTGGCGTCATGGCCAGTAAGCGATCCAAAGAGGGGATGGACCTGCATGGAGAGGAAGAGCCGATCGAAGCGAAAATGCAACGGTGCCAGGTCGCGATCGACTACCAGTTCCACGACCAGAAACTGCTTCAATCTGCACTCACCCACGCCTCCAGCGCCTCCAACCGCTTGGAGAGCAATGAACGAATGGAGTTTTTAGGCGATTCGGTGCTTGGCACCATCGTGTGTCAGTACCTTTACGAGCGATATCCGGAATTCATGGAAGGAGAGTTGACGAAGATCAAGTCGATCGTCGTCAGTCGACGAACCTGCGCCAAGGTATCGATCGCATTGGGGCTGGAGCGATGTTTGGTGGTTGGAAAAGGAATGCAAGGATCCGTCAGCGTACCCAGGTCGCTTCTCAGCGATCTGTTCGAATCGCTGATCGCGGCAATCTATCTGGACGGCGGATGGGATGCAGTGACAAGCCGTGTCCTGCGATGGCTGGAAGTAGAACTGAAGTCGGCGGTCGATGGATTCTCAGGAGGGAACCATAAATCAACCCTCCAGCAATGGACTCAGCGAGACAACGGAAACTCCCCTTCCTATGAGCTGCTGGAGGAAAAAGGCCCCGACCACAACAAGCTGTTTTTGGTCGCTGCTGTCGTCGAAGGTCGAAAGCATACCCCCGCCTGGGGCAGAAGCAAGAAGGAGGCGGAGCAGCGAGCTGCTGGAAATGCACTGGCAGAAATCCACGGAACCCCTCTCCCTTTCGGCTAGTCGATCGGCATCCTCCCCGAACCGCTCTGCCCTACCGCCCACATTCACAACTTCGACCGCACGCACGAAGCAGTAGACGGTCCTCAGTGATCTTCCAAGGTACAACGCCAGCGCAAGCCCTCCGCATGAGATCCACAGTAAACGGGCGATCGATGGCTCGCAACTTCCACGATGATGGAGTCAAACCGGTCCAGCGTCCAAGTAGACGCAAGACCTCCGCAAATCAGATGAATGGCTCAGTTCCCAAGGATTGGATATCCCTCAAGAGCTTGAGCGTCTTCCAGCTCCTCGATTTGCATCAACGTTGAGCCACAGCAAGTCACCATCTCAGCGGACGGATGCACTAGGCGGAAAATACCAATTTGCATCGACGCGCCGAATTGCGTCGAATTGTTCGATACGCTACCCTTGCATTCAATTCGGCCTGACGCGCCAAGAAGCGCAGGGACCAGTGCCGATCTCCTAGGATTTGCCTGTTGAGAAAGGGGTGTGGTCGATGGTGGTTCCTTTGGCGGAAGCGAAGGTGTTGTGCACCAAGGAAGAGTTGGCGGTAGTGAAGGCCAGCCGACATCCAGAGTTGAGCAAACTGACCGCCGCGCAGGTGAAGCGACACGCGACGCTTGCTCGCAAGCTGATGGACAAATGGAGCGATCAGTCGCGATCTCAGGCACGCACTTCCAATCGAGCGAGTGGATCATCGAATCCAGACAGCCGAAGCCATGCCAAAATGGCTCTCTTCCGCGAAACACTCGATGCCCTCGAACTACGTCTTTCGGAGCTGGAGACAGTGACTCTCAGCAAGACGCCAGTTCCAAAGGGAACTCCCAAGCAGGTGCGCGCCAAGCAGTCGCGAGTGGCTCGCTCCCAGGAACGCCGTAACTTGCACGTCGCGAAAAAGGGAATGAATGCAGCTGCCAAGTCGGCGCCTGCACGAGTTGTCGATGCTCCCGTGGCAGTCGCCAAGCCAGTGGCCAAGAAGGCACCACGGCGAAAAGTTGCAACCAAGACAGCCACAGCCGTCAAAGCAGCTGTGGCCAGTCGAGCCAAGAAGCCGGCCAAGAAGGCGGTGGCTAAGGCAGCCAAGGCAGCACGACCAACCAAGCGCGCGATCGTTAGTGCTGCCCCAGCCCCAGTCGCGGCTTCGGCTCCCGTCAATCGCGCAGCGTCCCGGAAAGTAGCCGGCACCGCTGCATCACGCAGCAAGGCCAAGGCAGTTCCTGCTGTCGATCGCCTCAAGGCCAACCGCATCGCTGCCTCCAACAAGTCCTCTAATATCCTCGGACATGTGTCGGGCAAAGGCAAACGTGCTCAGGCCAAACGCGACCGCAAGGGTTGATGCGTCGTCGACTCATCCACCGGCGATCGCCAAGCGGCTGGAGGCTCGTCGCGGACGAATCCAGATCGATGATATGGGGCTGGTCAGTCTTCAAGGCTGAGCCAGCCCCAACTCGTCTGATACTCATGATCTCTCACGCAACCGATGCTCCCTCAGGTGGCAGACGCTCGCCATGGTGTAGGCCACCACACAAACGGATCCTGTCGCGAGGCGATTAGTCCAATAGCTGAATGCTTCCCAGGGATTTGCTCGCGGAAGGGAGGTGAATCGATGAATAGGTCCAAGCAGCCCGCGAACGAGGCAGTGGGTTGGGGATGGCTGCTTGCGATTCTCGCTCTTGCTCTTTCGTTGCGATGTCTCGCTGCGATCTACTGGCATCAACTGGCAGGAGAACAGCTATTTCGCTTTGGAGACAGCGTCAGCTACTGGACGCTTGCCGAGTCGATCGCTGATGGAGAACCGTATCAATACGGCTCGGAGAACGCCCGCGTCTTTCGAACACCACTCTATCCCATCCTGCTGGCCCCTTTCACCACCATCGCAAATCCCAGTCACGCGGTACTCGCAGCACGTTTCCTTGGTTGCCTGCTGGGCACCACTGCGGTCGCCCTGATCTACCGGGCCGCCCGACGATGGTGTAGCCCACTAGCCGCTCGGTCTGCAGCCATCCTGGCAGCCTGCTATCCGGGGGCGATCGGAATGAGCGTGTTCATTCTGAGCGAGGCTGCGTTTTGCCCCTTGATGATCGCATGCCTGGACCAACTATGCCGTGCCATCCATCGTCATCGTTGGGATAGCTGGGTCTGGGCTGGCCTCCTGACCGGCTTGGCAACACTGGCCAGGCCCAGTTGGATCCTCTGGCCAATCGCGGTTGCCCTTGCGATTGTGCTACTGACGGTGTGCCGACCGCTTCGCCGAATAGCCGCACTGCCATCGCTCGCCTCGGGCCTGGCGATCATGGCCCTCGCCATGGCAGTGACCCTGGCTCCTTGGTGGTACCGCAACTACTCCGTCTCGGGGCGATTTGTCCTCACCACGCTGCAGGTCGGCGCCAGCCTTTACGACGGACTTCATGCCACGGCCACCGGTGGCAGCGACGAAAACATGAACTTCGTCGACCAGTTTGCGCAGCGTCAGCGAGAGGAAGACTTGCAAAGTGCTAGCAAACCAGCCGGCTCCTTCGAATACCGGCTCGACCGCCGCATGCGTGATGAATCGTTTCGCTGGGCCTGGGCAAATCGGGGTGACTTCCTGCGGTTGGCTTTGCTAAAGTTACAGCGGACTTGGTCGCCCTTGCCGCAAGCGCCACAGTTAGGCAATGGCTTCGTCCGCTGGAGTGAAGCCGTCGCTTACTTGGGGATCGTCGGATTGGCTGCCGTCGGATTGATTCTGCCGCTTGTTCGAGAATATCGACTTTGGATCTACGCGCTTCCAATTGCCTACTTCGCAGCCATCCATGCTGTGTTTGTTGGATCGGTACGGTATCGACAGCCGGCTGTGCTTGCAGCGTGCGTCCTGGCTGGTATCGCCCTGGGATTTTTGATTGAATCGATTTTCATCAGGAAGCAGGCAATCGCAAAAGAAGACTTGAAGAACCCCAAAAGCCACCGGTGAGGCCAAGGAAGGCTTCCCCCAGAAAACTAGCCATCTTCGCACCCAGATTTTGGGATGCGGCCACCTGATGGAATCGGTACAGGATCAACAGCCAGCATGGACGCCAGGCGACAACTTGAATTGCCCACCTCATCCAGGCGCCAGGCTGGATGGATGGTGAAAATTCTAGCGATGTCCGCCTTGGCGTGCGTGCTTCTGGCGATTTACTTTTGGGGACACGGACGGGTCGACCGATTCCTTCGCCGGGAAGTGGCACTCCGGCTGGCCGCTCAGTTTCCCCTCTACCGAATCTCGCTTGGTCATGCGACGATCGAGCAGGGGAGATCTCTGGTCCTGCGCGACTTGGTGCTTCGACTGCCCAGCCATCAAGGGGATCGCGAGGTGCTGCGCATCCATCGCCTATGCCTAGCAGGTACCTGGGACATCGACCGAATCCTTCGCTTCCAAACGCTGCCCATCTCTTCCGTCGACATCGATGGGGCCGACCTGTGGCTGTTTCCCTGGGGCGATCCGGGACAGTGGAGTCTCCATGGATTGATGCAAGCAAGATCGAGTCATCCATCGCTTCCAAAAATCAAGGTCCGTCGGGGAAGTCTGAGGATCGCAGGCCCCAGCCCACGGCAACGCGAATTGATGGTCGCTCATGATATCGATCTGGAAGCATGGACTTCACTCGATGAATCGACCGAAACTGCCAATCAATCCCAGTCGGCCCTGCGCGTCCGCTTTGCCGCGGGAGGCGGACTGGCCGAATCCTTGTCAGGAGATGCCCTCTGGAGTCCCGGAAGCCAGCGTCTGGAACTCGCTAGCCAATGGCATCGACTATCGATCACCCAAAAATTGTGGCAAACCGCCCCGGCGTTTCCGGATGCTTCATGGGAAAGGCTGCGAGCTTTCGAGGGGATTGGCGACGGGACGCTACAGTTGGCGATGGAGCGGGGTAGGGTGCAGGACTTTCAGGTACAAGGCACGATCGAACAAGGTCGCTATCGCGATCCCTTACTGAAGGGAACGATCGAATCGATTCAGGGCCAATTCCACCTGACCCCTGCCCTGGCGCAATTGCGATCCCTGCAGGCGCGTTTTGGCGAAACCTCTCTGGAACTCGATCTCGATCGCAAGGGCTGGCAATCGAATGCCCCCATCGATGCACGCTGGAATTTGAAGAAACTCCGAATCGATCCAAACCTTGCAACCACCCTGCCTGCGAAAGTCCAGGAAACACTTCAGCGTCTGCAACTGACCGGTTGGATTGACGCGAAGGGAGACGCATCATTCGATGGCCAACAGTGGCACCCCGAGGCCTGGGTTCAGCTGAACGAAGGGGCCATGATAGCGGACGTCTTTCCCTACCCTGTGGAACAGCTAGCGGGGCTCTTTCATTATCGGGACGGTGTGGTGATTGCTGAGAACCTGACTGCCTCTGCAAATGGACAGCAACTGACCGGGTCGATCCAGATGCAGCGAGCTGAACCAAAATGGTGGATTGATCTGGAGTTGCGGTCGGAAGCGGCAGTCCCCATTACGCCACCCCTCCTGGCCGCATTGACCCCGAGAGGCCAACCGGCAACCCGCCTGGAATCCTTCGTCCGCTCACTCCAGCCGCAGGGCCGCGTCCACCTGAAGGGTGCCAAGTTCCGAAGAGGGCCGGAGGCGCCGGAGCGGTTGAGCAAGTGGATTGAGCTGCAGTGCTTTGATGGTGCGATTCGGTACGACCGCTTTCAGTATCCGGTATTTGACATTCAGGGCCAGGTCATTGTCGATAATGAAGTCTTGATCCTCAAAGATCTGCAGGGTCGAAATGACAGCGCCCGTATCGTCGCCCAAGGCCGCTGCATTCTCTCCAGTCAACGCCTAGACGAACTCCAACTCCAATTTGATGCATCCGACCTGCCATTGGAAGAAGAGCTGCAGCGCGCTTTGCCAGATTCCGTCCGAGACCTATGGGAACAGGTTCAGCCCAGTGGTACGCTCGATGCTGTCCAGGTAAATCTCTCATTGCAGCAACCTGGCGAACCGTTGGGCATGGAGGTAGAGATCCGTGAAACGGGGATGGACCGCGGCGGGTCGGGCCACCGTGTCACTTTACGGCCTCTTGCCTTACCCTACCTGCTGCATGATGTTTCCTGCCATCTGCTGTATCGCCCGGGCAGCCTCGACATCCTTCAGATGAAGGGTTATCACGAAACCAGTCTGGTCAAGACCGAAGGTTCGTGCCGCGCGATGCCCGACGGCACATGGACTGCACTTCTACAATGGCTGCCATCGACGCGGGTGGTCGTCGAACCATCGTTCACCGCAGCACTCCCAGCCGCGCTGCGATCTCCGATGCAGGCGATCGATCTTCAGGGTCCACTGAGTGTGGATGGCTGGACGCAGTTCCGCACTCGGATCGATGACCGGACTCCCATCGCAGAAGCATGGGATCTCCACCTAGATATCGAAGATGGTCGAATGCGCGGCGGCCAAAGCGCATCGGCCATCCGCGGATCGGTCGCCCTGCAAGGTCACATGACGCCCGAAGGCCCACTGGCGACTGGAAACTTGCAGATCGATTCCCTTGCGGTCCGCGGCGTGCCAGTCACCAATCTACGGGGCGACTTCGCGGTGGAAGGCCATCGACTATGGTTCGGTCGCGATGCAGCAGCCGTCCAGAAAAAACTGCAGACGCTGGTGCGGCCTGGGGCATCGCTTGCTGCAGTCCAACCTGCCTCCGCTGAATTATTGGCTCAGCAATCCAACCGCCTTGCACCCGATCCCAGCATCCTGGCTCAAAACAACCTCAGCCAGCTGACGACTACCCCCTCCACACCGCATCAGGATTATTGGCTTGGAGTTCCCGTGTCACCCAACATGCCCAGTCCGGTCGGCATGCTGCAAAACTGGCCGGGGCTGACAGCCAATCCAATGGATCGACAGGATCTCTTTCTGCCATTACAGACCGGTGACCTCACCGCCAATGCCCTGGGTGGGCACATCCATGCCTTTGGGGTTCTTCACTGGCAGACCGGAAGAATCGCCGGTAAAGCCTTTTTGACCGATTCGGAGTACGCCATGCTTCTGCGCGATGCGGGGGTGAGCGGAGGGGAAGCCTCTGGACGAGCAACGGCTAGATTGGAAATGCAGGGGGTGCTGAACCACCCCGAAACCTTCTCGGGACAGGGATCGTTTCACTTGAGGGAAGCGTCGCTTTACGAACTGCCGGTGATGGCCAAAATGTTTCGCACCTTGAGTCTCAAGATGCCCGACGAAGGGGCTTTCGAAACCTCCGACGTTCTCTTTCGCGTCGACGGCGATCGCATTGAGATCGATCACTTGAGCCTGGACGGCGACGTGATCCGACTAAGCGGAAAGGGGTTCACATCTGTTCGGCGGGATCTCCATCTGGATCTCGATGCGTATGTAGGGGGAAGAGGTCCGTTAGGCATGGTACTTGGCCCACTGGTCACCCACAACGAAAGCGCATCGCTGCTTCATCTGGTCGTCGACGGAACAATCGATAACCCACAGATCCGCCGATCCATTCCGGGTATGGAAACCGCATCCCCCTGATACCTCTACGCGGCTTACTCGCCTTCCCCCCATGTCCAATCGAGGCCGATATCGAGATTGATAGCCGAATGGGTTAAGGCACCGACGCTGATCCGGTCGACCCCCGTCTCCGCAATCGCCGCTACCGTTTCCAACCGGACTCCGCCCGAAGCTTCCAGCAGCACCTGGGGAGCCATGCGGTTGCGAATCAAAACCGCTTCTCGCAATTGGTCGGTGTTCATGTTGTCCAGAAGCACGTAGTCGGGCCTCGCCTGCAGTGCGGAAGGAAGTTGCTCCAGGGAATCAATCTCAATCTCAATCCAAATCCCCGAGCGGGTGTCGGCGGGCTGGGATTGATCCAAAAAACGCCGTGCTTCCTCAACGGCCTGTGCCGGATCCAAAAGCTGCCCTGTCTTGCTGGCGCGACTCGCCAGATGGTTGTCCTTGATCAAAACTGCATCAAAAAGCCCCATGCGATGGTTCCAGGCACCTCCGCACCGCACCGCATACTTTTCCAGTCTTCGCCAGCCGGGGGTGGTTTTTCTGGTATCCAGCAGGCGAGCGGACGTGTGAGCGATCTTCTGCTGGAAACGATCTGCCAGCGACGCGATCCCACACAGTGGGCCGAGGAAATTCAGCACCGTTCGCTCGCAGGTCAAAAGGTCGCGGGCATCTCCCGAGAGAACAGCAAGACAGTCGCCAGCCTGGAATCGGTCGCCATCGCATCGATGGGGCTCCACGGCAACCTTGGCATCGCATTCCTCGAGGATGATGGCGATCAGATCGACCCCACAGGCGACCCCAGGTTGTCTTGCGACCAACCTAGCCCTGCCACGATGCTCTGCAGGCACCAGCGCGACCGTCGTCAGATCCATCCCTCGGTCAAGGTCTTCCCGAATTGCCAACCGGACCAACATTCGCAGATCTTCCTCCAACCTGGGATCGATTGCCTGCGTTCGAAGCTCTTTCGATGGGTTGTCCATACGTAGAAAAACTCCTGAAAAAGAAACGCCCCCATCGCCCAAGCGAATGGGCTGGTCCTGGCCCGTTGACTTGGGAACCGCCTACAATAGCGTAGCAAGCATGGTTCCATTTGGGGTGCAACAAGTGATTCCCAGGGGGACGAAGCCGCTTCGCGACAGCAAACTAGGTGGTGGAATGGATCTCCAGCAACGATCGATCGCATGGACTCGCCTGACGGCCTGGAGTGGCTTGCTGGCGGCTGGATGGGTTTTCTCTTACCTCTGGCTGGCCGATTCTGCCGCCATCGACCGCTCGCCCACCCCTCTTCATCCGCCACGATTTCGGATCGATGTCAATCGGGCTCCGACAAAGGAATTGGAACTGCTGCCAGGAGTCGGGCCCACGATGGCCCAGCAAATGCAGCAGTGGCGTCAGGAGTACGGGGAGATCCGGGAGGTCGATCGACTGGATGATGTTCCCGGCCTAGGCCCCGAACGGCTGCGTGGAATGCGCGACTATGTTGCGCCGGTTGTCTTGCCGACCGATCTGCCAATCAAGGATCCACGATGACCAGACAACCCGAGCGGCCATTCCAGCTGACCAGTCCATTCGCTCCCTCGGGTGACCAACCGCAGGCGATCGACCAACTGGTTCATGGGTTGCAGACTGGTCGCCCCCACCAAGTCCTCATGGGTGTGACCGGATCGGGAAAGACCTTCACGATGGCAAACGTCATCCAGAAGCTACAGCGTCCCACCCTGGTCCTCAGCCACAACAAGACCCTCGCGGCGCAGCTCTATTCGGAGTTCAAAGAGTTCTTTCCGCGAAATGCAGTCCACTACTTTGTCAGTTACTACGACTATTACCAACCCGAAGCGTACATTCCCCAGCGCGACATCTATATCGAAAAAGATGCCTCGATCAATGACGAAATCGACCGTTTGCGTCTGGCTGCCACTCACGCGCTCGCCTCACGCGACGACGTGATCATCGTCGCCAGCGTCTCCTGCATCTACGGCCTGGGTTCGCCGGAAGACTACGTGAAAATGGTGGTCACGCTTCAGTGCCAGGAGACGATCGATCGAGACCAACTATTGCTGGCCTGGATCGCGGTTCAGTATGAACGCAACGACATCGCCTTCGAGCGGGGAAGATTCCGCGTCCTGGGCGATTCCATCGAAATCTGGCCTAGCTACGAGGAATTCGCCTATCGCATCGAATTCTGGGGGGATGTGATCGAACGGATCGGCATCATCAATCCTACGACGGGCGAGTGGCTGGAGGGAGTCGATACGGTGACGATCTTTCCCGCCAAGCACTTCGTGACCCCTGAAGAGCGAATCCATTCGGCGGTGGCGGAAATTCGCAAGGAACTGAAAGAGCAACTGGCGAAGTTCGAAAGCGAAGGGAAACTGCTGGAGGCCCAGCGTCTGTCGACACGCACCCGCTACGACCTGACCATGCTGGAACAGACGGGCCACTGCCCTGGAATCGAGAATTACTCCCGTCCCCTCTCCGGAAAACCGCCGGGCGCTCCACCTGATACACTCTACAGCTTTTTCCCTGGCGATTTCCTCCTGGTCATCGATGAATCGCACGTCACGGTGCCGCAGGTGCGAGCCATGTATGCGGGGGATCGCAGCCGCAAAACAACTCTGGTCGATCATGGATTTCGACTTCCCAGCGCCCTCGATAATCGCCCCTTGAAATTCGAAGAATGGGAAGCTCGCTGCCCTCAGACGATCTTTGTATCGGCAACACCTGCCGAATACGAACTGGATAAGACCGGAGGCGAGGTGGTCGAGCAGTTGATTCGGCCGACTGGCTTGCTTGATCCAATCGTCGAAGTCCTTCCAGCACGCGGCCAAGTGGGCCATCTGCTGCAGGAGATCCGGCAGCGGATCTCCCAAAAGGAAAGGACCCTGGTGACGACGCTTACCAAGCGACTAGCCGAGGATCTGGCCAACTACCTTTCGGAGCAGAATGTTAAATGCCGATGGCTGCACAGCGAACTGGATGCTTTTGAACGGGTCGAACTGCTTCAGGATCTTCGGGAAGGAAAGTGCGATGTCCTGGTCGGCGTCAATCTGCTCCGCGAAGGGCTCGATCTACCCGAGGTCTCCCTGGTGGCGATTCTGGATGCCGACAAAGAAGGGTTCTTGCGCAGTGAGACATCGCTGATCCAAACGATCGGACGCGCCGCAAGAAACGCCAACGCAAAAGTGCTCCTCTTTGCCGACACCATGACCCCCTCCATGCAGGCAGCGATCGACGAAACCCGCCGCCGCAGAAAGATCCAGGAAGAATACAATCGCCTTCATGGCATCACCCCGAAAACTGTCTTCAAGGCGGTCCACAGCGACATCCGTGACGCCACCCGCCTTCGCAAGCGCGTGCAGGATGCAATCGCCCCCACGGGCACCAAGGAGCGAATCACCCCGGATCTGCTCAAGCGGATCGAGAAGGAGATGCTAGAAGCAGCTGAGGAACTTGCGTTCGAGCGGGCAGCGGAACTGCGAGATGTCTATCTGCAGCTCAAAGAGCGAATTGGGGAGTGGTACGACCCAGAGGAGATCGCAGCCAAACCCAAGACGGCTCGCGGGACCAAAGGACGCAAGCCCTCCCGTGGTTCCCGCAACAAATCCTGACCGACCGCCAGATCCAACACAGTGTACCTCTACGGCATCACTTGGCAGCAATCACCTCGAATCCCTTGCGGTACTGCTTGGTCAACAGCCGCTCGACGTCCTTCGCGCCATTCAATTGCATCGCTGCCGAATCCCACTGCAGAGGCGTCCCTGGCACCAAAGCGGCCACATTGCCCAGCTGCACCGCTTCGGTCAACGGCCCTGCGTAATCGAATCCGTCGGTCGTTTGCTTGCCTGCAAGCACCGCATCGACCCAGTCGTGCCAGTGATTGGTCCCCTGCACATCGGGCAGCGCCTTGCCTTCATACTTCTCGATCGGGTACAGCTGGGGATCGGCATAATGCGGGAGCACCATCACCCCCTCCTCGCCGATGAATACCGACCCTGCACCTGGCAACTTCTTTTCCTCGGGTAACACCTTTTTACCATCGACCACCAAAAGATCCGCCGATGGCTTCAGGCCCCCGTCATACCAAGTGACCTGAATCGTATCACCAGCCGTCTGCTTGGTCCCCGGAAAAAGGTACCGCACCGTCTCAGGACCCGGCCATACTTCGTCGTTGGTCCCCGCATGATCGGCCACAATCGACGAGGGAGCCGTCAAGCCCAGTGCGCCAAACACTGGGTCGAAGATGTGGCATCCAAAATCGCCCAAGGCTCCCGAACCAAAAGCCTGCCAATCCCTCCACTTGAAAGGATGATACACGTCAGGAGCAAACGGCCGCTCAGGTGCACACCCAAGCCAAAGATCCCAGGCTACGTTGGGGGGCACGGGTGCACTATCCGGACGGTCGGTGCGATTGCAGTGCTGGCGGCCCTGAACGCCCACCCAGGAATGGACTTCCTTCACTTTGCCGATCCAGCCATCACGAACCAAACGCACCCCCATGCGATAAGGCTTGGCGGAGTGGATTTGATTGCCCATCTGCGTTGTCAGCTGATGCTGCCTCGCCAGCATTTGCATTTGCCGAGCCTCCCAGACGGTGTGTGTCAGGGGCTTCTGGCAATAGACATGCTTCCCCTGCGACATCGCCAGCGTCGCGATGGGCGCATGCATGTGGTCTGGTGTCGAGACGATCACCGCATCAACGCCCGCCCCTAGCTTGGCAATCATCTCGCGATAGTCGGCAAAATGAGGCACCCCGGGAAACTTCTCGTCGACTTGATCGAACCGCTGCGTGTCGATATCGCAGAAGCCAACAAACTGCACCGCCGCATGCGATCCAACGCTGGACAAATCCGACCATCCCATTCCCTTGACACCCACCGCTGCCACGCGAAGTTTTTCCGCCGCCGAAACAGATCGCGCCTTCGCGGAGGCACAGAGCGCTAGACCGGCCGAAGAACCGACCAACCAGGAACGACGGGAATATCGTGTATTCATAGGATGCACCTGATGCTGGGAGGAATAGGTCAGGGGAAAGGAATGGGAAGGGAAGGGGACAGGGTTCAGATCACCAATCCCCTTCTACCTTAACAAAACCGCCAGCCAGATGCACTGCGATCGATACTTCGCATGAAGTCCTCACGCGCACAGGCCAGCGGTCCAGTCGCCTTCAGCCATCACGTCTGCGAACGATGGCTTTTAAGAAGCGTCCTAAAGATCGGCTTCCTTGGGGATGACGTAGGGAGCCCGGTAATCGCGCGTCAGCATGGCGTTAGCCGCTTCGTTCCCAGGGAAAACTTCCGCTACTGGATCCATCACCAGCTTGGGACCGATGGAAATCGCCAAAGATTCCAGATCGACCTGATTGTCGGCGATATGGTTGAGCGTCCGCTCCAGCGTCGCCTGGCAGTTTTCAGGACCAGCCAATTCCTTCAGCGATTCCTCCAACTGCGCCACGTTGCCGGTCTTTCCCAAGCGGAGCGAAATATTGGCGGTATGGCAAAGGCCACTCGAAAGATGTCCGTCCTCAATCTCTGCCTGCAGCGACTTCCAATCGCGAGACTGGACCGCGCTGATGAAGTTGTCGTAATGGAAGTCGTCCCCGCCCTGCTCGAACCGCTTGATCTCCTTTCCCTCAGGGTCAAATGCGATCCCCGCCGAATAGGACGTCATCACTAGATATCCGCCTGAGCCTTCAATGATGATCCCAACGTTAGCGCCTCGATAGTCCTTGGTCTCCAAACCGCGGACTTCGAAGACCAGTTGCTGGTCCCCGTAACCGTGGACCACCACCTGCGTGTTGGCGGTCTCTCCCGCATCTTCGTAACCCCAGCGACCACCGTACGACATCACCCAGTCGCTCAACTGTTGCTTCTGCAGTGCCCAACGGCACAGATCCATCTGATGGATCCCCTGGTTTCCCAGATCTCCGTTCCCGTAGGGCCACTGCCAATGCCAGTCGTAGTGGAAACGGGGGCGAGTCACCGGGGCGAACTGGGCCGGACCAAGCCATAGATCGTAATCGACTCCGGCTGGCACATCGTAGGTTCCCTTAGGCCCAATCGCATTGCGGCGTTTGTAACAAAGGCCTCTGGCGATTTTGATATCGCCAATCCCTCCCTGGTGAATGAACTCCATCGCTTCGCGCATGCCGGGGTTGGAACGAGACTGCGTCCCAGTCTGAACAACTCGCTGGTACTTCCTGGCGGCCTGTACCAAGCGGCGCCCTTCGCTGACGTTATGGCTAACCGGCTTTTCGACATAGACATCTTTACCGGCCTGCACCGCCCAAAGCGACGCAAGAGCGTGCCAATGATTGGGAGTTGCGACCGAGACGATGTCGACGGTTTTGTCCTCAAAGACGGTCCGCATGTCTCGTACGTAGGCGGGCTTTTCCCCACCCTGTTTTTCAGCGATCGCTTCAATCACCTTCTGACCAACCGATTCGTCCACATCGCAGATATGCGTGATGCGAGTCTTGGGATTGCGGACATAATGGTGCACATGCGATTGACCTCGTCCGTTGACTCCCACCACAGCGACCGACAGTCGGTCTGACGGCCCTGCTTCTTTCTCCCCCTCCTGCAGTGGACTGGCGCGACCAACCGACGCATGCTGGAAAGCAAAGGCGGAAGCCGTAGCCCACATCGACCGCTCCAGGAACAATCGTCGCGAACTTCTCGACATGTTGGACTCCTTGGCAAAAGATGGAGAGAATTGCTGTCGCACGGCGACAGCGAAGGTAGGTGCCAAGGTTTCAGGCCACAGCCTGCTCTCGGCGGGCCTCTATCATACCACGCCCCAGCATCCCGTCGAAAACAGGCAACCATACGATACGAAGTGAAGAACACACTCCGCCATGAACCGTCAGCAACGCGCCCACTGGATCGATCAGAAACTCAATTCCCTTTACCCGCAGACCGATGTCCCACTGGATCATCAGGATCCCTACACGCTGCTGGTCGCCGTCGTGCTCAGCGCCCAGTGCACCGACAAGATGGTCAACCGCGTCACCCCCAACCTCTGGAAACTGGCTAAGACGCCCAAGGCGATGGCCAAAGTCCCAGTCGAAAAGATCCAGGAAGTCATCCGGCCTTGCGGACTGAGCCCCAGAAAGTCGAAGGCGATTCAGGAGCTATCAGCGATTCTGGTCGAGAAGCACCAGAGCCAAGTACCTACATCGCTGGAGGCCCTCGAATCGCTCCCCGGAGTTGGCCACAAGACTGCCTCGGTGGTCCTGGTGCAGGCCTTTGGGATCCCGGCATTCCCGGTCGACACACACATCCACCGCCTGGCGCAGCGATGGAAGTTGACCAATGGCCCGAGAGTCGAACATACGGAGCAGGATTTGAAAAAGCTCTATCCGCCTGAATCTTGGGGCCGTCTTCATCTGCAAATCATTTTCTATGGCCGAGAGCATTGCACTGCCCGAGGCTGTGATGGAACCCGGTGCGAGATCTGCAGTACCCTTTTCCCTAAACGCAAGGGCCCCTACGAAGTCCATCCGCAGTGAAGGCGCAGAACGACAAGCATTCACACTCTCGCTAGTGGCCTTATTCTGTCTCGGAGAGAATCGCTTCAAAGCGTTCCCTCGCCAAATCATAGGCCTCCCTCGCCTGCTCCCTCTCCTCACCCCGATACGTCCCCACCTTTGCTTTCCAGCACTGCTCCAGACTGCGCAAACACCAACGCACGCTATCCCTGTTGGCTCGCACCGGTTTGCCGGCAACTTCGATAAATACGGGGTTGGTGTGAGCGGATGGAAGGATGCGAATAGCTGCCCAGGAACTTCTCTCTATCGGCTGCTCAAAGCGAAGCAAATGCTCTTTCCCATCTGCGGGTATCTCCAGGTCAGCTACCGGAAAACCATTGACAACCAACTCCACTTTGGCGGTCCTCCCCGGATCGGGCGCTACCGCAGCCAACACGCTCCATCCGATTTTCTCTCCTTCCTCCAAACGCAACGTGCTGTCCCGAGTCCCGATCTCCAAGGATGTCCGGGGGTCGCGGTGAGCCGTGAATTCCATCAGATGCGCTCGACCATCACTGACATAACTTCTCCCCGCCGCTACTGCGTCGCACCAACGATCGAAATCGAGCTGGCCGTCCAGCCGAACATAGACCCGCCCCAGCCCAACCCGCTCGCCACTGATGCACGGAAAATCGGTTTCTCCACTGGCGCGAACCTGAAAGCCGCTGTTGAGCACGTGGTACCACATATTGAATTCCGCATTGCGGTCGGTATCCATGGTAGAGATGAAGTCGACTGCTGGGACTTGCAATCCAGCCGGCCCCTCTACGGTATGAGCAATATTCATGATGAATTCATTCGCTCCAATCCCATCGAACGCCGGAATGTTGAAAGTAGGTAGCCCGCCGGGGCCGTCCAGTCCTTCGGTGTTGGGGACGCGATCTACAAATCGAGTCAGTCCATTTGCCGAATGCGCCGGACCACAGACGGCCCCCTGACGCTTGGCCCAACGAAGCGTATTGAGCCCCAAGGTCGGCCAGTGCTCCTTCGATTCACCGCCAGGGGGAATCTGCTGCTTCAGCCGCAGCAGATTCAGGTGGCCCGAGGCATGGGAACCGAAACCGGAGACCTCAATGTCGTATCGAATCAGGTAGGGATAACGGCTGTTATCATCCAGTTTGCCTGAGAAAAACTGCTTCTGATAATCAAAGCAGGGGCCCCATGTCAGGCAGCACCCAACCTTCAGATCTTCCCCCATGCAGTGCCGCAGCATATCCGGTGGATGGATCCCCTGCGTCGGATTCTCATAGTGAGCGCAACCCGCAGCATGGATGTGATGATCTCCCGACCAATATCCCCTGCGCGATGGATCAATCCACCGCTTGACCTGATAGCTGAATTCCACAGGTCCCTCTCCCACCTCCAGCGTCTTCGTCTCGGGGATCGTTTCGGGACCGCGCGAGCAACGCACGGAATAAGTTCCTGCTGGAAGGCGTATGGTCTCGCCGTCGCCTCGATAAATCTGTCGCTGAAAGAAAAGATCAGGAGCCAATCGCTTGCTCTGCGGTGGGTACACTCGCCCACCCGCATCGGTAATCTCAAAACACCCCATCGCTGGCCTGTCCGGGTCGTCGACAATCCGGAAAGTAACTTCATGGGAGGGCCGTGTCACCAATTGAAAATCGGCTCCCGCCCACTCCTGCCCTCCCTCAGCGGCTGTCAGCTCCACCCAATCGACTCGCCACTGACATGGTTTACCATTCGGATCGATACGAATCCCGGCAAGCGGCTGCCGCTCGCTGAAACGTATCTCATAGAGCATCTCGCGCCCCCCTTCTACATTGAAGGAAACCACGTGACCGCCATCGGCTTGCGGACGCTCGGTAGTCCACCAAAAGAACTGACCGACTCCCGACTCCTCTGCTCGAGCCCAAAACCTCAGCAGGTACTTTCCCCCCTCCACTGGTTCCGAAAAATCGACTCCAAAAAAAGGATCTTCACCCACTCCCTGCACCTGCAATGCCCCTCCTTCCGCCTTTAGCTCCACCTGATTCATCGCTTTCCAGCCTGCTGTGTCGAAGTCAAATCGCCAGTCGGCCAGGATGGATCCGCTACGATCGCCGACATCGGAGGTACTACTGGGTGCAGCAAAGTCAAACCTCGCGGTCCGATCGCCAACGTCGCGCGAGTAGACCTCCACCACTCGGTACTCCAAAGGCAAGCCCGTCAAGCTTGGAGTCATCGGCTGGCCATCGAACATCGCCACATCCAGCCACCTGGAAGCCACTTCTTCCGCAGGTGAATGAGGCAGGGGACGCGCATTGGGACTGGTAATCCGCAACCTGGAACGCGATCTGTCGGGATTCAGCACCTTGACCAGATAGACTCGCCATCCCTGCTCTTCCAATTCCAAGGGAGCGGGGCTCTTGACCACCTCCGGCGCCCCCTCCTTGCCAAGCGAAACTGCTGCAAGACAGTAGCGATCAAGAATCTTCTGGCACTCGATCGTCAACTGCGAATCGTCTTCAAGCCCCCTCGCGGCTTCCATCTTCCGTAGATCCTCAGCGGCGAATGGCGAGCCGAGGTGATTGAGCGAATCGGTCAGCCGTGCCAACTGCGCCAGCAACGGCTGCCGATCGACTCGATCGACCATCGGCCATGCTTCCGCCCAACACCAGCGAGACGCACACATCAGCAGAAAAAAGAGCGGCAAACACCTTGGAATCATCGTGCTGTCTCCTCGGCCGGAATGAATCTCCATCGATTGATTCATGGTACCCGATCAAACGAGCCGCGGGGATGTTTTCAACGCCCCCCGAGCCTGCCCACAACTCGATTCCACCAGTCGGCAGCCTGCCACGCCCACGTGCATCAGAACCCCCGAAGATCCAGGATGCGAAGCACCCGAACCGTCGACCACTTCGCATCAGACCCCTCCGAGGATAGCCTGCGAACATTCTAACCTTCTTTAGAATGTGGCTGGATGCGAAAAGCTTCCGCCCAATGATTCAGAACAGGAAGTTGCGTCGACAATAAATGTTTCTTCAGCGTTGGATGGGAACGGATTCCTGCCAGCCAATAAACCGAAACACGCTTGGTCGCGGAATCGCCGAACACAGTCCAGCGTAACTCACACGAAGGCGAGAAGGCGAGCCGCAATATACCGTCCGTAAACCTTGCGTTTCCTGCCTAGGTACCGAGCCGACTCGATTTCCCTTTCGTAGCCTCGGCGGCATTCGAATCGACAGGAACGAAACGAGCATTCGACAGGTATCCATGCTATCACGAAATCATTTGCATCTTGCCTTCTTTGCGACTTCGTGTCTTCGCGCGTGTTTAACCGATTCGCTCTCTCGATCGCCAGGGCCATTGGGAAACAAAAAATCCCACCGCTTGGTAGCAAAACAGCAATACAAAGAAACAGATCCTTTCTGAATCCCTTAATCGCCGCCCCTATGAATCCCAGATGGCCTGGTTTTCTTTCGGTTCGATTCGCAAGCTCAGAGATATCGGCTATGAAGACGCTTCGGGAAGCGAAAGCCATTCGTGAGTAGCCTGGCTAAGTGACACAGCAGCCCAGGCGAGCGAAGTATTGGCACCCGGCAAGACTCGCTCCTTCAACGCCCCGTCCGCTCCTCGCCACCGGACCCACTCATAGGCTTCCGGAAGCCCCCAAGCAGGGCAGGGGTACCCATTCGACTTGACGCTCGTGCAATCCAACCCAACCGGCTCGGGCGTGATCCTCCCATAGCCTCGCAGCAAACACTCCAGGCCTCGACCTCGCCATCGCTCGTACGATTCCCGATGGCCGCTTGGAAGATCAATTTGCGATCTGCTGTGCAGTAGACGTCGAGCCTGCCGGACATACCCCCGAGCCAACTCGGTCACCAAAAACCACTCCGCCTCGCGCCCTTCGACCGCCAACCGATTGCGCGCCTCTAGCACCTTGGGATCGCTCGCATCGCTGGACCCGAAGGCTTCACGCACCGATTCGATCTGAGGCGCGGGATTCCCATCGAGATCCAGATTCAACCAATAATTCATTGCAAGATAACTGTCACGCAGGTTTTTTGGCTTGGCAGGATCGATCGAAAACGGTTCGTATCGAAGCATGCCGCTAGGACGCACAAGGTTTTCGTAGAGTTGGTCGAGCCATTGGGAATAGGCGGTCGCCACAGCTAGGCGGTTTTCCTGCGGATCCTCTGTCACTTTCCACTCCAGATCCGACTGCGCTAAAAAGGCGCTCGCCGCATCGCTGCTCCGAAGGCCAGGCGCTTCCTCGCGCAATGCGACACGCTTGCGAACCTGCGTTGCACCAGCGTCAATCCAGAGATCCAGTGTCTCCACATCGTGAAGAATCATCTCCAGGTCGTTTCGTCCGGCTTCAGCAGCAATCTTTCGAGCGGCGGCCTTCAAGGCAATAAGCTGAGGGCAATCGGGGCCACCAACCCACTCCCGCAACGCCGCCAAACCGGCGCGAATCGCCTCCGTATCCCACGAGAGACCTCCCTGAAGCGGCGTCTCTTCCCAGGGGCCAGCCGAAGGAGCCGTCGGGAAGTCGATCGCTACCAGATAGATCGCAAGCATGCTGATCGCTTCGCACCATGCACTAGTCTGCTGAGGTGACAACTGGTGTCGGTGTTGACGCAAACCTCGACAAAGTGCCCCCAGAGCCAGCCCATGACTTTCCAGCCGCTGATGGTTGTGCCAGGAAGGATCTCGCTGGATCGATTGATGAGCATCTTCAGGATTCCAGCGGAAAAGATGAGCGACGCCGATGCTAGGGTCCTTCGCATCTCGATAACGGCTGGGATTGGAGATCACTTCCAACGCCGCTTGGCGTTCCTTCGGCGAGCGATAGAACTGCACCAGAATGCTCAAAACATCGACTCGCTGACTGGGCGTCAGCAAAGCCAGGAGGTGGATCGAGTCGGTGACCCAGCGATTGGTGTGCATCGCTTCAATCTCTCCCGCCGTGCTGGTAACCACCATTTGATGCTGGATCTCTAAAGAGAAAACCTGACGGCTTGCCGCCTCCCTATACAGCAACTCCACACGGGACCGCTCGCTTCCAGCTTGGTTCATCCAATCGAAAACCTGCTGGTTATGGACTAGAAACCCTCGTGGAGATCGCTGCGGAACATACCGGTCACCATTCGCCACCAGCAGAGCCGTCGCCGTGGAACGATCGGTAGGCATAAAACTCTTCTCCGCTGAAAAGTCGAGATGCGACGGGGGATCGATTCCGCCCCCCTTCCTGACTTGCGAAAGCGTACCACTGAGCGGATGCAGGACCAAGAAGAAATAACAATCCCAAATGCCTATCCGCTGGCTGGCGATCTCGATGCAGCCAAGCAAGCCGCCGAAGCACTGGTGTTGCGATGACGGACCTGTCCGAAGAGGGTAGTCCACGGAAGCAGACTGTCTTGTACCGCCGAAATGAAGGAGCTGATCTGGCCCCGCAGATTCCCTCATCGGAATGAACTTGCTGACGGTCGGAACGGCCAAATGGGGGAATCGCCGATGGCCCGACAGTCAGCCGACTCTCCTCCTGGGGGAAACCAAAGTTCCATGACCTGCTTTGAACTGGCAGTCAGGTTCAATCCGGGGATACCAGCGGTACTCGTAAAGTCTATGATGGATCTTCAATCAAGTCCCCGGCGGAGCAGTTTTTCCTTTTCTTTCGCGGCTCAGGAATCGTTTGCCAAAATCACCTCTGAAGACTCGCCATCCGTTCGGTGTTTGGACAAAACTTTTTCTATCCAACGCAATCGGGGATCAGGCCGAGTTAGGCAGCGCGATTGGGGCTGACAAACCGTGGGAAGATGGAGTAACTGACTTCCGATTTCGATCATAAGCGAATCCTAAGAACCAATCTGTAGTTTCCTTTGGGGTTCTCTCGCTGAATCCCCAGCCCCCAATCGCCGGGTACCCAACTGATGCTCTCGAAGACTGCTGATTACGCCTTACGAGCTGCAATTTGCCTCGCCGAGCATCGGAAGTCAGGGGGAATCAGCCTTTCGGCAGAATTGCTGGCAGAACGGACGCGGGTTCCCAGACGCTATTTGCATCGGGTCCTGCAGGACCTAGCAGCCCGCCAAATCATCGAATCACGACCTGGCCCCGGAGGTGGGTACGGCCTCTCCAAAGAACCGTCCGCCATCGATCTGCTTCAAGTGGTCAACGCAGTCAGCCCCATCGAACGAATTCGCCGCTGCCCATTGGGAATCGACTCTCACACATCACTGTGCCCATTGCATGCCGAATTAGACAAAGCGTATGCGAAAACCGAAGCAGCATTCGCTGGAGTCAACCTCCAGCAACTGCTCGACTCAACCAGTCAAATCAAACCACTTTGCGAAGACTAGAGCCACTCTTTCGGCTCAGGGGTTTTCGAACTGGCGCAGTCCAGCAAAGACAAAGAGCTGATAGCAGAAGTTGCCACATTGAACCGCCCCGCAATCCTTTCAGCCCATGCGGAAACGTGAAGAGAGCAATGCCTAATGACTTTGCTGTTCAATGGCTTCTACTTCGTGCGACTCCGGCTTGCTCCATGCGCTCCATCGCGTTCGAATCCCTTCCACCCGTTGAGCTTTCGACGAGTTCTCTTGCTCATCTGAAATCGTTGGAGCCCCACCATCCTACCCCACTCCTTTAGCCGTACGATCACGAGCCCAACGCGGCTGACTATCCGAAAGACGACCATACAACCGCTCATTCGCAGCCAAAAAAGGAGCAAGCTAAAAGCTGAGACGAGACTGAAGCCAATCCCAGAAGCCAGAAAAAAGCTCAGAGCAAACTCTCTAGTACCCAAACGATCGCCACCGACAAGAACGAACCATCCGACAATTTTACGGGCCTGTAGGACACCATGAAAGGAAAAAACCGATCGCGACTCGGTGCCTCTCACGGAGACACAGAGCCACGGAGAGTGAACGGAACGATGGACTGCTCAAGAATATCGGTGTCATTGTGGCGCCGGAAGATGAAGAGTCCGGGTTCAAGTTTGAGCGCTACCGTTCTCATATTTCATCCGTCAATTCGATGGGTCGTATCTGTAGGTCGACCGGAGTAGGCTGGATAGAGTGGTAAGGGCAAGGGCTACGGAACCAAAGCGGCCAATAGATCTCAG
>Ga0315902_10001743_pt1 | contig 34601 bp, 48 predicted proteins | sample LakEriMetagenome_9_FD_203523 | JGI IMG/M metagenome (GOLD analysis project Ga0315902, IMG submission 203523) | Freshwater fungal communities from buoy surface, Lake Erie, Ohio, United States - Buoy 12 MA117 | ecosystem: Environmental > Aquatic > Freshwater > Lake > Lake biofilm | place: USA... | reverse complement strand
TTGGAGCGGGGTAAGAGAATCGAACTCTCGGCTTTAGCTTGGAAGGCTAAGGTATTACCATTATACGAACCCCGCATTTGGTGCCTCCACCTGGACTCGAACCAGGAACCAACGGATTATGAGTCCGCTGCGCTGACCAATTGCGCTATAGAGGCATTCTAACTTTTAAAAGAACATTCAAGCAATATAGATATTATACTGCCTACTACTTATATTGTCAACTACTCTACAAAATCATCTGACCCAAAATACTCTGCTACTTTTTCCTTTGCTTCTTCTTCATTTAATGCAGGAATAGAAACTGTAGCGATGTTATCTTTTATGTGAATATTAAAGGGCACTATACCAACAGGTAACCAGTTATCTTCAACACGAACCTTAATTGTAAACTCTTTAAGATTCATCAATCTATCAATTACTTGTTTTGTGATATCCTTTGGATGTGGCATAGTTAATTAATTGGTGCCCTTTGACAGAATCGAACTGCCAATAGATGATTACAAATCAACTGTTATACCATTTAACTAAAAGGGCGTATTATTACTTAGTTCTACTATCTATAGCACGTTGAATTTTATTCTTGTGCTTTGATCTACATGTTTCAAGCATTTTAGTAAGTTGTTCTACGTTAAGAGGACCTAACTTAGGCTTACCTGTTTTTGTTTTCATTGGGTCACGCTTTGAATCTTTTTTTGCACTCATATAATCCTCATTATAAATTTGGCTGCTCAACCTGGGCTCGAACCAGGGACAAACGGATTAACAGTCCGGTGCTCTACCAACTGAGCTATTGAGCAATAAAACTTGGCGGAGCGTATTAGATTCGAACTAATGGTACACATTTCTGCATACGACGGTTTAGCAAACCGCTGCCTTCGACCCCTCGGCCAACGCTCCTTAAAAATATTTACTTAATACTGATATCCTCAATTTTTTTATCAAACTCTAAACGACTGAGCAATAGAGTATAAACTAGATAAAACAAACCTGCAAATGCAATACCACCTACAACATAAACAGGCAAATAATGTGCTAATGTTGCTGAGATAAAAGTTACAGCAAAAAATGCAATCGTTTGCAAAACTGCCTTAAATTTAATATTCATACAATGCCTTTCCACTAAAGAAACATCATTCTACACTAAACAGGATTTAAAGTCAAGTGTTAAGTGTGTTATCTAAATTTTAACTTTATCCAAAAATTGTTGCATAGTTTGCAACACACTACCCCAATCACCTATTGCTGGTTGTCTGAATATTCTAGCAGAGCTATACCAAGGATGCAAGGATGTGTTTAATAAATATCTCCAATCAACTGCATAATTATTCAGTGGAATCCATAACGGTTTACCCATTGCACCAGCTAAGTGTGCTATAGCAGTGTCTACACTTATAATTAAATCTAAATGATGTAATAATCCTGCAGTATCTCCCCAGTGCCGTATGCTACTAGGAAATACTCGCAATGAAGAATTTAATATATAAGGCGTTTCTTCTTCATTTGCATCTGCTAATAAGTTAATCCACTCTATGTCAGGTCTTTCATAAACAAGCTGCAACATTCTAGCAACATGCATGCCTTTATGTTGATTGATCCAACTGTCTTTTCTACCACTCCAACATACACCAACACGCATTTTTGTTTTAGGTCCTAAACGTTCACGCCAAGGTTCTATATACTTTGGTATTGCTTCAATATAAGGTCTACTATCTAAATTATCTAATGTGATGTTCAATACTCTAGCCAGTGACATGGTAGTAATATAGTAATCGTAATCTATTAGGTCGTCACGATTATCAGAAACTTGATATACGTAAGGATTATTTTCAAACAACTCACTCATACCCATATGAGTATGAAATAAAACTTTACCACCTAATTCTGAAACATTTTTAAAAAATCTAACGAACTGTATGGTGTCCCCTAATCCTTGTTCCCAAAGAACTAATAACTTTTTATCACGTAAATCTTGTCCTTCCCACATAGGCTTACCTAAATTGGGCAGTGTTCCTGCTAAGTGTTCGTATTGCCAGCGCCACTCATATTGTTTAAATCCACGTTCTAAATCACCAGCTAACAAATATGCTACACTTAGATTAAATTGTGCGGTAACATAATTTTCATCTAATGCAACTGCATGTTGTAAGAAAGGTATTGCACGTTTTGGTTCACCCATTTCACGCAATACATTACCATAATTATTCCATGCATGTATGTTTAATGGCTCTTTTATAAATGCTTCTGCATAACACTCTAATGCCTTTTCAGGCTCAGTGTTATTCCTATAATTATTTCCTATATGTACTAATTCGTCTGGTGTCATAATATTTTGGCGGAAGAAGTGAGATTCGAACTCACGGAGGCTTTTATCCCTCGACGGTTTTCAAGACCGCTGCCTTAAACCACTCAGCCATTCTTCCTCTTTAAAATCATTGCTACATATGTTCCTGCAAATGCCCCAAGCAATGCAGGAATTAAAAGACTAATATCTTTTACGAAACTTACTAGTGCAAAACTATATATTAACATAACCAATGCAGCAAGTGTGCTGGCAATTAAAGGTTTATTTTCAGCAATTGCTTTTATATAGTAGGTGTTTACTATATCAGTAAGAAACACAGCGAAAAATGTAATTATATAGCTCATTTTGGTTAGTCCTGCAGGAATCGAACCTGCATCAATGCAATCGGAATGCAGTATCTTATCCATTAGACGAAGGACTATCTTCTATTTTTTTATGATAATACGGGTATGCTAACGCAAAGTAGACATAATCTTTTTCGTCATAGAAAAGTATATATCTAGAATTTTCGGACGTTTCAAATTTACAGCTAGGATTTTTTTCTTGCCAGTTTAATAACAATTCTCTATGCATCCTTACTTTAGCTGGCATAGCATAATAAGGATTTGATGTTTCGCAAATTTCAACAATTATCATAAAATTGGAGCGGGTGAGGAGATTCGAACTCCTGACATTTTGCTTGGCAAGCAAACATTCTGCCCCTGAATTACACCCGCTTGAAACCTTAATTAGTTTCTTTTGTTTCTTTTACTTCTGCATCTACTACTGTTGGATCACCTGGCGTTACTTCAGCGTTTGGATCACCATTTGGCATTTCTTTATTACGCTTTTCTGCTTCATACTTGATAGTTTCACGATATAGATTGCCCAACTCCTCTGCTGCTTTATCCATATCTTCTTTGCTATCACCTTTAGCAGTTTCTTTGTACTTAGTCAATGTATCAAGCAATTTAGTTTTTTCATCTTCAGGTATATAACCTTCAAGATTTGTAATTTGATTTTCTAAATTACTAATGTTACCATCTAATGCATTTCTTGCTTGTACAAGTTCAACTACTTTCTTATCTTCTTCTGCATTAAGCTCTGCGTCTTTAACCATGCGGTCAATTTCATCGTCACTTAATCCAGAATTAGCTTTGATAGTAATTTCTTTTTCTTTGTTGGTTTTCTTATCAACTGCTTTAACAGATAAGATACCATTCGCATCAATGTCAAATGTTACTTCAATTTGCGGCATGCCGCGTGGTGCAGGATCAATGCCTTCTAAATTGAATTCACCAAGTGCTTTATTACCACTCACAACTTCACGTTCACCTTGGAAAACTTTAATTGTAACTGCAGGCTGATTATCATCTGCTGTACTAAAAGTTTGACTTGCCTTTGTAGGGATAGTAGTATTCTTTTTGATAAGTTTACTCATAACACCACCTAATGTTTCAATACCAAGGCTTAATGGTGTAACATCTAACAATAGAACATCTTTACGATCACCACCAAGAACTTGACCTTGAATTGCAGCGCCAACTGCAACTGCTTCATCAGGGTTTACATCTTTACGAGGTGCTTTGCCAAAAAACTTTTCTACTGCTTCTTGTACACGTGGCATACGTGTCATACCACCAACAAGGATAACTTCATCAATTTCATTAAGTGGTATACCCGCATCACGTACTGCTATTTCGCAAGGCTTGATACTACGCTGAATTAAATCTTCAACTAAGCCCTCAAATTTTGCACGTGTAATTTTGACATTCAAATGCTTTGGACCTGATGCGTCGGCAGTAATGTAAGGTAAACTTACATCAGTCTGTGTTGAACTGGATAATTCAATCTTAGCACGTTCTGCTGCATCCTTAAGTCTTTGTAATGCTAATACATCTTTTGTTAGATCAACACCGCTTTCCTTTTTGAATTCTTCAACTAGAAAGTCCATAATGCGCTGATCAAAATCTTCACCACCTAAAAATGTATCCCCATTAGTGGAAAGTACTTCGAATTGTTTATCATCATCCACATTAGCGATGTCAATAATTGATATATCAAAAGTGCCACCACCAAGATCATAAACAGCGATTTTGCGATCCTTCTTTTCACTCTTATCTACTCCGTAGGCTAGTGCTGCTGCAGTTGGTTCATTTATAATACGTAAAACTTCAAGCCCAGCAATTTTTCCAGCATCTTTTGTTGCTTGACGCTGACTATCGTTAAAGTACGCAGGAACCGTAATAACTGCTTGTGTTACTTCTTCGCCTAAAAAATCTTCTGCAGTTTTCTTCATCTTACGTAAGACTTCTGCACTGATTTGTGGCGGAGCAAGTTTCTTATCATTTACCTCTACCCATGCGTCGCCATTGTCTGCTTTGACAATTTTGTAAGGGATAAGATCAATATCTTTTTGTACTGCTTCTTCTGTAAATTTACGACCAATTAGCCGCTTTGATGCGTAAATTGTATTTTTTGGGTTTGTAATAGCCTGACGTTTAGCAGGAGCACCTACCATTATTTCGCCATCGTTGATGTAGGCGATAATACTTGGTGTTGTTCTTGCACCTTCGCTATTCTCTATTACTTTTGGGTTTTTGCCATCTACAATGGCTACACATGAATTGGTCGTACCTAGGTCAATACCTATAATCTTAGACATATTTTTTCTCCTTTAAATTAAGCAAGATTTTTTTATCAGTGCCCGTAAGGCGCATCTGATATATATATTTATACATTGTTTTCCATAAAAAAACAATAGAATGTGGTAGCAGAGTTGGTTAATCTAAATATCCAAAACCCCAAATACGTTCTTTGCACCACCAACAATTACCACAATGACGATCATTAACTGTTGTACTCTCACAGGATCTTGTTATCTTATATAAATCTTCTATACCCAATTCTTTATATAACATAGCGATTTTCTGTTTGTTTATGTTTATAAACGGTAAACTATACGATTGAGTAAACTTTGGATAAGAAAACTCCTTGTTTTGAAAAAAATGCCATGGTATCTTAGACAGATTATCATAATATGTATCTAACTGAAGTCCATGATCTATGCCACCTTGGGCAGCAACATCAATTGTATCAAAATCAACTATTGCACCATTTGGAGGAGGCCTTGTAAAACCAAAATATAAAGTATCAACTTTAATTGTTTGCATGTATTCAGCCAACATAACATTGTCAGTTGTTTTATGTTTTGTCCAATGTGTATGAAATCTCAAATTGTTGGGATCAAACTCTGTCATGTCCATAACTCTGTTAATGACTTTTAGTGCATTAATAGGTTCACGATAATTACTTTTACCATTAGCAGTTGAAAAAATATGTAATGGTTGTTTGATGTTAGACATTAGTATATACAACATTAAAGCACTGTCAGCACCACCTGATACATAGGCACCTAAGTTTCCATCATAGATATCAAATGTAAAATCGTTATATTGTATATTTTTCATAAAATTATTTATGTACCATATAACATAATCAAATATTTGGTAGCAGGAGAGGGATTCGAACCCCCGATAGCTTCCGTATGAAGGAAGTGCATTACCACTTTGCTATCCTGCCAATATTAATTCTCGTCAATGTCCTTGCCATCGTCTTTGTAAAACTTATCTTGTTTGTGCTTTTTTTCTTGCATGGTTTCTTCACCAAAAAACTTGCGAGGATTACCGCACATAGTGCATTTAGGATCACCACAATTAAAAATTTTTGTTTTGTGATGACGATGAGGTTGTTGCATAAAAGGCATTTTACTCATGCTAGAACTAAGTTTATGATAACCATAGTTCTTTGCAAGTTGCATTTGTCTTTTGATTTTTACTTCTTTTTGGTGTAGTCTCTCACTGTGTGTTAGTTTATCTTTTTCATCTGACATAACTACTCCTATAATATTGGTGGAGAGTCTAGGAATCGAACCTAGTTCCGCGGCTCTTCAAACCGCTGCTGAATGACCACACTAGCTCACTCTCCGTATTTAGACATTATGGCTTTTTATAAATAACAATTTTATGATCTTCTAAAAAAGGATACGAATACTCTTTAATTTTTAAAAACCTATTATCTAAGTAAGAAAAAACATCAAAATAATCATTGAACCATATTATACTATTATCTTCCCTCCAATCGCCGGGAACTAATCTTTCTTTACTGTTGTTGAGGCATACAAAATAGCCGTTAGGTGTTAGAACGTCAAAAATATTATCAATTTCTTGTATGGGCCTTTCAACGTGTTGTAATACGAAAGATGCAATGCATAAATAAAAAGAATTAGAATATGTTACCCGATTACAAGTTACAAAATTTTGTGGATTATTTACATACTGGGTAGCATAAATCAACATATTTAAACTTATATCACTACCAACTACTTTACAATTAAAACGGTTAATAAGTTCTTTACTTATTCTACCCATACCCACACCAAAATCTAACACTGTAGAATATTGATTAACTAAGTTTTCATTTTGTAAAATATCAACAAAATAATTAGTTGACTCCTCAAATCTATTTGGAAATTTTTCATCGGGAGTTAAGACAATTTTCTTAGCATGTTCTAAATTGACAGGATCAAAAATTGCAGATTGATAACCTTTCATATTACCCTTTTAAAATAATGGGGTGAAGGACGGGATTTGAACCCGCAACCACTGGATTCACAATCCAGGGCTCTACCAGTTGAGCTACCAACACCATTGTTATTCTGCACGCCATTCTACACGACCATGTTGGTCAATGTGTGCAATACTTTGCATTCGTTTAATTTCAACAAATTCTCGTTTCTCAGTAATAATAGTACCGCCTCGTTTTACAAGTTCGTCAATTTTAATTAGTGCTACTTGTCCAATAGGCATAAATTTTTTAAATTTCTGTTCCATAATATTCTCCTGTGATACTGGTACCGCCTGAGAGATTCGAACTCCCTACCCCAACGTTCGTAGCGTTGTACTCTATCCAGATGAGCTAAGGCGGCATAACTGGCTGGGGACCTAGGATTCGGCCCCAAAATTTGGCAGACGCATCTTGATTTGAACAAGAACTAACAGAGTCAAAGTCTGTGGTGCTACCGTTACACTATGCGCCTATATTTTTTAAATCTTTTTTAGTTAAAATTTTAATATCAAGTGATGGGTTTTGTTCTATAACCCATTTCATTTTTATTTTATCATTGTTCCAAAAATAACCTTTTATTTCAATAATCTCATTACTGTCTATAAGTTCAAAATCAGGTTTATACCAATGTTCTTTTCCTAAGTTGTCTTTATATACGATTGAATTAGGTTTTTTCCATCTAACATTGTTTTTCACAAGATAATTATAGTATTGTATTTCCAGCGATGACATTAAAAATACAGAATTACCTAAACTGTCAATGACCGTCATTCTTTCATAATTTCGATAATGACCCAAGGCATGCGAACATGCATCACTTTTATAATAACAAATTTGACACCTATTATGCTTGTTTTCTTTACTAATAATTTTACCGCAATCAACGCACATTGGGCGTATGCGTTTACTCATTGTAAGGGCAAGAGACTCTAGGCGTTTTTTTATTGATTCATGTTTTTTAGAATCAGGAATACTTTTTAAGGAATCTTTAAGTGTTTTGCTTCTTTTTTCATTTGATTCTTTAGTAAAAGACCTGCTGTTTGCACATTTTCTAGAGCAAAACTTTTTATCCCACTTACCCGAATCAAACTCATTACTGCATTTTGGACATATTTTCATAATGGAACCTCTAAATGTATTTATCACTAAATGACAATTTTAGTAGTTCGGTGCCTTAGACCAACTTGGCGAGTCCCCAATTAACTTGGTATAATCTTTGGAATATATGGTACGTTTCTAGGACCATGTCGTTGTTCAAATAATGCTTTGGCTTCTTTAGGATCATTTGCATAAACACGATCTTTGATTTCGCCTTGCGGCGTTCTTACTGTTGTTTCATACATTGGCATAATAAACTCCTTAGAGGTAAGAAAAGGTAGCATTGCTACCCTTTCATGCTACATGTAAATTGTAAATCAGCGATTAGCGATTTGCAATGTACATGGTGATTTCAAATCCAAAACGCATATCAGTTGCACTTGGTGTTGTCCACATGTTATTCTCCTTAAGTTATAATACATGTACTGCACATGTATTTAAGATATAATATCATGCTATTTTGGTTCTGAACATACGCAACACCATGAACAGACACTAATGAAAATCATGAAACTCACCATATAGAAACACATTCCTGGATTGTCGTGAAACCCTCCATAGCCCCGGGCGCCATTATTTTTATATTCGAATGTGTTTTTATATGGTACGGGCAGAGGGATTCGAACCCACGACCAATAGATTAAAAGTCTACTGCTCTACCGACTGAGCTATACCCGCGTCATCTTGTCACTCTTGTCACTGTCCATAAGGACTCTCCTTAAAAAGTAATTGGTGGGGTGTACTGGGATCGAACCAGTCGTGCCCGAAGACGGCGGATTTACAGTCCACTGCATCACCATTGATGCTTCCACCCCATTGATGCTCTGCGACCCTCGGCGGTAATTATAGTACATCAAGTTATGCAAGCGATCTTTACACTACACACAACTATCACATACCCTCCACCCGCTCCCCGACAGGGTCCGTTCTCGCATTGCCAGCGCACTTTCGGTTTAAAGTGTACCACCCGTGCTTGTCAAGGCACTTCTCATCCTCCGGGTCAGAGTATCCGTTGACAACGGAACGTCCTTGGCGACTTGTAGGGGACTTGAACCCCTGACCTCCGCCGTGACAGGGCGGCATTCTAACCAACTGAACTAACAAGCCAAATCTATTTTACACCTAAATAATGTTTGTTTACATAACTCTGTATTGCTTGATGACTTACATGTTTAATGTGTACACCAGGTGCAATATTACGCTTACCTGAATCATCAAAATAATTCATTGTTCTAACACCATGCACACTATAATTAACCTGTGCAGTATGATATGCACCAATTGTAATGACTAAAGTAGGCTTTCGCTTTACATTAGGTAAAACTTGTCTAATGCTTTCTGCACCTTTACTAAAGCCATACAATTGATATTGTTTATTATTTCTGTTAATAAATTTTACTGCTAAGTGTGCTTGATTCCACCTATAAGTTACTGCACATGAATTTTGTTTCTTTGCATATTGATTGAAGGCGCGGTTATCAAATACATCATTGATGCCTTTAAACCCAATAACAAACTTATCACAGGCAAAACTATTCTGTGTTACAAGTAATAAAATAAAAAATAGTGTTCTCATATTAGTTTTGTAGCCTATACTATATGCCTAACTCAACAGCTTTACACGTGATTACTGTTTATTGTTTCGGTTACATAACGCTTGCGCCAGCCTCTGTGCTTACAAGCTACAAAATTAATATGCTTAGGCCACGCTTTCCACGGTCGCCCCTAAGCTGGAGTTGTTACCCTGTCCGAACACTAAAGGACCTTTGCCACGTAGTGTCCACGCTGCTATGTTGTCTGAAACACCGGAGACACCACATCGTAATGCAGAGTCTATGTTTCGCTATAGGTGCCATAGCCACCTGGACTTTATCGTATTACCAAACGCTACTTTAAGGAAAGTAGTTACCGGAATCTTACACAGTTTTCACAGGAACTTAATCCCTTCATCCTGAGGTACCATCTTATAGAATGGGCTTCCCTATGTGTATCAGGCTCTGCTCTTTACTGCTGCAATCTTTATTTGCCACTAGTATAACACTAAACTGATTTAATGTCAACCATATTGAAACACACTTCTCTCTTTTTGGTCGCTGCCGCGGAACAGCATCGAAATGTGTTTCAATATGGTGCCCACTCTTGGAATCGAACCAAGCACCCCCGCCTTATCAAGACGATGCTCTAACCGAATGAGCTAAGTGGGCAAGTATGATATAATCTACCAAGCATGTTGTGCTTGTATCACAGTTAGTTATACCATATTGAAGCACTCTGTTGCACAGCCCCACCGCGTATGCTAGCACTTTCAATGGGAGCTTCCTACAAAATGCTTCAATATGGTGAGTCTATGTTTTTGTTACTCGGCACTCTGCTTAACCAGGATTTGCACCTTTCGAGAACGGATATTCTTAGTACCCATATTCAATATTGACTCTCTACCATATTGAAACACACTATACAACAGGTTTAGGTCTGCTTCTGTATCCTGTAACGGCGTAGTATGAAGTTATCTCTAGACCTCGGCCGTAATGTGTTTCAATATGGTACACCCAAGGGAATTCGAATCCCTGTTACCGCCGTGAAAGGGCGGGGTCCTAGGCCACTAGACGATGGGTGCATAAAACTTAAATTGTTAAAGAAACTACTACGATTCAGACATTGTATCTCGTTTTGGATTTAATGTCAAGTTGTTGTTTGGTCGGAGTACAAGGATTCGAACCTTGGACCTCTTGCTCCCAAAGCAAGCGCACTACCAGGCTGTGCTACACTCCGAATTGTTTGGTGGAGGATGAGAGAATCGAACTCTCACGAAGACCTTGCAAAGGTCCCAGGCTCCCATTACATCAATCCCCCAAATTGTAAAACTGGTCCAGCCGCCAAGAATCGAACTTGGAATACAAGCTTAGAAGGCTAGTGTTATATCCATTTAACTACGGCCAGATTTTCAATTAATAGTATATCTCAACTCTGAATTAATGTCAACCTAAGACTGTAGGATCCTGCTATGCTTTGGCACACCACTAATCAGATATTCCATTTGATCTGCAAGAATGTTTCTATTTTGCAAAATCATACTTTCAAAGTGATTAGGTTCATAAGGCACATAAAGCAGTTCCATTTTTGCTTCTTTAAGTGTCTTACTGTCTTTTTTGTTATTACATAGTACACATGCAGTAACAACATTCATCCATGTATTTGCACCACCTCTGCTCTTAGGTAGAATGTGGTCACGACTTAGATGGTTACTGTTAGCAAAATGTCCACCGCAGTATGCACATACATGTCGGTCACGCCCAAACAATGTTTTGTTTGTTAGTGCGACTTTACCATGTTTGTTAGGATCGAAGCCATGTCCTTTGATTGCAATGATACTAGGAGTTTCAATGTAACTCAGACTTCCATCATTCTGAATTCCACCACGAAACTTTGCAACAACCTCACCTAGCGACCATGCAACCATATCTTTCGCAAAATATGTGATTGCATTTTCGTGCGAAATCCATTGTCTAGGAATTCCACCGATGTCCAACGCTAGTACCGACATGATTCTCTCCTTAAAAGTTAATTATATTTAGACACTCTTAACAGGGGTCATTACATTTGCCGTCAAAGGGCAACGAAGTGTTCATCTATTAAAAGTGTATGGTAAAACAAACTAATATTAATTTGCTTTATCATTCCCGTTTTACTCTGCTGTTACCGCCAGCATTTTCATCAGGGGCTCCGCCCGTTTATAGCATGTTTATAGTGCGCTATTGAGACCTCGTTTCTCTACACACTTAAACGTATCAAGATTCTAACACGTTATTGTCTTTATTGTCAACCTTTTCTATATAACCATATTGCTCTCGCAATCTTTCAAATTTTTCTCTTATCAATTTGTCAAGTTGTTCATCTGATAATATATGGTCGTTGACAAAGTTATTATTTTGATAACTCATTTGTTGTTCTCCATATAACAAAAAACCCTGAGACTTTTTGAGTTCTCAGGGTTTAGATAATCCTACTATGCAACTACACTTATCTAACCCCCGAGCCCTCAATAATATTGCGGTCACTTGTTAAGGCATAAAACCCTACAGGTAGCCATGTCATTGCTGACGGCTGCTTTTTGGTCATATGTATACAAGTAAAGTTTGTCATAGTAATTTTATTTAGTCCTGATGCAAAATATTATACTTTTTCTAGCAAAAAATGTCAATTTTAAATTTGCCCACTTATCTGTTTCAAGCCTGATAACATTCGTGTTACTGAACTCACGATATCAAGGTCATCCTCAGATATAAACTGTATTGTATCTTTATCATCAATAATACACAATACTCTTGTTAACCTTTCTGTTGACAATTCTAGTCCTAGCTTATCTGCTAAACTATATTGCTGCTGTGGGTTATCGGTAAAAATATACAAGCCGGGAGTTCCAGCTTGTTCGTTAATCGCTTTCCATGCATTTTCAGAAAACAGTTTATCCGTTGATCCTATCATTAACATCACACCGTTAACAGCTAATTTTTGTGATATATTATGAAATCCAACTAACTCAGCAGGATGCACATAAGTGAAGTCGTTTGGATAAAATACAAATATTTTCCAAACGCCCTCAAAGGTTTTTTCGTTGACTAGTTTTCTACCGTTAAAATTTGGTTCGTTTGGTTTTATGCAATTGATAGCATAAGAACCTACTATATCGCCTATGTTTTTCATAGATATATTTATTCAGATATTTTACCCCAGTTAATCTTTAACCAAAGCCTTTCGTGAATGTAATGTGCGATTGTCATAAAAATATTAATTACTATTGCACCACTTAATCCTGTCCAGGCTGCTGTAATCAGTGTAGCTATAATTCTCCATATTACTGCTCTTACTATTGTTCTTTTGTGTGTTTCTGTCATTTGTTTTCCCTATAAAAAAGCCCCTTTCGGGGCTATGTTAGTTACTTAATACTCTTGATACGGACGTTATAACTGCTGCTATTCGCCCAATATCTCGTAACTGTTCTACTGTATATCCTTCTTTTTTAAGTGTTTCATAATGTGCTTTAACACAAAAATGACACTTGCCCACAATACTCGCTGCTAGACTATATGCTTCAAATCTTGCTTTAGTTGTGCCACCGTGACTTGTAATTGCGTTCATACGCAATTGTGCTGGCAAGCCTTTAAGATTTTCGTCATCAGCCATTTCAACAAATGGATACCAAATGTTGTTTTGTGCCATAATACTTGCTGCTGTTAATGCTGCGTCAGCCTCTTTGCGGTCAGCTAATTGACTATGAACCCATGTCCAAAATTTGCTATTACCTGTTGCAAATGCTGCTGCAAGTGCCACTGCCTCTGCTTCTTCAACTGGTAATGTGCTACGCTTGATTACTGCATCTATGTTTAATTTTGTATCCTTGGCATACTCAGGAATACTTTGTTCTTTTAATGCGTCTACCCATGCTGTCATTTTGTTAATGCTCCTAGTTGTCTATATCCCTTGTATGTAGGATGTACCTTATCTGGAGATAGTTCAGGAATAATAACGAAAGTATCACCATAGTGCTTGGCAATCTTTTTTACTATTTCTTGTTTCTCTGGTTTGATAGCAGGAACAATCCAAAACACACGATCAGAATTAACAAAACTTCTTAATGCTACTAATTCTATTTCGGTGTTTAAGTTTTTAAAATCATTACTGCCTAAACTAATAATTGTAGCTTTAGCTGGCTTAACTTTTTTAACATACGCATCATTCCAGTCTTTACTGTTGATACCGCTTTGAACGTAAGCCACACACTCAGTGCGTATTTGGCTTATACCCTTTGCTATACTATCTCCTAAGATAAGGCACTCTATCATTATAGTGTCTCGCCACCAACTGTGCGATTACATGCACATAGTTCACCTGTTTGCAATGCGTCCAATACACGCAATGTTTCTTCTGGGCTACGACCAACGTTTAGGTTGTTAACTGTAACATGTTGAATAACATTATTCGGGTCAACGATGAATGTAGCACGAAGTGCTGCACCTGCTGGAGCAAAGAAAATACCAAGCTGATTGATCAAACTTGATTCGCCACGCTGTGTATCTGCAAATTGCACGTGGGTAATCTTTGCTAAATCAGGGTGTGCTTTCTGCCATGCTAATTTGCAGAATTCATTGTCTGTAGAACCTGTCAATAGAACTGCATCACGATCTTTAAAATCGTTTGTTAATTTGTCGTATGCTACGATTTCTGTTGGACATACGAATGTGAAATCTTTTGGGTAGTAAACGATAACTTTCCATTTACCTTCAAAACTTGTGTCAGTAATGTCAAAAAACTGATCACTGCCTGGATTGACGCCTGTTACTGCGAACTTCTCGATTTTATCACCTACTGTTTTCATTTGTGTCTCCTTATGTGTGAATGAAGTTATAAAAATATTGCATATTATAATCTAGTTATTTAGTTTTTTTAAATTGTTTGGGTAAATTAGATTAGCATTAAATAACTATCATGAATACTTTTGCGTTGAACCCAAATGTGTATGATGTGGTCTTCCTAAGTTATGATGAACCAAACGCTGATGAAAATTATCAGCACCTACTATCTATAAAACCCAAAGCAAAAAGAGTACATGGAGTTAAGGGCAGTGATGCTGCGCATAAAGCCTGTGCTGAATTAGCCAAAACTGATAGAGTGATAATCATAGACGGTGACAATCATGTATTACCTAGTCTATGGAGATTCAATGTTTGGACTAGACCACATTTTGATTGGGGCAATCATGTATTCAGTTGGAGCAGTTTAAATTTAGTCAATCATAACTGTTATGGTAACGGTGGTGTGAAATGTTGGCCTGTACATCTATTGAAAGAAATGCGTACACATGAAGTTGGTGATAGTGTTGATTTTGAGCTAGATAAATATCTTGAATTAAATGCAATTGCAAGCCACACTGTTATAAATCATAGTCCACTACAAGCATTTCGTGCAGGATTCAGAGATGGCATGAAGTTACTAGATAGCGGCAATAAAGATTTTGACAAAATGGATTGGCGTAATCTTTACAGGCTGTATAATTGGATGCATGTCGGCAGTGATATTAAGAATGGCATTTGGTCGATATATGGTGCAAGATTAGGAGCATTCTTATTATTGCGTGGACACGACATAAAAGTATTAAATGACTTTGAACAGCTTGATGAAATTTTTAATCAGTATTATGGATTAGTAAACAGCAATATAGTAGAAGAATGCAACAAACTTGGTAAATTATTAAACTATAAATTAATCACTGATATATTAAGCCCAGAAGAAAGTATACAGTTTAAACTAAATTATAAAGCCCCTATACGTAGTGCAGAAGAATTTTTAATTGGAAAGAAACAAGAAGATATTGACAGATTTTATGAACGTCCCGTTTGAAAAAATAGTTAGGTTCGGTCAGCAAACAATGCTAGAGTACCCACTTTTTTCTGTAAGTTGGATACTTGGTAGATTTTGTAATTATAAATGTAGTTATTGTTGGCCTTATGCAAATTCAAGTATACCAGATCATCAATCATTAGAAGTTTACAAAAATACAATCAATCAAATTAAAACACAAGCAAGAGAAAATAACTTCACCAATTTTCATTGGTCATTTAGTGGCGGAGAGCCTACTGCTTACAAACACTTAACTGAATTAATAAAGTGTTTAGAGGATGGAATAACTCCTTATCAAAGTATTCACATGACTACAAACTTAAGTCCAAGTAAAAAATGGTGGAGTGCATGGGCGACTGCAGGTGAATTACTACAAAGAAAATCAATAACAGCTAGCTTTCACCATGAATTTAGTGATGAGAACGAATTTACAGAAAAGTGTTTACATTTGATGGCAGAAAACGTTTACGTAACTATTAATCAAGTTATGGTTCCAAATGAATTTTATCAATTATATGAAAGATGTCAACGTTTTGCGGATAAAGGAATCAATGTAACATTAAAACCACAGAGCAATGAAAGTGCTAACGCAATTGTTGATGGATATACTAATGAAATGATTGATATAATGCAAAATGGTTTTCCGCAACAAATTAATGAACAAAACGTATATCAAATACGATTGTATGACTCTGACAATGTTGCCTATGACTTTGATCAAGCCGAAAGATTTAACGCTTTCGGTTTCAACCAATTTACCAATTGGTCTTGTAATAGCGGGTATCAAAGTGTTATAATAAGGGGCAACGAAGTAAAGCGAGGATATAGCTGCAGTGACTTTAGATTAGGCACACTTGATAAAGGATTTAACTTGTTTGGTAACGCAATGCCTTGCATAACCCAACGATGTGTGAGTAGCGCAGACAGTAAAATACCTAAAAAGAAATTAGAATGAACAAAATACCTGAATACATTAAACTCATAGAAGAAAAGACAGGGTCACCTACATTCTGTGTATTGCCTTGGATACATTTGGCTACAAGACCAAACGGCGACGCACGACTGTGTTGCGGATCTAACGCAAGTCAAGCAACCAAAGGAATACTAGATGCTGGTTTAGTTAGAAAAGAGGACGGAGAAGTTGCTAACTTTGGAAAAGACACACTGCAACAAGCCTTTAATAATGTATACATGCGTGATGTTCGTAAAACGATGCTTGAAGGTAAGATCCCGTCTAGTTGCACAAAATGTTTTGAAGAAGAAAAAAATAGTATTCTAAGTAAAAGAATTTGGGAAATGTATGAATGGGATAAAGATGGACTAGATTTTAAACAACTTATTGCTGACACAAAAGAAGATGGTGAAGTTCCTACTGCTATACGATACTTTGACATTAGATTAGGACACACCTGTAATTTAAAATGCGTTATGTGTACACCGCACGACAGTTCAAAATGGGTACAAGATCATAAGAAAATTATTCCTATTACAAAAAGCGAAACCGTGTTGCAACAGATAGCATGGGATCAATCCAAATTTGACAATACTTGGTATGAAAAATCAGAATTTTGGGATGAAGTATTTGAGCAAATTCCCAATATACAACAAATGTATTTTGCAGGTGGTGAACCTTTGATGATTAAGGAACATCATAGATTCCTAGAAGAAATTATTAAACGAGGGTATGAAAAACAAATAACATTAAGATATAACAGCAATGGTATATTTGTTGATGATTATATTATTGATATGTGGAGCAAGTTCAAAAAAGTTAAGTTTGCTTTTAGTATTGATGCGATAGAACAAAGAAATCACTATATACGATATCCTTCTGACTGGGATATCATTGTTCAAAATTTACACAAGTTAGACAATACCCCAAACAATATACATATTGGCATTGCATGTGCTGTACAGATTTTTAATATCAAACATATTATAGATTTTGCTAAGTGGAAAATACAACAAAACTTTAAAAAAATTAATCAGTACCAAGCAGAAAACTTTCTTGTCGGCGGCGGTATATTGAACATGCACATGTTATACATCCCAACCTTTTTAAGTGCTAGAATACTACCAAAAGAAGATAAAGAACAACTAAGGGAACAATTTTTAGAATTTAAACAATGGTTGTATGATAATTACACACAAGATGATATTTTTTGGAATGTTAATCCTTATGGTTGGCAACGTTGGGAAGGGATATTAAAATTTTTAGAGGCAGAAGACCACAGTAATTTATTACCAGATTTTAGAGAATATGTTTCTAATTTAGATTCTATTAGAGGCACTGATGCAAAACACATATTTCCTGAACTAGCACACTTACTATGAAAGTAATTAAAATTGAAAATTACTCCACAGAATATTTAAGTGTAGAATTTGTTTTGGGTAATGTTTGTAATTATAAATGTCACTATTGTTTTCCAGGATGCAATGAAGGGACACATAGATGGCCCGAACACGACATAATTATGAAAAACATGAAATCTCTTTTTTCATACTATCGTTCAAAAGGTAAAACATTTATTGATTTAAAAATTATAGGCGGAGAAACAACACTTTGGCCTTACTTAGAAAAATTTGTTACTGAAATTAAGAATACAGCAAACATTTTTATAAGAATAAGCACCAATGCAAGTAGAACATTAAATTATTGGGACGATAAAGCAAATTTATTTGATGAAATCACAATAAGTGTACATAATGAATTTGCAGACTTAGACCATATTATTAAAGTTGCAGATTTAATCCATAGTAAACAACAAAGTAATTTATATGTGTACGTTCTTATGGATCCTTATAACTGGCAAAAATCTGTAGAGTGTTTAGATTATTTGTTCAACAACAGTCAAGGATGGTTTTTATCTCCGCAACCTGTGCTTTTTAATAATGTTACCAATTATTCACAAGAACAAATTGAGTACCTCAATCAGATTAAAAAAAGACAAAGTAAAGACGTTAAAAAAATAAAGCCAAACACTACCATAATGTTTATGGACGATGGCACTGTTGAACCATATGATTATAAAAAAATAGTATTAAACAAAGCAAATAATTTCTATGGGTATAAATGTAATCTTGGGATAGATAGGCTTTACATTAATATCGAAGGAAATATTCAAGGGGCATGTGGGGAAAAAGTGTTTAATGGCTTTCTCAATGTCAAAGACGAAAATTTTGAAGAAAAATTAAAAGAATTTAACAATCTAGAACCTGTCATATGTAGTAAAGATATCTGCGGTTGCGGTGCAGAAATAATTTTAAATAAAGAATTAGTATGAAGATTGATACAGAGCATTTACATCACTGGATGCAGGCCATACGTAAAAGTTCAGAACCAATGCGTACAATGGACGCATTTTGGAGTGGACAAATTAAAAGTAAAGAATGGTTAATTAACCAGTTAAGTTATCATATTAAAAATCCTGCTACTATTGAAATACATGGTGGATGGGTAGGAGTTTTAGCAAGTATGCTATTTCAAGATGAAAGATATAGAATACAAAATATAGTAAGTGTAGACATAGATCCACATTGTCAATTTATTGCAGAAGAAATGAACCAAATAGAATACCAAAAAGGCTTGTTCCGTTCTGAAACTGACGATATGTGTAATAGATACCCTGTTGCAAATACTATCATCAACACCAGTTGCGAACACATAAGTCAAGATCAATACAATGTTTGGTTAAGCAATATGCGTAGCGATCAACTTTTGGTATTACAGTCTAATAATTACAATATACCAGAGCATATAAGAATCAGCAATAGCATAGGCGAATTTTTACAACAATCCAATCTGTCAAATGTGTTATATTCAGGTCCGTTAGAATTACCTCTGTACAATAGATATATGATTATAGGTTACAAATAATGTTTAACTTTTCCGAATTAAAATCAATACACTTAGAAATCAGTACGAGATGTCAGGCAAGCTGTCCTATGTGCCCTAGAAAATATCATGGTGGTGTAGAGAATCCAAATCTCAAAATAGCAGATTGGACTATCGAAGAATTTAAACATATCTTTACAGATGATCTATTAAATCAACTAGATATGATTTACTTTTGCGGTAATTTTGGTGATCCAATCATGAATGATGACTTAATCCCAATGTGTCAATACATTAAAGACAAAGCACCAAATATGCAAGTTAGGATACATACTAATGGAGGCGCACGTTCAACAAAATGGTGGGTCGATTTGTATAATAGCCTCAATGATAATCATTTAGTTTATTTTGGAATTGACGGTCTAGAAGATACAAATCACATTTACAGAATTGGAGTTAACTTTGATATAACAATCCGTAATGCACAGGCATTTATAGATGCAGGCGGCAAAGCAGAATGGGTTTTTATAAAATTTAAGCATAATGAACATCAAGCGGAAGTTGCAGAGCAACGTAGCAATGACATGGGTTTTCAAAGCTTCACTGTAAAAAACACTACTAGATTTATTGGTGAAAAAAGATACAGCGTAGTAGATGAGAATGGAAACAGTTTGTACTACCTTGAACCCCCTTCTGACAATCAAGTTGTATTAATATCGACTGAACAAATGAAAAGATCAAGTGAAATCATTAACAGTTCTAAAATAAGTTGTTATGTGCAAAATTTAAAAGAAATTTATATTGATGCACACAAAAATGTTTTTCCTTGCTGTTTTTTAGCAAGTGCTCCTTATCATTATCAACAGAAAGAAGAACCTACTGATCCATTTAGAAAAATGATTTATAATTTTCATTATAAGGTATTATCCCAATATCATAATTTAGTAGAAACATTGGGAGGTATAGAAAATATACACGCTATGAATAAACCAATCAAAGATATCATCAGTAGCACAGAATGGCAAACAGTTTGGGATCATCACTGGAACGTTGAAAAATTATATACCTGTGCTAGAGTATGTGGGAAAACAGATACCTCTAAACCTAAAGATCAATTTGTCAAGAGAGTAAAAAATGATTGATTTTCACACCATAAAAAATAATGGCTCAAACTCATTTGTGATTACTTGGGATTTAGGTAGGCGTTGTAATTTTGATTGTAGTTATTGCCCAGTGCATAGACATGATAATTTCAGTAATCACGCTAGTTTAATAGAATTAAAAAATACATGTGATTTCTTATTTGAGTATATTTCATTAATATCACAACACCGACATAACAAAGATTTTTATATTAGTTTTACAGGAGGCGAACCTACTGTAAATCCAAATTTTATAAAATTCGCTGAGTATTTAAAAAATGAATGGAAAAATAAATTCGAAAAAGATATTACAATAAAATTAGATGTGACCTCAAATGGTGCGATGAGCGAAAAAATAGCTACAAGTATTATTAAAAATTTTGATCATGTAACAATAAGTTATCATGCTGAATCAGATGAAATAACAAAAAAGAATGTATTAGATAGAATATTACAATTACACCAAGGTAAAGTGGACATGAAAGTAAATGTTATGATGCATGCCAAACATTTTGATGAGTGTGTAAAGGTGTGTGATATTTTAAAAGAAAATAATGTTAAGTATATACCTAGACCAATCGGTGAAGATCCTGACAGTATGCTTGCCACCGCTCACAAATATTCTGATGAACAAAAACAATGGTACAGTGACTTTTTTAATACATCAATAACACCCACCACAAGACCATGTTGTGGTGGAAGAAGTTTTACATTATGCAATAATGAAGAATCGATAGAAACGAAGGTAATAGGATTTAGAAATTTTAAAGATTGGCACTGTAGCGTAAATTGGTACTTTCTGCATATCGAACAACAAACAGATTTGATTTACCATCATCAAACGTGTCAGGCAACTTTTGATGGTAAAAGAGGAAGTATTGGTACAATATCAAATTATAAAGATATAGTCAATACTCTTAAATTCAATCTTGATAATAAACAGATGCCCACTATTGTTTGCCCAAATAATCTATGCGGGTGTGGCTTATGTGTTCCTAAGAGCAAACACAAAGATCAATATCTAATGAACGCAAGTAGCACAATTAATCAATCCATATTACTATGAAAATTAACGCACAAGATATATTACAAGAAACATATGATGTTTTTATTAAAGCTGGATTTAAAGAAATACTTGATAACAGCATTACTATATCTGAAACAGATTATTATAAATTACACACAGATTTTTTGGTTCCAACTTCAATTAAAATTGACACTGAATTATTCGTAGATCAAGTTAAAGAATTTAAATTTCAACAATGGGGAAAAAATCACACACATTTGCCTAGATACGGATTGGCATTGGTAAATAAAAGCGGGGAATTAATTGAGGATGATCCAATTAATGGTAGTTTAATGACATGGAATAAAGATCACCCTAATGATCCTATTATTGAAACTGATTGTTTGAAGCCTACTCCAGTAATGAATATATCATCCCTAGACCCATTACGTATATTTGACGGTTACTGGACTAGAAGTAATATACTTAAATGGAATAATGGAGCTATGTTTTTACCACATATTGATACAGTTGTACCAAGCATGTGGCTTAGGTTATGGATGAGTACTGAAGGACTAACAGTCAGACATTACGATGAGACATTGGAAGAATTAAAAGAAATAGAATACGAACCCGGACGAGTTTATTTAATAGATACTTCAAAAATTCATGATGCATACACAACAAATGATAATGTTTATCAATTGTTTTTAAGTGTACTTACGACTGCTGATTATTTAATTTCTTCTGTAATTCTTCCCACGCAATCCTAACAGTATCATGTCTATAAACAGTTTTATCCTCAATTCCTAATTTAGCAAAAGCATCGTATCTCTGTTGACAATTAAAACAAATTCCACAATGGACATGATTTTCTCTTACTGAGTTAGTCACGCACGAAATAGTTTTGTGTGCTAAATCTAAGTATCCTAATTGTATATACAAATCAAGAACTTCACTCTTATTAAGAGTGTCAAAAGGTCGTAGCGTTACTTTTTGATTGAATCCTGATCTTAGCATTGGATAAACAACACCGGGAATTTGTAAATCTTTTACATATTCTGTAAACGTTCCTGTAGGTAAATGAAATTCTTCAATAACATCTCTATATTTTTCATAATTACTGTAACACTTTGCGACAATACTTTCGTGCGTTGAATTACTATCCTCTTTAAATTCTGCTACATTAAAAAATAGTTTGGTAAAACCCCACATTGTAAATTCAATATTATAGGTATTTTTCATATATTCATACACATGATGACTCCATGCTTGAATATCCTTACTATGTAATTCAGTGTCTATTGGCACATAATGCACAGGTTGACCTAGTAGTTCACTTGCGTTGTAAACATTTATTTTAACATTCTTATTTGCTTCGGGATTACTAACCGTAAACATATCATCGGAATAGGTAAGAACAACATTGTCAGGTCCATATTTGTCTAATGCTATTTTAGCAATTAATGTTGATTCAAGACCACCACTTAATGCTATGCCTACTTTGCCCCAAGTTAAATTTGGAAAATGATCATCGATATTGTATTCGGTATTTGTCGGTTTAAGTATCATTTAAATGCCTTTTGTAAAACGTAACCTAATAAATCATATTTATGGAATCTTAAATTACTTGGGTGTTTATGATGATTTTCATGCCAAGCTTCGCCGCCTACGAATAAGTTTACTACAGGTACATTTACTGGAATGTCCTCATCCCATTTATGTGTCCACGTATTAATAAAATTTTCAAATTGAAAAACAATTGCGATCGGCGCAAAAAATAAAGCTAGTGCTAAATTAAAAGGAAGCAAAAGTAATGACCCTAACAATATGATTCCATATATAAGATAGTAATACTTGTGCCAGTAATAGTGATGTGTTTTAAACATCTTTGCTACAGACCTTGCATCCACTTTACTAAATGTATAACCAAACAAATGTAAATACCAACTTCCAACATACTTAGGACTATGTGGATCTTTATCTTCTCCTTGATACTTGTGGTGCTGGCGATGTGTAGCAGCCCAACTTAATGCACTTCCTTGCATACTTAATCCAGCCAAAAATAAACCAATAAATTCAATGTACTTAGGTAATTTAATTGCATTGTGTGAAATACTTCTATGGTATGTCATACTGATGCCGGGTATTGCAATTAAATAATGCATCAACAATGAAATTAATAGTAGCTGCCATTGAAATGTAAACAGTAAGTACATGAAAGCTATATGACCTAACACTATCCAACTATATGCGCCCAAACGATTTATTGTTACTTCTTCAAATCTTTTCATTGTTTTCCTTTATGTTGTTTCCTACTAATAAAATATAATATTTTGCTAAATCCCAATCGGAATGTGCTATTTGTTTTGAATTTATATGATGAGATTTATGTAAGTTTTCACCAAACCAAAATAAACTTCCTGACATATTTTTTGAGTATATACCATCTTCTAGTGGTTGATCGTGCAAAGTTGCGTTTATATATCCTTGCATAACAAACGCCATTGGAACTGATAATCCTACTAATATTAAAAATACATTTAAACCAAAGAAGTAATATAATAATGCAGGATATAATATCAATAATAGTATTTGATACTTTGCAAAAAAAATATTCAATTTATCAGATGACAATTGTTGCAATTGCTTATTTATGTATTCAGTCCCAGAGGGAATTTCAAAAGCAGAAATAAAAACTCGAAATTTACCTATCTGCAATGGAGATTGTGTATCTAATTTAGTGTCTGTATATCTATGATGTTGTCTATGTACAAGTGCCCAAATAATTGGATCTCCTAATCCAGACATAAAAGCAATTATATAAGACATAATTTTGAAAAATTTGTTTTTAAATTCATAGCTTCTATGGCTTACATATCTATGTAAAACCGCGCTTATACCTATTCCAAAACATAACCAACCTATGAAAAGTCCTAAGAGTATTTCGCTCATGCTTAGGTGATAAATTGCAAACGGAAACATAAGCAAATATAAAGACATTAAAAAAATTCTAAGCATTAGTCCAACCTAATTTAGTTATCAAAAATCCTGCTGGATCAAACTTAGTATGATTCAAAATTGGGTTTTTATGATGGTAATCATGGTATATACCATCTGAGAAAAGAATAAACCAATATAGCCAAAAAATGTTTTCTGCTTTACCTTTTTTATGACAAACGACATTGACGAAAAAATTAGTATTAAAAATTGTATATCCAACAGGAATAGCCCATAATGTCATGAACCAAATAAAGGGCAGTATTGTAAAAAGTAATAAATTTCCTAGTAGTATCAAATATAATTCGTGTTTGCTTAGCCAAACAAAATATGGATTTCTTAGGTGGTCAATAGCACGTTTTGTTTGAGCGGTATGATATCTTGCAAATAATATATACAACCAACTAAAATATTTTGGGCTATGCGGATCCTTATCTGTATCAACGTAATGATGATGGGTTCTATGCCAAGCTGCCCAAGATATTGGAGTGCCTACTAACGCAACAACACCTGTTGTTGATAATACTTTTTGAACAATGTTTGGAGGATTCCAAGATTTATGAGATGCCCAACGATGCATAAACAAACTTTGTACAACATCAGCAATAAACCAGTAGCAAAAATAACCAATAACTATGTGATACCAATCAGCTACATAAAGCCAAACAGGTAACAATAACACATAAACAACAAACAGTATTGATGCTGAATGTTTTGTTAAGTTTGGTTCAGACATTATTTTTTAATGACCCTTATAATTAAAGAAGGTACATCCCACTCCCACCATTTTTCCCAGTTACTCCACGCATAAGGTTTAGCATGATGATTATTGTGCCAACCTTCTCCTAATGTGATTAGATTGGCGATCCAACTATTTCTACTTTGATCGTGTTTTAAATCGTATGTTTTGTACCCATGTCTATGAGCTATTACAATTATTGCACTTGAACTATGTAGGCAAAGACAAGCTGGTATACAGTACGCAAAAATTATTAGCATTGGGTCAATTAACGCCAATAGTATACAATAAAAGGCTATGATATAGGTGTAATTGTTATGAAGCCATTTATGAAAAGTATTTTTGCGCATATCTCTAACTAGTTTCAAATCTAACTTATCAAGATTCCAAATACCGAACCAAGCACGCCAATTTCCTATTAAATAAGGACTATGAGGATCACCAGGCCTTTCACAACTTCTATGGTGTTGACGATGCACTGCTATCCAAGCTAATGGACTGCCTACTGTTGTAATAACTCCAACTATAGATAAAAATTTTTCAATATATGTGTTAGTTTGAAAACTTCTATGACTTAACAATCTGTGATAACCAACATTTATTCCTAATGTGCCAGTAATCCAATAAAAAAGTAAGGCAATTAAAAAATAAAAATACTGTGCAGTAATTATAGCGTAGGTGATACCAATTACCATAAAGACATGATTAATTAATTGTAATCCTCTTACCTGTTGATTGTGTGTGAATTTTCTAATCATTTAAACTCCGGCTTCTAACTGTAACCATTCATCATGTGAAAGTATTTTTTTATCCCACCTGTCAAATGCTCCGTAAATCATTTCTGTATATAAAAAATTCTGCCAACATTTTTGTACATTAAATGAACAAGTTTGTATATAACCTAAACCAATGTTCCATTCAGGGGCGACTGAGATTGCAGTTTTACTAAAAATTTCCCAATAACCTTTAGAGGCTTTCTTCTCTCTATTTTGAATAGCTAGAATATAAACTTCAAAATTATTTATATTAGTAAGAGGCTTAAGTAAGTGTTCCCTATACAACGTTAAAATATCTTTTATTCCTTGTCTAGTTTTTTGTCTAAATTTTGGAAAAAGATATTCTCTATGTAAATGCCTTGCTACATTAGGAGGGTATCTTCCATCATTCAAAACCCCAGCCATTCCCACTGGTAAATTTGTTTCTTTTTGGAATACTACACCATAACCAAAATGCTTTTCTATTTTCAGATTTTTAGGCGTATATAAATCTCTTAACCAATTATCTTCGCTTAAGCATAATTCCCTAATCTCCTCAAACTCTTGGCAAGGTTCTAAATATATTTTATGATAAAAATCGTCGGGATTTTGTAAGGATATTGTCATAGAAGATGTATTTATGTAACTGTTTAATTTCACTTATAAATAGTCTACTATATAGGATAGTATGAACAAAAAAGATTTTATAGACAATTTAATTGTTAATTGGGACACAATAATGTCTGAATATAACACCGTTAAACGCACAATTCCGTTGTATGATTTTGACGAGAATCCTAAATATACAGCAGATTGGAGAGCGATAACACTTTGGTGGAATTATAAAATGCTGGAGCCATTTCAAAAACAAATGCCAAAAACAACTGAGCTAGTGAGAAATGGACCCAGTCATCGTGCGACTGGATGGTTAATATTAAATCCACATTCAAAAACCCCTGAACATAACCATTTAGATTGGGGTCATAAAATCATTGTTCACATTCCAACATATATACCTGAAGGTGATGTGGGATTTTGTGTAGATGGTAACTTATATCGTTGGAAGATGGGGGAAGTTTTTGCTTTTGATTGTTACAGTAATCATTATGGATACAATAATACCGATGAAGTTAGATCGATAATGGTTCTAGATTTTGAATATGATGAATGGATAGATGTGTTAAGACCTTACATGCGTTTGGAACAATGATGAAATTTATAGAAAAAATTAATTTTACTGCCGATCTTCAGCAAATGATTAATGATTTAAATTTGTTTATATCTAGAAACCCATGGCCAAATACTACTTTCATGCATAATAATCAAAAATACCATGCGAATCAATTAGGTCTTACTTACCGCCCTAATGCAGATTATCCATTAGGGGATGCAGGCGGTAGCTTATACGATCCTGTAACTAACTCATTCACTAGCAGTGAAACAGACTTTACTGAATGGTCTGACGTAGAGCCCTATACAAAAAACATAATAGAACAATTCAGCACTTTCGTAGATTCTAAATTTGGGAGAATTCGCTATATGCGATTGATGCCTAAAACAGGATTAAGTGTACATGCTGACTTTGAATGTAGGTACCATTATGTTTTAGAAACAAACAAATACGCCTATTTTGGTGAAGCAGTTAACGACAATGAGTTATCTGCTAAATGTTATAATATACCAGCAGATGGTTCTTTTTATAGAGTAGACACTACTAAAGAACATTTTGTATACAATGGTGGCTGGGAGCCACGCATTCATTTAGTAATTTGTTCTGCTTAATCTTTAATTTTTTTTCTGTAGTCCGCAATTGCGGATTTTATTGCATCTTCCGCCAATATTGAACAATGTATTTTGACTGGCGGTAAAGCCAATTCTTCTGCAATTTCCGTGTTCTTAATTTCATTAGCTTCCTGAAGAGTTTTGCCTTTAAGCCAAGTTGTGACGAGCGAACTACTTGCAATCGCCGACCCGCAACCGTATGTCTTAAATTTCGCATCTGTAATAACATCATTCTCTACCTTTATTTGAAGTTTTAGAACGTCACCGCAAGCAGGTGCGCCAACAAGACCAGTACCAATGGACCGATCGCTAGCATCAAAACTACCCACGTTTCGGGGATTTTCATAATGATCTAACACCTTATCAGAATACGACATATATTTTCCTCAAAATTATTTAGTCCGTTGTTTCTACAACTAACCAACCTAATTTAAATAAATCTTCTCTTACTTCATCAGTGACTTCACCTTCGCCAATGTAACTGTTAGTTAACTCACCGTCATCATGTCTAATACCTGTGCAGTACCAGTCAAGGTAATCACCTTCTCCGCGCAAATCGGCTACAATGCCACCTGCATATCTCCAACTGCAAGTCCATATTTCATCTTTTAAAATAGGCATAACATCATTGCGTTGGAACTCATTATTGCATAATGCTGCGTAAATATTTTGTGCGTAGGCTCTATTTTTGCATTTTTCTACAATAAGTTCACTACTACGCAAATCGTATTCTAAGTTATTCTTTTGCCATTCTGGATCATTCTCTAAAGCCATTTTATCTGCTTCAAAGTTAATGTAAAAGTCTGCTAATTTTTCCTTCATATCATCTTCATAGGTATCAGGAATTCTAGCAATTCTATTTTGTAGAGTTTGCTCTCTGTGTTTACTTATAGCTAACTTCTTCATTGTTGACTTCTATCCAAGTATGATCACCTAAATATTGCACCTGTGTTATATACTCATAACTATCAGGTACCCCTGTTGTCCAATCATTCGGTCCCATTGGTATAAGAATATTTTTCTGTATCTTGTTATCAAATGCTAACCAATATGTTTTACCGTGAAACAATTGAAATTTATATTCCGCAGCATGTACCATATCGGTTATATCAAGTCTGCGCTTTAACTGCTCTGCTTGTTTTTGTAATACAGTAACAAGCTCCATAATTCTGTTGTATTCTTGCTGAGCATACATTCTTGCTGTATTCAGCATTAAATCTTTTTGTTGTTTTACTGGGACAAGCTCAAACTTCGGAGCCCCAATATCCATAGGATATGTTAGGCTATGATGTTTATCGGGGTCCGAAGGTTTTAGTCTCATTGTCTGTAACAAATAACGTGAAGTATTCCGCCTAGTGAAACAAAGGCTACCCACGTATTTAGTGTGTATGGTATAGCAAGACTTGGGAACAATGTGTTAATTGCCCAAATGCCTACTATTGGACTAAGAATAAAAAAGCCCAATATTAATAACATAGTAACTACAGTGCCCAAAAGCGGACCAAACATTGCTCTTGTTCTTACTGCGTTTCTTTTCATACTAATACCTTTAAGCATCTTTCACCCCCTTTACTTGATTAGGTTTTTTACTACGATGTTTTTCGTAGAAAATATGGTTTCCAATTTTCACTACCTTTCTATAAGGCCACATCGGATTTACCCATAAATTATGAAAGAATAAAACTGTGCTTGGCACTACGTCTTTATATGAATCATATGCTAGTACATTATATGCAATTCTTTCACTTTGTTTGTATCTTGGATCGTTGACATTCAATGGTCTTCTATCACTTTCACATACCCAACTAAATTGGCACAATTTTACCTTTTTATGACCTTCATCATCAATATATGGATCATCGTCCACTGGCATTAACTTTGTGCTAACTTGATAAACCACTGAGCAAGGATTAGCTGCGAATCCATGTGCTACACGATTCATTACTACCCTAGCAACTGCTTGTTTGCCCTTTTCAGACTCACTGCCTGCTTCATAAAAAATATTTGTAGCCAAACATTTTAGTTGCTTTGCATCAACATATTTTGGTTTAACCGGTACTTGTACGACCTCTTCTTCTTCAGCAAGAATTTCAGGAATAACAAGCAACGTTTCTCTATTAATAATTAAAAACATACCCAAAAATAAGACGCCGAGGGTAGTTAAAAACTTCTTAATACTAATAATACGTAGGTTTGGTAGGTAACTCATAAATCTCCTTTCCACCCATAGTATACACTACAAGCTTAAAAAAAACAAGAATTTTGGATATAACTTAACTAAGTTATAAATTCTCTAAGTCGTCCCAACAATCACAGTTACAGTCTATAACCTCTTGAGCCGCTGCTTCTACTGTGTTGATATGGACAATTACATTTGAAGATATATCAAATATATCTAAATTTGAAGGGATAAGCGAAGTTTCGTTAGATCCTGCGAAACTACCTGGTTCCAATGCTGCACCTGTAACCTTTGGTACACTTAAATTCCCTGAGGGCACAATTGGTTTATCGTCTGGTACATCATTATCCAGAACACCTCCTGCTAACCCTAACCTTTTTGCGTTGCGTGCCTCTCGCATCGCCGCAATTATACTTTTTCCTCCTATAGTTGTGTCGCTTATTTTCTCAAGTGTGGCTGCAGCCATTCCATACCCGGTATCTTCAGCATAATTATCTAAATTCTCAGCAAATGAGTACAAGTCTAATTGATTTGCACTGTCATTCGCCGTTATAAAGCTATTTCTAGCATTTATCTCTATAACTAATTGTGAACCTAAATTTCTCCACAATGTATTTAACTCTTGTGCTAAGGCTGACTTAGCGTTTCTTATATTTGTTATCTCTGTGTTTGCCTGTGTAATTAAAGTAGTCAAAACACTGTCGTTGTTTCTTGCTACATTTAATTCTGTAACCATGTTTGTATAAATTTGCTTTAACGTAGATGTTTGTAATTCCAAAACCAATGCATTTATTCTTGCAATCTTATAAGGTATTCCACTCATTGAACCAAAAAAGTCGTTGAATATATAACTACCGTCAACTCCACTTCCTTTAGCAACGTTCTGTATGATTGAATTTACGTATGCAGGATCGTTTGGTGTTGTTGTACCATTTATACCTGTTATGTCGCTAATTGATTCCATGTTAGTCACAACCTGCGCAAACTTTTCAATATCCATTGTAGTGATGTTTTTAATTTGTAGCATACTACGTTTGAATGCGTCATTTGCAACTGCTATGTTTTCTGGTAAAATAACTTTTAAATCTGTGCCATAATCTTTATTTAATAAAGCACCGTTAGTTCCCTTACCAGAAAATATAAATTGATATATCTTACTGTTCGCTCTTGCTGTTGTAGTATTATAGATTGGAGTAGTTAATGAATTTCTACTGACTGGAAATAATTTAGCAACATCAAGTAAATCAACTAAACTATTTAAATTTTGTGTTTGAGTATTGAGTGGTATTAGTACCTCATTTAATTCTTCACCCATAACTAATTTAAATGCCTCATAGATTTTCTTTTCTTGTTCTATAGTAGGATTAACTGTTTCTTGAGTTAGGTCTAAAATTTCCTCTGTGGTTAATCCAGCTGAGACTAAAGCAATGTTTACTGATTCAGTAATAGCATTGTTCTCTTGTAATGTAATCAATAAACTATATGGACTACCAAAACTATCTAATTTCTTTAAATCTAATGCTTTACCTAATCTTATTAAGTCTTGACCAAAAGACAAAGTAGCTAATGACACGCCGGTAACATCACCAGTAATCAAATCATTCATGTTGCTGTAAGTGCCATTAAGAAAGCCAACTGAGTTAGTTATGCTATTGATAGTTTTATTCAACTGCTTAATCATACCATTAGCTTGTGTAAAGCTTGATATAAAATGAGGATAAGTGCCTCTATAATAATAAAACTCTTTACTCGCTTGTAAAGCTAAAATTCTTAAAAAGCCATAACTAGAACCTTCATCAGTAAATATTTCTACTTTACTTCCTTTAGGCGGAGATACAGTAAAACTCAAAAGATTATTATTTACATTATATGTTGATGTAGCTTGTGTTACGCCATCTATCTTGACTGTATAAGGTGATCTTCCTGTACTAGGAGTTATTGTATTATTAGTTGGTGCTAGATGATTAAATCTGAAAACATTTTGTTCGCCTAATAGCAACCAGCTATCATAGAAAAAAGGATTGTATGAAATCGTAAACGTATCTGGTGGGCTATTACCCAATGCAGGTATTGTAGTTGAACCAATAGAAATTAAATTATTATAAACACTTTGACTTACATTACCGCCTATCTTAGTCCATGCCAATCTTATTGCATCAGACAACGAATTACTAGTAGCGAACCCACCTTTCACGTAATGGTTAGGTGAGTTACTCACACCAGCACCGTCAGTGATACCAGGATTAATTCTAAATCCTTCGTTTTTTATTAATCCTGTTACTGCGTTGATGCTTAGGGGAGTATGTTTACCTTGAAGGCTCATGGGCAAAAGACGTTTGGACTTCCAGTAACAATGCTATGACCGCAACTGTTACCTGATCCAACACGTAAGACTGGACAATTCTCTGCAAACACAGTTGGGCTACCATCTGTGGTTGTTGCTGCTGCATGTGGGGGATGTGGTTTTCCAAAGGGTGCGTGTGGTGTTATCTGACTTACATGTAATCCTACAGGAATTCCATTGGCAAAAACTGTGCCGGCTCCACGCATAATGGCTCCACCCGGTTGATCTGTATCTCCTTTTCTGCTTAGTTGTGGCATAACACCTCTCTAACTATTTACCTAATATTTTACTTACAATCTATTACCCAAGTACTATCTTTTTCTCAGGGACTTTAATCCCTGTAGTAGCTTCTATATACTTAACTTTAACTTGCTCGTTAGTATCTCCAACGACAGCAATGCTATTAGTATTTAGTCTAAATTTACCCTCCATATCAGTAGTAAACATGCTTGGAATCATGCCTATACCGTTTTGATTAGGAGCAATGCTCACAGGCTCAGTAATTTCAATGATATTATCATTGAGATTTACCACTTTTGCCACCATTTCTTCGCCACTGTTTAATTTGAACGAATATACTTCATTTATACTAAGATTCATGTTTATCCCATTAATTTTTTCTGTAATTCTGTGTATCCACCGACTAACTCATCATCTAAGAATATCTGCGGAACTGTACGTGCGTTTGGTACTGCTTCTAATAATTGCTCTTTAGTATACTCTTTATTGATGTTTCTTTCTTCATACTGTATGCCCTTTAATTTCAACAGGGCTTTTGCTTTATCACAGAAAGGACACATGTCCTTACTCCATACTATTGCTTTCATCTATTTCACCTTATTATAATGTTGGCAATTCTTCAAAGTCTACAACGTCACTCATAACTCCAATGACATAGTTAGTACTTTCGTTTTCTTGCAGTGCTGTTTGTTTTTTGTTTATATTGACATGTTTATTGAACCATGGAATAGGACTTGTTTTAGGATGATTTTCTAAATACTTTATACCAATATCTTTTAATCTGTTAAACGCAGTCCAGTCAACAAAATCTTTCAATATATCAGCATTTAGTCCTATAACAACACCTTTACTAAAAAGATAGTCGGCCCAAAGTTTTTCTTCACGAATAACTTCTAAGTATAAATCGTAAACTTCTTTTTCGCATTCAATTTTTGCTTGTACAAATCGTGGGTCATCTTTGACTACGTTATTGATTAGCCAGGCTGTCCATTCTGTATGCAATAATTCATCTTGTAAGATAAGGCTAATAATGTTGCCATTACCAATATAAATCTTATTCTCAACCATCGCAAGACTTGTAGCGAACGATACCATAAAGCGCAATGCTTCCAGTGCATAGCTAGCATTTAATGCTAACCATATTGCCTTTACATGCTCCATTTCAGGTATTACTTCACCTGTTTCTTTACGGCAATTAAGTTGATGCAAATCTTCATAGTAACGACCGATGTTAGCAGCCATGTCTATAATTTCTTTTGTATCATGTATCTTGTTAAATTCTTCTTTAGGTACACCATACACATTACGAATAATATGACTATATGATTTGCTATGTATATTTGTTTCAAAGAAACTCCAGTTATTAACTAATGCTTCTAGTTCTGGAATACTAATAACAGGACCAAATACTTGTGCTGGTGCACGACCTTGAATACTATCTAATGCTGTTTGTCTTAGTAAATTACTAGTAAAAATATGTTTTACTGCTTCAGTTGCTTCTTTATGGTCTATCTTATCTTTTGTCAATGTAACTTCTTCAGGCACCCAAAAGAAACCACGTGCGGTTTCTTCATACTTTGCAACTTTCGGGTACTTGACTTCTTCAAATCTTTGTACAGTTACAGGTCCTTCAGGATCTAAAAACATCGTGCGTTTTAGATAGTTTACTTGCTTGTTTAAATTATATTGTTCTCTACTCATCTGTTTCTTCTTTAGAAGATTCTATAATCAAATCTCCATTCTCCACGTAAACGCTATCTATATCTGTTTCTGACAACAACATCAGAACCATTTCCTTTTCTATTTCTGGTATATTAACTTCTTCAGTAATCCCATGTAAAAATAAAAATGATTTTATTTTCTCATCAATTGTGAGATCATTATTACTAATTAATTTCATAATTAGAATTGATCGTGTTCGGTTGAAGTTTTGTTTGCTACGGTTGACGTTGCACCAACAGCTTCACTAATTAAGTCAAAATAACTAACACCTACTTCACGTTGATGTTTGACTGTAGTAAATCCTCTGCTTTGTGCCGCAAACTCACGTTCTTGCATTTCACTGTAGCCAGCCATACCTCTTTCTTTGTATGCTTCTGCTAATTCGAATGTGGCGAGATTTACACTGTGGAAGCCTGCAAGTGTAATGAATTGGAACTTATAACCCATAGCACCC